>OJBT01000002.1_pt1 | contig 178024 bp, 173 predicted proteins | sample 1591101 | NCBI WGS metagenome assembly OJBT01 (sample SAMN05416773, study PRJEB24817) | seawater metagenome | isolation source: Sea water | place: Canada:Atlantic | collected 2013-11
CGCCATAACCTGCCTTATGGAACGTTTTTACTATTTCAGCACCGATCCGCCGAGCTCCACCCGTAATTAATGCTATTTTTTGAGATTCAGACACATTCGCTCCGAAATAAACTAGAATTTCAACACACCCATGTTACTCAACACATCATGCAAAGCCGACCTTTTTTAGTATTAATTTTATTCACACTACTAAGCGCTTGCGCACAAGTTCCAGATAAAAATGGTGGGCATTATGAATATTTCACCTTTGAAAACATTGCTAAAACAGATATTGATGTTGTTGCCGACACCCATGTTAAACAAAACATAGAGCAACTGAAATTACTCGCCACAAAGCTCTATAAAAGAAACCCTAAAGAATGGAAAAAAACTCAGCTTAAATCCAGAGAAGCCGCCATCGCTAGAATCTTCATGCAACCATTTCCCTCGGTGAACGGTAAACGCAGCATCGACAGTATTCGCCTTGCATTTGATGAACGCTATAAAGGCGACCGCGTGTTTGCTTATATTGCAGGCTTAGCTAGCATGTTAACCACCTCATATAATGAAAAAAATGACTTTTACATGCTCGATAGCCTAGATGCACAAAAGCTGTATCACGCCGCAAGAAACATTGAAGTGGCTGCTTGGTTATTGCGGACTAAACGAGACAAACATGGCCGATTATTTTTACTAAGCGCCTCGTCAGGCAATACCATTGTGAACCGAAGTTATGAACGTTTATTTGGGAAGCTCATTGGCCAACAAGATACGTTGGCTCAAATCATTGCCACTAAAACTCATCGCACCATAAAAAACGTTATCCAGTCTGCGGCCCAGCTCGTCTTTTTCCCCGTTTAGGCTTGTTAACTGTAATACCTTCTGGGTAAGAAATAACACCTTTTTTACTTACCTCAAATACCACCATCCCCAGATCACTCATTTCAATTTTATTAAGGCGACTTGTGACGCCTTTTTGCTCTAGGTAATCGATGATATCCTGATGACCCAATAATAGTGCGGCGCTCATTAAGCTCACATAAGGTTTCTGCCAGATAATCAAATCCTTTTTAGGCGGGACGGGGCGCTTTTTATCGTACTCAATTTGAATTGCCGGCACATTAACAGCAATACAACGCGTATTTCCATCGCACATCTCGTCAACTTTTGCTATTTCCGCATCCTTCTCATCAATCCAGAGCTGCTCTATTTTTCTATACTCAATATAATGATTTTTAAATGCCATTGTATGAGGCGCTTCGTAACGCCTTTCTACCAGCTTAAAGTACTCATCTAATGCTGATAAATATCTTGGCACATGAAATAGCCCCGACAAATCTTGTTTATTGTCTACCCCTAAAATCTTAAGCAACTCAAACCAACCACCCGGGTTTTCAATCATCTGGCCAACAATCAAACCCTTGTCAACTAACTTCATGCCTGCATCGATATACAGTTTAGCTATGTCATATTCGTTGTCTTTTATGGCGTCATGCAGCTGATAAGTTGCCCACTCTAATCCTTTGCTTTTCAAAGATTGCATCGCTTGCAATTTTTTTGGGTCATCTTTAGCAGCCAACATAGGGTGCTTAAAACTTTCAACAAACCGTGTATTTTCATACACTTCATCGTTATAAATAAAGAAGTAGGTCGTCACTAGGGCAAGAGCAGCACCTACAAAGCCATATAAAATTACTGATATTAGTTTCGAGTCCATATAAATTTTTTAGTTATTGTTATTTAACGTCGATGATAGCGCCATTTCCGCTGGCATCAACTATAAAGTAAATCAATTTACTGTCTGTTAAGAACATTTTATTGGGAATTCGTTCCGCATTATCTTGTTCAACATATGATATTAGCTCCATATCCCCTTGCCATCTAAAAATCGTTAGCAAAGAAACGAACACGCGTGACTTACTGATATAACCGAGTTCCGGCTTTTTAGGTTGCGACTCAGCATACAGTCGACGTACATCATTAATGCGCCCATTACGGCAAGCATCATTAGTGCAGGCCTTTAACATTTTTTGCTTTTTAACGTCCAACGCTTGTTCCCATATCACGAACTCTTTTTTATAGACCATCATCGCAAGGCGGAACGCTTCTTTCCTTTCATTTATGTAAGGTGAATATATGGTCGCTAGCTCAGCATCAAATTGTGTGACGTAATTTGGCAATCGATAAAGCGCATTTAAATCTACGTGATAGTGCTTAACCAACAGTGCCAGCATGGTTTTTTTACTTGATGAAGCACTCAGCGCGATTTCCAACAAAATAGTATTGGAGTTTAGCGGCATGCCCGCATTAATAAATAATTGCACCAGCTCAACGTCATCATTTTTTATCGCTTCGATAAAGCGAAAAGGCGCCCACTCAATACCTTTTTTTTGTAATGCGGTAAGCGCGGTTTTCTGCTCAGCCGTTAATTCTGTCTTAGCAACGTCCTCATAACTATTTTCATAACGGTTGCCTTCAAATTTCTCACTGTTGTAGAACAGTCCAAAAACAAGCCCACAACCTGCCAAAACGCTACCGAGAATTAACGCGCCATATAAAACAGATGGCCGTAATTGCGCCAATTACAAACTCTCTTTTTTTAGCTGTTCAATCACATAAACCCGTTTGTCATAGATTGCTTTTCCTATCTCTTTACCTGCTAACCCTTCTTTAATAAATTGCACTGCATTCACATCATTTGCTGCTACATGCGCTTTTCTTAACCAATCAGATTGGGGGTACTGCCTTTGTTCAAAGCCCGTTCGCCCTTTAGAGTCCGCTTCACATGCTAATAAAAACCCCTCTAATTCACTGTTTTGGCGAAAAGCCCCTAATGACTCAAATAGCTTCACCAGTGTTGACGGCTTTAACTCCAATGCTTTGTGACAATGCGTATGAAACTCCATTACTTTTTCCGCCAAACTCGCAAATTCATTGGGCACTCTTAAGCGAGCAATCATTTTCTTTAATGTCGCCAACCCTTTGGTTTCATGCCCGTGATGAGACGGCCAATATTCCGGTAATGTTAATGCTTTACCTAAATCATGCGTTAACGCTGCAAAGCGAACAACAGGGCTTGTAGATAATAGCGAGGCCTGTTGCAAAACCATTATTGTATGCACACCCGTATCAATTTCTGGGTGGTGTTCTTTTGGCTGTGGAACGCCGAACAATGCGTCTAATTCCGGGAAAATTGCATACAATGCGCCGCATTGTCTTAAAACACCGAAAAATACGTCTGGTGACTTTTCGCCCAATGTGCGGCTTGTTTCTTGCCAAACTCGCTCGGCTACTAAGGTTTCCAACTCACCACTACTAACCATTTCTTGCATTAACTTCATTGTCTCTGGCGCAATAGTAAAACCAAGATGAGCGTAACGTGCTGCAAATCGGGCAACACGTAATATTCTTAATGGGTCTTCTTGAAAATTTGGCGACACGTGTCTCAACGTTTTTGCCTTCAAATCCTTCATGCCACCATAAGGATCCACCAAGCCAGCATCACTTTGGGCCATAGCATTGATGGTTAAGTCCCTTCGCTGTAAATCTTCCTCTAACGTCACATCCGGTGATGCGTAAATATCGAACCCTTTGTAGCCAACGCCTGATTTACGCTCCGTCCTTGCGAGCGCATATTCATCTTTACTTTTCGGATGAATAAACACAGGGAAATCTTTGCCAACCGGCTTAAAACCCTCCGCCAACATATGCTCGGCTGTTGCACCAACCACAACATAATCACGGTCTTTATACGGAAAGCCTAGCTGTTGATCTCTAACAGCGCCACCTACAAGGTAAATGTTCATTTCACGAACCTTAAGCAAGCTATAATTGCACTTTGTTTTTTTGGCTTTCTAGTACAAGGACTTTTTATTTTGATCGACATCTTTTTATATTGTGCGGTTTTTGGTGTCATCTCAGGAATCATTTCAGGCTTAATTGGTGTCGGTGGTGGTATTGTTATAGTGCCATTTCTTGCATGGTTGTTTGCTCATAATGGTATGCCAGTCGAAACAATCATGCAAACAGCTATTGCAACCTCACTCGCCACCATCATTATAACGTCAATAACGGCGGTATTAGCGCAGCACCGCCGAGGCGCCATAATGTGGCCAATTGTTAAAACCCTTACACCAGGAATAGCTGTAGGCGCTTGGTTTGGAGCTGACTTGGCGCATTTTTTAAGCAGCCAAATGTTAGCCATGATTTTTGGTACGTTCTTGCTGCTTAATGGTATGCGTATGGCATTCAATCCAAAAACTAAACCACATCGGCAGCTTCCCGGCATTCTTCCATTAACCCTTACCGGTAGTGTATTTGGCGCCTTATCAACTCTCATTGGTATTGGCGGCGGCACAATAACCGTTCCTTACATGATTTGGCACAATATCCCAATGACTAAGGCTATTGCACTGGGCAGTGCTTGTGGCCTACCGATTGCCATTTTCGGAGTGCTTGGTTTTATTATCATCGGTTCACATGCTGAAAACTTACCCGCTTACAACATTGGCTACATTAATATTCCTGCCTTTTTAGGTATTAGTATCTCTAGCCTATTTTCTGCAACGCTAGGCGTACACCTATCTCACAAGATTCCTACTAATATTTTGAAAAAAGTGTTTTCTGTTATCCTCATTGTTGTCGGAATAAAAATGTTACTGGGATAAAAATGCGCGTAGATATTCAACTCATAAAAAATCTACCAATGTTCGCTGGTGCGAACGCTTCCTTAATTGAAGATATTGCATCTAACACCTCAATAAAAATGTTCCCGAAAGGGCAAGAACTTGCGTACGAAGGAATGAATAGTGAGTGGTTTTTTATAGTGCTATCTGGCTCTGTTCGCGTATATAAAATGAGCGATACCGGCAAAGAGGTCACGTTATTCAATATTCACGAACAACAAAGCTGTATTTTAACTATTTTTTCTATTTTAAGCCAAAAGAGCTATCCCGCGTTTGCTTCAACACAAACCGAGCTTACTGCCTTAATGATTCCATCTGCCTTATTTAAAAAATGGGCCGATGAGCACAGTATATTACGAGATTACATCTTTCAATCTCTTTCAGGGCGCCTAACTGACATACTAAATACATTTGACCAAGTCATCTTCCAGCGAATGGACAGCCGCATTGCGAGATTTATTCTAGAGAACTGTGAAAACGAAGGCGACACCATGAACATCACCCACGAACAAATCAGCCATGAACTAGGTACGAACAGAGTGGTTATTAGCCGTATTCTTGAAACATTTTCGGCAGACAGCGCCATAACACTAGGCCGCGGACACATTACATTACAGAACAAAGCCTACCTACAAAGCAAATAACTTAACGCTATGTAACTATGATACAGACAGCCTCTTGTCATTCACTTACTATTCACTGGCTTAACTTAATTAGGAGAATAAAATGAATGCAAACGTTGGTGGAATGGATAAAACATTAAGAATTATTGTTGGTCTTGCCATAATTGGCTGGGGTGTTTACGCACAAAATTTATGGGGCGCTGTTGGCCTTGTCCCTTTAGCTACTGCACTAATTAACTGGTGCCCTGCCTATTTACCTTTCGGTATTAGTTCTGCTAAAAATTCTGACTAGCACTTACTACATAGAATCAAAAAAGGCCGCGTTTATACGCGGCCTTTTTTGTAGTGACAGATTTTTACTACTTACGCTCTTAGCCTTGCAATGGTTCTAAACAGCAACATACCAACTAACATTGAAGCCACAACGATTAATGGTTCTTCTGGCCTAAAACCAATACTGGCTACCGCAGGCCCAGGACAATACCCAATTAATCCCCAGCCAATGCCAAACATAATTGAACCGCTTAGCAATTTACTGTCTATTTTCAATACCGTCGGCAAATGAAAGTCTTCATCAAACAAGGGTTTATCTTGCGCAAATATAAACCGGTAAGCAATCGTTGTTGTAATAACCGCGCCACCTAAGACGAACATTAAACTGGGGTCCCAATTACCCGTAATATCTAAAAAGTTAACCACTTTGTTTGGATCAACCATTCCAGATAACGTTAAACCCACACCAAAAACAGTACCTGCTAACAATGCACTTAATATCGTTTTCATCATTATGCTCCTAGAAAAGTCTTAACTAAATAGACTGTCGCTATACCGCTAATTAAAAAAGTCATCGTTGCGGTTATTGACCGTAAAGAAAAACGCGACATACCACACACACCATGCCCACTGGTACAGCCACCACCCATTGCTGTACCAAACCCAACAATCAGACCGCCAACAACTAATAAAGCCGTTGTCATATGCTCACGTGGTTCAATATTAACAGGGTAATAATTCGCGTACACAAATGCGCCACCAATAAGACCCACCACAAAGGCTAAACGCCATAACTTTTCATGCAGTGATGACCCATTAAAAATACCACTGACAATACCACTAATGCCTGCAATACGACCATTAAGTAACATCAAAATACTGGCGCTAATACCAATCAAAATACCACCTGCCAACGAAGTATAGGGTGTAAAGTTTTCCATTGAAGCCTTCCTTTCTACGTAATTTATATGCATATTACCAAAAAACATATGTTTTTTGTATTATGAATGTACTCAACAATCGCTGTAAAATGAGCACATGGACAATAAATCAGAAAAATGGCACGCTTTACACACTGAAACAGCCGCAATTGACTGGAAAGATTTAGAACGTTTTTTTGCTAAAGGGCATTTAATTCGTGTTGCTAACGACTTGGACCTTGTTGATGCGGCACTTGAGGTATCTAACGATAACAAACCTATCGTTGAACAATGGTTGGTGGAGAATCGCTTAGCTGGCGTTTCTAACGAAGAGGCAATGGAATGGTCAAAGGGTGAAAGCGATCTTTGGTCTGTCGTTGTATTACCGTGGATATTGGTTCAGCATAGGCCCTAAACGTCACCCATTATTTACTAAACAACTAATCTACGTATTTATTGTAAAAAACAATGCACTCTTGGTAAGAAACAAGCCATCTTGCTGTTCTAATATAAACGAAACATCGAACATAAGAAGAACACTATGGAATTCTGGACTCAAGAAACACGTTACGGCCTTTTTCATGAAGCTGACAAAAGTGCAAAAAAGTACCGCCCCGATATTTTAGTCGTTTTTGTTCATGGTATTTTTGGCAGCCCTGCTGAAACATGGAGCGAAACACCGCAATGGTTATCAGAACGCATCGGCTCAAATGTCGATATCCTAAACTTTTCTTATGCTGCGGGCTTATGGCAAAAGGCCAGTGTTCCCCAAGCGTCAAATGATCTAAAAACATGTTTAGAAAGCGCTTATTCTAACTACAACTTCATTATTTTTATTACGCATAGCACTGGCGGCTTGGTTGTAAAACATCTTTTAGCGGAGTCTTATAACGAAGTTTTGGAGCAAATAAATAATCAAACATTTGTTTTTGAAGAGAGCACCGCGTTATGGTTAAAAACACCCCGTGTCGTCAATATCGCTGTACCGCATTACGGTGGCGACCCCTCTTTGACAAAAATCGGTCAAGTCGCCTACAAATACGTTTATCTTTTGGCTAAGCCTTTTTTAAACCTTATTCGAACACTAACCCAAGGTGCCGCAGATGTTGGTAAAAATCAAATTATTGATACCTTACGCCATGGAAACCCTTGGTTAACAGATCTACATAACAAGAGTGAAAATGCTCTCAGCTCATCTGCAGACAACCAATTGCCCCACCCTGTTTCTTTTGACATATTAGCGGGCTCAGACATTGCTGTTCCAACAAATAGCATGTCAGGCAAACAATTAACATTTCGCGGTAATCACGACAGCGTTAAAATTCCGGAGCACAAGAGTGGCCCGATTATGGACATTATCGTTTCCCAGGTAACCGATTATTCAGGGAATAATTACCACCTTGTCACTCATGCTGCTGCCATCTTGCGAAAACTGGATTCATTAGATCAAGAACTTGGCACCCAAAAACTCATTGGCGAACCAACAGACGATTCAAGCAACAAAGGCAGCCAGCTTAGTGTCTTTAATGCTATTTATGAACGCCTAAGCAATAACCAGAACAATTTTCCACACCAAGCCTTACTCACAGGTAGTGGTGGCTCAGGTAAATCTACAGTGATGCGCGCTCTATTAAAACAGCTATCATTCGATTACCTTATCAACCCAAGCCCTCAACAAGTCATTCCTTTTTCTGTGCCACTACAAATGCTGTCTGGTCTTGAAGTAAATTCAGAATTAAATTGGGATAGCCTATGGGCATGGCATGAAAACTGGGTCCGCGAACTCTTCCCAACTCGTGATTTTCGCTCCACAAAAGTCATGCCTAGGTTTGAAACACAAGCTGTATGCATATTATTTGACGGATTAGATGAATTTCTGGCGCTACATAACGACATTAGCAACGCTCATATGCTAAACCTTATTAAAGAGGCGTCCAAGCGGTACCGAAACAACCCTAAATTTTCAATTTTAACTGTATGCAGAAACAGCCTTCCAGATGTTGAACGTTATGCAAACTCAAGCAAAGACATTTATGAAGTAACGCCTCTAACCATTACGGAAGCAAAAAATGCCTTCCCAATCTGCGGCACTTGGCTTGATTTTGTTAAAGACAAAGACTTATTAGACGTTGTACTAACTCCGCTTATTTTATCGTCTTTAGATGATATGCCCGGCATTAACGGAAGTGACCTAAATGCCACACACATCGTCGGTCAATCTATTGAGTCTATTTTAAGAAAAAGCAGTTTGGAAGGCGGAAGACTACCTAATGGTGATGTCATTAACCGTGAACATTTACTTATTGCACTGATGCTGGTTGCCTGGGTTTTCTTTAGAAAAGCGTTGGGCGAATTGAGTTTGAAACAAGTTAAAACCGAAATTCAAGGTATTGCTGATGAATGGAGCCAATTTTTACAATCCAATCAACTTGAAGAAGAGAACGAACAACTTAACACAAGCCTAGCGTTATTAAATGAGGATTATTTCATTTCGGGCCTAGTACAACGAACACTTTTTATTACCACCGGGCACAATAAGATTCGTTTTTCCAATAGGCAGTGGCATGATTACCTTCTTGCCCTGTACTTCAAACAATGCCTGACCCTTGGCAACGTTGACGATTTTGGTGACACCGCCTTTAACCCTGTTATTTACCGCATGGCTGGCGAGTTAATGCACAATGAAATAATCACTGAACAAATGGCCCAACGTGCCATATTACGCTGGCAAGAGACCAAGAAGTCATCCATTGTCGGCGATATTTTAGCGTTCATATCTTGGACCACCGTTGCTATAGAACCTGCAGCTGTCCGTTTGTTTTTATCTGAAGCAGGTAACTACAAAGAAATTACCCGCATTGTTTTGTTGGCCGGTTTTGGTTACCGCGGGTTCGAAGATTTACCAAACGACCGTTCTTCAAAAGATATTAGAAATGCCTTAATCCCCATGCTAAAAGTTATGGCAGACTGCGATATGTGCCCCATTGGCGATAGAATTGCATCAAGCATCGCTTGGTGTTATTTAAATGCCTATGCAGAAAAATTTAACCTTGAAACCGCCAAGCTTCCATGGCCAGAATTACGCTTTAATGAAGACGGGCAAAAAATAGCATTGAACGCTATGTGTAAAGAAATAAATGGGCAGTATCAACTCGACAAATACAACAAGTCGCTACAGTTAGCCTTTTTATCGGCTGTGAAACAAGCACAAACCAATCCGAGCTTACTCATCCGCTCCATGCATTATCTTTACTTTTTAGTGATTGCTAAAAAATTTGGCGCCCATGTCATTGAATTAAATGAAGGATTAGACGCGCTTTTAAAAAATGACTCTGACCTGGCCAATGTTCTTAATGAAGCCAATGTTCCTGAATTGAAATTAATGTTCAAGCACTTCCAAGAACTAGAAAATAACTAAAAATAGTTACACCACCTTAAAAATCGTTTTACTGCTTAATAGCATCCCAGGCCTTTTGTAATCGCTTCTCAGAAATCGGCGTTTTCGTTTTAATTTGTTGTGCAAACAAAGAGATTCGAAACTCCTCTAGCAACCAACGAAATGATTCAGATTCGACGCTTGTTCCGTACTCAGTAATATGCTGCCAAAACTGGTTCTCATACACCTGCGCTTGTTTAGCTTTACTGGCATCTTTATCTAATTGTCCACGCGCTTTCTCTAACCGTGTTTGCATCGCTCGTAAAAACCTTGGATACAGCATTAATTGCTCAACCGGCACATGGCGAACGAAACCCTGATAGCAAAGACATGACAAATGATGTGACAAATCTTTGTGAAGTTCTTTCTGTTGAACCCACTCGTTTAATTCACTTTTTACTGCTTGGTATAACGTCAATATTTTTGCCACCTGCTCCGATAACTCATACCCTTTCGCATACATTGAAGAGCCGCTTTTCTCAACTGCCTGATTAAATTCAAGCGCCGAACGAATATCCTTACCTTCCAGCAAGTTTGTTACTAATTGGTACACAAGGTCATCTAACACATCTTCGCCAGCTTGTAATTCGCACCGAGGGTGTGCTGAAAGTTGTTGATAACTGAACGCATGTGCTGTGGTTATCGCTGATTGTCGACTTAACTTTTTAAGCTCTTTTGTGAATTTCAGCCTAAACAGGCGATTCAATCCACCTTGATGCACTAACCTTGCTTCCTCTTCTGAATCCACCATCGTAAGACCAACTGCATTTTTCTCATCCCGTAAGGCAGGGAAACCTTGGATCGTTTGTCCTTTGTGCTTAACTTCTTGCTGCTTAGGAATATTATCGAACTGCCAATCTCGTAACCCCGTTTTTGATAAAGCGCTTTTTAACGATGACTGAAACTGCTGCCCCGCCTTTTCTCCGTACTGTTTTTTTAAACGCTTTAAATCTTTAGATACGGCTATCATTTCGCCTTTTGCATCAAGCAACCTAAACGTCATGCGTAAATGCATATCTAACTTCGACACATCAAAGTCAGCCACCTTTAAGCCATTTTTCGACAAGCTATTTAATGCCTTAACCAACTCGTTAATTAAAAGCCCCTCACCATACTCTAGCTGCCCAACACACTCATTTACTGTCGTTGGAAGTGGTACATAATTCTTACGCAAACTTTTTGGCAAGCTCTTTATCAGCGCAGTGACTTTTTCTTCATATAAACCTGGCACTAACCACTCAAAAGGCTCGCTGCTTAATTGGTTAAGTTGCGCCAACAGAATATCTGCCGTCACACCATCTTCGTCATGACCTGGCTCAAAACGGTAAGTAAACGGCACCACAACGCCATTAATTAAGCGTGTATCTGGAAACAAGTTCGGGTCTATGTCCGTGTGTTGTGAGGAAGCAATATCATCCAATGATAGCAACAGTACATCCGCTTGCGTCTGACCCTTCAACCACTTATTTAGCGAGGCCAAACTAACGATATGCGTCGGCAACTTTTCAGCATAAAAATCGAACAACACCTGTTCATCCACCATCAAATCAACACGACGGCCTTTTTGTTGGTCGTATTCCAGCGTCTCGAGTAATTGCTGGTTTTGTTTAAAAAACGGCGCAAAACATGTCATGTCCCGTTCTACCAAACCATTGCGAATAAATAACTCGCGTGCGTGTGTCTGATCCGTTCTGCTCAAGGGCACGACCCTACCTTTGCTAATGACTAAGCCAAATAACAATACCTGTTCGTAAGCCATTGCCTGACCAGACTTTTTACTCCAATGTGGCTGATAATATTGACGCTTGATTAGGTGCGGGGCGACTTTCTCAATCCATTCAGGCTTAATCCCAGCCACGGTTCGGCCATAAACCCGAGTTGTTTCCACTTGTTCCGCCGCCATAATCCATTGTGGCTTTTTCTTAAATAGCATGGAAGCTGGGTGTATGTGAAACTTTAGTTGTCTCGCACCAATATATTCAGCTTGCTCGTGCTTAAAGCCAATTCTTGTGACCAAGCCCGTTAATAACGCCTTATGAATCGAATCATCATCGGCTTCTGACGTGTTAATAGAAAGCGTTAGGGTCTTGGCTACGTCACGCAGCTGCAAACGAATATCCTGCCAATCCTTTAATCTCATATAAGATAAAAAGTATTCGCGACAATATTTACGGAACTGATTATTTGATAAGTCCTTTTTTTGTTGTTGGCACTCTCGCCACAAGACCAAAAACGATAAAAAATCTGACGTCTCATTAGCAAACGCTTTGTGTTTCTCATCTGCATATTTTGCCTTGTCTACCGGCCTTTCTCTTGGGTCTTGAATAGACAATGCCGACACAATCGTTAACACTTCTTCCAAACATTGGTGCTCTTCCGCGGCCAACAACATACGCCCAAGCTGTGGGTCTAACGGAAAATGTATTAACCGCTTTCCTATCGTCGTTAGCTTTTCATCATTATCTAATGCACCCAGTTCATGTAACGTGCGAACACCACTTCGAATCACTTTATCCGCCGGTGCCTCAAGAAACGGAAACTGCTCCACATTAGCCAGTCGCAAACCTTTCATTTGCAAAATAACCGATGCCAAATTAGTGCGCAGAATCTCAGGCTGAGTAAACTCTGCCCGTTGTTGAAAATCCTCTTCGCTATACAGCCGTATACAAATGCCCGGCGCTTCACGGCCACAACGTCCAGCTCGCTGGTTTGCACTGGCTTGAGAAATTGGTTCTATTGGTAATTGTTGAATTTTACTGCGCTGACTAAAGCGACTAATACGCGCTAGGCCCGTATCAATCACACAGCGAATTCCCGGCACTGTTAGCGACGTTTCTGCAACGTTTGTGGCCAAGACAATTCGTAACTTTTTGTGGGGCTTAAAAATTGCCGCCTGCTCTTTACCGCTCAACCGGGAATATAATGGCAAAATATCATAACTCGCTGAGTGATGTTTTCTAAGTGCTTCCGCGGCCTCTCTGATCTCACGCTCACCACTTAAAAACACCAAAATATCACCCGCTCTATCATGATGTAATTCATCTACTGCATTCACAATACCGCGTAACATATCTTCAACATTTTGTTCTGAGTCTACACCAACTGGCTTATACCTCATCTCAACAGGGTATGTCCGCCCCGATACATTAATCACCGGCGCATTATCAAAATGTTTTGAAAACCTGTCTGGGTCGATTGTTGCGGATGTCACAATCAATTTTAAATCGGGGCGTTTAGGCAGCAGCCATTTCATATAACCCAGCAAAAAATCAATATTCAAGCTGCGCTCATGCGCCTCATCTAAAATCAAGGTGTCGTAATGGCTCAAAAAAGGATCAGACTTTATCTCGGCCAATAAAATACCGTCCGTCATTAACTTTACTAATGTTTGAGCGTTTTCCTTTCCCTGAAAACGAATTTTATAGCCAACCGCTTGCCCAAGTTCTGTTTTCAGCTCGTCCGCAATGCGTTGAGCCACACTAATGGCCGCTAATCGACGAGGTTGCGTGTGCCCAATTTGGCCCTTAAATCCACGGCCTAGTTCTAGGCATATTTTAGGCAGCTGAGTTGTCTTGCCGGAGCCCGTTTCACCACATAAGATAACAACTTGATTATGTTCAATCAGCGCCGATATATCACCCCGCTTATCGCTGATTGGTAAGTCAGGGTAATCAATGGTGGGACATGCTGATTGGCGTTTCTCAACTTGCCTAATTGACTGATCTATACGTGCTGCCAACTTTTGTGTTGGCTCAGAAGATTTATCTGTACGAATTCTTTTTAGCTGCTGATAAAAACCATGCTGCTGATGGCTAGAACATTGGGCAATTAAAGAATAGAGGTCTTTATTTAATTCAGTCACAAGCACATTTGTGGCGCAAGAAAGTTTGCACCATAGTATACCGTTACAAGGGTTATTTAATGTATTAGTTCGCCCTTAAACACCGAACGGTTCTTTAAAAATCAATCTGAAATTGACTAATAAATGCAGGGTATGAAAAACCTCCATCATCAGGCTCATAATACGATAACTCATTTATAAGCCTTACATTTTTATCAAACTGCCATGTCAACATTGCCTGATACACATCGCCTTTATTCATTCCTCGTGCAACCTCATCCGCAGAGCGGCCTGTTAACGGTCTAAAGAACATTGTTCTTGAAGGATGTTCGTTGTCTAAATATTGGTACTGCAATGCCAAAGCGACACCAAGGCCATCAGAATTAAGGGCGAAGGCCCTACTAAACCCTAACGTTAAAGCACTTGAACTAAGCGAATCAGTTACTTGACCGCCCGTATTCCGTGCCAACGCGCCTTCTGCATCGGATTCGAATAGCGCCCAAGACACCCAGCCTCGCCAATGCCCACCTTGCACATCTGCAAATAGGCTATACCACTCATTATCAAGCCGCACACCTACGGGTTGGAATCTTGTATCGAGTGTCCCTGAATCCTTAGACTGGCTATACGCACCACCAAATCCGTAAGTAAATGGGCGTGGCTTGAAGGAGTACTCATCATCGCTATAGGAAACGCCTGTTGGCCTAACACCTACCCCAACTCCAAACAACGTGTCATTATTATCATTGTTTAAGGACAAATCAGGGCCATTAAAAAAACCGATACCATAATGCAATCGATTACCAAACAATCCAGGGGCATGCGCTTCAGGCAACCCAAAATCTCCCCTACGTAGAGTAATGCCGCGTGCCCGCCCAGCCGCACCCGGAGAAAGGTACTCGGTAAACTTTCGTTCCACGCTAGCAGTTACTTGAGGTCTGCGGTTATAACCTGGTATAAACTGTTGGCCTATTGTCAATGTGCCTATAGTATCCTCAAAGTGCTCAAAACGTACCCATGCGTCCAAAAGATTTGTTGCATTGGATAATCCCTGTACTTCATTTGCAGCTTCATACTGAAAGCGAAACCCAAACTTATCTGCAACGTAACCTTTCAAACCAAATCGTGCGCGCCTTAGTGTGAAACTATTGGTTCCTTCTAATCCATTTTCAGATGGCACAAATGTATAACGAGGCTGTAAGCGCCCCCATACCTTGAATTTTGAAGCATTCTTTGCGATGGCAGATACCGTACTTTGTATCTTTTTTGGGGTTTCTTGTTTCGACTGTTTTATCGAATCTAGTTCTGCTGCTGTCGCTTGCTGTTTAATGTTATCAACGTCGCTTTTACTTAACAAACCTTTTTGTTGGAGTGCGTCTAATACAGCGTCCGCATAAGCATGTGATGAAGAGGCATTTATCGATACGCTACAAAATAGCACCCCCCCTATAATCAAACTCTTTAAAATCAATTTCATATATGCCTTTATGCTTTTTATAGTATGTTAAATTGAGGAACGTTGATTTAAAATAATGGCCAAATACAACCCCTTTGTATCTGAAATTTTAAAGCAGAAATGCACCAAGTCGCAACAACCATCATTACCTGCATAGTTAACGCTGCATAGTTAACGCTACATAAAAAAAGCCCCAACTACAAAAGTAATTGAGGCTTTAAACAAATGGTGCCCGGACACGGATTCGAACCATGGACACGAGGATTTTCAATCCTCTGCTCTACCAACTGAGCTATCCGGGCATCTAAAGATGTGGTCGCGTATTAAACAGCGACGCGGCTATTTAGTCAAGACAGATGTTTAAAACAGCTGTTATTTTGCTGGCGGGACATAACCTTCTGGCGCTTTTGCACTATCGGTAAATAAAAATTTTTCCATCTCCGCTTTTAATAAAGCGCGTGCTTCAGGCTCAAACGGCGTTAACCGGTTCTCGTTAATAAGCATCGTTTGTTGCGTCAGCCATAGGCCCCATGCTTCTTTTGAAATATTTTCTACCAGTTTTTGGCCTAACTCACCCGGAAAAGGGGGCTTGTCCAGAGGCTCTGCTTCGCGCTTTAGTTTTTGACAATACATAAATTATTATTTGCTTCGTTTGGCGAGCTGTTGAATCAGCCCACTCACAGGTTTTGGTAAGCCTATTTTCACATGACTGTCGAATTGATACCAGCATGTTCTCTCAGGTTCTGATATTTTTATTTGCTTTTCAATTGCTGAACAAATAATTGCTGTGTAGTCCAGATGGAAATGAGAAAACGTATGCCGTTGTTCGTCTAATTGACTAAAGCTGCTCTTTTCAACACCTTTATTCAAGCTCCACGTTAATAGCTCCTCGTACGTTTCAAATTCTGGAAACACCCAAAGCCCACCCCATAAGCCGACCTGTGGATTTTGTATCAAAAAGAAACCCTGCTCATGTTTAGAGACTAACCAATACCGTTTTTTTACTGGTAACGTTGTTCGCTTTTTTGGTGTGGGCAGTTCAGCCACCGTGTTCTTTTTTAATGCCACGCACTCTGTACTTAACGGACAACGGCAACAACTAGGTTTTGAACGGGTACATACAGTAGCACCTAAATCCATCATCGCTTGGTTGTAATGGTTTGCTCTTGTAGTAGGCGTTAATGTTTCTGACAACGCCCATAACGCCTTCATAACAGCCGCACTGCCTGTCCACCCTTCTATAGCAAAAAACCGGCTTAACACCCGTTTCACATTGCCATCTAAAATGGGTTTCGGCAAACCCATTGAAAGGCTTGCAATTGCACCAGCGGTGGAACGACCAATGCCAGGCAGCTCCATCAAACCCACAATATTATTGGGAAAGTCGCCACCATACTCAGTCACCACGATGCCAGCTGTTTTATGTAAGTTTCTTGCTCGTGCGTAATACCCCAATCCAGACCAATGGTGAAGCACATCATCCAAAGGAGCTTGTGCCAAATCGCAAATACTAGGGAAGCTTTCTATAAATCGTTCAAAATACGGAATGACCGTTGCAACTTGTGTTTGCTGCAACATGATTTCAGACAACCAAACATGATACGGCGTGGGCGTTTTTTGCCAAGGTAGATTTTTTCTGCCATGCACATCAAACCATTTTAAAACTTGAGTCTGAAACAGTTCAGGCTCGATGTGGCAATTGTCTTGTCTGCTTGCTAAAACAGGCCTTTTAATAGATCACCCGCCTTACCCTTTAATAACTCGCCAGCTTTGCCTTTAAGTTTTTTATCTATTTTTTCGTTAATTTTCTCTTTTAATTCTTCTTTCTTTTCATCGATTTTCACTTTTTGGGTTGCCATCACCATCGCTTTTACATCAAGGCTAATTTTTGGTTCGGCAAATGTTCCTGCCACATTAACCGGAATTAATAAGTTTTTAGCATCGTCGCTACCTGCTTCTGCCTCCGTCGTCGCTTTTGTTCGTTGTAATGTTAATTCGTAATCTATCGTTTCACTAACCAGGCTCGCGTTGCCTTTGCCTTTAACATTCACTAATGGAGTTGCCACAATAAGATCATTATTATTGACCACGCCATTCCTAATTTGAGCCGTACCTGACATATCTGAAAATGGCGTTTTACCGCTGCCTTTAGCAAATGCTGCAGACAAATCACCTTTTAACACGGCTTGAGCTTGTTTCAGCAACGCACCCACATCAACACCCGTGACTGCTCCATCTTTAAAACTAAACTCCGCTGTACCATTAAGCGCAGACTTTATGGCTGGCATTTTGTTGCCCCGCGTTGTTAGGTTCGCTTTGATATTAGCAATGCCCGACACGGACGATTCGCCCATCAGGTCAATTAATAACGGCTCAATCTCTACCCCAGTCACTTGCTCATTAACAATTATTTTAGGTGTGTTTTGACGAGCATCAACGACCGTTTTTCCTGCATAACTGCCTTTATAGAACGATTTAACACCTTGTTCTGTTTTAAGCACACCATTTTTAGCCAACAGCTTAACGCTTGCTTCTTTCGCCGTTAAGCCATTTACAACAAGCGATTGGACTTTAAATACCCCGTCTATATTTAAGCTTCGAATCGTATCCACGGGTATTAGAGCCGCAGCCGCTGGGGGGGCAACAGATCCAGAAGCTTCTGAACCCTCCGCTTGAGAAGCTTTTGGTAAGTAACGGTCTACATTAATTTCATCCACGCCTAAATCAAACTTAATAGCAGGCTTGTCAAAATTATTCACCGCTGCATTACCAGATAAAGTCGAATCATCAAATTTTATGGTCAACGGGTTCAAGTTTAAACTGCCACTCCCTGCTAAATCGGCCACTAAATGGCTGGCAATATCAATTTTCATGGCGCCATTAGGCACTGGCTCGCCTGCAGCATCAATTGCAATGGTCAACCCTTGGAAATCAAATTTATTTAAATCCGCATTAATCACCAGGTCACCCGCAAGCTTCATCCGAACAGTCGCTTTAGGTTTTTTACTGTCTACTGTAAAGGCTAATTCAACACCCATAGGGTTTCCTAATGAAAGAGCATCCGTTGTTAAATCAAAATCCGTTAAATGGTATGTTTCACCTTTGCTAGCATCGTCCCACGTAATATTTGCGTCTACGATTCGTACGCCTCCAATAGCTATGGCGCCGATTGCCGCACTTGAAGCGTCGCTCTCTTGATTATCTTGTGGCTTTTCAACGTCAGAAGGTTGAGCCATATCATCCCAATTGGATTGGCCTTGCTTATTTTTTGCCAAATTAAGTGTCAAGCCGTTAAGTACAATTGTGCTCACTTCAACTTGTTTGCTAAGTAGTGGTAGCAGTTTAACTTTCACACTCGCTTCTTGTATTTCTGCAAACTGATTGGGCTTAAAACCCTTTGCATTCCCCAAACTTACGTCCTTTATGCCAACGCCTATCCATGGGAAAACCGACAAACTCATATCACCGTTTATCGATAAGTCACGGCCCGTTTTATCTTTAACCGCCGATTGGATTTGTTCTCGATAATCATTCGGGTCAACGATGAATGGAGCAACGATAACAAGCACCACAATTAACAGAACAACAACACCAATAATCTTTAACAATTTACCCATCTTCTATCTCCTTATAGTGCCGTCTTTAGACGAACAATATTACTAACGTCAGTATGAATATAACATGAAGCTATGCGTCTTCACGGCGTTAATAGTCGCTGTATATCTTCCAGCTCGTCTTTTGAATCTTTCAATAATTGCAGCGTGTTATCAGGCCCAATGTCCCCAAAGTTAAATTTATTAAATGCGGGCATTGCCGATAGGGGGGGGCATTCTTTAAATTCTTTTGTCCCTAGCATTGCGTGAAAACGGGCCACTAGTATTAATTCTGCTAAACCCGCTTCCTCTCTATCCAAATCCCATTTTTTTCTGTTTTCAGGAACCTCTAATAACTCATCTAATTGCCATTGCTTTAATATAAAACTACCTACATACGGGGCCAAACGATCCACACAGACTTTAACCTTTTGTTCGTCATCTAAAATAAATTGGTGTTTTTCAAGCGTTACTAAAATTGCCGGTACACCTATGTCTTGAAAAAGCCCCCCCAACATCGCTTCGTTGCCTGGTATTCTTCTCGTTTTTTCTGCTAAAAAGCATGAAATAACAGACAGTTTTGTTGAAAATAACTGTGTTTCTTTTAATAATGAGGCTACTTGCACATTAGAAGAGCTGACCACAGATCTGGATAAAAAAGACAATGATAGGTAATACGTTTCCTTCATGCCCATTCTAACGATAGCCGCCTCAAGATCTTTAGGTTGCGTGCGCGTTAAAAACCTTAAACTTCGTGCCGTCTTTAAAATAAATGCCGTTAACCCAACATCATTCCCTATAATCTTGGCGAACATTTTAACGTTACAATTTGGTGCTTGCAGTGCCTGTAAGATTTGCACACCTACAGTTGGGGCCGCAGGCAACAATGCTTTATTTGAAATAACTTGTTGATATAATTCTTTGAGCTTGATTTTCACTGCTTCTATGTCCCAATTTGATTTCACTAACTGTAATAATAACCACTTTACTCACGCAAAGCCGCTAACCCTCCACAACACCAAGCAATACTAGCTGATTTAGAGTATCATTTAAGCCTTTTTTATAACTAACTTCGATCCGAATAATTATTTGGCTAACTAAAAAATAAACACCTCATGAATACAATCAAAACTGACGATACAAGAATCATCAACTTACAAGAAGTTATTTCGCCTGAAAACCTACATGCGGACTTGCCCATAACAGAAGCGGCAGCAAAAACAACACTGTCTGTCCGAAGCGCAATACACGATGTGCTTCATGGTAATGATGATCGCTTGCTTGTTGTAATTGGCCCTTGCTCTATTCACGACCCTAAAGCAGCGCTAGATTATGCCTCGCGGTTAAAGCCGTATATTGATTCACTTTCAGATGACCTTATCATTGTGATGCGCGTTTATTTCGAAAAGCCAAGAACAACGGTAGGTTGGAAAGGCCTGATTAACGACCCAAATCTTGATGATAGTTTTGATATTAATAAAGGCCTACATACTGCTCGCAGCTTATTGCTCGAATTAAACTCCATGGGCGTTTCTGCCGCTACCGAATACCTAGATTTGATTACACCTCAATATGTTTCAGATTTAATTGCCTGGGGCGCCATTGGTGCTCGCACCACGGAAAGTCAGACTCACCGTGAGCTATCATCTGGCCTATCCTGCCCTGTTGGATTTAAAAATGGTACGGATGGAACCGTTAAAGTTGCTATCGACGCTATTGGAGCCGCCATTCGACCCCACCACTTTTTGTCGGTTACAAAGCAAGGAAAGTCCGCTATTTTTGAAACATCTGGCAATGAAGACTGCCACCTTATTTTGCGTGGCGGAAAACAACCAAATTACGATGCTGAAAGCGTCAATAGCGCAGCCGCTGAATTAGGCAAAGCGGGTGTTAACTTACACATGATGATTGACTTTAGTCACGCCAACAGTAGCAAACAACACGAACGTCAAATGGTGGTTGGCGACGATGTCGCTGATCAAATATCAAATGGCGATATGCGTATTAGTGGCGCAATGATAGAGAGCCACCTAGTTGCGGGCAGACAGGACCAAGTAGACGGTCAAGAACTAGTATATGGCCAAAGTATAACCGATGCTTGCATCGATTGGGACAGCAGCGTTCAATTGCTTGAACAACTGGCAACAGCCGTGCGCAATCGTCGTGCAAAAAATATCGATACCGCAAACAACTAGAGCTAAAAGCTGATGGACATTCGTGTTAACGGTAAAAATGTTAATTATAAAAATGAGTTGACTCTAGCTAACCTAGTCGAAGAGATGGGGTTTTTAGGCCAACGCATTGCAGCAGAGGTTAATGAAGAAATTAAGCCCGCTGATCAATATGCCAATATTCAATTAAAAAATGGTGACCAGGTGGAAATCGTTCAAGCTATTGGTGGTGGCCAACCTGATGAGTTTACCGTCGCAGGCCAAACCTTCTCATCGCGCTTATTAGTTGGTACCGGCAAATATAAAGACATGGCCGAAACAAAAGCGGCTATCGAGATGAGTGGTGCTGATATTGTTACCGTCGCCATAAGACGCACTAATATTGGACAAACCCCTGGCGAGCCTAACTTACTCGATGTTATTTCGCCGGATAAATACACTATATTACCCAATACGGCTGGTTGCTTTACCGCAAAAGATGCCCTACGAACGTGCCGTCTTGCACGCGAGCTTCTTGGTGGCCACAAACTAGTAAAATTAGAAGTGCTAGGGGATAAAAAAACCCTCTTTCCAGACATTACTGCCACACTAGAATCAGCAGAGATTTTAGTTAAAGAAGGCTTTGACGTGATGGTCTACACCAACGACGACCCCATTATTGCCAAACGACTAGAGGAAATGGGCTGTGTTGCCGTGATGCCATTAGCAGCACCTATCGGCTCTGGCTTAGGGATTCGCAACCCCTACAACATTCTCACCATTATCGAAAATGCTAACGTTCCTATTATTGTTGATGCGGGCGTAGGCACTGCATCTGATGCCGCTATTGGCATGGAACTCGGTTGTGACGGCATACTCATGAACACAGCCATAGCGCATGCAAACAACCCTGTTCTTATGGCATCTGCTATGAAAAAAGCGGTACAAAGCGGTAGAGAGGCTTACTTAGCTGGCCGCATGCCTCGTCGCCGATATGCATCTGCATCATCGCCTCTTGACGGTTTAATTTAAACTCACGATACGCCAAAATTCGTAAATTCGTATGCAAAACACGAATCAACCTGTGCTCCGTAGAATAAAAAGCTTTGTTAAACGTGAAGGTCGCTTAACGCCTGGACAAACAACTGCCCTTAAAACAGGCTGGCCACTCTTTGGTCTTGATAGCAACACGGTGTTATCGCCAAGTACTGTATTTACTAACGAAAACCCAGTGACGCTAGAAATCGGATTTGGAAATGGCGCCAGCCTTGCCCAAATGGCTGAGGAGTCACCTGAAAAGAACTTTATTGGTATCGAGGTTCACCAACCTGGGGTAGGGCATTTACTCCGCTTGATTCAGGAAAAAGGACTAAACAATATCCGTGTTTTTGACTGTGATGCGATAGATGTTCTAAATAAGGCTATACCCAACAACTGCATAGACTGCGTACAACTTTTTTTTCCTGACCCTTGGCATAAAAAACGGCACCATAAGCGACGAATTGTTCAAAAGGAATTTTTAAGCTTAATTCACGACAAATTAAGCATTGATGGTATCTTCCACGTTGCCACTGATTGGGAAAACTATGCTGAACATATACTAGATACACTGAACAAGCATGAGAGTTTTGAGAACATAGTTGCGACTGATTTTGTTGATCGCCCAGAACACCGCCCACTCACAAAATTTGAACAGCGTGGACATCGCTTAGGGCATGGCGTTTGGGATATTATGTTTAAAGTAAAAAAAGCTTGATAACTTACCAAGCAATACCATTTTACTTACATTAAGACACTGCTTCGATAACAGCAGGTTCCTCAACAATTTCTTCAATTGGGGCTTTAAGCGACTCCATTATCTCCACTAATGCTTCAAGCTGTTTTTCTGCTACGGACTGAAGCGTCTTAACCTCTTCCATTTTCACTTCCAGCGTCTCTTTACCTTGAGCAACACTTCGCAAGTTCTCCAAACGACTTTCCATGACGGATTTTTTTTCATTCACTTCAGAAATTAACGGTGCCATAGCAGACGTTTGCCACTTTTTAACATCGGCATGTGCTGACTTGAAAATTTGAATCGCATTATTGCCTAATGTATTAACAAACCTTTTCGCTAACGCATTTTGCTCCGTTAAAGCAGCGGCTGAACTTTGACTAAACTCAATTCCTTCTTCTAAAAGCTGCTCTAGATCGTGTTGATATTTCGAAACATCAAAGGTCTTTCCTTGATCTGATTTGAAGTCGTGCTCATCTCTAAAGCGCTTATAAATTGAATTTAATAGCTGCACACTCGCGTTAGTAGAAGAAATCGTATCATTTAATAGCGTATTTAAACCATCAAACGTGTTCGTCATTCCCTCACGGATACCCATACTTGTCCAGCTACCAATCATCTGCGCGCTACCATCTCTAACAATGCTTTCTGCCCTTGTTGAGCTGATGTTATTCAACAACTCAGTAACTTGGGTATTAAACAAATGACGACTAGTTTTTAAGTGAACGAGGTTCTTTTTATATGCAGTTTGTTCATTTCTAGTTTGAAAAATTAACTCTTCCGTCGTTTCTTCACTTTTATTTAAAATTAAATCCAACTCTTCTAGTTGTTTAGACGCATTAATTATTCTATTTTTAATCAGCTTTTCTGACGCTTTCGTTCTATCCAGCGTTTCATCAATGACGGTTCTTTGTAAAATATCTTTTTGAGAATGCATCACCCTTTCTGATAAAAATGTCTCTAAGGCACCTAGCCGACTAAGCTCAAACATTTTTTCATCGTTTTTAACCTTGCCCACCAGTGCTTGTTTAGCAGATATCGGAAAAATAGACTGTTCATCCAAATCTAGCAATCTAGCTGTCTCACTTGTTTGTTTATGAACAAGCGCAGACACCTCATCATCGCTCATTAAATCATCTTGCAATGTATCAATTTTATTTAATACAACGGCCAAACCATTCGGGTGTTTGCTTTTATAAGACTGAATATGCTGATCCCACATTTCCATATCGCTTTGTGTCACGCCCGTATCAGCTGCCAAGACAAAAAACATCGCTTGTGCATTTGGCAACATACTTAATGTGAGTTCAGGTTCAGAACCTAGTGCATTTAGCCCAGGCGTATCCAATATAGTGAGCCCGCTTTTTAGCAAAGGATGCGGAAAACTAATTATTGCATGTCGCCAACAAGGCACTTCTACTTCCTCCTCATTTGGCTTACCTGGCAAGCCAAGCTGCTCGGCAACATCCGAACCAACTAGTTTTGTTTTAAGTAATTCTTGAAACGCTTCTTGCATTTGCTCTGGAGAATCACAATCCAATTCGATGTGAGTCCATTTTTTTGGGTCTTTTTTAAAACTCTCAATCGGCTTTTCACTTAGCCTTGTTTTAATATCCAACAATCGTAAATAAGGCGCTTCTGTGGAATCATGGAATAATTCTGTAGGGCACATAGTGGTGCGTCCAGGGCTGGACGGGAGCAATCGCACACCCGTTGATGAAAAGAACAGTGCATTAATTAATTCAGTTTTTCCACGAGAAAATTCTGCTGCGAAGGCAACCGTAATATTATTTGTTTCTAACAAACGTAGGTTTTTAATCAACATCATCTCAACGTCTGTGTCGCTGAGATCCACGTCATCTAACCATGATTGATAGGCATGAATAGACTTAGCTGCATGCTGCTTCCATAAGTCATAACTTTTAAGTTCGTTATCAAATTGTTTTGCCATACTCACATTCCCTTTGTTAGCGCCAACTGTGCACTATTCAAACTGTTTATTATTTTTATTGAGTATAGTCGTTTATTTTAAAAAAACATTCGATAGCCAAAACTTACCTATTAACACCCTAATATTAAAACCAATCAAGCTTTTACATTAAAGCCTGCAAAGGGGGAATTAATAACATTTTTAACACTTGCAACCCTAACAGCGCAACCATAGGGCTTAAGTCTAAACCGCCCATAGGTGGTATCAGCCGTTGACAGGGCGCTAATATTGGCTCGGTAATTTTATAGAGTAGCTCCGTAATCGGGTTCTGTAGCCCGGGGTTAATCCAGCTCAAAATGATTGAGATAAATATACTGTAGGTCAACACGTTAATAACTTGAACGATAACTTCAGAAATACTCCAGATAAAAATAGCCCAACTATTTGCACCTGGCAAGCTAGCCAACATTACGAACCCTATCAGCATTTGTAAGACAAGTATGAGTGCAATTGCCGCCAAATTTATGTTCTTTATGGTTGGAAACACTGGCCGAAGTGCATTCAACGGGTATCGCGTTGCCTTAATAATAAACGCGGATATTGGATTACTCGAACTGGCCCCAGATAGTTGCAACAATACTCTAAGAATTAAAACAAAAATATACGCGCCCACTAATGCATTAATTAAGAAAATAGCGGGGTTTGACAAATAGCCAGTCGGCATCAGATTCTCCCTAATTCGTCAGACAATTCAACAGAACGTTGCCGAGCAGCTAATACGGCATCGTGCAAAACATCTCTTAGACCTCCCGACTCCATCACTGCAATGGCTCTTTCCGTCGTTCCGCCTGGGGAAGTAACACGGCGCCTTAATGTTTCAGTAGATTCACTGGACTGAAGCGCCATTTTTGCAGCACCCAACGCTGTTTCTTGCGTCAGTAACTGTGCCGTTTTTGGATCTAATCCCGCATCAATAGCCGCTTTTTCTAACGCTTCCATTACTAAGAAAAAATAGGCCGGCCCACTGCCAGATAGCGCTGTAACAGCATCTAAATCACCTTCCTCTTCAACCCAAACGGTAACGCCCACAGCCCTTAATAAAGATTCTGTTTGGTCTTTTTGTTCTGCACTAACAAAATTATTTGCGTGTAGGCCTGTTGCTCCTGCCTTCACTAGCGCAGGCGTATTCGGCATGCAGCGAACAATCGCTATAGAGCCTCCAAGCCATCGCTCTAATGATTCTTCTCGAATGCCGGCAGCAATAGACACAACGACGGGCTTATTGGCCTGAACAGCATCGACAATTTGTTCGGACACGGCCTGCATATGCTGAGGCTTAACAGCCAAAACAAGTATGCTTGAATCACTAGCCAGTTCGGCACTACCTAACGCTATATTCACACCAAACGTATCGGCCAAATATTGCACCTTATCAGCATCTAAATCTGACACCGTAATTTTATCCGCCGGATAACCATTACCAATCAGCCCACCTATAAGACTACTTGCCATGTTACCGCCGCCTACAAACCCTATCTTTTGAATATCCATAACCACTTTATACCATTAAAAAATTTTAACTTTAATTCTACCTTAAGAACGCATCCGTCATGAGGCTCTACTGCCAAAAATAGCCGTTCCAATTCGCACGATTGTCGCCCCTTCATCAATCGCTGCTTCTAGGTCATTACTCATGCCCATCGATAACGTATCCATATTCAAACCCCATCGTTCATTCGCCTTATCTCTAGCCATTCTCAGTTTCCTAAATGCTCTTCGTTGATTTTCCATAGACTGATTAGACGTTGGAATTGCCATTAAGCCTCTAATACGCAATTTTTTAAATGCCAACATTGGCTTTATCGTAGCGCCTAAATCTTCAAGCAATAATCCAGACTTAGTCTCTTCAGCATCAATATTAACCTGCAAACATATATTTAATGGCGGCATATAATCAGGCCGTTGTTGGTTTAAGCGCTGCGCTATCTTCACCCGATCAACGCTATGAACCCATTGAAAATAGTTGGCAATATCACGTGTTTTATTTGATTGAATCGGCCCAATAAAATGCCAATTAATCGCCAAATGAGCTAACGCGTTTTGTTTTTGCAATGCCTCTTGCAAATAGTTTTCGCCAAAATCACGTTGTCCAACCTTATATAAGGTATATATATCTTCAACCGGTTTCGTTTTGCTTACCGCTAATAACCGAACCACACCCATATTTCGGCTCTCTGATATTAATGTTGAGATCTTATCTAGCTGAGCAAAATAACGGCGTAATAAACGAGGCATAATTTTTTTTCGTGTCTATACTTTATTGCAAGTGGGTAAGTTAGCGATATTTTAAGTTTGTCACAACCAATAAATATCCTTTTGAGCCTTGTTTTTGACTAAATGAATTGGATAACTAAATGGATATTTCAGACTTACTCGCCTTTGGGGTAAAAAATAACGCATCTGATATGCACCTTTCTGCTGGCATGCCACCCATGATACGTGTTGATGGGGACATTCGACGCATTAATATGCCAGAGTTAGAACATAAAGAAGTTCATAGCCTTGTTTACGATATTATGAATGACAAACAACGCCGAGATTTTGAAGAGTTTTTAGAGGTCGATTTTTCATTCGAACTACCTGGCATTGCCCGTTTTCGTGTGAATGCATTTAATCAAGACCGTGGTGCTGCTGCCGTCTTTAGAACCATTCCTGTGGATATCTTGACGCTCGAAGACTTAGGTTGCCCCCAATCATTTAAAGAAATCATCAACGTGCCAAGGGGTATTGTGTTGGTAACCGGGCCAACAGGCTCAGGTAAATCCACAACCCTCGCCGCTCTAATGGATTATAAGAATGACAATAATTATGAGCACATCCTAACGATTGAAGACCCTATCGAATTCGTTCACCAAAGTAAAAAATGCCTCATTAACCAACGTGAAGTTCACAAGCACACACACGGCTTTAGTGAAGCCTTACGCGTTGCGTTACGTGAAGATCCAGATATTATCCTTGTTGGCGAAATGCGAGACTTAGAAACTATTCGACTCGCTCTAACCGCTGCTGAAACAGGTCATTTAGTGTTTGGCACGCTACATACCAGTTCAGCCGCTAAAACCATTGACCGTATTATCGACGTATTTCCAGAAGGCGAAAAAGGCATGGTACGCTCTATGCTATCAGAATCACTTCGAGCCGTTATTGCACAAACACTAATCAAGCGTGTTGGCGGTGGCCGAGTGGCCGCTTGGGAAATCATGACGGGCACACCGGCTATTCGTAACTTAATTCGTGAAGACAAAATCGCACAAATGTATTCTACAATTCAAACCAGTAGAAAAGATGGCATGCAAACACTAGATCAACACCTAACAGAATTGGTACAAAATGGCCTTATTTCTAGGCAAGATGCACGCTTAAAAGCTGCGAATAAAGATCAATTCTAAAATTAATACTTAAGGAACAAAAAATGGATTTTGATGCACTATTACAATTAATGGTCCATAAAAAGGCCTCCGATTTATTTATTACATCAGGTTGGTCGCCCACTATTAAGGTTAACGGCGTACTTCAGGCGGTTTCAAAAACGCGCTTAAGCTCAAGCCAAGCGCAAGACATTGTTCATGACATCATGGATGAAAAGCAGTTAGCCGAGTTTGAAGAAACAAAAGAATGTCAATTTGCTATCCAACGGCCCAATATTGGCCGTTTTCGGGTCAGTGCTTTCGTACAAAAAGATGATTGCGGCATGGTATTACGTCGTATTGAAAGCGAAATACCGACAGTTGAACAACTGGGCATTCCTCCAATTCTAGATGAGCTGGCCATGACAAAACGTGGCCTTATTATTTTTGTTGGGGCAACAGGCACTGGTAAATCAACCTCACTTGCAGCCATGGTTGGTCACCGCAATAGAAATAGTAGCGGCCACATTATTACCATTGAAGACCCTGTGGAATTTATTCATGACCACGCCGGTTGCGTTATTACTCAACGCGAAGTGGGGATCGATACCGAGTCATACCAAATAGCTCTGCAAAACACCTTACGCCAAGCGCCCGATGTTATTTTAATTGGCGAAATCCGTTCCCGTGAAACAATGCAACACGCCATAACATTCGCAGAAACTGGTCATTTATGTCTATCCACACTCCATGCAAATAACGCCAACCAAGCATTAGACCGCATGATTAACTTCTTCCCAGAAGAAGCGCATAAACAACTATTCATGGACTTGTCTCTCAACTTAAAGGCCTTAATCGCTCAACAACTGGTACCCACAATAGACGGCAAAGGTCGTAAAGCGGTAATCGAGATACTCATTAACACACCATTAGCATCTGACTATATTCGCAAAGGTGAAGTGCATAAACTCAAAGAATTAATGAAAAAGTCAAAAGAACAAGGTATGCAAACCTTTGACCAAGCACTCTACGATTTATACATAGGCGGCCATATCAATTATGAAGATACATTACATTATGCCGACTCAAGCAACGAAGTGCGCTTAATGATTAAACTAGGCTCAGAATCAGCACCAGGACTGGATGAAGACACCATTCACCTTATTGATAATGAATAAACATGCCGCTTATCCGTCAAATAATACCATTCATCGATTATGACTAGCCCTTCAAAAAAAACCTGTTAGGCTCCAAACTATGAAAACCCATCAGCAACATTTTCGATTAAAAAAGCAATTTGGCTTTACGCTGATTGAGCTTTTAACAATTGTTATTATTATCGGCGTTGTTTTAGCTATTGGCGTGCCGAGCTTCAGAGAAATTATTCAAAACCAGCGCATGGGCACACAAATAAACGAGCTTGTATCTGACTTACAGTATGCAAGAAGTGAGGCCATTAAAAGAAATTCAACCATCAGCACCTGTATGAGAAATGTTGCCGGAACAGCCTGTATCGGTGGCAGCTCGTGGTTAGGTGGCTGGCTAGTTTTTAACGACCCCAACGATAATGGCAGCGTCGATGGAGGAGAGTCCATCCTTAAGATTCGTGATGTTCTTAATGCCGTGAACTCTAATGCCATAACATCTTTTAACTTTAGTGGTGGCACCCGTATTAGATATGATAGCCAAGGATTCGCTAGAGGCTTTGCAGGCACATTAACGTTGTGTGACGCACGGGGAAATGCCAAAAGAAAGGGTATCACTGTATCAAATACCGGCCGCGTTCGTCGTTCTGTTGCTGCCGACATGGCGAATTGCTAATGAATACACATCAAAAAAATAAAGGCTTTACCCTCGTTGAAATAATGATTGCGGTTTTTGTACTCGCAATTGGCTTACTTGGCATGGCTGGCCTACAAATGGCATCCCTTAAAAACAACCACAGCGCTTACTTAAGAACACAAGCTGTTGAGTACGCCTACGATATATCCGACCGAATGCGCGCAAATTCCGTTGGCCTAACGACTGGCGGTGCATTAATTGGTGGTAGCTATGACAACCAAACACCCACTCAAGACACAAATTGTTTTTACGATCCTGTCGCAGACACAACAATAGGCTGCACACCTGCCCAGATGGCTGGCAATGACCTATTTGAACTAATTACTGATGGTGCTGGCTCCGAATTGCCAGCGGGCACCTCTGTAGTTTGCGTTGATTCTACACCAGACGATGGAGTACCCGGTACCGTCGCTTGTGATGGTACCGGCAATGTAATTGCCATAAAGGTTTGGTGGGCAGATGATAAAACTGGCACGCCCAAACGATTTGTTACAACAGTGGGATTCTAGGATGATTAAATATTTCTCGAAAATGCATTCTCCAAGCTCACAAAAAGGCTTAACCATGGTTGAATTGATGGTTGCCTTGGTCTTAAGCTCCTTGCTCACTCTAGGTGTTATCCAAGTATTTATTGCCAATAAAACGTCTTATCGCTTGCAAGAAGCACAGGCAAGAATACAAGAAAACGCTCGCTTTGCCTTAACCGTTATTTCAAATGAACTCAGAAAAGCAGGACACTTAGGTTGTGTCACCAGCAGTTTAACAATCAGTACCGGATCCATTTTAAATGGTGCACCGGCTACATTTAGACCTTGGACTGGCATTGAAGGCTGGGAAGCAGATGGCACTGCATTTGGCGAAGCTCCTCGACTTGTGAGTGGTGTTTTTGACCCCACTGGTACTGTAACTCCCACACCTCCACAGCCCACTCCACCTGCCCCTGCACCCAGTTGGACAACAGCTGATGGCGCAACCTTAGATACCGGCACAATGTCTGTGGCCGACTCAGATATTATTCGCGTTTGGTACGCTGAGTCCTCAATTGGCAATATTACCGCGCTAGGCTCAAACCCCATTTTCTCTGCTCTAGATTTTGATGATGGCGATGTTTTCGTATTAAACGACTGCGGTGTCGCAGAGTTTATTCAAGCTTGCTCTGGAGCACCCGCGCCTGGCGCAACAGCCGCAACATTTAATGCAACAGGTTGCACAACCCCCGGCAATTTAGCGGGCATACCAACCACCGTTCGAGACAATAACAGTGAGATGAGAAAACTACACGGTACTGTTTTTTACGTTGGTAAACGAGGGGATGACCCCGATAACCCGCCCGCACTTTTTTGGCGCGAACTTGGAACAAATGCTGCAGCTGCCAACGCTGAAGAATTGGTAGAAGGCGTTGAAAGCATCCAATTTATGTACGGCGAAGACACCGATAACGACAATGTACCAAATGCTTATGTCCCTGCAGACCAAGTAGCTGACTGGACACAGGTTATCAGCGTCAAAGTCAGCCTGTTAATGCGTTCGGTGATTACTAGCATTGAAAATAATACGGACACCACTGGTGACCAAAACATTACTACAGCCGACCAAACTATCAACTTTAATGGCGTTGCTCTAGCGCCCACTGATGGTAGATTACGCCGTGTTTTTTCAACAACAATTGCGTTTAGGAATAAATTGATATGAAGCACCTTTCATACAACATCAAACAACAAGGCGCAGCTCTTGCCGTCAGCCTTATTATGCTACTCGTCCTCACCTTACTTGGCATTGCAGGTATGCAATCAACCATTATGGAAGAGAAAATGGCCGGCAATATGCGCGATAAAGCCATTGCTTTTCAGGCATCAGAAAGTGGTTTAATAAACGGAGAACGACATTCACAAGGCTCGCTTTCACTCACATCACCTTTTTTAGCAGATTGTACAGGGGGGCTTTGTTTACCCTCTACCACCGCTACAGCTGTGTGGAACAATACTGCTCTAGTTAATTGGGGGACATCAACAAACACGTTTTTATATGGTGTTACTGTCGCCGCGACGAACCTTGGGCTCGTTAGCGCTCAACCTCAATACATCGTTGAGCTTTTACCAGAACCGCCTAAATCAATCGGCCAATCATTGGGGGCCGGCAAAGGTAGCTCTATTTCAACTGTAGAAATTTTTAGAGTCACCTCGCGTGGTCTTGGTGGCTCGGCAAATTCGCCCGTTATGGTGCAAAGTGTTTACAAGAAGTAACACGTAACATGTCATCTAAATGACAAAGGAAACATTATGAAATGGAATAAAAGATTAGCTTCAAACTTTATTGGCTCTCTAATGGGTCTGTCTATGGGCTTTGCCTCTACCGCCCACAGTACCGATCTTGCACTAGAAACGTCACCTTTATTTCTATCTAACCAATCTGACCCCAATGTTTTTTTTGAGATTGATGATTCTGGCTCCATGGACTGGGAAATTTTAGCTGGAGCCCATAACAGTGCAGGCTTTGGAGGAGCAATTTTAAATAACGGTTTAATGTATGAAGGTGGCACAACATATCAAATTTATCTGTACAACAACGCTGATCATCCATATGGCATTAATGCAGGTTATATACCTGCTGACTGGCGTGCGCGTTGTAGTTGTCTAAATATATTGGCCTACAATCCGGCTATAACGTATACGCCTTGGTCTGGGTATTCAGATGCCGTTATTACCGCTGCCTTAAGCGATCCTCAACCTGGTAAAACCGGTTATACCATCACCCGCGATTTAAGCTTGGACGTATTCCATACTAACTGGGTTGACACTGATGTCGATGGCCTTGTCGATAGTGGCGAGCCTTACACTACTGTTGCAGTCAACACGTTAACTGCGGCCCTACAAACTAATTATGCCAACTGGTATCAATATCACCGTAAGCGCTCTTTTGTTGCTAAATCAGCAGTCGCTAATGTTGTTAACGCTAACCCTGGATTTCGTTATGGACTCAGTGTTATTAATCAATGGGGAAGTCTTTTCATTGAGACGCCTTCTTCCGCCATCACAAACTATGCCTCTCATAATATATCCGTAATCAATGGCCTAAATAATCTTGTGTGGCCCACATCTGGCACACCTCTTAGAACTGCTTTAGAAAGAACCGGCGACTATTTTGATAACACATTAGCAGGCAAAGTGGATCCTATCATTAGTGAATGCCAAAAAAACTTTGGTATTCTCTTTACAGATGGATATTGGAATGGAGCTGATCCTATCGTTGGTAACGCAGATGGAGACGCTCATTCAAACACCTTAGCTGACGTTGCAAGAGCATACTACGACACAGATTTAAGCCCATTGGCAGACAATGTACCTCCCGACACTTTTGATACTAATGCCCGTCAACACATGGTCACCTTTACTGTAGCTTTTGGAATTAATGGCCTGCTAACAGACACCGACGCTGATGGGTGGCCAGACCCAGTGTTAGCCGAAAGTGGTAACTGGGGTAACGCTTTTAATTCGGATCCCGAAAAGGTAGATGATTTGTGGCATGCCGCCTTTAATGCTAAAGGAACATTTATTGCCGCACAAACACCACAAGATGTGGCCGACAGCTTAAATGCCGCCTTAGCTAATATTTCTGCACGAACATCATCCGCAGCATCTGTTGCGTTAAATGCTGGCTCCATCGGTGCCAATAGCCGTGTGTACCAAGCTAAATTCGATACTGACGCATGGTCTGGACAAGTGTTGTCATTTACAGTTAGTACGGCCGGTGTTGTGAGTACAACACCAAACTGGGATGCTGGATGCAAAATGACCGGCGGATTGTGCCCAACCACTGGTAGCACTGAAATAGGACAACACTGGGATACCGGTAGAAATATCATCACCTATAAACCATCTAATGGTGATGGCATTCCTTTTCGCTGGCCTGCAATGCCTGCTAGCCCTTCAGCAACAGAGCTAGATTCATCCCAAACGACCGCCTTAGATGTTGATTTTGCAACATCTTTAGCGGATGGCAATGCCATGTTAAGGTGGCAATACCTTAGAGGAGATAGGTCAGGTGAAGGCACATCATTTAGAGTCCGTGATAGTGTTCTAGGCGACGTTATTCACTCGGCCCCTGTCTATATTGGCCCTCCTTCTTTTAATTATCCTGATTCTTTAGAATCAGCCGATTATTCTACTTTCCGAAACATCTATCAAAATAGACAACCAATCGTCTGGTTTGGTGCGAATGACGGTATGTTTCATGGTGTTGACGCCAGTTTAATTTCTGCCAATCAAGGCAAAGAAGTTATCGCTTATGTACCCAGTCAAATGTACAACCATCTACATGAGCTGCCATCTACTAGCTATGCGCATCGTTACTATGTTGACGGCGTACCAAGCGCTGGTGATGTCTTTTATGGAAGTTCGTGGAAAACGGTTATCGTTTCTGGGCTCGCCGCTGGTGGGCAAGGCTTGTTTGCATTAGATGTTACTAACCCTTCTACATTTTCAGAAGCCAATGCCAACAATATGTCTTTATGGGAATTTACCGATGGCCCCACTGTAGGCGCGTCCGGAAGCTTTTCAGATAGAGACATGGGGTACTCTTATGGGCAAGCATCTATTGTTAAACTTCATAATGGCGTATGGGCCGCAGTATTTGGAAATGGCTATGGCAATACCCATGACGATGATAATGATGGCGGCACAACTAACGATAGCCTCACAGGTAACTCCGTCATCTACATCGTCAACATTCAAACAGGCGCTATCATTAGAAAGTTTGATACCGGCGTTGGCTCTTCTGCTGACCCCCTTGGTACAAACCGCCCGAACGGCATGTCTTCGCCTACTGTTGTAGATGAAGATAACGATAAAATTGCTGATTATATTTTTGCTGGGGACCTATTTGGCAATGTCTGGAAAATCGACATCACCAACCTCTCATCTGCAAATTGGAAATTTGATTACTCTACTTCATCGCCTCATACACCACTCTTCATCACAGATGATGGTTCAGGTACGGCCCAACCCATTACCACTGCACCTGAAGTGAGTAAACATAGCGATGGTGGATTCCTCGTAAATTTTGGAACGGGTAAATACATTGAAACAGGCGATAATTCTCAACTTGGCCAACAAACCCAAACATTTTATGGTATTTGGGATAAAAACCAAACAACACTAACAGCTTATAATCGTAGTCATTTGTTACAACAAATAATTACTGAAGAAAAAACTGAGAGTTTTGATGATGATGGTGATGGTGTTCGAGATAACAGCACATCAGATATACGAAAAACCACCAAAACCCCCATTACGTGGCATACCGCAACAGGCTTACCTAGTGGCGGAGCCCTTGCCACAGGGGTAAGTTCAGGCGTTGCACTCGGCTGGTTTATCGACTTGTTTAATACCGAATCTGGCAATACCAATAACTACGGCGAGCGACAAGTGACCGATTCAACGTTGATTGATGGCGTCATCTTCTTCAATACCCTAATCCCTTCTGTCAACCCTTGTGATTTTGGGGGTGACAGTTGGATAATGGCCTTGCATGTGGATTCAGGGGAGCGTGTTGATGAATCAGTCTTCGACTTAGCTCAAGACGGCGTTTTTGATGCCGCCGATGGTTTTGATGATGGATCAAATACTAGGGTCAGTGGCGTTAAATCACACGTAGGCATATTACCTAGATTAACCTTTGCAAAGAGTTATGGTGGCGATAGTTACTTTGCTTTTGGCTCTGGTTCATCAGGTGGTTTTATGACACAACAAATCAAACGCTCGGGCGCCTCCTTTGGTCGCCAATCGTGGGATCAGATTCTTGAATAAAAGAGGTTTACCAACATGATTAAATTTAATAAAATAATTGTTCGCATCTGCGCCATATTCGGAATACTTCTAGTTTTTACTAGCAGTATTGCTGATAACAAAGTGGTAATGGAAGGCACTTTCAACAACGCTAATATTCAGGCAGGATATATCGTTGCAAACGATATGAAATTTACAGTTGATAATACCACCCGTGTCTATGATGCACAGAGTCAATTAAGATCACTCAAATCATTAAAGCCTGGGCAACAACTTGAAATGCAATTTAGAGAGCCATCGAGTCAAATTAAAAGTGTCGCCGATATGGTGCTTGATAAAATTATTTTCTATTCAAAATAAGGTTATTATTATGAATAGAAAAAATACAAAAGCCCTAGGTTTTACTCTCATTGAGCTTATGATTGTGGTTGCCATTATTGGCATACTGGCATCTATTGCATACCCTGCGTATGTTGAAAACACCCGCACGACAAACCGAAGTACGGCGCAAGCTGATCTAATGGAGTTGGCAAGCTTTATGGAACGAAATTTTACCGAAGCAAATCGGTACGACCAAGATTCATCAGGCGCCGCTATCAATACAGCCGCATTGCCGTTCCAACAAACGCCCCGTACAGGCACGGCGAAATATAATTATTCTGTAACATTTCCTGTTGTCGCTCCATGTACCGTGAACATATGTTTTACGATGACGGCAACACCTGCAAGCGGTCAGACACAAGATAAGTGTGGGACTCTAACCTATAACCAAGCAGGCGCAAAAACGGCAACCGGCACAGGGACTTGTTGGCGCTAGGCTTTTCCTATTTTATTGGTGGTAAGCAGGGCTAGATTGGTGCACTTCATCAATCATCGCAGTAACGTGATCGGGGTTAATATCCGGTAGAATTCCATGACCTAAGTTAAAGATATGCTTATGTCCGTGTCCGTAATCCGCTAATACATCACGTACTTTAGAACGAATGGTTTCTGGGCTTGCGTACAAAGTTGTTGGATCAAGATTACCTTGTAATACAACGTTATCTTTCGTTAATTTTCTTGCATCACGTAGATCTGTTGTCCAATCTACACCTAAACCATCATAGCCAGCATTCGCCATAGTTTCCAACCAAGTGCCTGCGCCTTTGGTGAACAACATACGTGGCACATCGGCATTAAATTCAGTTAATGCTTGTGAAATTTGTCGGCTATAAGCCAAAGAGAATGTTTCGTAATCTTTCGTGGTCAAATTGCCGCCCCACGTATCAAATACCATCACAATTTGCGCACCTGCTTGTATTTGCGCTTGTAGGTAAGAAATAACAGACTGGGTAACAATTTTTAGTAGTTGATGCATCAACTCGGGCGTGTCATACATCATTCTTTTAATACGTGCGAAGTTCTTACTGCCACTGCCTTCAACCATATAACACGCTAATGTCCAAGGGCTACCAGAAAAGCCAATCAGTGGAACACGGCCATTCAAGCCATTTTTAATGGTTGAAACCGCATTCATTACGTATTGCAGCTCTTGGTTAGGGTCCGGCACAAACAGTTTATCGATATCTGCTTTTGTGCGTACTGGGCGCTCAAACTTTGGGCCTTCACCTTCTGTGAAGTACAACCCTAACCCCATTGCATCGGGAATCGTCAGAATATCAGAAAACAAAATAGCGGCATCTAACGGGTAACGTTCAAGCGGTTGAAGTGTCACTTCACAGGCCAATTCAGCATTCTTACATAAGTCTAAGAAACTACCCGCCTCAGCGCGTGTTGCTCGATATTCTGGTAAATAACGCCCCGCTTGGCGCATCATCCATACGGGTGTGCGCTCGGTATTTTCGCCGCGCAATGTTCTTAATATTAAATCATTATGTAACGCAGTCATGCCTGTACCTCTTTGAATAGTCCGAACGGTTAAACGTCTAGGTAATCTAAAATACCTTGCCCTGCTTCACGGCCTTCGTAAACAGCCGTCACCACTAAGTCAGAACCACGCACCATATCACCACCGGCAAATACTTTTTTGTGGCTGGTTTGGAAAGCAAATTCACCATCGGCTGGTGCAACAACACGGCCTCTATCATCTAAGTTGATGCCGTACTCGGCAAACCAAGGTGTTGGGCTTGGCTGAAAGCCAAATGCAATAATGACGCTATCTGCGGGAATTATTTCTTCTGTGCCCGGCACTACTTCTGGGCGGCTACGACCACGCTCATCTGGCTCACCTAAACGTGTAGTGACGAGTTTAACGCCTTCTACTTTATCGGTACCAACAATCTCAATAGGTTGCCTGTTCCATAAGAACTGCACACCCTCTTCTTTAGCGTTTTTCACTTCTCGTTTAGAGCCCGGCATATTAACTTCATCGCGACGGTAAGCGCATATCACTTCTTCTGCACCTTGACGGATACTCGTACGGTTACAATCCATCGCCGTATCACCACCGCCAAGAACAACAACTCGCTTGTCTTCCATGCTAACAAATTCTTGCCCCATCACTTTATTAATTTCTTGCAAGCCCATAACATTATTAATGTTTGACACTAGGTACGGTAGCGCCTCGTGTACACCCGGTAAATCTTCACCAGGAAAGCCACCTTTCATATAGGTATATGTACCCATACCAAGGAAAACCGCATCGTATTCATCGGTTAATTGTTGGAAGGGAATGTCCGTACCGATTTCAGTGCCTAAAATAAATTCAACGCCCATGCCTTCAAGTATTTGGCGACGGTTTTTAACGACCTTTTTCTCTAATTTAAAAGGCGGGATACCAAATGTTAATAACCCACCCACTTCTGGATATTTATCGTAAACAATCGCTTTAACGCCATTACGCGCCAAAATATCTGCACAACCTAAACCAGCTGGCCCTGCGCCAATAATTGCAACGCGTTTACCCGTTTGCTCAACCGCCGATAAATCGGGACGCCAGCCTTGTTTAAACGCTTCATCAGAGATGTACTTTTCTATGGAGCCAATCGTCACTGCACCAAACTCATCATTCAGCGTACAGGCGCCTTCACACAGCCTATCTTGTGGACAAATTCGGCCACAAATTTCTGGTAATGAATTGGTTTTATGTGACATTTCTGCCGCTTCAATTAAATTACCTTCCGAAATAAGCTTTAACCAGTTTGGAATGTAGTTATGTACCGGACACTTCCATTCACAATAAGGGTTACCACAGTGCAAGCAACGGTCTGCTTGATCGGCTGCGTCTTGTGCACCGTATTCACCGTAAATTTCTTTAAATTCGTGCTTTCTAAGCTCCGCAGGTACTTTTTCCGGGTCTATACGCGGTACATCAACAAATTGAAAATTATTAGCCATGTTATTCTTTTACCTTAAGCCGCTTGCGAGCTTAATGAGTCTAATAGGGTTTTTACATCAGCCGCTTTAGGGCTAACTAACCAGAAATTATGTATATAATCAGCGAAATTATCGAGGATGTCTTGGCCTTTCACGCTGCCCGTTTCATTCACAAACTCTTCAATTAAGCGCATTAAATAAGCCCTGTGCGCTGCCGTAGACTCGCCATGAACACGATGAATTTCGATTAGCTCATGATTATACTTATCTACAAATTGGCGTGACTCATCTAATACAAATGCAAAACCACCTGTCATTCCAGCGCCAAAGTTAAGGCCTGTTTCACCTAATACAGCAATAACACCACCCGTCATATATTCACAACCGTGATCGCCTATACCTTCAACGACCGCCAGTGCACCCGAATTCCTTACAGCAAAACGCTCACCCGCTAAACCTGACGCAAATAACTTTCCGCCTGTCGCACCATATAGACACGTGTTACCCATAATAGTTGTATCAGCGCTTTGGAATACACTACCTGCTGGCGCCCTTAGCACTAATTTACCGCCCGCCATGCCTTTACCAACGTAGTCATTGGCATCACCATCAAGCGTCATGTTTAAACCACCGGCATTCCATACGCCAAAGCTTTGACCCGCTGAACCTTTCAGGTTTACTTGAATCGGTGAATCATTCATACCCAAATTACCGTACTTTTTAGCAATTTCGCCTGATAAACGCGCACCAATAGAACGATCAATATTGCCAATAGGGTAGTTAAATTCACCGCCTGATTTAGCGTCAATCGATGACTGCATATCGTTAATCATTTGCTCAGCCAATTCAGCTTTGTCGAACGGGTCATTTTGCGGGGTAATACAATGTTGCGTTTTAATATCATTACCCGGTATTTGATCTAAAATAGGCTGTAAATTTAACCCACGCTGTTTCGCGGTATCACCTTCAACCAGTTCCAACAAATCCGTGCGGCCAATAATATCTTGTAGCGTTGTAAAGCCCAATTTAGCCAACCATTCACGTACTTCCTGAGCAAGAAACCTGAAGTAGTTCATTACGTATTCCACTTCACCGTGGTAATGCTTCATACGAAGCACATTGTCTTGAGTCGCTACGCCCGTTGCACAGTTGTTAAGGTGACAAATTCTTAGATAACGGCATCCCATCGCAACCATTGGGCCTGTACCAAAGCCAAAGCTTTCAGCGCCTAGCATCGCTGCTTTAATTACGTCTAACCCTGTTTTTAAACCACCGTCTGTTTGTAAACGAACCTTATCACGCAAGTCATTCGCCAACAGTATTTGATGCGTTTCCGTTAAGCCTAGCTCCCACGGCGCGCCCGCATAACGTACAGATGTTAATGGGCTTGCACCTGTGCCGCCATCGTATCCCGCAATAGTAATTAAGTCTGCATAACACTTAGCAACACCTGCGGCAATGGTGCCAACGCCTGCTTCAGATACTAGTTTTACGGAGACTAATGCATCTGGATTTACTTGTTTAAGATCAAAAATAAGCTGTGCTAAATCTTCAATCGAATATATATCATGATGCGGTGGTGGTGAAATAAGCGCCACACCGGGTTTTGAATACCGTAAGGTCGCAATCATTTTATTCACTTTATCGCCAGGTAATTGGCCACCTTCACCTGGTTTTGCGCCTTGTGCTACTTTAATTTGAAGCACTTCCGCGTTCACTAGGTAGTGAGGCGTCACACCAAATCGACCTGAAGCGACTTGTTTGATTTTTGACAGCTTATTGGTACCAAAGCGTTTTGGATCTTCGCCACCTTCACCTGAATTTGAGCGCCCACCTAAACTATTCATCGCCATCGCCAGTGTTTCATGGGCTTCTGGTGATAAGGCACCTAACGACATTGCCGCTGTATCGAAACGCTTATACAAGCCTTCAGCAGGCTCGACGTCGTCAACTGAAATAGCTTTACTATCATCCAATTTCAGCTTAAGCATATCGCGCATGGATGATGCCGATCTATTGTTTACTTCATCCGCATACACTCGGTATTTAGTGATATCGCCAGAGCGAACCGCTTCTTGTAGTGAATTCACTACGTCTGGGTTATAAGCATGGAATTCGCCCCCGTGTATATACTTTAATAAGCCGCCTTGCTCCGTTTGCTTTCGAGGATTCCATGCCAACTTAGCCAGTTGCTCTTGCTCCTGTTCCATTTCATCAAAGCCTGCGCCCTGAATCCTGCTAATGGTACCTTTAAAGCACAAATCCACCACGTCTCGTTGCATACCAACAATTTCGAATAACTGTGAACCGCGGTAACTTGCAATCGTGGAAATGCCCATTTTGGACATGATTTTATACAAGCCTTTATTAATACCTTTTCGGTAATTTACCGCTATAACATCTTCAGCCACATCAACAATATCACCTGAATCAAGCATGTCTTTTAGTGTTTCATACGCAAGGTACGGGCAAACAGCTGTAGCACCATAGCCAATTAAGGTCGCAAAATGATGGGGGTCTCTAACACTCGCTGATTCAACAACAATATTCGCTTGGCATCGCAATCCAACTTTAACCAAATGATGATGAACCGCGCCCGTTGCGAACAAAGCGTGAATCGGCAGCAATCCTTTTTTGGCACCACGATCGCTCAACACGATAATGACTTTACCTGCCTTAACTTGCTTTTCTACGTTGTCGCATACCGCCTGAATGGCTTTTTTTAATGTCGTCGACGCCTTTTCATAATGCAAGCTGATAACAGTGCTGTCATATGCAGGGTCTGCATGATTAAGTAACGCATCTAACTTGGTCGCTGATAATACAGGTGAGTCTATTTCTAAACGGTGCGCGTGATCTGAAGACTCTTCAAATAAATTTTTCTCTCTGCCAAAGCTGGTCATCAATGACATCACAACTTGTTCACGTAATGGGTCAATTGGTGGATTAGTCACCTGCGCGAATTGTTGGCGGAAGTAGTCATACGGACTTCTAATCTTTTTAGACAGCACAGGCATAGGAATATCATCACCCATTGACCCCACGGCTTCTTGACCCGCCTTAGCTAGTACTTTAAGGACTTGGTCACGTTCTTCAAACGTTAACTGATACTGTTTCTCATAGACAGCTAATTCACTTTTTTCAAAGGGCGTTAGCGTCAAAGGGTCCTTATCGTGTGTCGTGCTTAAACGTTTTGTATGCTCTGCCAACCATTTTTTATAAGGCTGTCGAGACTTTAAACGATTATCAATGTCTTCAGGCTCTAATATAGTACCTTCTTGCGTATCGACCGCTAACATTTCACCCGGTTTTAGGCGACCTTTACGTATCACATCTTCAGGCTTGTAGTCATAGACACCAATTTCAGATGCCAAGGTTATATGACGGTCTTTCGTGACCACATAGCGCGCAGGGCGTAAACCATTGCGGTCCAAACAGCAGGCCACATGGCGGCCATCCGTTAACACAATCGCTGCTGGTCCATCCCATGGCTCCATATGCATCGACGAATATTCATAAAAAGCGCGTAATGCAGGGTCCATCGTAAAGACGTTTTGCCAAGCCGGCGGTACCAATAAGCGCATTACTCGGAAAATATCCATGCCGCCAGCAATTAAACCATCAACCATATTATCTAAACTGTTTGAATCTGATCCGCTTGAAGATACCCATGGACGTATATCTTCCATGTTTGGAATAAGCGGAGATTCGAATGTATAACTACGTGCTTGCGCCCAACTTCTATTCCCTTGAATTGTGTTGATTTCGCCATTGTGGGCTAAAAATCTAAATGGCTGCGCCAACCGCCATTGTGCGAATGTATTTGTCGCAAAACGTTGGTGAAACACACACTGCGAACTTTCTAATGTAGGGTCTTTTAAATCTGTATAAAAAACCGGTAAATTTTCAGGCATTACTAGGCCTTTATAAGAGATAACATTCGACGCTAGACTCGCCACGTAAAACATTTCATCATCAAGTAATCGCTTTTCAGCACGGCGTCTTGCAATGTATAAGTGGCGATCTAAGTCAGCATTGTCCATGCCTTCTTTTGCATTAACAAACACTTGCTCAATACCAGGTAGCGTTGCTAACGCTTGGTTGCCACACGCACTGATATCCGTAGGCACAATTCTCCACCCCAAAATAGGCAGACCTTCTTTTTCAATCTCTTCTTGTAATACTACTTTCGCTTGATCAGCTAAGGTTTTATCACTATTTAGAAAAACCATACCAACAGCAAACAAGTCAGCCAACTTAATGCCTTGTTCTTGAGCCTTCGTGCGGAAAAACTGAACAGGGGTTTTTAATAATAAACCACAACCATCACCCGTTTTACCATCAGCTGCAATGGCACCACGGTGAGTTAATCGCGCCAACGAATCGACTGATTTTTTGACTAACCAGTGACTCGGCTTATCGTCAATGTTCGCGATTAAGCCAAAGCCACAACTGTCTTTTTCGAACGCAGGGTCATACAGCCCTGCTTGTTGAATAGAGGTTTGTTTCACTCAAGTAACCCATTATTGTTAGCTAAAAGAAGCCCGAACATACTTAGTACGGCCGGACATTATAGCCGAAAAGCATGTTATTTTTCAATCATGAGTCCTGCAGAGGCTTAGTCGATAGTATAACTATCCTTTATTGAAACAAATCTTTGTTAACTGATTCAATACTCCTTACCCAAGGCTTAATGTTTTTAAGTTGCGGTGGTAAGCTTTTAGCTGCTACTTCAGCTAAGGTCTTATCAACATAGGTTCCATATATGACGGTATACCAAGCACCATTATTTCTTTTGTGCCGAAAGTAACGCAACTCAACAACGTCTTTTTTTGAAGCTATATATTGCCTTATCGATTTTTCTTCAGATGCACCCATCAGCTGTAGCGTGTAACTTGTTGGCGACTGCGCTTTAATCCATTCAAGATGAAGCGCTAAAGGCGTTTTCTTTATTAACTTTTCAACCACCTTAACGTCAGCTTCTGGTGGTGTAATAATTGATTTAACAGCGTCAGGCGGGCTCACTTGTTTCACAGCTTTCTCAACCACTGGCAGCGAGGGCTCGATTAAAGGCGCAAGAGATTTTGTTATTTCCTCTTCTTTTACAACGCCCTCTTCAGCCCTATTATCTTTATTACTGACGATAACTGGCTTGGTCAAAACGTTTGCGCTCTCCTGCGTTTTAACTAGTTCCGCTTGGTGAGTCTTTTTAATGTGCTCATCAGATGCCAAGTCCTTCTCTAAAGGAATCGCCAATACTGACCCGTCATCGACAACATCTTCACCCCAAAGCCCATACGTTAAAAACACAGCCAACACAATTGATACAACGACCGCAGACATTATGAACAGCTTATTTGAGGGCTTTTTGATTGCTCCGTCTCGCAACGGGTTTATTTGCATTTGATCTAGCACGTCATTTATTCGACCCGGAAGCCCGCCCGTTTCAATAAACAATACAACATCATCAACGCCTGCCAAATTTACAAAATCCAACCCTTTCGAGCTCATCCTTGTTTTAGCGTATTCAATTGTTTGTTTTTGTGTAAAAGGCTCAAGGTCTATCAATTGACATCGCCCTTCTACATCGTCACCTAAGTTCTCAGATGATGTGATGAGTAACCTTAGACAGCTATATTCCTGGCGAAGTTGGAATAATTGCTCAACGCATTCCGAACCTAAAAGCTGCGCATCTTCTATCAACGCAACAACAACTTTCTCTTGATCACTCCACGCCGACAATCTCGAGTGAATAGCCTTATCCGTCTGCTGTACAGTATTGACCGCTAACTCTATTGAGTCCAAAACAGAAACCAACAACTCATCAGCTTCTAACGCGCAAACAAGCCATTCCTTTGGTGCTTGTTTAACAAACTGGCCTATAAAAAATGATTTTCCGGCTGCATCGGGTCCTCTTAGCAAGACTGGCTGGCGACTATTAGGAATCAAGTGCATAATCAGATCAAGCCGCTGCTGCCGTTCTTGCGTAAAAAATAATATTGGTTGCTGACTATCTTGATTCGTAACCATACTCTTTATTCCTGACTTCTCTCTATAGCAAGTCTTAATGATGCGTCATCCACTCCATCAAACAACACTGATTCGCCTATACTTTTTAGCAAAACAAAACGTATCTCACTGGACACATTTTTTTTATCTGACTGCATATAGCGAATAAAATCATCTGCTTTCATGTTGTTTGGCTTGTGAACCGGTAGCCCTGCTTTTTTACACAGCTGCTTAATCCGTTGTTTCTCGCTTTCCGATAACCACCCTAAAATAAATGATAATTCGGCCGCCATACACATTCCCGCGGCTACCGCCTCACCATGCAACCATTTACCATAACCCATATGTGCTTCAATAGCGTGGCCAAAGGTATGCCCAAAATTAAGGGTTGCTCGAATACCTGATTCTTTTTCGTCTTGCGCAACAATGTCGGCTTTTTTCTCACAAGATGTCTTAATCGCATATGTTAAGGCTTGAGAGTCCCTCCTCAACAATGCACTCATGTTTTCTTCTAACCATCCAAAAAAACCTGCATCACAAATTGCGCCGTATTTAATGACTTCAGCCAGCCCTGCGCTTAACTCTTTATCTGGGAGCGTTGATAACGTTGCTGTATCAATCACTACGCACATAGGCTGATAAAACGCCCCAATCATGTTTTTACCCAGAGGGTGATTTACACCTGTCTTTCCGCCAACAGACGAATCAACTTGCGACAGTAACGTCGTAGGGATTTGAATAAAATTAACGCCTCGCTGGTAACTTGCAGCAGCAAACCCTGTCATATCGCCAATAACGCCGCCACCTAAAGCGACTAATGTAACACTGCGATTAAACCGCCCTTCAAGCAAGGCATCAAATATTTTATTAAGATACGTTAACGTTTTATATTCTTCGCCATCTGGTAGCACACAACTTGAAACTTTAAACTTTGAAGAAAAAAGGCTTATTACTGTTTCTAAGTAGTGTGGTGCAATGGTTTCGTTTGTAATAATTAAAACCTGCTGACCACTAATATATTTATCAAAGATACTCTTAGTATCTAATAGACTTTCATCGATAAAAATAGGGTAGCTTCTACTGCCCAAACTAACGGTTAATTGCGTCGTCATAACGTTAACTGTTCCATAATTGCAGACATTATACGTTTACTATTAATTCTTTCCGTACTAACTATTATATCCGCTAACGAGTTATATATCGGCGCCCGCTCCGTCATTATTTGTTCTAACTTTTGACGAGGGTTTTTCGTTTGAAGCAAGGGCCTTTTTGTATCAGAACGGGTACGGTTAAGCTGTTGCTCTACCGAACAGGTTAAATAAATAATTTTTCCGGTTCGTCGAAGTATCTTCTGGTTCTCTTCGCGTAACACCGCCCCACCACCCGTTGCAATAACGACATTATCCAATTCAGACAATTTGCTTATTTTTTCAGTCTCACGCTTTCGGAACCCATCTTCACCTTCCAGCTCAAATATTAGCGAAATCTCCACGCCTGTGCACTTGATAATCTCTTGATCTGTATCAAGAAACTGTCGCTTTAATTTATTCGCTAATAACCTACCAATAGTCGACTTACCCGCCGCCATCGGACCAATAAGGTAGATATTATTTTTTTGTTCCATTTAACTGCGCACTTTTTTCAAAACTATACCATGCTGTTAATTTTAATCTGTTTTTTCTTTACCGACCAATACAAAAAAAGGCAGAGGATAACCTCTGCCTTCATGTCAATTTTGCTTAACGAAAAATTAGTTTACAACACTGCCTTCTTTTAAGATTTTAGGTGTGATAAAGAACAGAAGCTCTCTGCTATTATCCTGCTTAAATGTCTTTTTAAATAGCACACCAACGGCGGGCAAATCACCAAAGAAAGGCACCTTTCTAACACTCTTATCTTTAGACCTTTCGTAGATGCCACCTAAGATGACTGTATCACCATTATCAACAAGGACCGTCGTCTGAACACCCTGTGTATTAATTGGCACACCACCCGCTTGAACATTCGAGAAGTCTGGCGCATCTTTATCAATCTTAAGCTCCATATTAATATGGTCATCTGGCGTGATTTGAGGCGTAACCGTCAAACGAAGCTCTGCTTCCTTAAAGCTCGTAGTTGTTGCACCCGATGAAGAAGCTTCTTGGAAAGGAATCTCTACACCTTGATTAATAATCGCTTCAGATTGGTCTGCCGTGATAACTCTTGGGCTAGAAATAACCTCACCTTTAGCCTCTGTTTGCAAAGCGGATAGCTCAAGCTGTAATACAGCACTACCTATTTTACCTACTAAGAATTGTATTGCCCCTGCTGGGTTGTTTGCAGGCAAATCTACCAATAAGTTTTCTGTTGTGCCTCCAGCCGTTGTAAATATAGGGCCCGCACCGCCTGGTGAGACGTTTCCTGGTAAACCACCCGCGCCTAAGACAATGCTATCAGGGCTTACATCTACACCTGACAACCCAAACCTAACACCTAGATCACGTGTAAAGTCATCATTGGCAATAACAATACGTGATTCGATCATCACTTGACGAACAGGCTTATCAAGTCGTTGGATGATTTTTCTTATTTCAATCAACTTTTCAACTGTTTCCTGAACCAACAACGTGTTTGTTCTTTGATCAATGGTCACACCACCTCGTGCCGATAGAAGTGTATTATCAGACGACTGTAGAAGCGTCGCTATATCGGCTGCTTTCGCATAATTAACTTCAATAAATTCTGACACCAAGGGTGAAAGTTCCTTCACTTGTTTTTTAGCTTCTAGTTCTAGTTTCTCTTGAGCCGCTATTTCCGCAATAGGCCCAACCATCAGTACATTTCCAGAAACACGTTTATCTAGCCCTTTGCTTTTTAAGATGATTTCAAGCGCTTGATCCCAAGGGACGTTGTTTAAACGCAGCGTTACACTTCCACCAACCGAATCACTGGTTACTAGATTCATATCAGTAAAGTCTGCTAATAACTGGAGTACCGAACGGACCTCAATACTTTGGAAGTTCAGCGATAGTTTTTCACCTGTGTATTGGTTCTTTTCTGCAATTAGCGTCGCTTTTTCTTGTCTAGTTAACGGCTTAAACTCTAACGTCAACAAACCGTCCATTTGGTAAGACAAAAACTCATATAGCCCGACTGGCGTTATTGTTAAACGAGCACTATCACCTTGTGATTTAACATCCACCGTTTTGACAGGCGTTGCAAAATCCAACACATCCAATCGATTAGCAAATTCTGCTGGTAACTGAGCACCCTTAATATCAACTATAATTTTACCGCCTTGTTCTTCAACATCTACTACGGCACTAGCGCTGTTTAAACTAACTAGCACGCGACCTTCACCTTTTTCACCGCGCCTAAAGTCTACATTTTGCACCGCTAAGGCGTTATTACTTGTTGAAGGCGTAACCGCTACCGCTGAAGAAGTCGCTTTTTTAAGAGCCTCTGTTCTATTTAATGTAATGAATACACTGTTCCCTTCTATTTTTGTTGAATAAGGAACTGACTCACTTAAATTTAACACAACCCGCGTTCTATCACCTGCCTGTACGGCCCTGATGCTCAGCGCTTTACCAATATTAATAGGTATTGATTTTTTTCCTGCATTGTTTGCAATGCCGGGCAAATCAATGGCGATTCTTGCTGGATTGTCTGTACTAAAGCTCTTCAATAAACCCGGCTCACCATCTAATGCCAGCTCAACTTGAACTTTATTACCTTCTAAACCTGCGAAATGGATTTGGTTTAAGTTTGTCGCTTGCGCAAAAACCATTTGAGTGAACATTAAACATATTAACGCAATGCTCCATAACACCATATTTGTTTGCTTATGCACTTGCTTATCCATCAGTTTTTCCTTGTTTGCATTGTTCATTTTCTTCCCCATCCACATTATTCTGCTATCGCCAACGACGCTTGGCGCTCTCGCCAGCGTCCTGCTGACGTTGCAATAAATTCATCTAAATTAATTTGCACATCAGATATTTCGTTAATTTTACCGAAATTCTGCCCTAGATAATTACCGGGCTGTACACGGTGGATAACGCCGTCATTGGCTCGAATCAACCCCCAGAGCTGCCCACCTTTTGCTAACGTACCCACCATTCTGAGCGTATCCAAAGGGTAAGCTTCTAACTCTTCTTTAGAGCGATCAATATCAGGCCCGGGGCCTATACCTTCTTCCACTGCAGCTATGGATTGCGGCTCTTCAACCGGCTCAAATGGGTTTCGCAACCCCTCAGCGTCATAACTAAATGCTTCGTACGTTTTAATAACCGGTAACGGCTCAATCGGCTCCGCTTTTGTTTGCTTTACCTTCGCCACGTAAGCCTCTAAATCATCGAATTTATCACTAACACAACCTGAAGACGCTACAGATAATCCCATAACCATCGGCAACCACAAAAAACGGTTTATATATTTAACGTTCATTTTTCGCCCTCATCCAAATAGCGATATGTTTTCGCTAATGCACTCATCGTCATTTCACCGCCTTTACTAGGTGTTAATGCAACATTATGCAACGTAACAATTCTTGGCAAGGCTGCAAGGTTACTCACAAATTCTCCAAACTCATGGTAAGTACCTTTAACAGAAATTTTTATCGGTTTTTCAGCGTAAAAATCTCTTTTACCTTCTCCCATCGGTTGAAACAATGTGAACTCCAACCCGCTAGCCAGTCCAGCTTGAGACACGTCCACTAAAAGCTCAGCTACTTCAGTTCTATTTGGAAGCTGTTGCAACATAGCCCCAAATTGTTCTTTCATCTCGACCAGTTGTTTTTTGTAAGGATCAAGGTTAGCTGCCTTTTGTTGCTTTACTTCAAATGACTTCTTTAAAGACAACTCTTTTACTTCCTCAGCCTCCAAAACGTCTTTCTGATCCAATGTGTCAAAATATATCCAAGCAGCTATTAGCAATATACAAGATAAAACAATAGCCCCAGCCTTGATTGGTGTTGGCCAATTACCTGCCTCATTAAAATCCCAATTAATCTCGTCAAGCTTCATATTATTTTCCCTCCTTGGAACTTTTAATTTTCTCTTGAGAGACCCTTAACGTAAAGCCATTAACATCTGTGCCTTTTGCTTTAATTGCATTTAAGTCTGCCCCTTTTAGCCAAGGTGATTTCTCTAAACTCCTCATATAAGCAGAAACTCGCGTATTAGATTGCGCATTACCATTGATACTAAGCGCCTTACCTTTTTGTGAGAATTTCGTCAAATACACCCCTTCAGGAACCGTATTAGCTAATTGATCAAACATATGAACAATCTCTGGGCGGCTACTTTGCAGCCTCTGAATAACTTCCATACGTGAAATCAACTGCCGCTTGGTTTTTTCTAACGCTTTAATTTCTTTAATCTTCTTTTCAAAAACAGCTATTTCACGCTGCAAGTATTGATTTCTGTTTTGCTGGTTTTCAGTCATGCTACTTATGGTTACATGAACAACAATCATGAGAACAGCTGCTGCAAATAGCCCAATCCCAAGCATAATAAGAAAATCATTTTGGCGCTCTTGGCGTAACTCTTCTCGCCAAGGCAATAAGTTAATTTTAGCCATTAATCAAAACTCCTTAATGCAAGCCCAGTCGCAATCATCATTGCTGGCGCATCATTACTTAATGCCTGTGCTTTTATTTTTCCGGCCAACGTCATTTGTGCAAACGGATTGGCGATAGTTGTTGGCGTACTCAGTTTTTCCTCGATTAACGATTCAATACCGGGCAACGATGATGAGCCACCTGCCAATATTATTTGATCCACATTATGCTGAGAGCTAGAAGAAAAAAAGAATTGTAATGATCGGCCAATTTGTTGACTCATAACATCTTTAAATGGGTCTAACACTTCACTTATGTAATTATCTGGCAAGCCGCCATGTTTTTTAGCCATACCAGCCTCTTCATATGACAATCCGTATCTGCGCTGAATCTCTTCTGTTAGCTGCTTCCCGCCAAAACCTTGTTCGCGAGAATACACCACTTTATTTTTATGTACTATATTAAGTGTCGTTACGCTGGAGCCAGTATCCGCAATGGCTATGGTTGCATCTGGCCCATAATCTGGCAACGCATCCGTTAGTAACCCGTAGGCATTTTCTAAAGCATACGCCTCAACATCAATTATCTTTGATTTTAAACCTGCTATCTCTAACGCGGCGACTCTATCATCGATATTCTCTCTTCTAGATGCGGCGAGCTGCACATCGACCATGTCCCGGTTGCTTTCATTTTCGCCAATCACATTAAAGTCAAGATTGACCTCATCTAATGCATAGGGAATGTATTGATCTGCTAACATCTCCACTTGGCCAACAAGTTCATCGTCGTTTTCTGGCCTAGGTATGGCTATCACCTTTGTGATAACAGCTGAGCCTGTGACGGCGACTGCTGCCTGCCTTAACTTAGTGCCGGAACGTTCAACAACCGTTTTTAATGCTTGCCCGATAGCGTCTATATCCGCAAAGTTATTATCAATAACCGCATTTTCTGGAAGCGCGCTAACAGCATAGCTCTCTACACGGTATCTCGAACCTTGTCGGCTCAGCTCAATCAACTTTACAGCTGACGTACTGATATCTATACCTAATACGTTTGGGTTACTTCGTTTGAAAAAAGACATCCTTTTTTTCCTTCTTTCCTATCGTCAAAAAGATAGACGATATTCATATGAGTCAATTTGATTACAAATCATTTCTATAATCAAGCTTAAAATTCAACAACTAACAATAGTTTGTTACAGTATAGCTTTAGTTTATATTTTGTTTGGTTTTTTTAAAAAAAAACAAATTCACCCCTTGTTAATGTGATTATATTCACAATACACCTACAATAAACAATAATTTTATAGTTGAACTCTTACGTGAACAAAAATAACACAACGCCAACTCGTACCAAAACCAACATATTAATAAGTATAGCCAAATGGATGATCTTGTTATTTATTGGCTTAGCCACGCTGTTTTTTTTCTATACTAAATTCTTCATTGTCCCTGACTTGCCCGATGTTGAATCGCTTCGTGAAGTTCAATACCAAACACCTCTTAGGGTGTTGAGCAAGGACAATAAACTTATCGCTCAATTTGGTGAAAAAAAACGCATTCCTATCACCTACGAAGATGTACCTAAAACGCAGATAAATGCTTTTCTAGCTGCTGAAGATAACCGTTTTTTTCAACATAGCGGCGTTGATTACGTTGGTCTAGCACGAGCAGCTGTTCAATTGATTTTAACTGGCGAAAAGAAACAGGGCGGCAGTACGATAACCATGCAGGTCGCCCGAAACTTTTTTTTAACCAAGAAAAAAACATACACTCGAAAATTTCGAGAAATATTATTATCTTTTATCATCGAACAAGAGCTATCTAAGCAAGAGATTCTCGCGCTTTATTTAAATAAAATTTATTTAGGCCACCGGTCATATGGTATTGCAGCAGCAGCGCAAGTGTATTATGGCAAAAATTTAAACGAACTGTCCTTAGCGCAACAAGCCATGATAGCGGGGCTACCCAAAGCACCTTCCGCCTATAACCCTTTATCCAACCCAAATAGAGCAAAAATTCGGCGTGACTATATCTTAGGCCGATTACACCACCTTAACTATATAGACCAACCTGAACTAGATGAAGCGCTCGCCGAACCAGTTACTGCAGAATTAAACACCAACTCGATTGAACTACAGGCGCCTTATATTGCTGAAATGGTGAGAGATGAAATGTACGCATTGTATGGAAGCGAAATTTATACGTCTGGTATGAATGTTTACACAACGATTGACAGCAACAAACAAGATGCAGCAAACCTTGCCATTAAAAGCGCCCTACATGATTACGACAAACGCCATGGCTACAGAGGTGTTCTAGGGCATATTGATAAAAGCGAAGTTAATTCTGTAGCAATCGTATCTGCCGCATTATCCAAATTTAAGAACGTTGGCGAAACGTTTCCAGCAGTTGTCACAACAGTATCACCTCAAACCATTACGACGCTAAACAAAGACCGACAAGAACACATCATCGAATGGGGCGAGCTAAGCTGGGCGAGGCCCTATATAGACGAAAAAAGAATGGGGAAATCGCCCAAAAAAGCTACTGATATACTAAAAGTTGGCGACATTATTCGTCTACGCCTTAACCCTGTTTTAAACCGTTTTGAATTATCTCAAGTGCCACAAGCTGCTGGCGCTTTAGTCGCTATGGATCCTCAAAATGGTGGCATTCTAGCGCTAACAGGCGGTTACGATTATTACCATAGTAAATTCAATCGTGCATATCAGGCCAATAGGCAACCAGGGTCGGGGTTTAAACCGGTCTTATATTCTTCTGCTTTAACAAAGGGCTATACGGCGGCAACACTCATTAACGATGCACCTGTTGTTTTTAATGATGCTGGCCTAGAAGAGCAGTGGCGCCCTGAAAACTATAGCGGAAAATTCTATGGCCCCACCAGGTTACGTGAAGCACTTATTAATTCTCGCAATCTCGTATCCATTAGAATCCTAAGAGATGTTGGCGTTAAATACGTCAGACAGTTCGCCAATAAATTTTCACTGCAACCAGCCGACCTACCAAAGAACTTATCTCTAGCCCTAGGCAGTGGTAACGCAAACCCCTACAAAATGGCCACCGTATATTCTGTTTTTGCTAATGGCGGGTTTAAAGTTGAGCCTTATTTTATCGAGCGAATTGAGTCATTTGCAGGTGAAGCATTATTTAAAGCAAACCCACTTCATGCGTGTACCTCTTGCTTACAAAACAGCGAACCACAACAACCCTCTCCTAGCACGACCACGCCGTTAATTGACAATGAATCTAACACGCTAACTCTAGAACAAAACAACACCCTACCCAGACAAGCAGAAAGAGTCCTTTCTCCGCAAGTAAGTTACTTGATGAATTCTTTATTACGCGACGTAGTAAAGCGTGGAACTGGCCGACGAGCACTCAGCCTAGGCAGAACAGATTTAGCTGGAAAAACAGGGACGACCAATGATCAAAAAGACGCCTGGTTTAGCGGCTTCAACCCATCATTAGTCGCTGTTACTTGGGTCGGATTTGATGACAGTCGCTCCCTCGGAAGCCGAGAAACTGGCGGCAAAGCATCATTACCTATGTGGATTAGCTTTATGCGTGAAGCGCTGAAAGGCACACCTAATCAAAATTTGGTTCAGCCCAGCGATATTGTCAGCGTATTAATTGATTCGGAAACCGGCCTTAAAACAGAGCCCTCTAATCCAAATGCTATCTTTGAGTTGTTTAGGCAAGAATACGCGCCTCAAAATATGCTCGACAATTCAAACTCCTCTGCAGACTCACAGCAAAACATAGAAGATTTGTTTTAACCCAATAACCCTTAGGTATAAAAAAGGCGCACTTATTAGTGCGCCTTTTACTTTAATAAAACGTACTATCTATCAGACAGTTCCACGTAATCCCTTGAAACTGGGCCTTTGTACAATTGGCGAGGTCTACCAATACGACCATCCGGGTCAGCCATCATTTCTAACCAGTGAGAAACCCAGCCGGATGTTCTTGCCAAAGCAAACATTACTGTAAACATACTAACAGGGATACCCAACGCTTTATATATAACCCCAGAATAAAAATCTACGTTTGGATACAGTTTACGGCTAACAAAGTATTCATCTTTTAGTGCTATTTCTTCAAGCTTCATCGCTAGTTCGAACATAGGGTCTTCAATGCCTGTCTCTTCCAGCACTTCATAACAAACTTTACGAATAATCGTAGCGCGTGGGTCAAAGTTTTTATAAACCCTATGCCCAAAGCCCATCAACTTAAATGGGTCATCTTTATCTTTTGCTTTTTCAAGATATTCAGGAATATTATCAACAGAACCAATCTCCGTTAACATGTCCAAAACAGCCTCATTCGCCCCACCATGCGCAGGCCCCCAAAGAGCGGCAATACCAGCGGAAATACAAGCGAAAGGGTTTGCACCTGTACTGCCAACTAATCTTACCGTTGATGTACTGGCATTTTGTTCGTGATCCGCATGCAAAATAAACAAAAGGTTCAGCGCTTTTGCAGCCGTCGGGCTAACAACATACTCTTCACACGGCACGGCAAACATCATATGCATTAGATTCTCGCAATAACCAAGGTCATTTCGCGGGTAAACAATTGGCTCGCCAATCGAGTGTTTATAACAAGCCGCGGCAATCGTCGGTAATTTAGATATCAAGCGATGAGCAGAAACCATCAAGTGCTCATCATCATTCATGTTCAGACCTTCGTGATAAAACGCAGCCAACGATCCAACCACACCCATCATCATGGACATAGGGTGAGCGTCATGCCTGAAACCATTAAAAAATGATTTTAAAGACTCGTTAATCATCGTATGGCGGGTAATAATGGTTTTAAATTCATTTAACTCGCTCGAGCTTGGTAGCTCGCCATGAATCAATAAATACGCTGTTTCCAAATAATCGCTTTTAAATGCAAGCTGTTCAATTGGGTATCCCCTATAAAGTAAAACACCTTTATCACCATCAATAAACGTAATATCACTCTCGCAACTTGCTGTAACACCAAATCCAGGGTCATGCGTAAAGTAATCTAGGTCTTTTGGAATGCTACTAATATCAATCGTCGGATTGCCAAGAGAACCGCGCAATAAAGGTAATTCAGTACTGTTGCCGGTTGAATTATCGGTTAATGTTAGCGTGTCTTTAGACATATTTACTCCTTGAAGGTTTTATAACGAACATAAGTTAACAAACATCAAAGCTTGCCACTTAATGAAACAGTTGAACACTCAATTCTAACGAACTATCTTGACGAGGTCACCTGTTTTTATATTCCCATTTGGAAACGCACCGTTCAAAAGTCTTATTTGGTCTTCTGAATGATGAGCAATGGGTGAGCTTTTCGCTAAGGTGGAGAACCTAGTCCTTGAGTTCGATTTAATATTCACTAAAGACAGTTGTTTTGCTTTTTTTCGATCTTGTTGGCTTAATTTAGAAAAGCTTTTCGCGCTGTTTAAAAAGTCACGGTCATATCGCGCAAATTGATTATCATGCTTAGCGGAGCTCAATATAACGAAGGCTCGGACCCCCTCAACCAATACGGTCACCCTCACCTTCTTTTGCCCGTATGGCGTTTTGCCCTTAGTTACAATTGAATACGCCTTATAGCCCGGCAATCTTATTGCCTGTTCAGCAATTGTTTTATCAATCCCCATTCTAGTTTTCATGAATTGTTGAGGCGTTATTCGCTTATTTAAATCCTGCATAGACACTTGAATAAACGCTTCATTTTTAGGCGCCATAATTTGAATAGCTGACGGCTGATTCGATAACAGCCAACCTTTTGGAAATGAAAATTTGAAATTTATATCGGCATGGTAAAACGTATTTCCCTTTGTGATTCCGTCTTTTTCACTATCGCCAAAGGTTAACCCTGCCAACCTCTGCATAAACCGAACATCTTGACCTTGGTTACTACTTGTAGGCCTATATTTTACCGATGTCTTCCTTAAAACTTGCTGTAAACGCGTATCGTTAGCTGGATGCGTTGAAAAAACACCATGATACGCGCGCGGTTCCCGACCTTGTTCTCGTGCTACTTTTTTGTCAAATAATTCTTGGTTTTTAAGCGTTGTTATAACTTTCTCCATAGCCGCCGGGTCATAACCTGCTCTCGCTAAATATTCAACGCCAAGTCCATCTGCCTCTAATTCATGCTCTCGGCCATAACCCCTGACAATACCCGTACCGATCATATTAGTCAGTTGCCCAACGCCTTGCACGCCAGATGCTGCACCTATCAGTGCGCCTAATAAATTAGTTGTTGTTGACATACTGTGCTGTCTAACCGAATGACGTGCCGTGACATGTCCTAACTCATGCCCTAAAACAGCGGCCAGTTCCGCTTCACTATTTAAATACACCAATAAACCACGCGTGATGTAGATATAGCCGCCAGGCAAGGCAAAAGCATTGACTTGCGTACTATCCAGCAACGTGAATCTATAAAACAAGTTATTCCTATGACTCAACTTCGCCACTTTATCACCCACAGACTGAACATATTGCTGAAGCGCTGGGTCATCATAAACTCGATACTGCTTGAGTACCTCTTTGCTGTGTTGTCGACCTAATGCCAACTCTTCGCTTTCTGACATTAGAACGTAATCACGCTTTCCAGTTGCCGGGTTTGCAGCACAGCCGCCAAGCAATGCTAATAAAACCAACACCCCAAAGGCCTTAACTGTGTAACTGTTTGTTTTGTTCGTCATTTAACAACCGTTCTGTTTTATATACACTTGTCATTCTATTACTTAGGGCAAAAAAAAAGCCACCCTTTAGGTGACTTTTTAAATATTACGTTAGTTCTAAACTTATCCGCGCTGGTAACGTTTATTAAACTTATCAACTCTACCTGCTGTATCAACGATTCTTTGCTTACCTGTATAAAATGGGTGACAAGCAGAACACGCTTCAATATGAAGCTCTTCTTTGCTCAGCGTTGAATTTGTTTTAAAAGTATTGCCGCAACTGCAAGCAACTGAAATTTCGTTATACTGCGGATGTGTTTCTAGTTTCATAATATTCTCTAATCTGATACTTGAGCGTCACCGCCCTTAGTTTGGTCGCGCATCATACGAAATTTACGGCCGTTAATCAAGTGCTTTCATCATACAAGCTCTACGGTATGATACCGATATATTTATAAGCTAGTTTTTTTATTATGAAAATTGTTTCACTAAACGTTAATGGTATTCGCGCTGGCGAACGGAAAGGCTTTTTTGAATGGATGCAGCGCTTAGATGCCGACATTCTCTGCCTACAAGAAATAAAAGCCCAAGAAGATCAACTTATCAGCGATGCCTTTTGGCCTAGCAACTACCACTGTTTTTATCACCCCGCAGAAAAAAAGGGCTATAGCGGCGTTGCGATATTTTCCAAGCAAAAACCAGACAACGTCACTAAAGCAATAGGCTGGGATGATTTTGACTCCGAAGGCCGTTTTATTGAAGCGACGTTTGGTGACTTATGCGTATCCTCTATCTACATGCCATCTGGCTCATCAAAAGAAGAACGCCAAGCGTTTAAGTATGATTTGATGGAACGCATAATGCCGGTGTTACGTGATAAACAGGCTGATGGTAAAAAACACATTATTTGTGGGGATTGGAATATCGCACATAAAAAAATTGATATAAAAAACTGGCGCGGCAACCAAAAAAACTCCGGCTTTTTACCTGAAGAACGCGCCTGGTTAGATGAATTATTTGGAGATGAGGACTGGGGAGATGCTTTCCGCCTCGTTAATGAAGAAACCGACCAATATACTTGGTGGTCTAACCGCGGCCAAGCTTGGGCAAATAACACCGGTTGGCGTATTGATTACCATGTGATCTCCAGCAACTTAAAAAAAACGGTAACGGATGCAAGCATCTATAAAGATGAACGCTTTTCAGATCACGCACCGTTAATCGTTGATTACGATATTTAACGTACCAGAATTTCATGTATCAACAAAGCTGGCTAACGACGTTTCGTGCTTTTTCGCAACCTCAAGTGGTTGCCATGCTTTTTCTTGGAATTTCCGCAGGCATTCCTTTATTGCTGATTTTTTCTTCCTTAGGCCTCTGGCTAAGAGAAGCCGGCATTGATCGCGCCACCGTCACTTACTTTAGCTGGGCCGCCCTAGGTTACTCATTCAAGTTTGTTTGGGCGCCCTTGGTCGATAAGTTACCCATACCGTTTATTACTGGCTGGTTAGGGCACCGACGTGGCTGGATTTTACTGTCGCAAGCTATGATTATTGTTGCCATTTTAATGATGGCTTCACTAAACCCCGCCGAAGACAGCTTAGCCCTAATGGCCTGTGCAGCCATATTGCTGGGCTTTTCGTCTGCCACTCAAGACATCGTGATTGATGCTTTTCGCATTGAGTCTGCAGATATGGATCTTCAAGCATTAATGGCTTCTAGCTACATCGCAGGCTATCGCATCGGCATGATAATGTCCGGAGCAGGCGCTTTATTATTGGCGGATTATTTTGGCTCGTCAATGGGTGAATACAGCTACGTTGCTTGGCAATCTACTTATGTATCAATGGCCGCCATCATGTTGATTGGCGTCATCACAACACTAATCATCAACGAGCCCCACAAACACCCCGACTATACCCTTACCTCCAACAATCGAGAACATGCACAACTTTTAGTATTGTTCACTCTGCTTGTAACTGGATTCGTTGGCACTTATTATCTCAGCTCAGCCGTTACAAGCAATGCAACGAATGCGTTGGCAATATCAGTCTCAAATAAATACTTAGCGAGCTTTGTTGTTGAGCTTCTTCGGCTTGCGTTTGCCCTCTTCATCGCAGGGCTTTTTGCAAAAGCACTTGTCATCAGCAACCTTGTTTCAAAGGCCATCGTTTACAAAAGTTATATAGAGCCAATACAAGATTTCTTTCAGCGGTATGGCTTATCTCTCGCGTGGTTATTGTTAGCCTTGATTGGTCTATACCGAATTTCAGATATCGTCTTGGGCGTTATTTCAAATATTTTCTATCAAGATCTCGGGTACACGAAGCCGGAAATTGCCGGTGTCGTCAAAACATTTGGCCTGGTGATGACCCTTGTTGGCGGTTTTCTTGGCGGCTTACTGGTATTACGTTTTGGGGTGATGCGCATCCTATTTATAGGCGCGCTATTATCCGCCTTAACCAACCTGTTATTCATGCTGCTCGCTCAAACGGGGCATAGCATCCCCATGTTGTATGTCGTTATTTCTGCAGACAACCTTTCTGCCGGCTTGGCAAGCGCTGCTTTTATCGCATTCCTCTCAAGCCTCACCAATATGTCGTTCACCGCCGTCCAATATGCCATCTTTAGCTCATTGATGACGCTATTGCCTAAGGTGCTTGGAGGATATTCCGGCTCGATGGTTGATGCATTAGGCTATGACCAATTTTTCTTGATTACTGCGCTGATGGGCATACCTGTTTTACTGTTAATCGCGTTAGCCAGTAAGCGGTTTAAGCTTTCTAGCGTATCGATAAAACCCTAGTTAAAACTAATCTGTATAAAACTGGCGTTTAAATTTAAATTCCAACGGCGTTTTTTCGCCTTCAGGTAATACCTCTATATTAAAAGTAACTATCTCTTCATTTGAGACTCTAAACTCGCTTATATAATAAATAGCCTCACCTTCAGTTACTCGTCGTGAATCGAGCTCTTTCATTTGCCCCGTTAAATTAACTGCTTTAACCGTTACACGCGCATTCACCGGTTTATTAAATTTTCCTTCACCGGCTTTTTGTTGAATAGACAGGTTTAATACACCCTTATATTTGCTACGTAAAATACCATAGGCCGACGCCATACTTGCTGGCAACGTATCCGCTGTAAACGCATTGTGGTACACCACGTATTTATCAAAATTGTAGCCGTTATTTGCCTGCGCGAAAAAAGGCAGCAACAACAGTAAAAATAGGTACTTTTTATTTAGCATTTATTTGTCCGTTAATTTCATACAAGGCCACTTCGCCAAGTAAATTGGGCCATAGCCTCATTAAACTATCTGACCGGTGCGTATAGTCAACGAAATCTCTCTTTGATATAGACAACGCTTCATCTTTACAAAATGTTTCAAAATCACTCACCGTACATAGGTGGATGTTTTGAGTATCGTACCATTGTGCCGGCAAGTTTTTAGAAACCGGCATCCGCCCCTTTGTCGCCAGATACAAACGGTGCTTCCACAAACCAAAATTAGGAAACGTAATAATACTTTTACAGCCCACCCTAACCATTTCTGACAAGGTTTTATTCGGGTGCTGCAGAGCTTGTAAGGCTTGCGTCATAATCACATAGTCGAAAGAGCCATCGTCAAAACCACTCAGCCCAACATCAATATCCGCTTGGATAATATTTACTTTTTTTGTAAGGCAGGCCTGCACATTATCAGGGTCAATATCCAAGCCGTACCCCGTGATATTACGATTGGCTTGCAGCCATTCCAAAAGCGCGCCATCGCCACAACCTAAATCCAATACGCGCGACCCAGGCTCAATCCACTCACATATTTTTTGTAACTCAGGTCTTAATGATGTCATGCCGAGACCTCAATGTTACTCATGTAACTTTTAAAGGCATCTAAATAATGGTTCATGGGAACCAGGAATGCATCATGGCCATGGTTAGATTCGAATTCTAGATAACTCACATCACGGCCTGCATCAGTTAAAGCTTTAACAATTTCTTTAGATCGTTCTGGCGAAAAGCGCCAGTCCGTTGTAAATGACGCCAAAAAGAATTTTGTTGGAATGTCTTTTAAAACAGCCGATAAATCGCCATCTTTTTCCAGTGCCGGATCGAAATAATCCAATACCTTGGTCATTAATAAATACGTATTGGCATCAAACCGGTTTACGAAGGATTCACCCTGATAGCGCAAGTAGCTTTCCACTTCAAATTCAACGCCATAATCGTAATTTAACTTGTCGCCCTTTAATGCCCGACCAAACTTATCACCCATCGCATCATCCGACAGGTAAGTGATATGCCCTAACATTCTTGCTACTTTTAAACCGCCTGCGGGAACTACATCAAAATCGTAGTAGCGCCCCTCATGGAAATCAGGGTCAGACATAATCGCTTGGCGCGCGACTGCATTAAACGCAATGTTTTGTGCGGATAATTTAGGTGCCGACGCTATAACAATCGCGTGCTTGACGAAATCAGGGAAATCTATCGCCCACTGTAGCGCCTGCATACCACCCAAACTACCGCCCGCAACGGCAGCCCATTGTTTAACACCCAACAGATCAGCCAAGCGTTTTTGATACTTAACCCAGTCTTTAACTGTCACCATTGGAAATTCAGGGCCGTAGGCCTTGCCCGTTTTCGGGTCAATACTTCGTGGGCCTGTTGAACCACTACAGTGGCCTAAGTTACTGGGCGATACCACATAAAAACGGTTCGTATCTATCGCCTTACCCGGGCCAATACAAATATCCCACCAGCCAGGTTTTTTATCTGTTTCGCTGTGATACCCCGCTGCATGATGATCCGCAGATAAGGCATGACACACCAATACCGCATTATCGCCCGCAGCATTTAGTGTTCCGTAGGCTTCATAAACAATGTCGTATTGTTCAATCGTTTTGCCACACTCAAGCGATAGCGGCTCATCAAAGTGCATACTCTGGGGCGAAACAACACCAACGGAATTTGAGGAATCTTTTAACAAGTTATTCTAATTAGTTATATAAATAGCGGTTAATATTATTTTTAATTATAAGGAAAGGCGCTTATATTTGCTGTCCTGCAACACCATTAAAATAAGCATAACGCTTAAATATAATACCATGTACCAATATAATGATATTGATCAAACGCTGATAAACGAGCGTGTTGAAGAGTTTCGTGATCAAACCCAGCGTTTTTTAAACGGTGAATTAACCGAAGAACAATTTCGCCCTCTACGCTTAATGAATGGCCTATACATTCAAACACATGCCCCTATGCTACGCGTCAATATACCGTATGGCCTGCTGTCTAGTAAACAACTGCGCATGATGGCTCATATCGCCAACAAGTACGATAAAGATTATGGCCACTTCACCACCCGTCAAAATATTCAATACAACTGGCCAAAACTTGAACAAGTCCCTGATATTCTCGCCGACCTAGCCAGCGTACAAATGCACGCCATTCAAAGTAGTGGCAACTGTATAAGGAACATCACCTGCGACCCCTTAGCCGGCGTCAGTGCTGATGAAATTGAAGACCCGCGCCCGTACTGTGAAATTATTCGCCAGTGGGCCACATTGCATCCCGAATTTTCTTATTTACCCAGAAAGTTTAAATTTGCCGTCAGCGGCTCACCTAAAGATCGCGCCGCCACGCAAGTTCACGACATTGGTTTACATGTAAAAAAAGATGCTAATGGTCAAGTTGGCTTTGAAGTGCTCGTTGGTGGTGGCCTCGGCAGAACCCCCGTGATTGGCCAAGTTATTGCACCTTTCATTGCTGAAGAAGATATTTTATCGTATTCAGAAGCTATTTTAAGAACCTATAACCTATTTGGTCGTAGAGACAATAAATACAAAGCCCGTATAAAAATCTTGGTTCGTGAAACAGGCCTCGACAAGTTTAAAACACAGGTTGACGCTGAATGGACAACTATAAAGGACGGCCCGTTAAAACTAACGCAAAAAGAAATTCAGCGCGTTAAAGCACAATTTGCTCCCTTTGCTTACCAAGCACCCGCAAGCACTAATGCAGTCTGTAGTACTGAAAAAAACAGCGGCCCCTTTAGACAATGGCTTAAACAAAACACCATCGAACACAAACAAACCGGCTATCGCGTTGTCTTTCTTTCGCTAAAATCACCCACACAAGCACCGGGCGACATTACAACTGAACAAATGAACACCGTCGCAGACCTAGCAGACCAATTCAGCTTTGGGCACATCAGAACCACGCATGACCAAAATCTTGCGCTAACCGATGTATTAGAAAGTGACTTATTTGCCATTTGGCAACAGCTCAGTAAGGCAAAACTCGCCACAGCCAACATCGGCACCATAACAGATATGATTTGCTGCCCCGGCCTAGACTTTTGCAGCCTAGCCAACGCCAGCTCTATTGATATTGCCCAAGGCATTACCGACCGCTTTACTGACACCGCCATCGACACCGGCAATATCAGCCTAAAAATGTCCGGCTGCATGAACGGTTGCGGCCATCACAGCATTGGCGAAATTGGTATTTTAGGCGTCGATAAAAAAGGCGAACAGTGGTATCAACTAACACTCGGCGGTGCAGACAGCCATGACAGCAAACTAGGCGACCGGCTTGGCAAAGCCATCGCAAAAGCCGACGTTGTGGATGCCATCGATAACATTGTTCACGTTTACAAAGAACAACGCACCACCGATGAAACGTTCGCCAACACCTACCAACGTATCGGCATACAAGCCTTTAAGGATAAGGTTTATGACAATCATTAAAGACAAAAATATCGTTGATGATGCTTGGCATATCCACCAAGACGATGAACCATTACTTGATAACAGCATCGTCAACTTAACCTATTGGCTAGAAAACCGAGATGCCCTTAAAGCAAGTCAACAGGCCCTAGGCCTATTGGTTGATGGTGATGCCGATAGTCATAGTTTTAAAGATGACCTTAGTTGCTTCGCCATCATCGCCATTAACATCCCTGTGTTTGCCGATGGCAGAGCCTATTCGCTGTGTCAGTTGATACGTAATCAGTACAACTTTATGGGTGAAATTAGAGCCGTTGGCGATATCTTGCCTGACCAAGCACTTTACTTAACCCGTGTAGGGTTTGATACACTGGAGTTTGAGAACAAAACATTGGCGCAATTAGCCATAAACAAATTAAATGACTACAGCGTTTTTTATCAACCGGCTTAATTGTCGAAACACCTAGCTTTTAACATCAAATTAGCTAACCTCAAAATTTCCCCCTTAGAAGAACCCGCTAAAGAAAGCCGCGTCGTTCAAAAAACACCACACAAAGACCTCTGCATGAAAGCCGAGGCCTTTCTTCGCAAAGCCATGGGTTGCTCAACAGCCGTTAATGAGCTTAAGTGTAGAACCAAAACACGCGAAATACCCGACGCGATTGGTTGGAAGAAAAACAAATCCGTTTTAATTGAATGCAAAACATCCCGCTCAGATTTTCTTGTTGATAAAAAAAAGAAATTTCGGACCAACCCTGAACTTGGCATGGGCGACTTCCGCTTTTGCTTATGCCCAGAAGGCGTTATAAAACCTGAAGACCTCCCTGAGAAATGGGGCTTAATTTATGACATTGAAGGCGTGCTCGAAATGATTATTGGCCCAAGAGGCAAAGGCTGGGTGACAAGCAAAGCCCATTTTATCGGCGGAAATAAAGAAGCTGAAATGAGCTTATTATTATCAGCACTTAGACGAATACAAGATGAAGAGCCTGACTCATGGGAGAAAAAGGTCTATCGAAAAGCAGCCCCAAGAATTCGTCGCAAACGTCGCTATATTTCAAAATAGAAGGGGTTTTCCGATGAATTACTAAAAATCAAGCTGGCCGACCCCTTGATTTTATTAAGCAGCGCCTACACTTTTTTTCTGATAAAAAGGCTCAAGCTCATCCGGTTGCCAATTTGGATATTCAAAATCATCTGTGTGGCTCATAATTTTACAAATGCTTTCAAACGCACTCTCAGAGTCTTCACCATCTAGTATGTGCAGTGAAAATGGTGGTTGAGGATAAATACCCAAAACTTCACCATACATTTTTTCAGCTATAACTCCATCATCTTTCGGAGAAATAATTAAGGATTCTCCAGCTGCTTTTACTAAATGAAAGTTAAATAAGTGAGCGCCACCTTTCGCTAGCTGATACCCATAAGTTTCATTGGGCTTGTTATGAAAAGCGTTCCAGTCACTTGGCATGGAGCATGCCACAAAACAGAGTTTAGGAGTTAGAGGGTAAAATAGGCACGTATCCGGAAGTTCAATAAATCCCGTTTGTAGTATCGGATTGTCACTTCTTACAAAAAAGTCATCCTCATGCGCCAGAAGTAAGCACCAATCTCTATTAGCCACGAAGTCCAGATCCAGGCAATCCTTACACCCGACGCGACAATGTTTCGGCTTTTCAGTTATCCCAAATATTTCACGGGCTTTATTCTCATATTTCATATAGGTTGGCGTACGAACCAATTGCGACAATATGAATTGAGACCAGATAATACGCTCATTGTCAGATAGTTCATTGTAGCTAACGATTTTTTCATAGATCGGGCCAGCTAAAGTTTCCAATTCTTGATCCAATGATTTTTCTACAGGCCAGGAATAAAGACCACGCTTTCTTCCCCATTGTTTCCAACCCTTAGGGGTTTTTTTAACTTCGCCGCTATATGAGCAACTAAAATAAGATGTGTAGCCTTCATTATCCGCCCACGCCTTATTCGCAAATTTGGGAGAGTAATGTGATAAAGGTGGTTTAGCCAAGTACTAACTCCCTTACTTCTCTTGCTGCTTAACAGTATATTTTATCGGGAATCCCGATAGTTTTATTGCGTTATGTTGCATATCAACACTTAACTGCTTGTAATATTTATACATTATTGCCATTCCATTGCTCTCATGAATTTAATAAGTAGGATTAAATCCTACACTAATATGCTTCCCTAGCTAAGCTCATTTATACCAATGAGAAAGTAGGGTCAGACTCGACTTAAATCCAGCATCACCCTTAACACGCCGATGTTTTACCGGCTGTTGATAATGATTTGTTATGCGGCGTTTATTTGTACCTTTTGGACGCTATCAAGTTCAATATGTTTTTTTGCTTGCCACAAATCATAGGCATCTTGCATTGCAAGCCAGCTTTCTGGGCTACGGCCTAATGCTTTTGATAGGCGAAGCGCCATTTCTGGGCTAACGCCACTTTGGGTTTTTAACACTCTGTTGAGAGTAGATGCCGCAACGTTTAGTTGCCTCGCTAAATAACGACAACTTAAATCAAACGGCTCCATATAGGTAGCCTGAATAAACTCGCCAGGGTGTGGAGGGTTGTACATAGCCATTAGTGATAGTCCTCATAGTTAACGATATAAACATTGCCATCGGTAAATTCAAATGTGATGCGCCAATTTGCATTGACAGACATTGACCAACACCCTTTGAGACGACCTTTCAGTTGGTGTAACCGATAGCCTGGGATATCAAGGTCTTCAATATACTGCGCGGTATCTAGGGCTATAAGTTGCATGCGAAGTTTTTTAGCATGTTTTGCTTGAATGCCTTTCGTACCACCAGAGGAATAGAGCTTTTCTAAACCCTTGTGTTTGAAGGACTTGATCATTGACTTATTGTAGCATGCTGCGCAACAACGTCAAACCACCTGCCGCCCTGTTTAGTGAGACTCTATCCACATCTCAATAAATTGAACGCTTTTTCCTACGTTAGCGTCACTCCTGCCTATTAACCGTTAATGCCTTTGTTTGGTAAGTATACGTTCTATTATTTTTTAACTGATTTGAAACCGGTACCAACCGAACATTCAACCCTTCAAGCTTAGGCAACATTTCCTGCAATACAACTAATGTCTCGGGATGAGGGTGACCTATTCCAACCGCATGACCGTTTTGTTTAGCCAATGTTATTAATCGATTAAATTGTGCTTCAATACTTACCTTATTAACATCATGATCTAAAAAAACATCTCTGTTTAAGGACGGCACGCCTTTTTCTATCGCAAGCTGTTCGGCTACAGATTGCTTAGACGTACGACTATCCACAAAGTACCGGCCGTTTTTTTTCATTTCTGCCATCACCCATGCCATATGTCCTGGGTGGCGTGTTAATAAACTGCCTTGGTGGTTATTCATGCCGACTGCTTGGGGCACGTTTGCAAAGGCTTTTTGCATAGCCTCCACCACTTTTCTTTGGCTCATATCAACACTGAGAGCGTCTTGTTCCGGTTTGTCATTAGACGTTGCTTGCATAGGCAAATGCAACATCACTTCTTTGCCGTTCTGATGAGCAAGCGCTGCTAATTGTTTGGTATGGGGTGCATTAGGTAGGATTGCGTAGGTCAGTTCAGGCGATAGCTTTATCATCGCTCTGCCTTCTTTTAGGCGATAGCCAATATCATCAATAATAATACTGATAATGGCTGGCGATTGAACGGTGTTCTTGGCGGCCTGCACCGAGAGAGGAATATAACTCAACATACACAACAGGGCCCATATAAGGCCCTGTTGAAATCTTGATACTGTCGTTAATTTAATAGTGCTGCCCTAATAACACGCCTTATTTAAGAATATTAATACCCTTTAATAAGTTAAGCGCTTCGTTTAAAGGGTAGTCGTTATTTACTTTTTTAGTTGTTTCTTTTTCTTTAGCTTCTTCAGCTTCACCATTAGACAAGTGCTTGCTTAAGTCTTTTTCTTTGACAGGTACATAACCGTCATCAATTTGCTCCAACTTAACCCGAGATAACACCACGTCCGGCGTGATACCTTCGGCCTGAATGGAGCGACCTGATGGCGTAAAGTAACGTGCTGTCGTTAGTTTAATGGCGCTGTGCTTGCCGCTTGGCAATACGGTTTGTACAGACCCTTTACCAAAACTTTGTTGGCCCATAATAACCGCTCGCTTATGGTCTTGAAGCGCTCCGGCAACAATTTCTGACGCCGATGCTGAACCACCGTTTACTAACACGACAATAGGCGCGCCATTTAATAAGTCATCTGGATTGGCTTTAAACGTCATTCGAGAGTTTTCAATTCGCCCTTGGGTATAAACAATAAGGCCTGACGTTAAAAATGCATCACTCACCGATACAGCCGCATTCAATAAGCCACCAGGGTTATTTCTTAAATCCAACACAAGCCCGTTTAGTGGCTTAGCCTTATTTTCTTTTTTAAGTTCAGAAATGGCATCGCGTAAGTTTGAGCCGGTCCTAGATTGAAAACTGGCGATACGAATATAGCCGTACCCTGGCTCTAGCATGCGGTTTTTAACACTCACCACTTTAATGATCGCTCGCGTTATCGTGATTTTTAAAGGTTTTTGTTCGCCTTCTCTAATAATGGTTAATATAATATCCGTGCCTGGCTTGCCACGCATAATCTTCACGGCATCTGATAAATCCATGCCTTTAACGGGTTTTTCATCTAAACGAATAACCAAATCCCCTGATTTAACGCCGGCTTTATAGGCTGGCGTATCATCAATAGGCGCTACGATTTTTACAAAGCCATCTTCCATGCCCACTTCAATACCTAAACCACCGAACTCACCTCGGGTGCCTTCTTGAAGGCTCGTAAATGCTTTTTTATCTAGGTAGGTTGAATGCGGGTCTAAGCCACTTAACATGCCTTTAATCGCGTTTTCTAATAAGTCATGGTCGCTGACTTCTTCTACATAAGAGGCTTTTATTTGCCCAAACACTTCGGAGAAAGCGCGTAAGTCTTCTAACGGCAATGTACCCATTTGTTTGTTGGGCTCTTTTTCAGCAAACACCATACCGCCAACACTCACCAACACACCCATTACTGCACCCACTATTAAAACGGGTAATGTTTTACGCATAAAATTCATAGTCACTCCAATCCATTTATATTCTGCCGTTATCCTACACGACCTTTTTTAACTGCTCGACACCAATGAGTAGGATTCACCGGTTTTCCATTTTTTCTAATACCAAAGTATAGACCAGCTTTTTGTTGCCCACCGCTAATTCCAACCGTTGCTACTGATTCACCTTCTGCCACCCAGTCACCCACTTCTTTATATAGGCTTTCATTAAACGCATATAAGCTGAGATAGCTTTCGCCATGATCAATAATTAATAACAAGCCGTAACCACGAAGCCAGTCTGCGAAAACAACTCTACCATGTGAGATAGACCTGATAGTAGTCCCTTCTCTTGCAGAAATTAACACGCCATCTAGCCGGCCAGATTTTCGTGCGCTACCAAACCGTTTATGTAACGCGCCTTTTAGGGGCCAACGAAGCTTGCCCTTTAGTGAGTGGAATGCTTTGTTTTTACTCTCTGCAATGGGAATGGTTTCAATCGCTTGACGGATACTCACTAACAAGTTTGCCAACCTTTTCTCGTTGTCTTGCAAACGCTTAAGCTCTGAGCCTCCCTCTTTTAAACGTTTTTGAAGGCTCGCCAGCACAACTGACCGCTTCTTCTTAGATTGCAATAACGTCTGTTGCTCTGCCGCCCTAGATTCAACAACCGGTGTTAATGCAAGTTTTTCACTTGCCAGCTGCTCTTCAACTTGGCTCAGTTCTGTTATAGCAACCTTTAACGTCCGAACATTTTCAATTCGCGCTTGGTTAAAAATATCATAGTACTTCATCACCCTGCTGAGTTTATTGGGGTCTTCTTGGTTTAATAAAAGCTTAATTTGTTGCTGCTTTCCCATCACATGGGCAGAACGAAGTTGTTCTGCAAGATTATGTTTTTGCTGGGTGATTTGTTTTTTCAGGTCACCTTGTTTGTTTTGTAAGCCCGCTATTTTCTTCTTAATAGCACTGAGTTTACTGTTTAATTTTCGCAGTATGCTGGTTGACCTGCCCAAGTCCGTTTCAACTTTTTGTAACGCCTTTTCTTCTTTAGACAACGTCTGTTGATTGGCTGCCATGGTTTGTTTAACCGCCGACATTTTTTGCCGTAACTCGGTTAATTGCTGTGCTTTATCCGCTTCTTGGTCTGCTATCGCCAGAATTGGTGATAGCAGGAGAAAACAAAAACAGGCTATTTTAAAATACAAAGGTCTAATTAGTTTTTCAGAACTAGCAGGCTATCACCCGTCATTTCATCGGGTATATCAACCCCCATTGCAGTCAATAAGGTAGGTGAAACATCTGCTAAATCACCTGACGAAGCCAATGATGCTTCGCGGCCGACATATAAAAACGGCACGGGGTTAGTCGTATGCGCCGTATGAGTTTGCCCTGTTGAAGGGTCAGACATTTGTTCAGCATTGCCGTGATCCGCCGTGATAAAGACTTCTCCACCGGCTTCTTTTATTGCAGCAACCACTCTTCCTACGCTGTTATCAATGGCTTCAACGGCACTCACTGCTGCATCAAAATTACCCGTATGGCCAACCATGTCGCAATTGGCATAATTGGTGATAATCGCATCGTACTGTTTAGATAAAATGGCTTGAACCAGCTTATCTGTTAATTCTGGCGCATTCATTTCAGGCTGTAAATCATAAGTTTTTACATCAGGCGATGGTATCAACACCCTCTCTTCACCTTCGTTTGGGGTATCGACACCGCCGTTAAAGAAAAAAGTAACGTGCGCATACTTTTCTGTTTCTGCAATACGTAGTTGTTTCAACCCCTTGCTTGCTAACACTTCACCAAAGCTGTTACTAATCGTTTGCGGTAAATACGCCACCGGCAAATCAAATTTTTCGTGATACTCGGTTAAACAAACAAACTGTTTAATGGTCGCTTGGCGCTGCCTTGTAAAGTCGGCAAAACCGTCCTCTGTAAAAGCTCGCGTTAGTTCTCGTGTTCTATCTGCCCTAAAGTTCATAAACACGACACTATCACCATCATTTATCCGCACAGGTTCATCACCTTTTGAACAAATACGGGTAGGCAATACGAACTCATCCGTCTCATCTCGGTCGTATGCCGCTAATAATGCATCTGTTGCAGAATTAGCAGTGAAAGCAGCATCGCCATCCGTTATCAAGTTATAAGCTTGCTGAACTCTATCCCATCGGTTATCTCTATCCATTGCATAAAACCGACCGATGACTGAGGCCGTTTTTCCAAGACCTAATTTGACAAATGTGTCGTCCATTTTATCTAACGATGCTTGCGCGCTACGTGGTGGTGTATCCCGACCATCTAAAATGGCGTGCAAGTAAAGTTTTTTAACCCCTTGTTCGGCGGCCATTTCCAACATCGCCTGAATATGTCCTTCATGGCTATGCACGCCGCCTGGTGACAATAGACCAATAACGTGAAGAGCCGCTTCGTCTGCTACAACACTGTTAACCATATCTTTCAACACCGTATTTTTCTTAAACTGCCCCGAAGCCACATCATTATTAAGACGGGTAAATGTTTGTGCCAACAAGCGCCCAGCGCCTAGATGCAAGTGCCCCACTTCTGAGTTGCCCATTTGTCGATCGGGCAAGCCTACAGCCGAGCCTGAGCAGTCTAATAATGCGTGGGGGTGTTCGCGCCAAAGCGCATCCCATACGGGTGTGTTTGCAGCTGCAATCGCATTAAATTCAGTTGATTCAGAATACCCAAAACCATCTAAAATCATCAGCACAATTGGCTTCGGCGTTAATTTGGCATTCAAAATGTTTTCTCCATGGTTTGCTTGTTATAATGCTTAATAATACGTAAATAGAATTATTTTACGATATTCGCGCATTTGATGCGCAAACTAACGTTACTTTACCGGAAATCACATATGTCTAACGAAGCACCTGATATCCTTATTAATAATGATACACAGATAATCGAGGCTGCAGGCCGCTTAAAGGTTCTTGCTCACCCACTTCGGTTAAAAATAATTTGCCAATTGGGCCACGGTGAAAAAACCGTTCAAGAACTCATTGATAGTGTTGGTACGTCTCAAAGCAATGTCTCCCAACACCTCGCCATCATGCGAGATAAAGGCGTTTTGAACTGCCGAAAAAACGCGACCCAAGTGATTTATAAAGTCGCCAGTAATAGCACCATTGAGTTAGTGCAATTACTTAAAACCTTCTCCTCTTAAGCTAAAAAATATATTACATAATGGATCTCTATATAGAATTTATGGGCAACCACATCATCTTGTTCGTTGCCTTGCTTCTCATCATCATTTTACTTTTACAAACCGTTTATAGTGATGCTACTCGAAAGTACAAGCTGCTATCAGCGCCTGAAGTTATCGGTTTAATCAATCGAGATGATGCTGTTGTTATCGATACGCGTACCCCCAGTGAGTTTAAAGAAGGGCATATCGCTGATGCGGTTCATATCCCTTTAAGCAGCATCAAGGATCAAGCAGAGAAATTGAAAAAATATGGTGAACGGCCTCTGCTTTTTTACTGTAAATCCGGCATGCGTGCTGATGAAGCTTGTAAGATATTAAGCAAGCAAGGCTTCACTAATATCAACGCATTAAATGGCGGCATCCAATCATGGCTAGATGCCAATATGCCTCTCGTTAAAAAATAAATTAGCAAAAAAATAGCTACTATTACAACGTAATTCAAACTTATACCTAAAGGCAAACAATCATGGCTGATAAAGAAAAAGAAGAAACAGCAACACCCGCAGAAAAACAATTTGCTATTCAAAAACTGTACGTTAAAGACATTTCGTTTGAATCGCCTGAAGCGCCAATGGTGTTTACTGAAAAATGGGAGCCGCATGTTGACCTCAACCTCAGCACAAAGACAAATAAGGCGCCGCAAAATCTTTACGAAACATCTATCACCGTAACAGTCACTGTTAAAAACAATGATAAAACAGCGTATTTAGTTGAAGCGACCCAAGTGGGTATTTTCGGTGTAAGCGGCTTTTCTGATCAAGAAATGGCGCCATTATTAGGCAGCTTCTGCCCGAGCGTTTTGTTCCCTTACTTACGAGAAGTGGTTTCAGAGCTTGTAACAAAAGGTGGATTCCCTCAAATGTTACTTAATCCAGTTAACTTTGATGCTTTGTATGCTCAACAAATGCAAAAAATGGACAAAAGTAAGGCCAACTAAACCATGACAAAAGCCCCTGAGAAAATTGCTGTTCTTGGCGCAGGTTCTTGGGGAACCGCTATGGCGATTATGCTCGCCAGAAGCGGGCACCATGTAACACTGTGGGGTCATAACCCAGCACATATCGACTCGCTGATAAAAGATCGCGCAAACACAACTTTTTTACCTAACATCACGTTCCCCAGTACGCTAACCCCTAGCAAGGATTTAGAAAAAACCGTATCCGAACACACATTCATCATGGTTGGCGTTCCTAGCCACGCATTTAGAAGCACCTTAATCAAGTGCAAACCATTTCTTCAAAAAAATACCTTTGTTACTTGGATTACTAAGGGGTTCGAAACCGATACTGGCTTATTAACCCATGAAGTCGTGGAACAAGAGCTCGGCAAAAACACGCGAATGGCATTAATATCTGGCCCTAGCTTTGCGCTTGAAGTGGCTCAAGACTTGCCAACCGCCATCGTTGTTGCTTCACCCAGTATTGATGATGCGAGTTACATTGCAGATATTTTAAGAAACAAACGTTTTTTAGCATTCCCAAGCAACCATATAGCCAGTGCTGAAATTGGCGGTTCCATTAAAAACATCTTGGCCATTGCCGCCGGCATTTCGGATGGTTTAGGTTTTGGTGCGAACGCTCGTGCTGCGCTTATAACACTGGGTCTCAATGAAATGGTTCAATTGGGCCATATGCACCAGTGCTCAGAAAGCTCTTTCCTTGGTTTAGCCGGCGTGGGCGATTTGGTTTTAACCTGTACCGATGACAAATCTCGAAATCGTCGCCTAGGCTTACAGTTAGGCCAAGGAACAGATCTACAAACCGCCGTTAAAACAATCGGCCAAGAAGTCGAAGGCATTCATGCCGCCCGTGAAGTAAATTCATTATGTAAGAAATGGGCTCTGGATATGCCCATCTGTACACAAGTTTATCGCATTTTATACGAAGGTTTGGACCCTGAAATTGCCGTTAATAAACTGTTATTACGTGCTCAAAAGGTTGTGCCTTCTCTGCAAGCTACTTAAATCCCAACTGTCTCCATGCTTCATACAAACCAACCGCCACTGAGTTTGATAAATTTAAACTTCTATTACCTTCGCGCATAGGAATTAACAACTTATTTTCGTCTGGCACTTGCTCTAAAACACTGCTCGGTAATCCACGAGTTTCTGGGCCAAATACGAGTGCATCGCCGTCTTCATAACTTACTTCTGAATAATTATTGTTGGCAAAACGTGAAAAGGCATACACCTTGTTAGGCACCTCAACCGTTAAAAACTCCTTAAAACTTTGGTATTCTTTTACATCCGCCCAATCTCGATAATCCATACCTGCCCGTCGAAGTTTTTTATTATCCAACTCAAACCCAAGCGGATGTATAAGGCTAAGGCGAGCCCCTGAATTTGCACATAAACGCATTACATTCCCGGTATTAGGCGGTATTTCTGGTTCAAATAACACAACATGAATCATCGGCTTTTAGACTTTTTATTAACTGGTATAATTCATGAATTATGACATTTTAAGTACGCCATGCCTAACTCAATTCTCTCATCTAGTTTTTGTGGATTAAATTTTCAAACGCCGCTTGTGTTGTTATCGGGCTGCGTTGGTTTTGGCAACGAATATACCCGGGTTGAAGGCTTCTCTCACGCTGATATTGGAGGTGTTTGCCTAAAAGGCACCACATTGCACGCTCGTCCAGGTAACCCAACACACCGCGTCTATGAAACACCGTCTGGGATGCTTAATGCTATCGGCTTACAAAACCCTGGCGCTCATAAAGTCGTTAATGACATTTTACCGACGCTTGATATGAATGAAACACAATTTATCGCCAACGTGTCGGGCTCTACCATTGAAGAATACCAAGAAGTCACCCGATTATTTGATAATTCGGCTATCGCCGCCATAGAGATCAACATTTCATGCCCAAATGTTAAAGAAGGCGGTGTGACTTTTGGTAATGACCCTGACATGTCCGCTCGCGTTGTGGAAGCGTGTCGATCCGTCACCAGCAAACCAATTATTACCAAACTGTCGCCAAATCAAACGGATATCGCTGAAAGCGCACGGCGTTGTATTGATGCCGGTAGTGACGCTCTATCGGTTATTAACACCTTGATGGGGATGGCGATTGATACTAAGACCAGAAAACCCGTTATAGGCAATATTCAAGGCGGCTTATCTGGCCCGGCTATTAAACCCATTGCTTTATTAAAAGTACATCAAGTGTATCAAGTCGCTAAGCTGCACAATGTTCCTATTATTGGCCAAGGCGGCATTACCAATGCAAATGACGCCATAGAATTTATGATTGCAGGGGCAAGTGCCATTGGCATAGGAACTGGGCTATTTTACGATTCACTTATCTGTAAAAAAATTAATAATGATATTAAGGATTACCTGGCATTAAACAACATCAATGTCTTATCAGACCTCATCGGCAGTATTGATATTTAAACTCTTTTACGCCCCAAGCTCTTTAATTTTTCTTGTTAACGTATTCCTGCCCCAGCCTAAGTGTTGAGCTGCATCTTGACGCCTGCCGTTAGTGAATTCAAGCGCCTCGTAAATTAATATTTTTTCTAACGCAGATACCATTTTTTTTGCGACATCCGTATCACCCCGTTGAAGCATATCGGCTATGTCTTTCTTAACTAACGTTAACCAATCACCACCCACTCTTATTTCTTCTTCTTTCTCTAATAGTTCTGCTGGTAAATCTTTTAATTGAATCTCTTTTGTTGGGCACATCACCGTTAACCAACGGCACAAGTTTTCAATCTCGCGAACATTACCTTGCCACGTTTGGTTTTTTAAATAATCAAGCGTTGAACCGTGTAATTGCTTTATATCAACTGACAGTTCTTTTGCAGCCCTAGATAAAAAGTAGTTAAGCAATAAAGGAATGTCTTCACGTCTATCTCTAACTGGTGGGACCACTATTCTCACCACATTTAAGCGATGAAATAGATCTTCTCTGAATAATCCTTCTTTAACTAGCCCCTCTAACCCCTGATGTGTTGCAGTAACTATTCGAACATCTACCTTGACTGGCTCATGCCCGCCCACCTTATAGAACTCACCATCCGATAGCACACGCAATAACCGGGTCTGCATGTCTGACGGCATATCGCCTATCTCATCTAAAAACAGTGTTCCACCATTGGCTTGTTCAAAACGGCCTTTTCGTTGGCTTAAAGCACCTGTAAACGCGCCCTTTTCATGGCCAAACAATTCTGATTCAATTAAATCTTTTGGTATCGCCGCCATGTTAAGTGCAATAAAGGCATTATCTGCGCGAGGGCTATGTTGATGGAGGGCCTTTGCCACAAGCTCTTTTCCAGTGCCGGATTCTCCATTAATCATCACGGTTACATTTGATCGGGACAATTTTCCTATTGCCCTAAACACAACTTGCATCGATGGAGCGACACCAATAATGCCTGAGGAGTTTGTTCCCATACTGGGGACTTCCCCTTTACTTAACGCTGTTTTGCTCTGAATATAGGCACGCTCGACTTGGCTTAGCAAATCGTCGATATCAAATGGTTTAGGTAGGTACTCAAAGGCGCCGCTATCATAGGCCGATACAGCACTGTCCATATCCGAGTGGGCGGTCATCACAATAACCGGTAAATCTGGGTAATGAGCTTGTAGCTCTTGAAGTAAAACGATCCCGTCTTTTCCGGGCATTCTTATATCTGTTATTAAAACATCCGGCGTTTCCTTTTCCATCATTTCCACCACGCCATCAGCCGCTGGAAAACAAGTAACTATATGCCCAGTTTTTTTTAATGCTGTTTCTACGACCCACCGTATTGACCGATCGTCATCCACCACCCATACACTTATCTTATCGTCCATCTTCAACCCCAAAAGGTAAAATAACTGAGAATACTGTTTTTCCAGGCTCGCTTGTTAGTTCAATCAATCCTTTATGCCGCTGTACATTCGTTTGTGCAATAGATAATCCCAACCCTGTTCCATCCGCTTTAGTCGTGACCATTGGGTAAAAGACAGTTTCTTGCATATCGTCTTTAATGCCTGGTCCGTTATCGATAATATCTACTTTGATACCTAGTTTGAAATTCATTTCCCCAATAATAAAGTTTCTATGTATGCGCGTTTTAAGTACAACGTCGCCTTCGCCTTCTATGGCCTGAGTAGCATTTTTAACAATGTTTAAAATCGCCTGTATTAACTGATCTTTGTCACATACTAATCCAGGAATACTTGGGTCGTAGTCCGTGCATACGGTTATTCTGTCTAGCGCTTCAGCTTGCACTAATTGCCTTACTCTTTCTAAAACAACATGCACGTTCACTGCTTCGTGCTTAACAACGTTGCTTGAACCCAGCATTCGATCGACAAGGTCTCGTAGACGGTTTGCCTCATCTATAATCACTTTCGTATAGTCGCTTAGGTCGTCGTTTAATTCGGCCGATAATAACTGCGCCGCGCCACGAAGCCCTGCTAGTGGGTTTTTAATCTCGTGTGCTAACCCCCGTAACATACCTGTCGCTAATTTGTTTTGAGACAATATTGCATCGCCTCTCGTTATTTCATGTAAATGATCTGAATTACTTATTTCGACGAGCACACCGCCTTCAATGGCACTATCGAATGTAATGGGGGAAATTGAAATATCAAAGCGTTTATCGCGTGAACCTAGAAGCGTAACATTCTGCTTTATAGTCAACCCTTCATCTCTTGCCTTATCTAAACCACGTTGAATATTAAAACTCTCTGATTCCAATAACTGTTCAGCGCGTACGCCCAAGGCTTTACGGTCACTCACTTCTAGCACTTCTTGTGCTGTATTATTCATATAGACCAAACAATTATTCTTGCTAAACACAAGAACACCAATGGAAAGTTGCTCAACAACTGCGGCGTATGAGGGGGGCGTATTTGTCATCTAGTCCATATAGCAATAAGCGAGCCATAACACCACCTGCCATTAAAACAGGGGTCATGTCATACTATTAACTATATCATGCGCACCAAAATGGTGCGAAATTTAGTTGCTTCGCTTTACGTGATGACGGACATAAAAAACAACATCCTCACTAGTAATATGCGCATAGCCATTCGAATCGATCACTCGCAGCCTAACCTTATGTTCACCGCGGTGTATCCCCTTTATACTCAAGCCTTCTTGCAGCTCTTCATCTAAAAATAGCTGTACTCTATCCCCTTCTTGTAAGCGCGGCACTAATACGTGTTGAACAGCAAGTTCTCCCAAATTATCCCATATCGTTTCGTCTTGTTTAGGCGCAAGCACCCTTAAACTTTGATAAGGTTTATGACTAGACACTTGTTCAATTGGGTTAGCTGATTCACTAACTGGGCTTTTTGATTGATACGTTATAACGGGCGGAATAATAACTTTTTCAGCACCCTTAACCTGCACATCAGAAAAAACAATATTCCCCTCTGCGTCTTTAGACTTATATATTTCTGCATACACGGTATTCGTCATAAACAACCATAAAAGTACTGTCACTATTCTTCGCATCTGCTTTCCTTTTTCTGTGCCTATCTAATATAAGACCATAAACATGTCCGATAGTGCAAAAAAAACCCCGCAAATGCGGGGCTTTTCTCACTTTACAGGTTTTGCTTACAAGCTGTAGTACATATCAAACTCTACTGGGTGAGTGCTCATACGTAAGCGAGTCACTTCTTCCATTTTAAGCTCAATATAAGCGTCAATCATGTCATTTGTAAACACGCCGCCTTCGGTTAAGAACGCGCGATCTGTATTCAATGCATCTAACGCTTCATCCAATGACGTCGCCACTTGTGGAATAGCCGCTTCTTCTTCAGGCGGTAGATCATACAAATCTTTATCCATTGCATCACCCGGGTGAATTTTGTTTTTGATACCATCAAGGCCAGCCATTAACATGGCTGCAAAGCAAAGGTATGGATTCGCTGTTGAATCAGCAAAACGAACTTCAATACGACGTCCTTTAGGGTTAGCAACAAAAGGAATACGAATAGACGCCGAACGGTTACGAGCAGAATAAGCCAGCATAACAGGCGCTTCAAAGCCTGGTACTAAACGTTTGTAGCTGTTTGTTGATGCATTAGCAAACGCATTAATTGCTTTAGCGTGCTTAACAATGCCCCCGATATAAAACAACGCTGTTTCAGATAAACCGCCGTACAAATCACCAGCAAATAATGCTTTGCCATCTTTAAAGATAGATTGGTGAACGTGCATGCCGTTACCGTTGTCGCCAACGATTGGCTTAGGCATAAATGTAGCCGTTTTACCGTATGCATGTGCTACGTTTTGAACAACATATTTAAGCTCTAAGACTTCATCAGCTTTTTTCACAAGTGTATTAAATACTGTACCAATTTCACATTGACCAGCCGTTGCTACTTCGTGATGATGTACTTCTGTTTCTTGGCCCATTTCTTCAAGCGTTAAGCACATTGCTGCGCGCATATCGTGAAGAGAGTCGACTGGAGGTACTGGGAAATAACCACCTTTTACGCCAGGACGGTGACCCATATTGCCACTTTCGTAGTCTTTATCTGAGTTCCAACCCGCCTCTTGAGAGTCAATTTCGTAGAATGTGCCCGACATATCCGTGCCCCAACGAATATCATCAAATACGAAGAATTCATTTTCAGGTCCGAAATAGGCCGTATCACCAATGCCTGTTGATTGTAGATACTCTTCTGCTCTTTTAGCAATTGAACGTGGGTCTCTTTCGTAACCAGACATATCAGTTGGTTCAACAACAGTACAACGCAAAATAAGCGTTACATCGTCAAAAAATGGGTCTAAAACAGCTGTTTCTGGATCGGGCATTAAAATCATGTCGGATTCGTTAATGCCTTTCCAGCCAGCGATGGATGAACCATCAAACATTTTGCCATCTTCAAACACGCTGTCATCAATTGTGTGAGATGGAACTGTTACGTGCTGTTCTTTACCGATGGTATCGACAAAGCGAAAATCAACGAATGTTACGTCTTTTTCTTTGATTAAATCTAATACGTCTTGTGCTGACATGGTTACTCCAGATTAGTTAAGTTAATATTTAAAAGTTAGCCGAACAATTTTTGCATATTTTGTGCCAAAATATAACCCCTTGTTTTAAAGGTATTTTTGTTCAGCCTTTACTACGAATAGTTGATTTATGTTCCACATTGGTGCAAATATTGTTCGCCTTGCACTAAATTGGTGCATATTATGAATATAATACCTTCGCCTGAGCCACCTCAGACACGGTTAAAGACGCATTGATAAACGATGTTGCTAACTCTTCTAACGCACTTGTTTCACGCGCTATCGTCACCGGTAACTCTATTTCAACTGACACCTTTCCGTCTAAATAATGTAAGTTCACTCGTTTTACTTGGGCCTTTTCAGCTATACCTTCCCAAGCAGCTTCTAGCATTGCAACCATTTCTTTTCTAACCGGTAAACTAACACTGGGTGAAGCAACCTCATCATCTTCGGGGTCAATATGTACCATCACCTCCCCAATGTTAGGCACTTGGTCAATGAGTGACAAACGAACGGTTTCACTAATCAAATGCCCTTCAGATACGCTGATTTTTGGTGAAACCAAAATATGAACATCAACCAACGCCGCTTCACCCATTTTACGGGTTCTTAAAAAATGCAGCTCTTTAACGCCATCAACACTTAAGATCACTTCTTTTATTTGTTCAACCTTATCCGGCGCTAACGCTGTGTCTACCAACTCTTTACTCGCATCAAGCACCAAGTCAAAACCAATTTTTATCACCATCAGCCCAACAATCAGCGCAGCAATTGAATCAAAGTAACGATAACCCGCCATCTCTAGTCCAACCCCAATTAATACCACGAAAGACGATATAGCATCACTTCTGTGGTGCCAAGCGTTGGCTCTCAGCAAATCAGAATTTGTTTCTTTTGCCGTTTTTAAGGTGACGTGATACATCACTTCTTTAGCTAAAATAGACACCACAGCGGCACCAATAACTAGCCAACCATACGTTAATGTTTCATCATTAAAGAAGCGCGAAATAGCATCCCAAACAATAGCACCAGCAACAGCAATTAATATTGCGCCTAATATGACGGTTGCCAGCGTTTCAAACCGAGCGTGTCCGTATGGGTGATCTTCATCGGCTTCTTGACTTCCGTGATGAGAGGCAAAGTAAACCAAACCATCTGTCAATAAGTCAGATAATGAATGAAAACCATCCGCAATTAACGCGTGAGACTGCCCTAACCAACCCAAGCCTATTTTGAGAATAGACAAAACAAGATTAACCACACCGCCAATAACGGTAATTTTCTTTTTAGCCTTTAATTCGGCACTATCTACCAACTAATCATCCCCAACTTCAATCGTAATAATATATTCATGATCAATTTCTTCCGCTTTCAATATGGTATGACCATTAATTCTGCTCCATGCTGGTATATCTTGCATAACCCCAGGGTCTGAACACGTTACCCGCAGTTTATCGCCAGATGACATCGTTTTAATAGCATTTTGCGCCTTTATGACAGGCATAGGGCACATTAACCGACGCGCATCTAACTCAATCATACCCGCCACGCCTCTTGAATCTCTTCATTCGCAAACGGTTTAATACTAATACTTTTAATTACTTCGCCTAACTCCGCCACTTCAACATCAACGCTCTCTGCATCACGCCCTTGGCTAAAACGCGCCACTATTTTTGCCGCCAACTCTAAATCACCGTCTTCTACCGTACCATCCAATAAAGTTAACGGGCCTTTATGGCTCATCGTTCTTAACGTGATAAATTGTTTTCTATAACCCTGTAAGAAGTTATTTTCGCCTTCTTCACGTGCCACAATTAACTTGAAATTAGGCTTAGGTCGAAAATGGCGCCCCACCTTTAACAACATAATGTCATCAATTTCGTATTCTTTTTTGCCTCGTGAAGCCCACAAATCAGTCAACTTAACAGAATATGCTTTGTCCGTTAAAAAGCAGCAACCACCGGCGGGTTGAGCATAATCATCAAACCCAAACTTTTCAGCTAACGCCATTTGTGGCTTACGGGTCCGACCACTAAAGTCGTGTAACTCGTCTCTATTCACCCAGCCTTCTCGTTCTGGCAGGGTTTCCGGTAAATTCTGTGCGCATAACGGGCGCAATAAACGATCATCCGCACCCGACTCTGCAGAAATAATAGGCATCGTTTCACGGCGCTGCGACATCGGCCGTTGGCCAATCACTTCACCGGTAATAATAAAATCAAAGCCGTTTTCATCTGCCCATTCTTTGGCTTTGCCCACCATAAACACTTTACAGTCTAAACACGGGTTCATATTTTGACCGTAACCGTGTTTAGGGTTAATCAGGACATCTTTGTATTCGTCAATCACATCAATAATATGCAACTTAATGCCCAGCGTTTCCGCGCTCCATAACGCGTTATTCCGTTTCGGCTTTGCTTTGTCCTTTTTACGAATCGCATGCGTATGCCCTTCCACACAAAAACCCGTGTAAAAATTAATACCTTCGACATGAATGCCTTGTTCTAGCATAACTTTTGCTGCTAGTAATGAATCTAAGCCGCCTGAAATAAGCGCAACTGCTTTACGTTGTGTTGCCATAGTGCTCACTAAATATTGTCATTAAACTTATTATACCGGATAGAGTTTTATATTTGCTGTGCAATAGTACCGCCTAAATTTACAATGTATATATAAAAGTATCTTGACTATTACATAATGTATTGATACTATTTTGTCAACAGAACAATGCATCGGACATGAAAAATGGAAACAGTCATTGCTTTTACAACAAAAAACATTGATAAAACTATAGAGCAAGGTGGTTGCGGCTACTGGAAACTCAATGCTAAGCGAGTAAAGAAATGCACGTATGTACTTCTGGCAGCAAATAGCCTCCATCGTGATTCGTCCCACCCAAAAAACCTACATGGTTATGGTTTTTTAATAGCTAAAGTTTTAGATGTTAAAAAACATAACTATGACGATATAGAAAAAAAAGAAAGCGCTCGCTGGGTCATCCAGTTTTCCGAATATGCAGAAATCAATATCCCAAATCTTTGGGGTGGCTTTCAAAACCCCATTAAATATACCAACCTTGATGAGCTAAACATCAATGTATCCAATATTAATTGGAAGCCTTTTCCAGTATCAACAACTGAAGAAGCCACGGACATTAAAATACCGCCATTAACCATCAATGAAGCTAAAGTTGGTATTTCTAAAAAGCTAGACATACCCACTGACTGTATTGAAATAACTATCAAGGCATAAAAAAGCTTAGGAGACATGACATGGCCATCAACAGTGTTCTTGGAAAAACAAAAGTAAGCTCTGCTTTAATACAAACCAGTGAAGCTCGAAAGAACTCTGGTTTAATTGTATGGGAAGTATTAATAATATCCTTTTTTGTCGGTAAATTTTCAGACTCCTTCATAGTAGGTTTTATTGCATCTTTTTTAGTCTTAATAACTCTTATTGATACGATTGTTTGGAAAATTATTTCTTTCTCCATTAGTTTGTTCGGGGGATATGTTGGTTATGTCGCATTTTGTGGAGAGAACGGTGAAACTATTGGGGCCGGCTTAATGGTGGCCTTATTTTCATTTCTATTTATGTTGAGCTGGCATCATTGGTCCCTTGCAAGTTGGCGAGCCTTGAGTGATTAGACTTATTTATTCCAACCCAATATGCTCGTTTTGATGATATATAAAGCCTTATTAGATATACTTCACGTTTAATCAATTTGCTATCAAATTCAACGTGTCACAATCTAATCAAGACCTCCAAACATTCCAAGGCCTTATCCTTGCGTTGCAAGAATATTGGGCTGACCAAGGCTGCGTTATTCTTCAGCCTTTAGACCTTGAAGTCGGCGCTGGAACCTTTCATCCCGCTACTTTTTTGCGCGCGATTGGCCCAGAGCCTTGGGCCACTGCTTATGTGCAGCCTTCTCGCCGCCCGACTGATGGTCGCTTTGGTGAAAACCCTAATCGCTTGCAGCACTACTACCAATTTCAAGTGTTAATAAAACCATCACCAAGCGATATTCAGGATCTTTACCTTAATTCCCTGAAACACCTTGGTTTGGACATGCTAGAACATGACATTCGCTTTGTTGAAGATAACTGGGAGTCACCAACGCTTGGCGCTTGGGGGCTTGGTTGGGAAGTTTGGCTGAATGGTATGGAAGTGACGCAGTTCACTTACTTCCAACAAGTAGGTGGTTTAGATTGCAAGCCTGTTAGTGGCGAGATTACTTACGGGCTTGAACGTATCGCGATGTATATTCAGGGCGTTGAAAGTGTCTATGACCTCGTTTGGACAAACACCAAAAACGGCCCTGTAACGTACGGCGATGTGTTCCACCAAAACGAAGTAGAACAATCCGAATTTAACTTTGACCACGCCAATGTTGACCATATGTTCAAACAATTTGACGAATGCGAAACGGCTTGTAACTTATTGATTGATAAAGGCTTAGCACTACCCGCTTACGAACAAGTATTAAAAGCATCCCATACATTTAATCTATTGGATGCTCGCCACGCGATTTCTGTCACCGAGCGCCAACGTTTTATTCTGCGTGTTCGTACGTTGTCTAAAATGGTCGCGGAAACGTATTTCGCATCCCGCGAGGAACTTGGCTTCCCAATGCTTAAAAACGGGGGAGATGCATAATGTCTGACTCTAAAGATCTACTGTTTGAATTAGGCTGTGAAGAACTACCGCCTACTACTCTTAAAGCGTTACGCGACAACCTATTAAAAGGTATTTGCGATGGCCTTGATGAAGCCAATTTAAGCTTTGGAACAGCACATAGTTTTGCCACCCCACGCCGCTTAACTGTTTGGCTTGAAGATGTACAAATATCACAAGAAGATGTTGAAGTAGAAAAACGTGGCCCCGCTGTTGCTGCTGCTTACGATAAAGAAGGCAACCCCAGTAAAGCTGCACTAGGCTTTGCACGTGGTTGTGGCGCAGAATTTGGTGACTTGGGTACGCTTAAAACCGACAAAGGTGAATGGCTAAGTTATAACAAATTAGAAAAAGGCCAAGCAGCCGACACGTTAATTCCCGCTATTATCGAAAAATCATTAGCTCGCTTACCCATTGCCAAACGCATGCGTTGGGGAAGTTCAAATGCTGCTTTTGTAAGGCCCGTTCACTGGGCTGTTTTACTGTTTGGCAATAATATTATCACCACCGAGTTGCTTGGTTTAACCACGGGCAACACATCGTACGGCCACCGTTTCCATGCACCTGAAGCGATTACGATTACATCAGCAAGCAAGTATGAAGAGCAGCTTAACGCTGCGTATGTGATGGCTAACACCGAAAAACGAAAAACAATCATTAAAGAACAGGCCAATGCTGCCGCATCCGCTGTTAACGGAATCGCGCATATAGAACCCGCCTTATTGGATGAAATTACAGCATTAGTTGAATACCCCGTTGCTGTGACGGGTAGTTTTGATGAACACTTTTTAGCGTTACCTAAAGAAGTGTTGATTACCACCATGCAAATCAACCAAAAGTACTTCCCTGTGCTGGATGATAACGGCGCTTTACTCCCTTACTTTATAACAATCAGCAACATCAACAGCTCTAACCCAAGCTCTGTTAGCCACGGTAATGAACGTGTTATTCGCCCAAGGCTTGCGGATGCTGAGTTCTTCTGGCAACAAGATATGAAAACGACGCTGGCTGATCGTATCCCTTCTCTTGATAACGTGGTGTTTCAGCATAAGCTGGGTTCTATTGGTGAAAAAACTAAACGGGTCAGTGCATTATCTAGCCAACTTGCTGAACAATTAGGTTTTGATGCAACCATGGCTGCGCGTGCAGCACAATTATCTAAAACCGACCTCGTTACTGATATGGTCAGTGAATTCGCCAGTTTACAGGGCGTTATTGGCCATTATTATGCTAATGAGAACAACGAGGCTGCTGAAGTTGCTTCGGCTCTTGAAGAACAGTACTTACCTAAACAATCGGGTGGCGCATTACCTACTACTCAAACCGGTAAAGTTTTAGCCTTATCAGACAAACTTGATACTGTTGTCGGCATATTCAGCGTTGGTTTGTTACCAACGGGAGACAAAGACCCTTTCGCCCTGCGCCGTGCCAGCTTGGGTGTATTAAGAATTATCATTGAAAATAAATTAGTACTAGACCTTAATGAACTTATTGCACTCTCCTGTACACAATTTAGACACACGTTCGACGCTAATGAGACCAAGTTACTGGTTTTTAACTTTATGATAGATCGCTTAAAAGGCTATGCTTTAAGCCAAGGCTATACCACTGAACAATTTGCCGCTGTTGCTAGCGTCGGTTGTTCGGAACCTGTTGATTTCATGAATCGACTAGATGCCGTTAAACGGTTTGCACAAATGGATGAGGCCGCAAGTTTAGGCGAAGCAAATAAGCGGATTCAAAACCTCTTAAAAAAAGCGCCTGATAATGTGGCAAGTCAATTTAACGCTGCTTTATTAAATGACACGGCAGAAATTGAGCTTCACAAGCAATTACAAGCCATTGAAAGCCGGGTCAGCCCTTTAATTGAACAGCACGATTACATAGAGGCGCTAAAACAATTATCTGCGCTTAAAGCGCCTATTGACGCTTTCTTCGAGCACGTATTTATTATGGCTGATGATGAAAACCTTAAACATACACGCTTAGCATTATTGGCAAAAATTCACGCTAATTTTATAAAAATTGCTGATATTTCAATGATTTAAATGATTTATTCTGATAACCCAGTTAAGTCTGATATTATTCTAGACCGTGATGGTGTCATAAATATTGATAGTGATGAATATGTAAAGTCTTCTGATGAATGGATTCCAATAGACGGCAGTATTAATGCCATTGCCACTCTTCATAAAGCCGGCCACCGTATATTTGTTGCCACAAACCAATCAGGGGTTGGACGCGGGTACTTTTCGCTGGATACACTAACGTCAATGCACGAGAAATTGCACCGTTTAGTTAATAAAGAAGGTGGCTTCATAACAGATATTGCATTTTGCCCACATGCACCTGACGATGGTTGTGCGTGTCGTAAACCTAAGTCCGGCTTACTGACCGAATTATCTAGTAAACATAATATTCAACTCAAAAATACCATTGTGGTTGGCGATAGTTTGCGTGATCTAGAAGCTGCTTTTGATGTTGAAGCAAAAGCAATCTTAGTGTTAACTGGTAAAGGCAAGAAAACACAGCAATCCAACCCGAACCTTAATGTTCCAACATTTGAGAATTTATATGACGCCGTCCAAGCCATCCTCGCATAATCTCTTTATTCTCGGCCTTCGCTCTGTCGTTTTTTTTACATTTCAAGTTGTCACCTTATTTGTTTTTGCGCCCTTAGTTTTATTGTCCTTTCCTTTTTCCTATAGCATTCGATATAGCATCGCTAGCGCCTGGGCCAAGTTAGTTATAAAAGGTCTGAAGGTTATATGTCATTTGGATTTTCAAGTGACGGGTGCTGAGAATATTAAAGGCAATGGAATTATTTTTTGTAAACACCAATCCGCTTGGGAAACCTTTGCTCTCCAAGTCATATTCCCTGAACAATGTTGGGTATTAAAACGTGAATTATTATGGATACCTTTATTTGGCTGGGCTCTCGCCCTTACCCAACCCATCGCTATCGACCGTTCTAAAAAAAGTAAGTCGTTTAAGCAAATTATTAAACAAGGGACGGAACGATTAAAGTCTGGGCGCTGGGTTGTGATTTTTCCAGAAGGCACACGAACGGCGCCGGGAGAAAAACGCAAATATTTGGTTGGCGGAGCACTACTTGCAGAAAAGTCAGGTTACCCTGTTATTCCTGTGGCACATAACGCGGGTAGCTATTGGAGAAAAAAAGCCTTCATTAAATACCCGGGTACCATTCAGGTAAAAATTGGAGAAATGATTGATAGTAAGTCGATTTCGGCTAGAGAGCTTAATCAGCAGGCAGAAAACTGGATTGAAGGGCAGATGGAGGGTATGAGCGAATAAGTTTCTCAAACCGCGTCTTACGAGGCCGTTTTTTCACTTAATATCTCTTTAATTTTCTTTATTCTTGTAAAGTCATAACTCGCAACTACCGCTTTGTCACCTTTTTGTGTTTTAACAAAAACCGTGTATTTCCTTCTTGAGTCAAAAAAAGTAACAATGCCAGCCAACACAGCTAAAGCACCACCCGCCATAAACCAACGTGATGTAAATACAAACAAAACAACACCTATAGCAATAAATGCGTAAGCGCGATCTCTTGCCGGGTTTGCTTCTGTTAAAAAAAATGATTCAATATCACTGATAGTAATCTTTTTACCTGACACGATCATCTCTTCTTTTGTAAACTTTATGCCTTCTTCTTCTAGTATCGTATTTTTTTCCACAAGTTTGCCTATTTATTTGAATGTATCACATGCGTTAAGTTGCCCGCTAGACAAGCCCACCTTGAACCATTTAACGCGCTGCTCAGCACTTCCGTGAGTAAAAGAATCTGGGCTAACTGTTCCAGTTGCTTGGCGCTGAAGGGTATCATCACCAATTGCACTGGCCGCCCTTAGTCCCTCTTCAACATCACCTTCTTCCAACATATTTCTAACATTACCTGCATGGTAAGCCCACATGCCAGCAAAACAATCCGCCTGGAGCTCTTGCTTTACTGATAGTTTGTTTGCCTCAGCCTTACTAAGACCGCTTTTTGCTTTACGGACTGACGCAGAAACGCCTAATAAAGTTTGTACGTGGTGTCCTACTTCATGAGCAATAACATAAGCTTGTGCAAAATCACCCGGCGCCTTAAATTTGTTTTTCAATTGATCGTAAAAGCCTAAATCAATATAAACCTGTTGGTCTCCAGGGCAATAAAAAGGCCCCATTGCTGCCTGCCCCAAGCCACATGCTGAGTTTACCTTATCTCTAAATAATATTAATTTCGGTTCTTTATACGTTTTCCCTTGCTGACTAAAAATCTTTTGCCAGGTCTCTTCCGTATCAGCAAGTATAACCCCTACAAACTGGGCCAATTCTTGTTCTTCCGCGGATTGTTTTATAGGCCCACTGCTTATTTTTGTTTGGCCTGACGGTTGCTGAAGGCCCAGTACTCCGCCAAGGTTGCCTGTAAATAAACCATAAGCAATCACACCAGCAGCAACAACCGCTGTGCCTTTAAACCCTAGAAACTTAAAAACCACCGGTAAAAAACGCAACATACCACCACCAGCTCCGCCACCACCACTGACACGCATATTACGCTGATCATTTAAATTACTGCTACTTTTACGTCCTTTCCAGCGCATAACTATCTCCAGTTTCTAGACATCTAGATTGGATACTTCTAAAGCATTTTTTTCAATAAACAAACGGCGCGGCTCAACCTCATCTCCCATTAGTGTTGTAAACACTTCGTCGGCTGAAATTGCATCTTCTATTTTCACTTGTAATAAACGACGTGCTTGGGCATCCAGCGTTGTTTCCCAAAGCTGCTCAGGGTTCATTTCTCCCAACCCTTTATAGCGCTGGATTTGTTGTCCTTTTCTAGCTTCCTTCATTAACAACCCAAACACCTGTTTAAAGTTATTAACCTCAAGTTTTTTCTCGCCAACCAGTAAGTAAGAGCTCTCATCAAACATGCCTTTTAAGGTGTCAGCAAAACCAATTATTCTTTTATACTCCGAAGACTTAAAGAATAACGATGTAATGGGAAACTCTTTTTTAACGCCATGGGACGTTGTATGACAATTTATTTGCCAGCTGTTTTCCGAATCCTGTACGTCTAAGTCATAGTGCGTTGGATTACTATCATTCTCATTTAAACGACCTTCTAACGAAGCTACCCAGTCAGCAATATTTTCCTTACTGTCGTCAACTGAAAGTTCGCTCGATGCTATCAACTCGTTTAATATCGCCATGTCATAACGAGATGAAAGACGAGAAATAATGCTTTCTATTTGAAGATGTTCTTTTGCTATTTGCTCTAAAGCCACACCCGATATAGGCGGTGTTGACTCATTAATTTGTAAACTTGCCTTTTCTAAAGCCAACTGCAACAAGTAACTATTTAACTCATTATCATCCTTTACATAGTATTCCTGTTTGCCTTTTTTTACTTTATACAAAGGCGGCTGGGCTATATAAACATTACCGTTTTCTATTAGCTCTGGCATTTGACGATAAAAAAACGTCAATAATAATGTCCGGATATGTGAACCATCGACATCTGCATCCGTCATGATTATTATTTTGTGGTAACGCAAGTTTTCTGGCTTATATTCTTCCTTACCGATGCCACAACCTAGCGCCGTTATAAGTGTTCCAACCTCTTCAGAAGAAAGCATTTTATCGAAACGCGCTCTTTCAACATTTAATATTTTTCCTTTTAACGGAAGAATGGCCTGAGTACGCCTATCTCTACCTTGTTTTGCTGATCCACCAGCAGAATCACCCTCCACTAAGAAAATTTCAGATAGGGCTGGGTCTTTTTCTTGGCAATCAGCAAGCTTACCAGGCAGGCCTGCAATATCTAACGCTGACTTGCGCCTTGTCATTTCTCTTGCTTTTCTCGCCGCATCTCTTGCTCTCGCTGCTTCCAGCATTTTTCCAGCAATGTTTTTTGCTTCCGAAGGGTGCTCTAACAAGAATGTATTTAAACTCTCTGACAATGATGACTCTACTATGGGTTTTACTTCAGAAGAAACCAGCTTGTCTTTTGTTTGTGATGAAAACTTAGGGTCTGGTACCTTTACCGACAAGACCGCCGTTAAGCCCTCTCTTGCATCATCTCCAGAGGTCGTGACTTTTTGTTTTTTCGCCAAACCTTGTGACTCAATATATTGATTAAGTGTTCTAGTTAAACCTGACCTAAATCCAGCCAAATGAGTACCACCATCCCGCTGAGGAATGTTATTGGTATAACAAAGAATGCTTTCTTGATACGAATCGTTCCACTGTAAAGCAACCTCAACAACAACGTCGTTTTTCTCAACATTAAAGTAGATCACCTCATCATGAATACCTGTTTTACTTTTATTCAAGTGGTTAACAAACGCTTTGATGCCACCTTCATATTCAAAAACCTCTTCTTTAGCTGTTCGTTCATCAGAAAGACGGATTTTTACGCCTGAATTTAAAAAAGATAACTCTCGTAACCTTTTTGCTAAAATTTCAAAATGAAACACTATGTTAGTGAATATTGTGGCGCTCGGATGAAACCGCAACGAAGTACCAGTAGTGTTTGATTCACCAACGACCTTTAACGGTTCAACTGGCTCACCGTGTTCATATTTTTGATAATGCTCCTTCCCTTCTCGCTTAATGGTTAGCTCTAGCGTATCCGACAGGGCGTTAACAACAGACACCCCAACACCATGCAAGCCTCCAGAAACCTTGTATGCATTGTCATTAAACTTACCCCCAGCATGAAGTACCGTCATAATAACTTCGGCGGCTGATCGCCCCTCTTCCTCATGAATGTCGACCGGAATCCCGCGCCCATCATCAGTTATCGTAACCGAATTGTCTTCATGAATAATCACACCCACCTCTGAGCAAAAACCCGCTAACGCTTCATCTATGGAGTTATCAACGGCTTCAAAAACCATGTGATGCAAACCAGAACCATCATCTGTATCACCAATGTACATACCCGGCCTTTTCCTAACAGCATCCAGTCCTTTTAGAACCTGTATGTTTGATGAGTCATATGACCCTTCTATTTCTTTTTTATCACTCACTTAAACACCTTCATTAATTACACCTTGTTCCACGTGGAACAGTTTTGTATTTGCTAGCGCCAACCAGTTATTAAACGGCTCCAAACTAGTCGTGGTTATCAAAACCTGAGCGCCCATTTCATTTAAGTACGTTAGCGACTTATTTAAATTATCCCTGTCGAGCTCAGCTGACAAGTCATCAATCAACACACAAACATCTTGCTTGCTTGCTTGATTGGAAATTTTCACTTGGGCTAAATAAAGCGCCAATACAGCCAACTTCATTTGACCTCTAGATAAAAAATCCTGCACCAACACCCCGTTAACCTTTAACACCAAATCTGACCGATGAGGACCAACCGTTGTGTATCCTTTAAACAAATCTCTTTTTAACGTGCCATTAAGTGAATCAAGCAACACCTCACCCTCGGGCCAGCCTTTTGAATAACTGAGCTGAATGTCTATACCGCCCAGTAATGCTTTTGTTGTTTTAGCAAACTCATTTGCTAGTGCTTCAATATAGCTCGCGCGCGCTTTATCAACTATTGTACCGTATTCCGCAAGGCTCTCGCTCCAAATTGAAAGTGTTGCTGTTTTTTGTTGTTTAAGCAACTTATTTCGCTGCCTTAACGTGTGGTTATACTTTTTTGAGTCATCTAAAAACTGATGTTTCACGTGAAACAAACCCCAGTCAATAAATGTTCTTCTAATCGACGCCCCCCTTTCTAGTAGTGCTTGTGATTCGGGACGAATTAAATGGACTTTTAAAAAGGATGATAAAATTGATGTTCTTTTTTCGTCCTTCCCGTTAATTCTAATCTGGGTGTCGGATTTTGTTTTCTTTATAGCTATGTTGTTTTTACTAAACTCATCCACAACTAAGCCATAAACAACAAGGGAGTTTTCCCCTTTGCTTCTTACCTTGCTCGTTGATTGTGTTCTAAACGAACGCGAGCGGCTAAGTAAATAAACACCTTCCAGCAAGGATGTTTTCCCGCTTCCATTTTGACCGACAAAAATATTTATGTTTTTTGAAAACGTTAAATGACTTTGTTTAATGTTCCTGATATTAGTTATCTTGATATCTGACAACATAAAAAATAACTTAACTTACTTCTATAGTCGCATGGGCATAATGACAAACCTGCTTGATTTGTCATTCGGGTCTTCTAATAAGCAACTACTGTTCGTATCAGTAAACGAGACATGTACAACATCTGATTCAATAACGTTTAGCGCATCCATGAGGTAGCTCGAGTTAAAACCCATGCTCATTTCTTCACCATTATATTCAATAACAACTTCCTCATCAGCTTCGTCTTGCTCTGGGTTGTTAGCATTCACTTTCATTAGTTGTGGGCTCATGTCTAAACGAATGCCTTTGTATTTTTCATTTGAAAGAATAGATACTCGACTCAGTGCTGACTTGAATATTTGTTTTTCGATGTTGAAGTTATGTTTACTTTCTTCAGGCACTACGTTTTTAAAATCAGGGAAACGGCCATCAATTAATTTAGCATTCAGTTGTACGCCCTCTAAAGAAAGGTTTATATGGTTTTTAGCAACCTTTATTAAAATCTCGTTTTCTGTTTTCTCAAGTAACTTTAAAAATTCCTGAGCGCCTTTTCTGGGCAAAATTATTTGCTCCATTGAGAGATCATCTCTACCTGTTTGGTATTGGAATAATGCAAGCCTGTGGCCATCTGAGGCTACTGTTTGAACTTCACCATTTATTATTTGCAACATAAGACCGTTCAAATAATAGCGTACATCTTGTTGTGCCATACAAAATGACGTTTTAGTTAATGCTTTAAATAAAACATCTCTTTCAATACTAAACTCATTGGTATATTGAAGTTCATCAAACAATGGGTATTCTGCAGCGGGGAGCGTTCTAAGAACAAACCTGCTTTTACCCGAGTTAATTAAAACCTTTCCTTCTTGAAAGTTTAATTTTAATTTCGCTTGCTCTGGTAATGATCGACATATATCCAGAAGCTTTCTTCCTGGTAATGTTGTTTTAATTTCAGCGTCAGAATCGATAAACCCTTTTGCTGTCACCTGCACTTCTAGATCGGTGCCCGTTAACGAGAGTGTTTTGTTTTGCAGATTAAGATAAACGTTAGATAAGACAGGCAATGTTTGTCTTCTTTCAATAACACCAATGACCTTCATTAGTGGTTCAAGTAAATCTTCTTTATTAATATTTAAATTCATATATAAAACCTTATTATTACTATAAGGGAAGCCAAATCGGTTAGTTGTTCTGAATATGTTAATTAAAACATATGGTTAGTTCAATGATAAATAGTTGAATAAGTCACTTTAATCCTGTGGGTAATTTGTGTATTAATTCAACTAAATAGATACACACAGGTTATTACTGCTAATGAGACAGAGTTCTTAACAGGTTTTTATAGTCCTCATCAATTTTTTGGTCTGATTCACGTAATTCAACAATTTTCCTTTGAGCATGTAAAACGGTTGTATGGTCCCTACCACCAAACTGGTGGCCTATCTCTGGCAAGCTATAATTTGTTAGCTCTTTAGCTAAGGCCATTGCTAATTGTCTAGGGCGAGCAATGGCACGGGTCCGTTTAGCAGATAATAAATCTGCGATTCGAATTTTGTAATATTCTGAAACAGTTTTTTGAATATTATCAATACTGACCCTTTTGTCTTGTAATGAAATAAGGTCTCGTAACGCATCTTTAGTGAAATCAAGAGTAATTGGTTTGCCCGTAAAGTTTGAATTTGCTAACACACGCCTTAATGCGCCCTCTAATTCACGAACATTAGATTTAATTCTGCTGCCCATAAAGAAAGCAACCTCATCAGGCAAATCAACATTATTTAGTTCGGCCTTGTTTTTAAGAATAGCAACCCGTGTTTCAAGATCAGGAGGGTCTATGGCAATTGGCAAACCCCATCCAAAACGGGATTTAAGCCGATCTTCTAACCCATTGATTTCTTTAGGATAACAATCGCAGGTTAGTATAATTTGTTTGTTATTTTCAATAAGCGTATTGAACGTATGAAAAAATTCTTCTTGCGACCGTTCTTTTTTTGCAAAAAACTGAATATCATCGATCAGTAATAAATCTAAAGAACGATAGAAGTTTTTAAACTGATTAATTTTATTTTTTTGTAAGGAACCGACCATCTCTGAAACAAAACGCTCTGAAGAAAGGAAGCAAATTTTAGCATTGGGTGAATTGGCTAAAATTGAATTGCCAACAGCATGCATTAAATGCGTTTTACCAAGACCAACACCGCCGTAGAGGTATAGGGGGTTATTTGCTTCGCCAGGGTTTGTAGAGACCTGTATTGCCGCTGCTTTAGCTAACGCGTTTGATTTACCTTCAACAAAGTTATCAAACGTGAACGAACTATTAAGGTTGCTAGGGAAAGCAGCGCTGGTTTGTTTGTTTGTTGTGGTTTTTTGATTATTAAAAGACGGGCGCGTATGTGTTGCTTTGCTTGAACCAATGGTTATTGAAACACGAACGTCTTTTTTTTCTAAACCCTTGATTATATTGGATATTTTTTCTTTATAATTATCAATAACCCAGTCTAAAACAAACTTGTTGGGGGCAAAGAGGCTGAGTCCGTCGTTTGAGTACTGTGCCTGGAGTGGTCTAATCCAAGTATTAATTTGTTGAGGAGGAATATCCTGCTCTAAGTGCTTAATACAAGACTCCCAAATTGACGACACAATAAACCTTTTGTTATTTTTTAAAGGTCTAGGATAAACCTAAAACAAAAAGTTATCCACAGGCAATTAATAAAAACGTTTTGGTATTTAACGATAGCCTTGAAAACTAATAAAACATTGACTTTATGCGAAATAAAACGTATTCTTCGCGGTCTTTTTCCATTCAAAGAACCTTATCAATCAACAGGGTTGAGAGATACTTTGATTAATATTTAGCCAAACAACATTTATTTAAGAGTAATAGACAATGAAAAGAACATTCCAACCAAGTAATTTAAAAAGAGCACGTACACACGGTTTTAGATCTCGTATGGCAACAAAATCTGGTCGTAAAATCATTAATGCAAGACGTGCAAAAGGCCGGGTTCGCTTAACTGCTTGATTTTTGAAAAAGAAATAAGAAGTACTTTTTTAAGAGCAGACCGCCTTAATACGGCAGATGAGTATTCACAGGTATTTAAAAACGCCAAACGGTTTTCTGATGAGTTTTTAACTGTATTGGTTAGAAACTCTAAAGAGCCTCAGGCAAAACTAGGGCTTGCCATAGCCAAAAAGCAAGTAAAGAAGGCGGTGTTAAGAAATCAGATTAAACGGGTTGTTCGAGAGGCTTTCCGTTTGAGAAAGGAGTCATTAAGGGGCTTTGATATCATCGTATTGTGCCGACATAAGGCTGGAAATATATCTAAAGCAGTTTTGTCGGGTTCGATTAATAAACACTTTGATAAATTACTGAAAAATGAATAAACCATTTATTTATTTAATTAAGTTTTATCGCTTTTTTATAAGCCCCATGATGGCAAGTCGTTGCCGTTTTTACCCCACATGCTCTGAATATGCGTTACAGGCATTTCAGCAATATAACGTGATTACCGCAAGTTACTTAACAATCAAACGGTTGGTTAGATGTCAGCCCTTATGTACAGGTGGGCTAGACCCCCTTCCAACGATAGAAAAAAAACATGGATAATCAAAGAACCTTACTTTTTGCGGCGCTAGCTTTCGTATCAGTGTTAATTTGGCAAGCATGGCAAAAAGACTACGTGCTTCCACCAGAAGCACCTGTTGTTGCAGAACAGGCGTCTGGTAATACCGGCACGCAGCAAGCTGATATTCCTAAAACAAGCGGTTCTAATTCTGCGCCGAATATGTCTGGGCTCAGCGACCAATCGGCTCAAAACGCTTCGCAAGGCCAAATAATTTCTGTTATTACCGATGTTTATAACCTAGAAATAAACACGAAAGGTGCTGGCATAAGTCAGTTACAACTTTTGGAATACCCCGAAGAAAAAGGTAAGGACGCAAGGGTTCAATTGCTTAATGAAAATGCGCCAAAAATATTTGTTGTTGAATCAGGCCTTGTGAGCGAAGCCGGCGAGAGCCCAAACCACCATGCAATTTGGTCAACAACGCAAAACAAATATGCGCTTCAAGACGAAACCTTACGAGTACCTCTAACGTGGCGTACAGCTGATGGCGTATTGGTAACTAAAACATACGTATTTACAAAAGGCAGTTATAAAATAGATGTAGAAACACAGGTTAAAAACGCTGGCAGTAATAGCTGGTCAGCGCGTGAATACCTACAGCTAAAACGCAATGACTTTACAGAAAAAAAGGCTAACTCGTTTATCTATACGTATACCGGCGGTGTTTTGTATACCGATGAAGAAAAGTACCAAAAAATTGATTACGACGACATGCAAGATGAAAATCTTGATGTTAAAGCCGTAGGTGGATGGGCTGGAATGATTCAGCATTATTTTGGCGTTGCTTGGGTACCTGAAAAAGAAAATCAATACAGTTATTACACGAAAGCAATAGACGGTGGTTTGTTCGTTATTGGTGCGTACTCACCCAGCAAAACAGTCGCAGCGGGCGAAACCGGAACATTTAATTCAGTATTATATGCGGGGCCAAAATTACAAGATCAATTAGCAGCAACAGCCCCTGGGCTTGAGCTAATGGTTGACTATGGAAAGCTCACCATTATTGCAGAGCCTATTTTCTGGTTACTTAGTTTTTATCACGACTTTGTTGGTAACTGGGGTGTTGCTATTATTTTAGTGACGTTAACAATTAAAGCCCTCTTCTTTAAGTTGTCTGAAAAAAGCTATAAATCAATGGCGCACATGAAAATTGTGCAGCCAAGAATCGTCGCCATGAAAGAAAAATTTGGAGACGATAAGCAAAAGCTTAATCAAGCGATGATGGAACTGTATAAAACGGAAAAAATTAATCCACTAGGCGGTTGTTTCCCTATCCTCATCCAAATTCCGGTGTTTATTGCGCTTTATTGGACGTTGCTTGAAAGTGTAGAGATGCGTCAGGCACCTTTTGCGTTATGGATTGATAATATTTCTGCTGCAGACCCTTACTTTATATTGCCGGTTATTTACGGTATTACCATGTTCTTGCAACAACGGTTAAACCCAGCACCGGTTGACCCAATGCAAAAGAAAATGATGCAGTTATTACCTATCATGTTTACGGGTTTCTTCGCCTTTTTCCCAGCGGGTTTGGTGTTGTATTGGATTGTTAATAATGTCTTAACAATTGCTCAGCAAACATTTATTATGAAGCGTATTGAAGCTGGAAAAGATAAGTAAATAATAATGGATCATCCCCAAGATACCATTGCCGCCATTGCAACAGCGGCCGGTCGTGGGGGTATAGGTATTATTCGCATCAGTGGGCCGCAAACCAGCCAAATTGGTGAACAATTACTGGGGTCACAAATCCCAGTTAGGCAAGCCAGCCTAAAGTCGTTTAAACAACAAGACGGCAGCAGGATAGACAGTGGGCTTGCCCTTTTTTTCCAGTCCCCTGCTTCGTATACCGGTGAAGATACGTTAGAGCTTCAGGGCCATGGTGGCCCGGTTGTTTTAGATATGGTATTAAAACGTGTATTATCTCTAGGTGCTCGCCTTGCCGAACCCGGTGAATTCACTCAACGCGCCTTCCTAAATAACAAATTAGATTTAGCCCAAGCTGAAGCCGTAGCGGACATTATTGATGCCGGAACAACAGCGGCAGCGATGTCGGCGCAACAATCCCTGCAAGGTGAATTTTCAAACAAAATAAATGATCTTCAGCAGCAACTGACGCATCTGCGGTTATATGTAGAATCTGCCATAGATTTTAGTGATGAAGACATTGATTTTTTGGCAGGTGACGAGCTTAAAAAAATCATAAAAGAATTACAACTAACCTTTAAAAAAGTAACCGATACAGCAAAACAAGGGCGGTTGTTACGCGAAGGGATGACCGTTGTGCTGGCAGGCAAGCCGAATGCAGGTAAATCCAGTCTACTGAACGCACTGTCAAAACAAGACACAGCCATCGTCACAGATATTGCTGGAACAACTCGCGACATACTAAAAGAACAAATTCAAATAGATGGAATGCCGGTGCACATTATCGATACGGCTGGCTTACGCGAAACCACCGACCCTATTGAAATGGAAGGGGTTAAGCGTGCAAAAAAAGCGATAGCAAGTGCAGACATTGTGCTATTTATAGTTGATGACCGTGATAATAAAAATAACGACTATGCAATATCGCTTAGAGAAATACCTCAAGAGATACCAACAACCGTCGTCATTAATAAAATTGATTTAACGGGGAATAAGGCGGGGATCAAAACAAACGACCAAAAGACGGAAATAAGGTTATCGGTCAAAAAAGAACAAGGTATAGACCTGCTCACAGAGCACCTAAAAAAACAGGTAGGGTTTGATTCGGAAGAGAAAAATGTTTTTTTGGCCCGCCGTCGACATATTGATGCACTAACAAGATCAGACGTTCTTTTAAATACAGGCCTAGAGCAACTGCTTAGCTATCAAGCAGGCGAATTATTTGCCGAGGACCTTAGGCTTGCACAACAAGCATTGTCAGAAATAACAGGAAAAATGACTCCAGATGATCTTTTGGGTGAGATATTCTCATCGTTTTGTATTGGTAAATAAATACTCATAAACCGTGTTATCTTAATCTTATGGAAATGGGCTAAGCTTCCCTGTTTGTTCTTTATTATGATATTACAGGGAATGGTAGTCCTTCTATGTATAAGAATTACAGGAAAATACATTCCCGTTAATGACAAGTTAAGCCCTAAAAAACGCCCTGTTGACAACGTAACCTTTTGGGTTACAATATGTTTTATGATAACTAGTTTTATACATAAAGGATTAGAGCGTTTCTACAAAACTGGTAAGTCGTCTGGCATTCAAGCTAAACATGCCAAACGATTAAGGTTAATACTCACCAACCTAGATCAAGCCGAAAGCCCACAGGACATGGATTTACCTGGCTTACGGTTGCATGAGCTAAAAGGCAGTCGTAAAAATATCTGGACTGTCTCTGTTAGCGGTAATTGGAGAGTAACATTTCGGTTTATAGGTCGAGATGCTGAAATAGTTAATTATGAGGATTATCACTAATGAGCATGCATAACCCCGCACACCCAGGTGAAATTCTAAAAGAGTTAGTAATTACCCCTTTAGAGCTCACCATTACAGATGCATCTGAGCACTTAAATGTTAGTCGTAAAACACTTTCAAAAGTCTTAAATGGCAGAGGTGCAATAACACCTGAGATGGCGTTACGTTTGGAGCTGGCATTTAAAAAACCATCTGCTGACCATTGGCTTCGCCTTCAAAATGCATATGACCTTTGGCAGTCTCGTCAAAACAAGTCTGATTTACACGTTTTACCTTATCGTAGCAATTATGCGTAAAGGCTTAACAAGCAGCTCAAGCGGACGTAAAAAACACGCCGCTTAGCAGAGCGTTAGACTTTTTTACAATGAAACTAGCTCAGACTACCTGAAGTTGAAAAATGACAGAAATTGAAATAAGAGAAAAATATCGAGAATTATTAAATGATATTGATTTTGATAAATTAGAGCTTGGATTAAAAACTCCAAATATTTTTCAAATTTTAAGTGTTGCTAGAACTGAAATAAGGCACTCAAACTTTTTAGGCTGGTTACTTGACCCAAATGGAAACCATGGGCTTGGAAGGTTATTTCTTACAAAGTTTCTGCGCGGTGTTTCAACATCTGAAGTAGCAACAGAATTAGATGAATTTGATATTGACCGGTTAAATTTCAACAATGTGGAAATAAGACGTGAATGGAAAAATATTGATTTACTTCTGGTTTTTGATACCTTGGTCATTTGTATAGAAAATAAAATTGATAGTAAAGATCACTCTAATCAACTTGCAAAATACCGAAAAACAATAAATGACAGTTTTGAGAATAAAAATAAAATATTTGTTTATTTAACTCCTACAGGAGAGCAGCCAACAACAAAATCTGAGATTGAACACTATGCTCTTTACTCTTATCAGGAAATAATTGAACAATTTGATAGGATATTAAAAATTCATGGGAAATCTTTAAATTCTGGAGTAAATCAATATATCTCAGATTACTTGACTACAATAAAACGAGAGCTTATGAAAAATGATGAGTTAAATGAACTTGCTGATAAAATATATAAAAACCACAGAGAGTTAATCGACTTCGTTTTTGAACATAAATCTGATGTAGCATCTGAACTTTATCCTGTGTTTGTTAATAAAATTGCTGATTCAGGTTGGGTTATGGGTTCAAAGAATAAGGGATATGCTAGATTTTTAACTAAAAAACTGAAAAATATTATCCCTAACAAAGGTCAAGGATGGCCATTAAAGGAAAATTTTCTTTTTGAAATAGATTTTTTTGGAGTAAAAATAAGGCTGTTTTTAAAACAGTTGTTTCTCCAAGTGATGTGGAGCTTCAAAATATTTTTAGAAAAGCATTAGAGAATGTTGAAGGCTATAAAAAACCTCGAGGAAATAAATGGCTAGTTAATTTTCAGCATTCTTGGAAATTCGATACCGAAGATTTAATTGGAGTTAGTGAGAACGAAATAAAAAAAATTTTAGATGCCGAGTGGGATAGCATCACTAAAATTGTTAATAAAGTGGAAGTTGAATTACTCAAATATAGTACAGAATTACAGAGGTATTCGGACTAAAATCTATTGAATGGTACTAATAATGTACAAGAAAAGTCTAACAATCGCATCCAGCTGACCGTAAAAAGCGCCCCTTTTTACGTCAAGAGATGCGGGCGTTAAGCTTTTAATTTAAATCGTCGAACAGCATCAATAAAAGGCTGTATGGTTTGTTTTCCATAACGCGCAGTTAAGTATAAGTCATTTAGTTCATCTAATTCGTCTGTTGGGTAGGTGTTGTTTACACGTTTAAAATAGTTGCTACTTGTTTCGTGTTGATGACGCGCGCCTATTTTTTTAGCCAATTGGTTACACAGTTTTAGGTAAGCGACTTGAACGGCGTCTTTTGGTGTTGCGTGTAATAGGAATAAGACACTCATGGTGATGAGAAGAATAACGCCACTGAAGATTGATAGCCAAATGACCATGTCTCCCCAATCTATAATCCCAAACGTTGAGAGGAAGTCGAGCTGTTTTTCGGGGCCGTAGGCTAGCACGGCATTTTGCCAATGGTAGTCTACGCTGTGTAGAACCCAGTTAAGTTGTTGCACCCATTTTCCAAAGCCCTCGGGGGGCGTTAGTAGAAAGTTCACATCGCCATTTTGTCTATTTTGTGACACATCAATGCTGTGTTCAATACGATTAGGTGCGATGGCGGCTGTTGGGTCAATACGTGTCCAGCCGCTATTGTCTAGCCATACTTCAACCCAAACATGCGCGTCGGCTTGGCGAACGTCATAGAAATTACCTACTTTGTTGTATACCCCGCCTTGGTAACCGCCTACAAGCCGTGCGGGGATATTGGCGGCGCGCATAAGCGTGGCGAAACTGGTAGAGAAGTGGCCACAAAAACCGCGTTTCGTGTCGAATAAAAATTCAGCTACTGGATTGGTGCCTAAAGACGGTGGTTTTAAGGTGTAATAAAACTCATCGTTATAAAACCGTAAAGCTTTATTAATAACTTGTTGGTGGTTAGTAGATGATGATACCCAAGTTTGCGCTAATGATATAACCCGTTTGTCTGTGTTGTTCGGCAGCAGTAATGCTCGGGACCTATCGTCGCTTGATAATTGGGTTATTTTAGCTTGTGTGGAAGAGCGGATATCAAACGATAAATTTCGGCTTAATTTATTGTCGAGAATTAATTGATGGTCATGCGATAAGCGTGTTCGGTTAGGTGCTTTGTTTGGAAGGTCTAGGGCATACACCCAAAACTGATTATGTGGCTCCATCATGAGCGTGTATTGGTAGTCATTTGCGTTATTCGGTATAGCTTTTGCTCGTTCAAACGCGTTTTTTCTAGGCGGTGTTAATGTCCACGCTTGACCGTCTGTTTCCCAAAAAACGGGGCCGCGCCAATACAGGTCTTTTTGTTCTGGCGGCGTACCCTTAAAGCGAACCCTAAAGGCGGTTTCATCAGATAAGGCGAGGTTTGACACTTGCCCTGGGTTGATCGTATCGGTTAAACCGCTGATGGCGGTGTTGTTATCGGGCATTGCCCAAAGTGGGCCAATCATGCGCGGAAAGAGTAAGAAAAACACCAACATGAGTGGAATTGCTTGTAACAACACTAGGCCAGATAAGCGTAAAAGAGGGGTGTTTTTTAAGGTGAGCCCTCGAGTATTGTTCAATATAAGCGCAAACAATAATAAGAAAAAGATGATGAGTGCATACAAAGCCAATTCTATGCGCTGGTCAAATAAGAAAGGGGTTATCAACACGAAAAAACACATGTAAATAACGGCTTGTATGTCTCTGGCTGTGCGGCTTTCTAATAGCTTTAATCCCATTAAAATAATCAGTAGGCTGCTGCTTGCATCACGGCCTAACGACATACCAAAGGTTTTTAATACCAATAATGCAAGCCCGATTGAAAGTGGTAATAACAATAATTTATGCGGCAGCGTTTTTGGGAACCATAATGTCAACGCTCGCCATGCTAGTAGTGCAAAGCCGGTAATAATGAAGGCGGGGTTTAAGTGTTGGCTGTGGGGCAACACAAGTAAGGCAGCAATGACCAGCAGTAGTTTTAATAGCGCAGGCTGTATTGTGCTTGAAGGCGCTATTGACTTATTCATACACAGCCAGTGCTTTAAGACAGCAATGTTGATGATTTAAACCGGTACTGGGCTCAATGGTTACCGTTGGTAATCGCAACCCATAAGTCAGCCCATTTTTTTCGGCGGCCAACACCCAAAAACAAAGTTGAGATAGCTTAGCTTCGAGCGATAAATGTGCACAGGCCGCCCAATCAAACCAAATGGTGGCGGATTGATCAGCACTAAACTCGTTCGTATAGAGGCCTTTTTCTGCTGCAAAGGCTTTCCAGTTGATATGCCGGTAGCTGTGCCCTGTTTGGTAGGGTTTCAGTCCAGCAAAATCATCTGTTCCGCTGTCTAAACTAGCGATAGCGGCATTACTTTCTTTACTGTTTTTAAGGGGCGCGGAAAGGCCAGTGTCTGCCGGTGTGGGATAAACAAGTATGCGTGCATTAAACTTTAAGGGAGACCATGCACGAAAGAACCCAAATGGAAATTGGCTGTATAAGGTGATTGTATCTGGCGTGTACCAACCGCGTTTGGTCGGTGTTATTGGCAAGCTAATGACTTGGTTTTGTGAGGGCTGTAGGTTGAAATCGTCTGAATTGTTTTGGTGTTTTATGCTAATAGCCCACCGTTGACGCTGGCTAGACTCTTTTATCAATACATTGATATGCCCCGAAGTACCTGAAAACAGTGGCGGTGTTTTTGACATGGAGATGACAAGACCGGATAAATTTTTGTAACTATAAAAGGTGGATGCCTGTGCGGCGGCGGCAAGAAGAAAAGTAAACACAAACCCCATACTATTGTTGTAGTTAATGGAGGCAATCAGCATTAATAAAATAACCAACCCAAGGGCTAACCCACCTTTGCTTGGCAAGATAAAGATGCGCCGATGATTGAGGCGGATGCTACTGTGCTTAGGCGGTTCTCCCCTGGTGAAGCGTTTAATAGATAGCCGTTGAGAGATAGAAAGTGACATGCGCGTACAAATTAATCCGGTCGTTAAACTTTAGCACGTGATTTAAACGCCGGATGAGAAAAAAGCCGCAAAAGCGGCTTTTTTCATAACAAAGGGACGCTGCTTATAAAGGAGGCGCAGAACCCGTTACGCTGTCTTTACTTTCCATACGTGCTTTCCAAGCGGTTACGCCTGGGTAATCAGATAATAAAGACGCTTCTGGAATCATGCCCATATAAGCCAAAATTGGGTATAAGAAAAAATCCGCTAATGAAGCGGTTGAGCCAGCTAAATAATCGTTTGAAGACAGCGTGGCTTCTAATAAAGCGAGCTGCTCTTTTGATTTAGCAACACCGCCATCCAGCACGGCTTGATCCATAGGGACCATTTCAAACCGAAGTAATATGACTTCATGCACCATCGCTGAAAAAACATACGCATTGATGTAACTAATCCATTGGTTCATGACAGCACGTTCTTTTGCATCAGCAGGTTGTAAGGCTGGGCCATTAAATGCTTGGTCAATATAGTTGGTGATGGCGAGTGTTTCGTAAAGAACAAAATCACCGTGCTTAAACGCGGGTACTTTACCGGTTGGGTTAACGGCAATCATGTCGTCTGTATTGGGTTCAAACGGTAAATGTTCGTAAGCAACGCCCTTTTCTGCCAAGGCAATGCGGGCTGTTCTAACGTAGGTGCTTAGTGGAAATCCGTATAAGGTGACATCACTCATTTCATTTGTCCTGTTTTTTGGTTAAATTGGACTGAGAATACTAAAAGGTTACCGCGCAAAGGTAAACAAAAATCGTTAAAGGGGTAAAAATGCAACGTTTTAAAGATAAAGTCGTCGTCGTAACCGGTGCAGCGCAAGGGATAGGAAAAGCCTGCGCACTACGGTTTGCAAGTGAAGGCGGTAAGGTGATGATTGCCGATCGTGCGGAAGAACAAGCCTTGCAGGTACAGCAACAAATACGCGATGAAGGCGGTATTGCTGAGATTTGTATGACAGATTTAGAAACCAGCGCGGGCGCAAAAAAGGTCATGCAAGCAACGATGGATGCATTTGGTCGTATTGATGTATCGGTACACAATGTGGGCGGTACGATTTGGGCAAAACCATTTTGGGAATACCCAGACGATCAAATAGAAAAAGAAATTAACCGGTCACTATGGCCCACTCTGTGGTGTTGCAGAGCCGTTATTCCTTACATGATGGAACAAAAATCCGGCGCGATTGTGAATGTGGGTTCTGTAGCTACCCGTGGCATAAACCGTGTGCCCTACTCCGCTGCTAAAGGCGGGGTGCAGGCAATAACAACCTGTATGGCGTTGGAATTAGCTGAACATGGTGTTCGTGTAAATTGCGTAAACCCCGGTGGTATTGACCAAGGCGAACGCGCCATTCCAAGACATACGGGCGAAACGACAGAGGTAGACAAAGCGGGTATGCAAGGCGTGATTGAGCAAACCATTCGCGACACACCAATGAAACGTTACGGCACACCAGAAGAAGAAGCGGCAGCGATTTGTTTTTTAGCAGCGGATGAAGCGTCATATATAACAGGCGAAACAATTAATGTTGCTGGCGGTGGTATTGGTTAGTGATTTAAAGCATTGAAAGATTTAAAATAACGCTTTAGTATTGAGAACGAAAAATAGAAAAACTACACGAGGAAGTTTAAATGCCAATAGAAAACATGAGTGGCCCAAGGCCAGATTACAGTCGATACATGGATATCGAAAAAGGCTGGGTAGATCGCAGAATTTTTGCTGATCAGGCTATCTACGAACAAGAGTTGTACCAAATTTTTGCTCGATGCTGGTTATTCTTAGCGCACGACTCGCAAATTCCAAAACCGGGTGATTTTATCACCACGCACATGGGTGAAGACAGTGTGATTGTGGTGCGCCAAAAAGATAATACTGTTAAGGCCTTTTTAAACTCATGCACACACCGTGGGAATAAAGTTTGTTTTGCTGATACGGGTAATTCGCGTCGTTTTGTTTGTAACTATCATGGCTGGTCGTTTGATACTGCTGGCGAATTGACGGGTATGCACGAAGAATACTGTTATGAAGAAGGCGATATTAATAAGGCAGACTGGGGTTTAAAACAAGTAGCGCAAATCGACAGTTATAAAGGACTTATTTTCGCCACGTTTGATGAAACCGCGCCATCGCTCGAAACTTTTTTAGGCGATTTCCGCTGGTATTTAGATGCCCTACTCGATAACGAAGAAGGCGGTACAGAGTTTGTTGGCGGCACGATTAAATCAGTGATCGGCGCGAACTGGAAATTTGGTGTCGAAAACTTTATTGGCGACGCATTGCACGCTGGTTGGACGCACGATTCAGGCTGTAGAGCCATGAACAATGGCGAGCCTTTCCCACCGGTTGATATGCAAAACTCATTTCATGCCAGTGTAAACGGACATGGTTGGGAGTTTGGTATGGAAGGCGTGGGTGATATTTTCTTACTCGGCCGCCCTAGGGTGATGGAATATTACGAACGCATACGCCCAGAAATGGAGAAGCGTTTGGGTGCAGTCCGTTCAAAAATATTTGGGTCAGTCGCATCAGCGTCAATTTTCCCTAACGTGTCTTTTTTACCGGGTATTCATACCTTTAGAACCTGGAACCCGAAAGGGCCGTATGAGCTAGAGCTTAAAACCTTTGTGATTGTGAACAAAGAAATGGCTGAAGAAATTAAAGATGACATCACCAAAGGGGTGATGTGCACCTTTGGGCCAGGTGGCGCGTTTGAAATGGACGATGGCGAAAATTGGGAAAACTGCACTACAGTCAACCGTGGCGTCGTGACTCGTCAGGAAAAACTACATTACGGCTGTGGTATTAGCCGAAAGATTGATCACCCAGATATGCCGGGAACGATATATCGTGGTCAATATAATGATTCTAACCAGCGCCTGTTCTACCAACGTTGGGCAGACATGATGAATGCACAAGGTTGGGATGATGTGCCAGAGCGCCATAAAAGTCAGCTAAATGGTCGCGCAACGCGCGATATACCTAGCATGAAAAAGGCTTAAGGAGGCACCATGAGTATAGTTGCTTATTTTAAAGAAGAAGGGACAGCGGCAACGTCTGTGGAGCTTATTTCAGAAGTTGAACAACGGCTATATCGAGAAATGCGTTTTCTCGATGATGAAGAATATAGAAAATGGACCGATATGATGACGGCTGATGTGCATTATTTTATGCCGGGCATCGAAACGCGTTACCGTAAAGACAAAACCGACCAGATGAACGATTTAAGTCGGATGGCCTATTACAACGATAATTTAGAGGAATTAGGTAAACGAATTGATCGGTTAGAAACGGGTACGGCATGGTCAGAAGATCCTGCAACGCGTTATTGCCATATCATTTCTAATATAGAGGTGGAAACAACGGCGAATCCAGATGAAGTATTGGTGTATTCCAACTTCTTGGTGTATCGCAATCGTTTAGAGCGTGATGAAGATACGCTGATTGGTAATAGAAAAGACCTTTGGCGACGTGAAGGCGGTGTGTTGAAATTGGCAAGGCGTCGTATTTTGTTAAAGCAAAATGTATTGATAAGCAAAAATATGAACGTATATTTTTAATAACCTAACTAATTGTGTGATACTGAAAGCCCCGTTTCTACGGGGCTTTTTTATTAAGGAATTATGTGAAAAACGAAACACTTAAAGCCATCGTACTGTTAAACATAGCCGGCCTGTTATGGGGCGGTAATATGATGTTAGGCCAGTATTTGGCCGAGTTTTTAGGCCCCTGGTCAATTATTAGTACACGCTTAGTTATAGGCGGCAGTATTTTTATATTATTGTTAAGGCATAGCGGTGAACTGCAACAAATAAAAGGCATTAAAAATTGGCCGTTAATGGCGGCACTAGCGCTTACCGGTGTGGTCGGCTTTCAGGCATGTTTGTATTACGGTTTGCGTTATACAACGGCAACGAATGCGGGGTTATTAAATTCATTAACACCGTTGTTAATGGCCTTTTTTGCGGCGGCGTTGTTAAAAGAAAAGCTTAATTATCATCATTGGGTTGCGGCCGTCGTGTCTATTTTTGGTTTGGTGTTTATTCTGAGTGAAGGGCAGTTTTCAAATTTATTATTGCTTAACTTTAATGTGGGTGATTTGTTAATTCTCGCTGGCATGGTGAGTTGGGTGCTTTATAGCATCATGGGAAAAAAAGCGATGGTGACGATGTCGCCCTTGTTCATAACAGCTGTGGGGGTATTATTGTCATTAGTGGTGGTGATGCCGATGAGCGTGTTCGAAGTGAATTACATTCAAACACCCCAAATAACGGCGAATGTTCTTTGGGGATTATTGTTTATTAGCATTGGCCCAACGGTGTTGTCGTTATTGTTTTGGAATAAAGGGATGCAGATTATTGGCCCGTCACGCGCATCACTATTTTTAAATACAGTGCCGGTTTATATTATTATAATAAACGCACTACTTTTTGGTGTTATGCCCTATGTATATCAAATCATCGGCATGGTATTAATTTTTGTTGGTAGTTTTTATGCAGGGTATAGAGCGCCTACAGTAACGGTTAAACAGGAGACAAGATGAGAACTCAAGTTCAGTCAGTTTTAGATGAATACCACGTAAGAACAGAGCAAGAAAATGCCTTAATGAAAAGCCTGTCTAGCGAAGACTTTGATACGCGAATTGATGAATTTTTATTGCCAGTAGGCCCACAAACCGGCCAGCTACTTCACCTGCTTATTCAGCAAGCAGAATGTAAAACAGTGGTTGAGGTGGGAGCATCGTTTGGCTATTCCACTATCTGGTTTGCCGATGCAGTAAGTGAACACGGCGGTAAGGTAATTAGTTTGGAGTTGGATGCTAAAAAGCAAGATTATGCGGCTAATATGCTTGAAAAGGCCGGATTATTGGAGTTTGTTGAATTTAAAAACGGTGATGCTCTGGAATCTTTAGTCAGTATTGAAGAACCAATCGATTTTGTGTTGTTGGACTTGTGGAAACGGTTTTATATCCCCTGCTTCGATTTAATTTACCCCAGGCTAGCCGATGGCGCGATGATTGCGGCAGATAATATGCGTTATCCAGCGAGTGTGCGTGAAACGGCAGATAATTATCGAGCGCATGTTAAAAGTCACGATAAAATGGACTCAGTGTTGCTGAGTGTTGGTAGTGGCATTGAACTGTCACGGTATAAAGCTGAACTAATCGGATAGTTATTTATCCGGCTCAATGAAGCTTATGCCCTTTGGGTATAATAGTGGTGCCGTTGAGAAATACCCTGTTTGATCGAACAGGACAGGGCTTAATATTGAGTCTTTATCAAAGGTGAGGTTTTAATAGGCAGCTACTCCCGAATACATTTTCAACCCCCATCCCAGCCTTTCCCCTGCTAGGAGGAAGGAGCAACAAGAATATTGAATGTTGTTTTCTCTTCATCTAGCATCAAACGGTAGTTCGTCATCTAATATTTTATTCTTGCTATTTGATGTACCTGAAGAGCTTCAATGTGCAGTGTTTTTATTCCCTCCCCTTTTAAGGGGGAGGGCTTAGGGTGGGGGTAAAACCCTTAATAGCTAACTCAAGCTAAGGAATCAATACCGGGCTACCAACTCGGTCACGCTGTAATAAATAGCGATGTGCCTCAGCAACATCATTTAACGCAAACTCCTTGCCTACTTGAATATTAATTTTGCCTTGCTCCAACATGTTCAAATATCGTGCGGCACTTTCAACCAGTTCTTCGCGGTTTCGTGTGTAGTGATATAACGTTGGGCGGGTTAAATATAATGAGCCACGTTTAGATAGCTCCAACACATCCATAGGGTCTGGCTTGCCTGACGCATTGCCAAAACTGACCATTAGCCCGCGAACACGCAAACAATCTAAGGATTGCATAAACGTGTCTTTACCAACACCGTCGTACACCACATCTACTTTTTTACCGTTGGTTATTCTAGTAACTTCGGCAACAAAGTCTTCTTTACTGTAGTTAATAACAAAATCGCAGCCATTTTGTTTTGCGATAACGGCCTTCTCTGCCGAGCTAACGGTACCAATAACAGTAACACCAATGGCTTTGGCCCATTGGCAAGCAATAGTGCCAATGCCACCGGCGGCTGCGTGAATGAGTATCGTCTCCCCCGCTTTTAACTCGTACAAGCGACAAAACAAATATTCAACCGTCATGCCGCGTAATAAGCTGGTGGCGATGGCTTTATCGTCTATGCCATCGGGTATGGCAACAATTTCATTAATGCTTATAGTGCGACGTTCGCTATACGCCCCGCCCTTTGCTGCAGAATAAGCAACACGCTGGCCAACCGAAAACTCAGTAACTCCGTCGCCAATGGTGTCGATAATGCCGACTGCTTCATCACCCAAGACAGCTGGCAAATCAGTAGGGTATAAGCCTGAGCGAAAATACGTATCAATAAAATTAATACCAATAGCAGTATGCGTAATAGTTACTTCATGGGCGCCAGGTAAAGCGACCGTTGTTTGTTCAATAGAAAAAACTGAGGGGTCGCCGGTTTGGTGAATGATAGCTGTGGTACTTAACGTCATGGTTTGAGTATCCTTTTAAGGTTGGGCACTAACGTATCAGAGTGATTAAAATCAGTAAATAACTATAAATACTTTTACCAAATAATAAAACTTTTATAGTATGCTCGAAGCGTTCGTATAACAAAAATCAATAAGAACAGCTTCATTGCTTGGATTAAGAGGTTTGGCAAGCAAATTGCTTTGATAATTCAGTTAAAAAAACATTACGATAATAATTTCGTTGTACAGGGGAAAAATGTGAAAGAAACACTTAGTATAAATAATAAGGCTATGCACTTTATTAGCGCATGTTTTTTGGCATGTATGTTATCCACAGCTGTTTTTGCTGCAGATGAAGCATCGGCCGAAGAAGGTAAATTTCATCGCTTCTGGCCAGATAATTTATACGCCGTAGATTTCCCCAGCGATAAAGTCGGCTACATTGCGGGCTATTCGGGGTCTTTATTCAAAACAGAAGATGGCGGCGAAACGTGGTCTGGCATTTACATGGGCACCAATGAGTTAATTCGTAAGATGTCGTTTGTTGATGAGCAGAACGGTTGGGCAGTTGGTCACCGTGGGTCTATTCTGCATACCGCGGATGCTGGGCTAACATGGGAGATTCAAAAAACAGATGCAGGCGTGTATTTAAGAGATATATCCTTTGCAGACCTAAATAATGGTTGGGCAGTTGGGCATGATACGCATATTTGGCATACAGCAGATGGCGGAAAAACATGGGAAAGCCAACATCTTACAGGTTTTGAAGGCCGTGATTTACCAAGGCTTCATGGTGTTATAGCAAAAGACGCTAACACAGCCATTTTAGTGGGTGAGTTCGGCATGGTGGCGCATACAGAAGATGCTGGAAATTTATGGATGGTTAGTTTTAATGATGATCCTGGCACCCTCCTCTCTGTGGATTACTTTGGTGATGGTGCAATAGCGGTTGGTTTGGATGGTGGTATCTATACATTGATGCAATCTACGCAAGAGCAACGCGATGAAGTGACTGAGATGCGTTTAGCGAAGCATGCTAAAGCAGAAGCTAAAGCGATGAAAAAAGCAAAGCGTCGTAAAAAAGCATACGTAGCAAAAGAATATGTACCCTTTCCAGAAACGGAAGTAGATTACCAAGTAACACGAGTAGACAGTGGAACAAAAGAGCACCTATACGGGGTGACAACGGCGTCAAATGGGCGTGCGTATGTTGTTGGCGTATCAACCTTATTACAAGTTACAGCGAATGTGTCTGAGCCTACAGTAGAAATACCTGTGGACGGTGTTGAGGCGGTTGTTAAAGAAGCTAAAAAAGTGATAGATAAGCTGACAGAAGAAGAGCCCCCAGTTCTGGTCACTTATTCGGTTGATAGTTTAAAGCCAGCAGAAGAATTTCCTCTGCCATTCGTTTGGATGGGCGGTGTGTCCGTTACGCCGTCGGGTGATATTTGGGCTGCTGGAATTTTAGGTCTTGTAGTAAAAGGAAATACGAACGATATGACATTTGATACAAAATTAAATATCGCTGCACCAGGTGCAGTTAAGCTAGTATCAAACAGATGGGGAGAAAAATAATGATTAATAAATTATCGACATTTATTTCGAAAAAACCGGTCTTCGTTGCGATTTTATTAACAATTATTACGATTATCCCAGGTTACTACGCTTATAAAGGCTTGTCGTTAAAAGTGGTGCTGGAAGAGATGTTGCCAGCAGGTGCAAACAATGTGGAATTGTTTTTACGTTTTGGTGAGCAATTTGGCGGTGCCAATACAACGCTTATTGAAATTAAAAACAAAAAAGGCAATATTTATAACCTTGAATACTTAGAAAAGTACAAGCAAATTGCTGAAGACGTTTACTACAACGAAGATACATACAGGCATTTAAGTCAATCGTTGGTTTTAAGAAAAACCAAAGCTATTTCAGGTGGTGGCGGTCGTGTGGGCGTAGATGCTTTGTTATGGCCAGACTTACCGCAAAACGAAAAAGACATGACGCGTTTACGTCAGTTCGTTAATAAGCAATACCGTGGTATTCAAGTATCGAATGATGAAACCTCAGCCATTGTCATTGCTGACTTTAGAGATGAAGTAGACAAGCTCAAAGTATTGAACTTTTTCATAGATATGCGTGAAAAGTATGAAGGCGACGATTTAGACATTAATTTCGTTGGCCGCCCTATCCTTTTAGGCTATATTTATCAGTCGTTAGATTCAGTATTTAATATTTTAGCGGCGTCTATTCTGATTATTGCCGTCATTCTATTTTTATATTTTAGAACATGGGTGGGTGTATTCGTCCCTATGTTTACCGCAACCGTGGCCACTATTTGGGGCTTAGGTGGAATGGGGTTTGTGGGTTACAACTTGGATCCACTGCTAATATTATTGCCGGCGTTTATTTTCGCCATTGTGCTGTCGCATGGTGTGCAATTCACCACGCGAATACTTCACAATATTGAAGAGTGTGACCCGCCGCCAAAAGACACCCGCGAATGTACCCGTAAAGGCTTGGCCTTGTTGTTGGTGCCAAGTACCGCAGCCATTATTACCGATGCAGCAGGTTTTGGGGTGCTGGCTTTAGTAGCCATACCAAGTATCGAATCATTAGCCGTTATCTGTAGCTTGTGGTTGCTATCGGTTATTCCTGCGCTTATTTTTGCAGCAGCGGTGATGTGCTTAATTAAACCACCAAAATCACATAAAACAGGCTCAGTCATCCTCAATAAACTTTGGGGCGCGGTCATAAATATGGAAGACCATGCGTGGACGATGATCTTTGTTACCGCTTTATTGCTAGGGTCAGGCATTTGGTATGCAGGTAACCTAACCGTTGGCGATACTAAAGGTTCGGCTATTTTATGGCCAGAGGCGCGCTTTAACCAAGACGTGGACTCAATCAATACGCGCTTTTCATTCTTAGGTACAGACATGGTTCAAGTGTATGTTGAAGGTGAGAAAGACACCATGCTAGATCCTACGGTGTACCACCAAACCGAGGCGATGGATCGTTATATCTTCGAGCACATGCAGGAAGTGCGTCCCGCCATCAGCTTAGTGCCTATCATTAAATTGGTTAACTCCGTCTTGTTTGAGGGTGACCCATCGTATGCGCTAATACCCGATACAAAAGAAGAGGTAGGTTTCGACATTTACATGTTCCGCTCAAGGGGTGAGCCGGGTGATTTCGCAGCCTTTACCAATAAAGAATGGGAAATTGGTAATATTTCATTCTTCTTAGAGGATCACAGTCGTCCAACCATTCAAAAGTTACGCGACAATTTAGATGGCTTCTTTGCAAATAAACAAGAAGTAGTCAGCGATGCTGAGTTCTTATATATGGGTGGCCAAGTAGGTATTGTTGAAGCGTTGAATGAAGAAATTGTTAATTCAAACGTAAAAACAATGGTGGCCATCGCCTTCGTTATTTTCTTCTGTATTGTCCTGTATTACCGTTCAGTAACAACAGGCCTGGTATTACTGTTTAGTTTAGCAACGGCTAACTCACTAACGTATGCGTTTATGGCGTGGAAAGAAGTGGGGTTAAACGTTAGTACCTTGCCGTTAGCTGCGCTAGGTGTCGGTTTAGGTGTGGATTACGGTATCTATATGATTGATAGGATTAAAGAAGAATACCAAAATCTAGAAGTTAAAAGTGTGCACGAAGCCGTTCACCGGGCATTTTTAACAGCAGGTAACGCCATCTTCATAACGGCGATAACCATGATTGCACCGTTAATTCCTTGGGCAGTAGCGTCACCACTTCGCTTCCAGGCAGAAATGGGCATGTTGTTATCCATGGTGTTATTTATGAATATGTTGGGTTCGTTATTATTCGTACCCGCAGCGTTAACAGCGCTTCGGCCGAAAGCATTGTTTAAGGACTAATGATGCGTCGCAACAAAACAACAGTGTTGTAAAAGTGGTAAAAAAAAGTGGTATTGGTAAATAAAAGCGCGTATAAATAACGTGTTAGAAATTATTTGTAATATAAATAGAAATATCTTCAAAGAAAGGGGAACCAAATGAAGACAATAATAAAAACCGGCCTAGCAGCCGTATTAGGATTCGCAATTGCCGCACCGGCATTCGCAATCGACACCGGCATTAAGGGCTTAACCCAAAATGGCCGTATTAAAGTAGGGGCATCAGTCCTTTATGATTTACCAGGTCAAGGGGATAAAGCAGGCCCAGCAAACTGGTTGATCGAATCAAAAACAACATACCGCCCAAACAAAAGTTGGTCATTTATTGGTAATTTCTGGTTGCGTGGTGATTTGCAATCAGAAATAACTAGCTATGATGCGCCAAACGGTGGGTTTGCAGGTTCAAATGCAGGGCTAAACCCTCTTACAAATTTACCACATAATTTGAATGATACTAATTGCTCTGCATCAGGTAGTAACCAGTGTTCAAAAATAAATGAATTAGATGTTTTAGATGACTGGGAAGATGTGATTCGTGAGCTATCTGTAAAATATCGCGACCCTAAACGTAGATACACAGTTAAGTTTGGTAAATTTCAACGTGGTTGGGGTCAGTCAGATGGTTTACGTCTAATGGATGTGCTCCATGCGCAAGATTTACGTGAACGATTTGTATTCCGTGACTCAGACGAACTACGCATACCTGCATTGATGTTATCAGCCGATTTTAATTTGAAAAAGTTAGGTATGGCGGCACCGTTTGAAGCGATTGGCATGAAGCGCCCAACGTTAGAATTTAACTTTGTTCCAGAAGTTCACCACTCTGCATTTATAATAAACAACCCGACGCCTACAGATCGTAGTTCAGGTGGTATATTCGGTTTGCCGTGGCCAGATTCAACAGACCCGGTTTCAGGTTTTGGCTATCTAGGATTTGCATTCGAAACTCCTGAAAATGAAGCTCGGAAATTGAGTTTTTCAGATGCTGAGTACTCGCTTCGCTTAAAGTTTGAAACATTAGGTGGCTTAGCTACTATTAATGCATTCTACGGTATGCAAGATTTGCCCGTACTTAAATTACGAGGCTTAGATCTTTATATTGGAGATGGTGCCAATGGTGCAAGTGGTATAGCTCCAGCAGCAAGTTTTAGTGCATCGGATACGGAAGCTATTGTACATGGAGATTTATTAGGCCCAACGGGTGGCTATTTAGCTTGGTTACGTTCAATTGCAGCAGGTGCACCTATTGTTAGTCCACTAACAGCTGCAACATTGGGCGCTTGTAATGATCCAATTCTGGACCCAGGTGGTGCTGGTGTAGCTTGTTCTGTAACAGCTCAAGTTGAGTTAGATTATGATTATCGTCAAAAGTTACTTGGTTTTACTTTTACGCGTGATTTAGCTGACTTTATGAAATTTGGACGTAAAAACTCATCACCTTCAATGCGTTTTGAGATTGCTCAAGAATTTGATAAGCCTTTTAATCGTTCTATAGTAAACCCTGGAGCAGTTGGAGTTACCGTGCCATTTAGTGCAACAACACCCAATGAGTTTGGAACAGGTGCGTTGGCAGTAATTCCAAGTCGTGCAATTACTAAAAGTGATGTAACCTCAACAATGGTTGGTTTTGATTTTCCATTCTGGGTGCCGGGTTGGGATTCTCAAGAGCGTTCAATTTTTACTAGCTTACAAATATTTGATATCTACACACATGATTCAGATGACGGCTTAATGGCTCAAGCACCTTATGGTTTTAGTACAGTAGAAGATCATCAGAACTACCTAACGTTCTTGTGGAGTGCACCGTTAGATAATCAACGATTAGTACTTGAAGGTTTGTTTATTGAAGATTTCACTAACGACAGTACGTACTACCGTCAACGTGTGGACTTTAACTACTTTGGTGATAGCTGGCGCCCACGTATAGAGTGGATGCATTTTGATGCTAAGAAAGAAAGTGTTCCTTTAGGTCTATTGAACAATTCTGACTTTGTTGAAATATCATTAACTTACCAGTTCTAACGAAAGATAGTAGACAGTAACTTGGTCTAATATTTAGCAAGTAAAAACAGGAGATTTAAATTATGAAAATGAATAAAATTGCAGCCGCAATTGGTTTCGCAGCCGCTGTATCAGTGACTGCACCCGTAATGGCTGATACAAATAGAGCGCTTGAGGCATGGAAATCATTTGCCGCTGAGCAAAACAACCCTAACTATGATAAATGGGTAAAGCTAATTTCTGACCCTAAAGCGATTGCTTTAGCGAAAGAATGGAAAGACCTACGTGGATATGATGCGTATGACTTAATCGACAAGACTAAGTTACCAGCAGACTTAAAACCAGGTTTAGTGATTACACCTGAAAACAAAGCGAACTACCCTTGGTTAAAAGAATACTTACCAAAAGAAATTTACGACCATATTGGTAGTGAATGGGGAAATATCGCGCAAGTTAAAATTGTTCCTACTAATACGTATTACCCACACACGGGCTACTTAGCGGGTACAAAAGAGCTAAGAGATAAAAACATTGAAGTAAAAGTTAGTCCAACGGGCGGTTCGTTAGTATATTCAGATGGTTCTAATGCGTTGATGTCTGGTGCTGGCGCAACTGCTATACCATTTTTAAATCCTAAAGACGGTGTGGAATTAAACTGGAACTATGTAGCTAGCTCTGTGAATACAGATACGCTAGATTTTAGCCCGATTGAAATGAATGCTTGTACGTCTGACGGTAAGCTTGATCGTGAATATAAGGCTGACTTATGGTGGTGGCATTATCACGGTCGTTCAAATGTTGGGCCAATGGGCGATGCGGATGGCAAAGAAGAATTTATTGAAGGTGGTTCAATTTTCTTCTTAGAACCTAATGATATCCGTGGTTTAGCAGGTGTTCGCCAACGTTATGCTGCAGAAGATAAAGAAGATGACTTTAAAGTGTTTATTCCAAGCTTACGTCGTACACGTTTATTAACTGGATCTGATTCACAAGATCCGATTGCTTCAGGCATTGAATTAACATGGGATGACTGGCGCGCATATTGGGTTAAAACTGATACATCTAAGTTTGAATATACATTGGTTGAGCAAACATTCATTCTAGCGACACCAGAAGTTGGTTATGCTTATGACGCACAAGTCATGGATTCTACTAGCTGTGGTTGGGCTTCAATGGAAGTTGAGCTTCGTCCAGTTTGGGTTCTTGATATAGTAGACAAAACAGGTAAATATCAGTATTCAAAACGTCGTACTTGGGTTGATAAAGAGTTGTACTACATGCAATACCATATGACATGGGATCCACGTGGAAACCCATTACGTAACTGGGACGACTCACGTGCTTGGAGACCTTCTGTAGGTGATGCACAATGGCGTTCAGTGATCGTTAATAACGAGGTATCACAGCGTGCTTCTACTCTTTACATGACGCCTAACTGGGACAATCGTGATGAAGAAGTATCTGAAGAAATGTTTGATGTGGATCAACTACGCGATTACCAATAAGTCGTAGTTAAAACATAAGAAGTACTAAAGCAGTGGAACGAAAGTTCCACTGCTTTTTTTATGCCTGAAGAAAAAACACATTATCTTGCGTCTCCTACCCTTAAAGGAGGAAGGAGTAAACAATTGAAGAGATGAACAGGTATGTATAACTCCTGCCCATTAAAGGCAGAAAGAGAACAGCCGATAAATGATTCGATTTGCTTTATCCCCTCCCCATTTAGGGGGAGGGCTAGGGTGGGGGTAAACACTAGCAACATACGAAGCGATTAAGATTTAACTAGCTGCACGAATATCAGTTTAATAACTTCAGGACAGACGAAACAGAGAAGAGCAAATTAAGGTTTATGAGTAATAACCTTTAAAAACAAATGACTAATCTCATTTAGCAATGAAACAAGACTATCCATCAGCGATTAAATTTAATAGTATTAAAGAACTATAAGGGGAATATTACAAATGAAAAATAAATCATATTTAAGTAAGGCATTAATAGTAGGATTCTTAGTATCAATGTGTATCTCAGGCTGTAGCGAAAGCAACCAGACCAATGAATCGGTAAGCAAACAAAAACTTGTTGAAACAGCAGTTGAAACAAAAACAGTAGTACCTGTTCAACAAGATATAGGTGTTGAATATTATGGTTTGGAACAAAACCTACAAAGATACTCTCCATTAACACAAATTAACGACAGTAATGTCCAAACACTTCGCCCTTCATGGGTGTTGTCATTAGGCGATAACCGTGGCCAACAAACGCAACCACTAATTATTGATGGAATCATGTATGCGACAACGCACAATGCTACGTATGCAGTAGATGCAAAATCAGGCCGCCAACTTTGGAAAACAAAAATTGAATACCCACCGGATACGGTGACATGTTGTGGCATTACAAACCGTGGAGCCACTTGGCATGAAGGTGTTTTATATCGGGTAACGTTAGATAACCATATCCAAGCCATTAACCCTGAAAACGGCGCTATTATTTGGGAAAAAGTTGCCGCTGATGTTAAAGAAGGCTTCTCAATGACCAGCGCACCGTTAATAGCTAACGGCATAATGATTACCGGTATTGCAGGCGGTGAATTTGGGGTAAGAGCTTTTTTAGATGGATGGGACCCTAAAACAGGCGATCATTTATGGCGTTTTTACACAGTACCTGAACCTACTGAGACTGGTGGTGATACATGGAAAGGTGATGACTGGAAACGAGGCGGCGGCCCTACTTGGCTTATCGGTTCATACGATAAAGAATTAGATATTGTGTATTGGGGAGTTGGTAATGCAGCACCTTGGAATGCAGCTATGCACCCTGGAGATAATTTATATACTGAAAGCGTGATTGCAATTAAACCTAAAACGGGCGAACTGGTTTGGCATTACCAATTTACTCCAAATGATGGCTTTGATTACGATGGTGTAAATGATCCTATTTTGGCGGATATTGAAATAGACGGAACAATGCGCAAAATAATGATGCAAGCGAATAGAAACGGTTACTTCTATGTATTAGATCGTGAAACGGGTGAGCTTTTAAAGGCAAATCAATTTGTTGATAAAGTAACGTGGGCCGATGGTATTGACATGAAAACGGGTCGCCCTATTGTTGCAGAACGCGTAAAAAATATGCTTAAAACAGGTGAGCCAACAGAAATATGGCCAGCTGCGTTTGGTGGAAAAAACCTTGCCCCAATGGCATATAGCCCTACAACGGGTTTAGCCTATGCAAATACATTTAACGTAGGTTGGAAATACACGCCCGTAGAACAGGAATACAAGCCGGGTGTGTTTTATATTGGCATGTCATTCGAATGGTTATTACCAGAAGGGCCTAAAGGATTTTTACGTGCCATTGATCCATTAACCGGTAAGTTTAAGTGGGAATTCCCAACTGAAGTACCAATGAACGGCGGTGTATTAGTAACTGATGGCAATGTTGTATTTTCTGGTGCTCAAACGGGTGAACTGTACGCCTTTAATGCAGAAACGGGTGAGAAGCTGTGGGAGTTCAGAACAGGCTCTGGCATCATCGCGCCACCGATTACGTATCAAATAGACGGAAAGCAATACATTGCGGTAGCAAGCGGCATTGGCGGCGTTTACAACAATTTCTCTGGTGATGTAAACCTTAAGAATATTAACCCAGGCGGTTCAATTTGGGTATTTGAACTAGGTGATGGTGGCAATACCAGTACCGTTAGTGCAAACACGATTAAACCGCCGGTAATTGAAGTAGCTGAAGCGTCCGTTGATGATAAAAGCAAGTGGTCTGATACTGTAAAACACGGTGCTGAATTATATGAGCAAACATGCTCACATTGCCATGGTGTTGAGATGAAAACATCGGGTACAACATATGATTTGCGTACGTTCCCTAAAGGAGATAAGGAGCGCTTTGTGACAGCTGTTGTTAAGGGCAAAGGCTCAATGCCAGCTTGGGGCGATAAGCTAACGGCAGAAGAAGTATCTGATATTTACGAATACGTTATTCATTAAGAGGCAGCCATATGTCCGAACTAGATGATTTGATCGATTTTAAAACCGGGCGACAAAAGCGCGTTATTTATTCAGACCCTGATATTTACGAGCAAGAACTTGAAAAGATATTTGCACGTAGTTGGTTGTTTGTTGCCCACGAATGCCAAATAAAAAAACCGGGTGATTTCATTCGAACCTTTATGGGTGAAGATGAGGTGCTTGTTGTTAGGCAAAAGGACGACAGCATAAAAGCCTTTTTGAATACCTGTACCCATAGAGGTAACCGCCTTTGTAAGGCAGATCACGGGAATAAAAAAACCTTTGTTTGTAATTACCATGGCTGGGGTTTTGGCACTGATGGCGCATTAAACGGCGTGCCATTAGAAAAAGAGGCGTACTACAACAAGCTGGATAAAGATAAATTCGGCCTGATTGAAGTGGCACAAATAAAGAATTATAAAGGGTTAGTTTTTGCCACGTTTGATGAAGATGCGCCAAGCCTTGAAGAATACCTTGGTGAAATGAAGTGGTATTTAGATACATGGCTTGATGCGATGCCTGAAGGCACAGAGCTTATCGGTACAGCAATGAAAGTTGAATTGCCGGTTAACTGGAAGCTACCGGTCGAAAACGTATCAGGCGATGGATATCATCTTGGCTGGGCACATGCGGGTGCGATGACGGTTTCATCCAGCATGGTATTGGCAGGTATGGAGGTTGGTAATTCAGGCGTCGATAACTCAGCAGCGGTATCGGTGGCGGGATTAAATGGTCATGCTGTTCTTGCTGCATTAGATGGCCAGTCTGGCTATGCGTTTTACCCGAATCCTAAAATGGCAGTCGATTATTTAGAAGCTAATCGCGAAACGGTTATTGATCGACTAGGTGAGTTTCGAGGCACGAAAATGTGGGGCTCTCAAATTAATATGACGGTGTTCCCTAACCTGCAAATGTTACCCGGCCTTAATTGGTTTCGTATTTATCATCCTAAAGGGCCAGGAAAATTTGAAATGTGGACATGGGCAATGGTGGACAAAGAAATGTCTGAAGAATTAAAACAAATGATTCTCGATAACGTCAGTCGTACTTTTGGCCCAGCAGGCTTATTTGATAATGACGATGGCGATAATTTACAAGCTATTACCGAACAAAGCCGAGGTTGGCGTACACGACAAATGGACGTGTATACGAATATGGCGATAGGTGGTGAACACAGCCGTGATGAAATGCCCGGCGTGGTCAGTGATGGCTTAGTGTGCGAGCAAAACCAGCGTTATGTATACCGTCGTTGGCTAGAAATGATGAATGCAGACAGTTGGGCAGATATTCCAAACTATAACAACCTTGAAGAAGCACGCGCAACGGAGGGTAAATGATGGTGCAAGCAGCAGATGATGTGTACCTTGCGCTACAGCGAGAATTATTTCATGAGGCGCGGCTGTTAAGTGCGGCTGATTATGACGGTTGGGTTAGCATGCTCGCTGATAATATAAAGTATTCAATGGATATGCCACAACGTCGCTTTATAGAAGAAAAAAGTAACGATAGAGCGCCTAAAAAGACACCCATTTTTGATGATAATATGGCGGCAATAAAAATGCGCATTGAACGGTTTAAAACTGGGTTTGTTTGGGCAGAAAACCCGGTTAATTCTATTAGGCATATCATCAGTAATGTGGAAGTGTTTGAAACAAAGTCGGAAGATGAGTTTACCGTGTATTCAATTATCGAAGTACACCGTAGTCGACTTGATGCAGAACGTAAACGCCTAACAGCAGGGCGAAAAGACCTCTGGCAGGTATCTGAAACAGGCTATAAACTCGTAAAACGAACCGCAACGCTAGATGATGGTGTTGTATTAGACAGTAATATTAATTTCTTTTTCTAAGGAGAACAAAATGGGTTGGATGGACAATAAGGTATTGTTAATTACGGGCGGTGCATCAGGCATTGGTAAAGCGGTTGTTGAGCGGTTTGTAGCTGAAGGCGCAAAGGTGTGTGTGATGGACCGTTCGCAAGACGGCATTGATACACTAGAAGCTGAGTTTAATGGCAAGGTGGTTGGCTTAACCGGCGATGTGCGCTCATTGGCTGATAACAAAGCTGCTGTAGCGAAAACAGTTGAAGCGTTTGGCCAGCTTGATACCTTTATTGGTAATGCGGGTATTTGGGACTATATGGTGCCCTTAGAAGGGCAGGAAGACGACAAAGTAGAAGACATTTGCGATGAAATTTTTGCCGTTAATATTAAAGGCTATGTGTTGGGCGCAAAAGCAGCATTGCCAGAATTAAGAAAAACAAAAGGCAGTATAGTTTATACGGCGTCAAGCTCCAGCTTTTATACCGGTGGTGGTGGCCCTATTTATGTGGCATCTAAACATGCTGTTGCGGGCTTGATTAAGCAATTGGCTTACGAAGTATCGCCAGATGTGCGAGTAAATGGCGTAGCGCCAGGTGGTACGATGACTAATTTAGGTGGTAGCTCAGCTGCAGGCCAAGCAGAGGCGAAATTAAATGAAATTCCAGGCGTGGATCAAATGATTGGTAGCATGACGCCGCTTGGGTTTACTGCAAAACCAGAAGACCATGCTGGCATATACCTACTATTAGCGTCGGCCCAGAATGGTGGTTATATTACGGGTAGTGTCATCAATTCAGATGGTGGTATTGGTTTGGGCATGAGACCTGAGCAATAATGGTTAGCTTTAGTGTTGTTTGATTACTAAGAGTAATTTTGTTTAAGATGGTTTTATACGTTGTTGTGTAGTGGTGGGAAGTCTTAACTATTTCACCCCCATCCCAGCCTTCCCCCTAGGAGGGGGAAGGAGTAAAAATAGTAATATATAAGGCAATAGTTCGTTTCTTTATTCCCTCCCCTTTTAAGGGGGAGGGCTAGGGTGGGGGTGAACCGCTAACGAAAACCCACCAAAACCAACAATAAGTATTTCGCAAGGATGCGTCGAATATCAACTAATCAAAAGACCCACTCACGTCAGTTACGTAAAAATATGACGGACGTTGAGCGGTTATTATGGTTAAAAATCAGAAGCCGCCAATTACTGGGCTATCGTTTTCGTCGGCAACATCCAATTAAGAATTACATCGTTGATTTTGTGTGCTTAGACAGCAAATTAATCATTGAATTAGATGGTGGGCAGCATATAGACCAACACGATTATGACGAACGTCGAGATAAGGTATTGAATCAAGAAGGGTTTGAAGTGTTACGTTTCTGGAATAATGAAATTATTGAAAATTTGGATGGGGTTTTGGAAGTGGTTTGCGAACATTTACCCCCATCCCAACCTTCCCCCTCAAATGGGGAAGGAGCAAAAGATTAGTTTTGTTTTACTCCCTTAGCTTTTTGGTATTGTCGATAAAAGTAGAAGGCATTTAAAGCTTGTAATTAAAGGTCGTGGTGGGCCCAAATGTCGTGTATTTTACAAACGTTTATCTGTATTTTGTCCCCTCCCGCCTTTAAGGGGGAGGGTGGGGGTAAAACATTAAGCGTGAGAGTAAAAAAAAATTTAACCTACACTGGATAAGCAACATACCTAGGCAACACGTTCGTATCAGTGATGGCTTTACGATGCTTAAATTGTGCCTTACCGCCAGCAAGCGTAATGATGTCTTCATACCGCCCAACGCATAAAATTTTAGTGTGGTTGGTATCTTTTTGTGTGTAATAAATAGAAAAGTTAAACGTAGCGTGTACGGTTCCACTTTCTTGTTCGACAATATTGGTTAATTGCGTGAAGTGGCGCATTTGATAATGCTCAGTCGAGTCTATTTGAATATCAACAACTTGCGTTACACGATCTTGCAGCCGTTCATAACAATCATCCAGCATAAAGGCAATGGGAAGACCGCGGCGTACATTTTCTTCGGCAATGAATGTATAACTACCCTGTTGACTAAAGCAGGCAAGCCAGCCGGCCATATCCATATTATCTAGCGCGCAGATATAATCACGGTTTAGGTTTTCTACTGCGCTAACAGTATCGTTTGATAGCTTACTCATGATTCGCTCCTTTCAAAACCCATACGTTTTCTATAGTGTTCCCAGCGCGGCAAGTTACCGGATTCATCATTTTGTTTTACGGTGAATGATAGTTTATGTTCGTCTTCCACACCTTTTTGGAAAATAGCATTACCGGGTGTTTTATTGCCAATATCAATTCGTGAGAAAACAGAGGCATCTTCCATGCTGATTAGACCGCAAGGGCCTAATAGGTTGCTGGACTGGCGAATTCTATGGGCGAGCATTTCTTCGTCATCATCTTCATGAGAAAAGTAAGCATAATGAACTTCCAAGCCTTTCGGGCCTTTGGGGAAGGCGTACCGAATATTGAGCATGTCCATGTGTTTAGAATAGACAGTGACAGGAAATTGCATTTGTACAATGGAGCCGGTGCTGGTTTCTGTGCCTTTAAAATCCAATATAGAACCATCTTCTAGCGCGGTAATGTCATCTGGTATTTTCAACTCAGACTCAAACGACAAATGGCCGTTTTCGGACACTTTTTGGAAGCCCTTGCCACCTTGCCAGTTGAGTAAGGCGAATGCTTTGTGCAATAAAGGCGCGTGATAGCCGTCGTTATCGCAATAAGCTTTCCAATTACAGTCGTACATGACTTTTTGATAGCCAATTAATTTTAGGCGGCCATCACCGCCTAGTATGCGGCTAAGCGGTTCGTAAAAGCTTTCACCTAAATATTCCTTTAATGGCGGTGTTTTATCACTCATGGTGACGAAAAATAAGCCACAAAATTCTTCTATGCGTAATTTCGCGAGCCCAAAGTTCTTACGATCAAAACCGGGAGCATAGTCTCGGCTGTTAGGGCAGCCCACCAACTCGCCTTCAAGGTTAAATAACCATCGGTGATACGGGCATTCGAGCTCTTTTTTATTCCCAGAGCTTTCAGTAATGAGTGATGTGCCACGATGGGTGCAGGTGTTTTGGAAGACACGGATTTCACCGTCTTCACCGTGGACAGCAAAAATAGGCATTTCACCTAATTCTGCGGCTTTATAGTCACCGGGGTTTGGGATTTCAGCTCGGTGAACAATGGGGTGCCACTCTTCGCCGTAAAAAATAGTTTCTAGTTCCTTAGGCCACAGTTCTTCCATTTCGAAAACGGCTTTGGGAATTTCATTGTATTTTTTAGGCCATACAAGTGTTGGGTCTTCGGTCGATTGCTTTGTCATTATTCTTCCTAGGCTGAAGTTAGTAAACCATATCGATTTATCATAAAGCTACAAAGTTGATTATCATTAGACAATGACGTAAATCATTATCTGGGTGGTGCATTTGCGTGTTCAACAAGGGAGGGCATATCCTGAATGGTGACAGTTTTACCTTCTTTGCTGATACAGCCAGATTTAATTAATGTAGTGAATGAGCGGCTAATAGTTTCAACGGCCAACCCCAAATGAATAGAGACATCATGGCGGTTCATGGGTAGGATAAAGTTGTTAAGAGGACAACTGAACTGGGTGGTGCGCCGGTGGTACCTGATCAAGAAAGTGGCTAAACGGGATGTGGCGGCTTGGATAGCGATATTATTTTGTGTTTCGTTTGCCGACGCTAGGCCTGAACTATATGCTTTTACGGCGAAGTCTGACAATGCAGGAAACTTATGCCTTAGTTTAACGAGTGGGCGGTAAGCGATTTTACAAACCATGCTGTCTTCAAGAGCATAAGCACTGTTTCGATAGCGGCCCCTTGCTGCACTATCTAAACCGATAATGTCGCCGGGTAAAAAGAAATGAGAAATATGTTCCGCCCCAGATGGTGTTGTGATTTGTGTTTTAAACGTCCCAGATTTAATAACATAAAGGACGCTTGCGGGGGCGCCTTGTTTGAATAGGACATCACCATTGTTGAGACTAATATTTGTGGTGACAATATTAGTGAATTGATTTAAATCCTTAAGCCCAATGGCAGAAGGGATACATTTTTTTGCTAAAAAACATTCTGAGCAGTTAGCTGCTAAATTGTTAGGTGCCATCTTTATGGAGTATTGAAATAATAAATATAAGCTAACTATAAACTATATATTTGGGCGTTGGAATAGGAAAAATAAAACACCAAACACCAAACACCAAACACCAAAAACGCTGTTCTTGGTGTTTGGTACAGAAGCTAAAACTGCATTATTTTTTGATAACCTTTCCACAAGCCACGAATAAGCCCTTCGGTGACCAGATGATCATTGCCGGTAGCCTCTTTGCCGTCCATTTGTATGACGTTTGTGTACTTGCCATCACGAACAATGGCATTCTGGCATAGCTCGGTAGACTCGCCATCTTCCATGGAAATAAGCCCAGCGGGACCAATTAGGTTGAATTGTTTTAGGCGAATGTTTCTAAGTTCTTCGGTGTCGTCTTTATAGCCAAAATAGGTCCAAACGAGTTCAAATTCATCCTTACCTTTCGGTAAAATTTGGCGGAAGGCCAAGGTGTTTTGAATTTGCTGCAGCACCAATGATGGGAACAAAGACAAAATGACCAAGGTGATGCCGTCGTCAAATTCCTGCTGGCCCTTTAATAGCGAAGGATCTTTTAGTTCATACTCACCTGTTTGAAGCGTGCGAAGTTTATCCTTTTTCATGTCGTCCAAGGCATCAGCGCTTTCGGTTCCGCTACTGGCCCACAGTACGGAATGGTAATCGTTATTAACGATAGATGCGCCTTTTTGAGAGGAACGATATAGGCCAAAGGTGGCGTGAAAAAGGTGTAATAAACTCGCGTGGTATGGGTCTTTGGTGTTTTCTGAATAAAATTTCCAGTTACCTGCAATGTATTGGCGAGTAGTGCCGAGTATTTCAATCGGTTTATGCATGAGGCGTTTGAAGTGATACGCAACGTCTTCGCCCATGTATTCTTCAATATCAGGTGTGTTATCGCCGAAGGTGCCGAAAACAGTGTCTTGGAAAACAACGACACGCACTTTACGTAAGCTGTGCTGTTTTTTATCAAAGTCTTTCGGCATGCCGCCTTTACCCGCAAGCCCGCGTTGGAAAGGTACGCCGCGCAAATCGCCTTTAGCGTCATAAGCCCATTGGTGGTAAACGCAAGCGAATACGCCATCTTCCGATTTGCCATGGCGTTCACGGCAAACTTCTGCACCACGGTGCGCGCAGCGGTTTACCCATGCGTACACTTCATCGTCGTGCCCGCGGGTAACAACCACAGGGGTGTCGCCAATGTAGGTTGATTTAAAGCTGCCTTTATCTGGTATTTCTGCGGTGGCTGCTAAAAAGTGCCAGGTGTCGCCGTTATAAATTTTTTCTTGCTCAAGCTCGTAAACCTCTTCGCTATTAAATACGGAATACGGTACAGCGGTGCAGCCTGCTTCTTTAGGCCATTTTAAATGTTCTGGTGTTGTGCTCATGTGTGTCTCCTTAAATAGGAATAACCATTAAGGTTGTGATTTTGTGGGTGTCGAAGATGGCGGAACGCTCTTTGAATTTAAGCACGCCATTATCACGCACGATAACGTCTACATAACGACCAACGTTGTACACAGTACTTTCGCCATCGTTACAGGTTTTAAACACGGCATAGTTTGATTGAACGTTAAACGTGTTGCCATCTTCAGACGTAATAACAGGATTACTAAGCAGGTGACGGTACCATTGAACTTGGTAAACGTTGGCGTGACGAAGCGCAGTAACGCGATCTTCTAACATGCCTCGGCTATCGCACCACATAACGGCTGTTGGCAAGCCAACTTCATGGTTTTCCCGAGGGATAATGCGATACAAGCAAGAGTCAGTAAAAAAATCTGGCCAGTTTTCTAATTTGTCGTCATCTATGCATTGAGCATAGGCGTTCAATAAATCTTCTACTTCGCTCTTTAATTCAAGCGTGATATTTGAGGCGGTCATGGAGTCTCCTTTAGTTGAGTGCCATACGGGTGAATAAGGTAATGCCAGTATAAAAGACCCACCATATTAAACGATGACTCTAATCATTAATGGCTAATTAAACGAAGGGTCTCGCGTTAACCGTTATCAATTAAGTTCATTTTGCTGATGAGGTCTTGAATATCCACATTTTTCGAATTATCGAGCAATACTGATACGCGATTGATTGTGCTAACCACAGAGCCTTGGCGGCTGTGTAGGTAATAGCCATCTAGCGGGTACATAACGGTTTTATCTTCGCGAGCGCGGTGGTAGCTTAATTGGCTGATGCCCATGATGCCTAAACCGGCGGCTTCAGAGTGTGCCATTAAACGTTCTGCACGGTCTTCCGTAATATCACCAATATATTCTGTTAAAAGAGGGGGTGAAATAGCGCCCTTACCAGCAACGGCTTCATGCCAGCGGACTGCGCCAACAACGCCATCAATGTTTAATAATGAACTAAAAAGTATTGGTGTAGCCATGATGCCTCCTTGAATTATTTAACTAGAGGTTAGCGCAGGACAGTCTGAAAACGCAACCGCTTAATTTGCTTTATTTCTTTAATGTGGAATGTTTTGGCATTAAGTGATTTAAGTCATGTTGCATTGGGTAGAAAATGAAGAGAATAATGTTAAGCTAATATTCCATAGTATTTACACATATTAATTTTGATGAGTTTAAAGCCAACAGTAGTAACGATGATTGGAGACCCTGCCGGCATTGGCCCTGAAGTGGTGGCCAAGGCGTGGGCAACGGGTGAATTACACGATTATTGCCAACCTGTTTTAATTGGCAGCCAATTGGTGATGCAACGTGCAGTTAAAGATTGCGGCTTGTCGTTAAAGGTTAATAAAGTGGCGTCGGTCAAGGATATTCAAAATGACCCCGCTATTATTGATATTATCGATTCAGGCAAGTTTGATGATAAGCGCTTCAGCCTAGGTCAAGATAACGAATCGTGCGGCCAAATAAGCGCCGATTGGCTGGATGAAATGGATCAGATGGCATTAGCAGGCGAGGTAGATGCAACGGTGATGGCGCCGATCAGTTCGGTGTCGATGAAAATGGCCGGTGTGTTAGATAAAGTTATCAACATGGAGCCTGGCCATAGCTATTTATTTTTAATCAGCGGCCCGTTACGCGTTATGCACCTAACAGACCACCTGCCGCTGCGTGATGTGTGCGACTTAATTACCGCTGATCTAGTGGCAACAGCCATTTCACAACTAAATACAGCCTTAATCTCTTGGGGTATAGAAAAGCCACGAATAGCCGTAGCAGGCTTGAACCCACATGCGTCGGGTAAAGAAGAAGACGAAGAAATTATTCCCGGTGTGGAACGCGCTAAACTACAAGGCATTAATGTTGAAGGCCCTATCGCACCAGATTCTGTATTTAGACACTGTATAGATGGCCACTACGACGTGGTGTTGGCGATGTTTCATGACCAAGGCCATATTGCGATTAAAACCTGGGGCTTTTCCGGTAATTGCGCGTTGATTATGGGGCCGCCGTATTTACATATGTCGGTCGCACACGGCACCGCGTATGATTTGGCGGGTACTGGGCAAGCCGACCATTCGATGATGTTAGAAGCGATAAAATTAACCGGAAACCTTGCTGCGGGCAATGGTTTTTTTAAACAATAGGTAAACAGGAGTATTTATGAACGCTCAGCAACAAGTAGACAGCATCAACATTAATGGCAACAGCGCACCCTTTTCTGTTTATTTAGACGAAGACGTTTATAAACTAGAGCAAGAAAAATTATACCGTGGGCCGGTTTGGTCTTACCTAGGTTTAGATGCAGAAGTACCTAACGCCGGTGATTACAAGTCTACCTTTGTGGGAGATACGCCTGTTGTTATGGCACGTGATGAAGCAGGTAATATTCATGCGTGGGTTAATCGTTGTGCGCATAAAGGCGCGCAAGTGTGTAGAGAGCGCTTTGGGCACTCTGATGATGGTGCGTTTACCTGTGTTTACCATCAGTGGGCATATGACGCCAAAGGTGATTTAAAAGGCGTGCCGTTTCGCCGCGGCTTAAAAGGTGTGGGCGGTTACGAAAAAGATTTTGATATGGGCGCGCATGGTTTGCGCCAACTAAAGGTGGCAACTATTGCACAGATGGTGTTTGCCAGTTTTGATGACAGTACACCCGACTTAGAAACATTTTTAGGCGAAAAAATGTGTGCGAATATTCATCGCATTATGCACAAGCCAATTAAAGTAATTGGCTACGCGCGCCAGTATATGAAGGGCAATTGGAAACTGTATTCAGAAAATAGCAGAGATGCTTACCATGGCGGCCTATTGCACTTGTTTTACCCAACGTTTGGCATTTATCGCCAAAGCCAAGAGAGCGAAGGCGTGCTAAATGATATCGGTTACCATAATTACTTTAATGTGTCCGCGCCTGCGCCGGCAAAAGAAGTTGATTATGAAGACTTTAAAGAAGAAGCGAACCGTGAGATGCAAGGCCCACATGAACTAAAGGACCCGCGAGTACTTAAATTTGTACCGGAACGAGATGATAGAGTTGGCTTAAGCATTCAGTCTTTATTCCCATCGGTGGTGTTACAGCAAATTCAAAACACCTTAGCGGCTCGGCAAGTGTTGCCAAAAAGTGTTAATGAAACAGAATTGGTCTGGACATACTTTGGTTTTGAGGATGATAATGAAGAAATGGATCAGCACCGCTTGCGAAATATTAATTTAGTAGGCCCAGCGGGGTTTATTTCAATGGAAGATGGCGAGGCAGTAGAGCTTTGCCAAAACGGTGTTCATCGCGATGAAACTGAACGCTCATTTATAGAGATGGGCGGCACGGAAGCTGCGCAACACACAAGCCCAATAGGCATGGATGAAAATGCCGTACGTGGGTTTTGGAAAGGTTATAGAAAAGTGATGACAAGCAGTTAACCAATAAGGTGTAGAGATGATAGATTCAACAGAATTGGTCGATACGAAAAATTCGACTCAAGCAAAAAAGATTTTTGGTGACCAAGACGTTTACGAACAAGAGTTAGAGCGAATTTTTGGTCGCTGTTGGTTGTTTTTGGCGCATGAATGCATGCTTGAAAAAACAGGCGATTTTATTACAACAACGATGGCAGAAGATCCGGTGGTTGTTACCCGTGCTAAAGATGGATCTATAAACGCATTTATCAATTCTTGTAGCCACCGAGGAAACCGTGTGTGTACGGCAGATTCAGGTAATTCAAAATCCTTTGTTTGTAATTATCACGGCTGGGTATTTGGGGCTGATGGTTCGTTGGTTGATGTACCGTTAGAAGAAACCTGCTACCACGGTGATATTGATAAAAGTAAATTTGGGCTTCCTAAAATTCGCGTAGAAAGCTATAGAGGGTTTGTTTTTGGTTGTTTTGATGATGATGCGCCAAGTTTAGAAGACTATCTTGGTGATTGGGGCTGGTATTTAGATACCTTTATGGTGGGTGCAGGCGAAGGCATGGAGTTGGTTGGCCCGCCCATGAAATCAACCTTAAAATGCAACTGGAAAGTACCCGCTGAAAATTTTGTTGGCGACGCGTACCACGTAGGTTGGACGCATGCCGCGGCACTTGAAGTGCTTGGTGGTGAGCTGGCTATGTTGGCAGGTAATACCGCTGAAATGCCATATGACCAATTGGGTCTACAAGTGACAACGCGCCATGGTCATGGTTTTGGTGTTATTCGACAAGCCGCGGCATCCATCCATGTGAAGCGTGAGGGCTTCGATAAATTTAATCAAGAAATGATTCCTAAAGTGGCTGAAAAGTTAGGCCAACCTAGGGCAGACTTATTTGATGGGCACTGGAATTGTACGACCTTTCCAAGTTGCTCATTTCTGTATGGCACAAACATTTTTAAAGTCTGGCACCCAAGAGGGCCGAATGAGATTGAAGTATGGTCGTATGTGTTGGTGCATAAAAGTATGGACGATGCGACTAAAAAAGAGGTGGTAAAGCAAGCGGTTAGAAGCTTTGGAACAGCGGGCACCTTGGAAAGTGATGATGGCGATAATATGGTGAATGCGACATCTATTAATAAAGGCGCCCAAGCTCGAAAAAACCGAATGAGTTCAACGATGGCTCAGGGGCATGAAGGGCCGCACCCAGATTACCCAGGTATCGTCGGCTCAAGCTTTGTGGGTGAAACGTCGTACCGTGGTTTTTACCGTTTTTATCAAGAAATAATGAATGCAGACAGTTGGCAAGCGATTCATGAAAAAGATGATGAATGGGATGATATGTTCGAGAACAAAGATTTTTGGAAGAATAAATTAGCGGGGGATAAATAACATGCACGATATCCAACCGACAGACCGCGTTTCATTAGAAGAGCATTACGCTATTTCGCAACATGCCTATGCCGAAGCGCGTATGCTGCAAAATCATCAATATAAAGAATGGTTAGAAGAAATTGTTGCTGACGATATCCACTTTTGGATGCCAGTGATAGAACGTCGCTATCGTAAAGATAAACGGCCTGCGCCAGGCCCAGATGATATGGCTATTTACAGTGATGACTACAGCGAAGTAAAGCAGCGCGTTGACCGTATGTACACCGGCACGGTGTGGATGGAGGATCCAGCGTCTGATATTAAATACCTCCTGACTAATATTGAAGCGTTTCATACGGACCAAGCTGACTTGTTTAAAGTGTATACCAACGTGGCGTATATCCGTCACCGCCAGCAAGATGAGCGCACAGAACACGTGGGCTCAAGAATTGATTTGTTACGTAAAGTGGGCGACAAATTTCAACTAGTGCGCCGTAAAATTACTTTAGACGCCCGAGTTACCGTAGATAAAAATTTATATTTCTTTGGCTAGTAGCCAACGAGATTTTAATTCTCTCCCCAAGAGAGGGAAGGAGTAGAAAGTGCGCAAATTTAGGGGTTTAGTCGCCTTCCCTAAAGGGGGAAGGAGTAGAAAGTTTGAATGAGCGATTTATACATTAAATAAAAGAGGAAACAAAAAATGGTAAAAGTGACAGAAGTAGGCTACATGGGTTTCAACGTGACGGATTTAAATGCGTGGCGTGAATTTGCAACAAAATGCGTTGGTTTGGAAATTGAAGAAGGCGATAGTGATGACCGTTTTTACTTAAGAATGGATACGCATCATTACCGGTTTGCCATTCATCAATCAAATGAAGATGATTTGGCGTACACAGGCTGGAGAGTATCTGGTCGTGAAGAATTTGAAGCGATGCAACAGCAATTAAGCGATGCGGGCGTCGAGTACCAAGTAGCGTCAGAGGAAGACGCAGAAGAGCGTTGTGTTTTGGGCTTGTTAAAGCTACAAGACCCTTCAGGCAATGCAGTGGAAATTTTCTATGCGCCGCAAGTTGATGTAATGAAGCCTTTCCACCCAGGCCGCCCAATGCACGGTAAATTCTTAACAGGTGATCAAGGTGTAGGGCACTTTATTATTCGCTCTATGGACGATGAAGCCATGTACCAATTTTATTCAATGTTGGGCTTAAGGGGCTCGGCTGAATATAAATTAAAATTACCAAATGGTATGACGGCAAAACCAACCTTTATGAGCTGTAATGACCGTCAGCATTCATTAGCCTTTGGTTTAGGCCCAATGGAAAAACGCATTAACCACCTAATGTTGGAATACACGGAATTTGATGACTTGGGTCTTGCGCATGACACGATTCGCCAAGAAGGGATTGATGTGGCCATGCAATTGGGTAAACATTCGAACGATCAAGCGTATACCTTCTACTTCGCAACGCCTTCAGGTTGGTTGTTAGAGCTTGGACACGGCGCGCGTCATACGCTAAAAGATCAAGAATATTATGTAGGCGATGTGTTTGGTCACAGACCAGAAGCAAAGGGCTATGGCATGGATATCGATTTATAAGGTAGTTTTAGCGATAACGATTAAAAAAGGGCGCTTCGGCGTCCTTTTTGTTGCTTATTATGTGAGGCCTAGTTTTGATGCGTATAAGCGAAAAAAAGCCCATTTTATCGAGATAAAATGGGCAAGTATTCGAGAAGGGAAGTCTCAGAATTACATACACCTATTATTCATAAGTGGTCTTGCAAATCAAAACAGCGGTTAGGCCGCGTATGATATTTATAGCGCTGAGTTTTTAGCTAGCACAGTATCGCTTTGGACAGGAAGATCTAATTCCATTGCATAGTCTTCAGCATAAGTACGTTCATCAGTTGCTTCAACAACAACGTGAGTTGTTGGCAATACAACGTCTAATGAGTAGTCAGATGCATAAGTTAGCTCGTCAGATGTTTCAGTTGTGTAGCTGCTAGCTGTTGGTGCTACAAGCTCCATTGAATAGTCTTCAACGCCTGGGTTTGCATAAGCAACGCCAAGAGTTAATGCGTTAAGTGTAAGTGCTGCAGTTAAAGTTTTTAATGTGTTCATTTTCGTCTCCGTTTCGTTAAGTTCGAGAGTAGTCTATATGCAAAGATAGAATATACAAAGAATTAAAAAGAATAAGAGATGTGCTTTCTTATAGCTCATATGAAAAAATTGTTAAAAAACAATGATTAAGAGTCAACTATTGCCTACAGGGATAGCGAAAATTCTTTAAATTACTGTTATTTTAAGGGTCAGGAGGCTAATTAGTTCGTACCTATTAAGTAATTGATGGTTGGTGTGGAAGAGTTAATGTGAAAAAAGTACGGCTAGTTAGAGGTTGTTTAATATTTAGCCCAGGGTGATTGTTTGCGTTGACTGTGTCTACGGTTTCTAATAAATTAAGATTACTTTAATAATATGAGCAAGGACACTTGATGCAAAAAATTCCAATGCCCGATGAGCAAGGCTACTTCGGCGAATACGGTGGACAAATAATTCCGCCTGAATTAGCCGTTATCATGGATCAGATTAAAGACGCATACCTTGAAATCTCACAAACTAAAGCGTTCCAAGACGAACTAAACGACCTCTATGCTAATTATGTAGGTCGCCCTAGCCCTATTTATTATGCAAAACGTTTAAGTGAAAAGCTCGGTGGGGCAAAAATATTCCTCAAACGCGAGGACTTAAACCATACCGGCGCACACAAAATTAACCATTGTTTGGGTGAGGCTTTATTGGCTAAGCATATGGGTAAAACAAAAGTATTGGCAGAAACAGGTGCCGGTCAACACGGTGTGGCTTTAGCAACAGCTTGTGCCTTAGTTGGCCTTGACTGTGAAATTCATATGGGCGCGGTGGATATTGCTAAAGAACACCCAAATGTCACTAAAATGAAAATTTTAGGTTGTACCTTGGTCGAAGTAACACGCGGCACTCAAACCTTAAAAGATGCGGTTGATAGCGCTTTCGAAGAGTATTTAAAAGACCCCGTTAATTTCATTTATGCGATTGGTTCAGTGGTTGGGCCGCACCCTTTTCCTATGATGGTGAGAGACTTTCAGAGTGTTGTGGGTAAAGAATCGCGAGAGCAGTTTCTTGAGCAACAGGGCAAATTACCGGATGTGGTGACGGCTTGTGTGGGTGGTGGTTCTAATGCTATTGGTATGTTCACCGCATTTTTGGGTGACGAATCAGTTGATTTGGTCGGTGTAGAACCAGCAGGTAAAGGGTTAGATACCAACCATCATGCGGCAACGATGAGTAAAGGTGTCAAAGGCGCTTTGCATGGTTTCAAATGTTATAACTTGCAAGATGAGGCTGGCGAACCGTTGCCTGTTCATTCCATTGCTTCAGGTTTGGACTACCCGGGCGTTGGTCCTCAACATTGTTTATTGAAAGACTTAGGGCGAGTGGATTACGTTGCAGTGGATGATGATGATTGCGTGGATGCGTTCATGACCCTATCGAGAGTTGAAGGAATTATCCCTGCGTTAGAAAGTGCGCATGCGGTGGCTTATGCAATGAAGATTGCGGGCGAAATGTCGCCGGAGCAAACTATTTTAATTAATTTGTCAGGCCGTGGTGATAAGGATGCGGATTTTATTGCGGATAAATTGAGGTTATAGAAGCTGAATCGCTTTAAAAAGTGCGTTTAGTCTTTTCTAAATAACGAGGGGGGGGGTACAATATTTACTAGTTGGGATGTTCTCAAGATATACCAACCTCCTCGGTTCGTAAGAATCCCTTAGCCTGCGACTTGTTCACAGGCTTTTTTTTGCTTACTAGATTAGTGTTCAATTTTTGCGTTGCCAAAAAGCCGGCTCATTACCCAAAGGGCATAAGTTTCATTGACGCAGAACAAAACACCTCTGTTTAATTCAGCTTTAACACCAACAGCGGAAAGCTCTAAAAAACAACTAGCATTCGGTGATGTTAACCAAGCCTTTTCCCCTTTATCGTGCTAAAGAACTAATACCTTTTCGGAATAGTATGCGAGTTGTCTGAGCATAGTGAGTTTAGCGCATGCCCGAAAAGGTATTAGTTCTTACGATATGGGTGACTTTTTCTTTGGTTCTGTTTCTTTTGGTCATACAAAAGAAATGAACGCCCTTGCGGCAGCAAAAATAGTACTTCTGAGAGAATAGCTGGTGAGATTACGATTGAAAAAAAGCAACTCGACCTTTAGGTCGAAACCGAGTCAGCCTAATATGGCAACTCTAGCGCATTACACAAATAATCCATTAAATCATTAGCCGCTTTATAGCGCTGATGCACTATTTTAACTAAGTTAGGGCTTACTATATCTTCTTGGCTAAGTGGGTGGATGGCGATAAAGTCTTTGCGTTTTAAATCGTTAATCATCGGGTGGTCTTTTGCGTAACCACGTGGGTAGGTTTTAAGCGAGTCACCGGAAAATGAGTAGAGCCGTTTGAAGGTTTTGTTTTCTGTCAGTTGTTTCCATGCATTTGGGCTATCACTGATCATTTCGCGAATTTTGCTGAGTGCTTTGCTGTCGGGGCGCCATATTCCTGCGCCTACAAAACATTCTTGTGGCGAAATGTGCAGGTAAAAGCCGGGTGCGTGTACGTCCTTCCCTGCCACGTGTCTAAATTGAATGCCAATATTGGTTTTATAGGGCGTTTTATCTTTGCTAAATCTTGCATCTCGGTAAACGCGCATTAACGAGCCGCCAGTTTTTTTTGAAACGGCGGTAAAACTTGGTGATAGCGACTCAATGCTAGGCCGCATGGCTTCAATAAAGTCTAACGCTGGTGAACGAACGTGGTCTTCATATAGGGGTTTGCGTTCGTTAAACCATGGGCGATTATTGTTGTTAGTCAGTTGATTTAAAAAATCAAACGTCTGTTGGTTAAAGAAAGAAGGTTGCATTGTCGTTGCCCTGTATATGATTTAAAGCATGGCTTGTTTGTTAGTTGAAGATATAATAACCTTAATAATTAAATTTTACGGTTTAAATAGTTTGGAGTAGAAATGGCCAGTTTTAATGTAAAAATCAGCGAACAAGAGTTTGAGTTTAAATGCGAAGAAGGCGATACGATTTTACGTGCAGCGCTTCGTGCAGGGCTTGGTATGCCGTATGAGTGTAATTCCGGCGGTTGCGGTAGTTGTAAGGTGGAAATGGTTGATGGTGAAATTAATGACGTTTGGCCAGATGCGCCAGGCTTATCGCCACGTGATATTAAAAAAGGCCGTAAATTAGGCTGCCAATGCATCCCAACAACTGATTGCGAAATTAAGGTGCGTTTGAACCATGAAGCAATGCCTGTTCATAAGCCAATTAAGTCAAAGGCTACGCTATTCCAAATTAATACATTGACGGATGATATGGCTGAGTTTTGTTTTAAAACAGAACATGCGGCAAAATTTGAGCCGGGCCAATTCGCTTTATTAGACTTCCCTGGTGTTGTCGGTTCGCGTGGTTACTCAATGAGTAATTTGCCAAATGATGCAGGTGAGTGGAATTTCATCATTAAACAAATGCCGGGTGGTAGTGCGACGGGTAAATTGTTTGAAGAATATAAAGTGGGCGATGAAATTGTTCTCGATGGCCCTTATGGCTTGGCGTATTTAAAACCTGAAATCCCTCGGGATATTGTTTGTGTCGGTGGTGGTTCAGGCTTGTCGCCAGAAATGTCTATCATTAAAGCAGCAGCAAAAGATCCGCGATTAGAAGATCGTAATATTTATTTATTCTACGGTGGTAGAGCGCCTAAAGACATTTGCCCACCAGCACTTATTGAAGCAGATGATGACATGCGCGGTAGAATTAAAAATTTCAATGCAGTGTCAGATGTTGATGCAGCAAAAGCAGCGGGTTGGGATGGTGAAGTAGGCTTTATTCATGAATTGTTGGCCAAAACACTGGGTGATAAGTTGCCAGAACATGAGTTTTATTTCTGTGGCCCACCACCAATGACGGATGCGTTAACACGTATGTTGATGATGGAATATAAAGTGCCATTTGACCAAATTCATTATGATCGTTTTTATTGATTAATTATTTTATAACTTAACTATATTGATACCAGAATATGACTAATTTAGTAACGCTGTGTAAAGCAGATGACGTAAAAGAAGAAGCACCTATTTCAGTAACACCAGAAGGGTTCCCAGGCTTGGCAGTATACGAGTTTGAAGGTGAATACTTCGTAACAGATAACCTTTGCACACATGGCATGGCGATGTTGACAGACGGTTACCAAGATGGCGAAGAAATTGAGTGCCCATTTCATGGCGGTGCATTTTCAATAAAAACAGGTGAAGCGACGGCTTTTCCTTGTCAGATAGCAATTAAAAGTTACCCGGTAACGCTTGAAGACGGCAATATTTGCATACCGGCGGCATAATTTAAACAATGCAAAATAGCATACAATTTTATTTTGATTTAATGAGCCCATTTAGTTATTTGGCTCATGTAAAGCTGCCCGACTTAGCGCGCAAGTATGACTTGTCTGTGGCGTATCATCCGATGGACATTCCACAAGCAAAAATGGCAGCGGGTAACTACGGCCCATCTAACCGTGAGGTACCTGCAAAAATAAAGGTGATGTTAGCTGATTTAAAACGTTGGGCTAAGCACTATGACGTGCCATTTACATTCCCTAAAAACTTACAAGTTGAGCTTTGGAACGTAGGTGTTTTATTCGCGATCAAAAAAGGCGAAGAAGAGGCTTATGTTAATGCTGCGTATGCAAAAATTTGGGGCGAAGGTTGTGACCCAGCGGATATTACAGAGCTACAGCAAGTAGCTGAAGGGCTGGGTTGGGATGTTGCAGAATTTACCAGTTTTGTAGAATCAAACGAAGCGCAAACAGCGTTCCGCAAAGCTTGTGTACAAGCGCATCAAGCGGGTGTGTTCGGTGCGCCGATTATGATGTTAGATGACGAGATTTGGTGGGGTAATGATCGTTTTGACTTTATTGAAGAGTATCTTCAGCAGCGTTAAGCGCTTTAATCATTTTTACATGGGCAATGCCAGCCTCCTCTATAGGTTCGCCCAGTCGAATAAACCCATTTTTAATATAAAAGCCCTCGGCTGAAAGCTGTGCGTGGCAAGTTAATTGTTCTAGTTTTAAGTACCGAGCTTGCTGATTAATCAGCCGCAGTAGTTCATTGCCTATCCCCTGCCCTCGATAATTTTTTAGCACAGCCATTCGGCCAAACTTTCCGCTAGAAATCAACCTAGCCGTTGCAACAGGGTTTTGCTGGTCATTAAAAACCACAACATGATGGCTATGTTCGTCAAGGGTATCTAGTTCTATGGAGCTGGGAACACCTTGTTCAGTAACAAAGACGGTGAGCCGAATTGGTTTGCAGTATTTTTTGAGTTCGGCCCAAGTGCCAGTTTGTGATTTAAACCGTGACACTACGGGATGGCAACCTCGGTCAACAAAACATGAGAGGCGCTTTGTCCGCGTGTTGTGTTGTCTTGAAGTACGAGCCGATGTTCTGTGGTGGCGCTCAGAACGGCCTGAATATCTTCGGGGTATACGCTGTCTCGCCCATCCATAAGGGCCCACGCTTTAGCGGATTGCACCAAGCCAATACCGCCTCTAGGAGACAAGCCTTGAGAGAATAAAGGTGAGGTACGTGAAAATTCCAACAAAGCTTGTACGTAGGCAATGAGTGGCTCCGCTACATGAACGTTAGGGCATTGTTGCTGAAGAGAAAGTAGTTGCTCGCTTGAAAGTGCGGTGTTCAAGGCATTGAGTATTTGTTTGGTATCTTGCCCCGCCAGTAGTTTTTTCTCTGAGCTTGCGTCGGGGTAGCCAATGGATAGGCGCATTAAAAAGCGATCTAATTGTGATTCCGGTAGCGGAAACGTACCAACTTGATGGCCAGGGTTTTGTGTGGCAAAAACAATAAAGGGTTGAGCCATTGGATAGGTGGTTTTTTCAATGGTAACTTGACGCTCTTCCATTGCTTCTAATAAAGCGCTTTGTGTTTTGGGTGTGGCACGGTTTATTTCATCAGCCAATATGAACGATGAAAAAATAGGCCCAGGGTGAAATTCAAAATTATTATTGTCGCGGTCAAAAACGCTGGAGCCAACAATGTCGGCCGGTAATAAGTCGCTAGTAAATTGAATGCGTTGAAATTCTAATCCAAATAACGTGGAGAAGGTGTGAGCCAATGTAGTTTTCCCCACGCCCGGGATATCTTCAATTAATAAATGCCCTTTCGCTAAAATACAGGCTAAGGCCAGTTTGATAGTGTGTTCTTTGCCTAAAATAACAGAATTTGCGTGCTCTAAAAAATCTTCAACAGGGTTTTTCATATAGGCAGAATCTACTTAATTTATTGAGAGAAGTGTTTATCTTAGCAAATAGTATTGAGGCTTGTTGTGAAGCCATTAACCAAATACATGAAAAAATGTTAAAATCAACAGCTTATGTCTAATGGTTACAGTTATGGAACATCCAAATAAGTTTGACGTTATTATTGTCGGAGGCGGTCACGCAGGCACAGAAGCCGCGTTAGCGTCTGCTCGAACAGGGGCTCGTACCTTGCTGTTGACTCAAAACATTGAGACGTTAGGTCAAATGAGTTGCAACCCTGCTATTGGTGGCATTGGTAAAGGGCACTTGGTAAAAGAAGTGGATGCGCTAGGTGGTTTAATGGCTAAGGCAACGGACAAGGCCGGTATTCAATTCCGCACGTTAAATTCCAGCAAAGGACCTGCAGTACGCGCAACCCGTGCTCAAGCGGATCGGCTGTTGTACAAGCATGCTGTGCGAGAAGTATTAGAGAATCAAGATAATCTAAGTTTATTCCAACAGACTGTGTCGGACCTTGTTGTTGAGAATAATAAAGTTGAAGGCGTTGTGACGCAAATGGGTCTTACGTTCAAAGCGCCAAGCGTGGTGTTAACGGTCGGCACATTTTTGGGCGGAAGAATTCATATCGGCCTTGAGAATTATGAAGGGGGTCGTGCAGGTGATGCGCCATCAAATGCCTTATCTGAACGGTTGCGCGCCCTGCCCTTTGGTGTTGATCGATTAAAAACAGGTACGCCACCGCGCATTGATGGGCGAACCATTGATTTTAGTGTGATGGAGGAACAGCCGGGCGATACGCCGCTGCCGGTGTTTTCTTTTATGGGATCTGTGGCGGATCATCCCGAGCAAATTTCTTGCTACATCACCCGAACCAATGAGCAAGGTCACGATATTATTCGTTCAGGATTAGATCGTTCGCCCATGTATACGGGTGTAATTGAAGGTGTTGGGCCGCGTTATTGTCCATCGATAGAAGACAAGGTGATGCGTTTTTCAGATAAAAACTCTCACCAAATTTTTGTGGAGCCTGAAGGGTTAACAACAACAGAAGTCTACCCTAATGGAATCTCAACCAGTTTACCGTTTGATATTCAGTATGCGTTTATTAAAACGATTAAAGGGTTTGAAAACGCGCATATTGTGCGCCCTGGTTACGCGATTGAATATGACTTTTTCGATCCGAGAGGGCTTAAGTCGTCTCTAGAAACGAAACACATGCCGGGTTTGTATTTTGCGGGCCAAATTAACGGCACAACGGGCTATGAAGAAGCGGCGGCTCAGGGCTTGATAGCGGGCCTTAATGCTGCGCGACAATCCAAAGATTTGGCGCCATGGTGTCCGCGCCGAGATGAGGCATATATTGGTGTGATGATCGACGACCTAGTGACGAATGGCACGCTTGAACCTTACCGAATGTTTACAAGTCGTGCGGAATATCGCTTGTTACTTCGTGAAGATAATGCCGATCTTCGGTTAACTGAAATTGGCTATGGAATGGGTTTAGTTGGTGAGAAGCAGTGGCGCGCTTTTAGTGCTAAGAAGGAAGCTGTTGAGAAAGAGCAGGCTCGTTTGAAATCAACCTGGATACGACCAGATTCGCAACCAGCCGATGAAGCAAGTGCCTTTTTAAAAGCGCCATTACAACGTGAGGCGAATTTATTAGATTTGCTTAGACGTCCAGAAGTGACGTACAACAACATTGCAAATTTATCTGGTCTTGAAAGTGACGTTGATGACGTGTCGGTTACTGAACAGGTCCAAATTCAAGCTAAATATGCGGGTTATATTGAGCGCCAGCAAGCAGAAATTGCGCGATCATTACGCTACGAAGACATGGCGTTGCCCCCACAAATGAGTTTTCAACAAGTACCGGGGTTGTCGTCTGAGGTTGTAGAAAAACTCGACAAGCACCGGCCTGAGACATTGGGTCAAGCCGGCCGTATCCAAGGGGTTACGCCTGCTGCGGTATCCCTGCTGTTGGTTCATATGAAAAAGAAAAGCGCTTAGCTGTCGTGTTTAATGAACTTCATAAGGCTCAACTAGAGCGCGGTATCAGTGATGCGGCATTAGTGATGCGGCCAAGTCAAATTGAGCAGCTAATGGCGTTTTTACAGTTGATGGTGAAGTGGAACAGGGTATATAACTTGTCCGCCATTAAAGAGCCAGAGGAAATGGTTAGCCTGCATTTACTGGACAGCTTGAGTGTATTGCCTTTTTTGCACGGTAAGCGGTGTATTGATGTTGGAACAGGTGCCGGCTTACCCGGCTTGCCATTAGCCATTGCTAAGCCAGAAGTAGAATTTGTGTTGTTGGATAGCAATTCAAAGAAAACTCGGTTTATTCAGCAGGTGTGTATTGAGTTGGGTTTAAAAAATGTTGAGCCACTGCATGAACGTGTTGAGAATTATAATCCAGAACAAAAATTTGATACGGTAATTGCTCGCGCATTGTCAGCGTTACCCAATCTGTTAACAAAAACACGGCATTTGTTGTTAGATGGTGGTAAATTGCTGGCCATGAAATCAAAAGAAACGGACGAGCTGGTTCGAGATGACTTTCAATTTGACGAGGTTAAAGCGCTTAACATCGCAGGCCTAGATGCAACGCGTAACTTAGTAATTTATACGGCTAAGTAGCGGCACTAACAAAAATACATAAGGTATATAGAGTGGCAAAAATCATAGCGGTCGCGAATCAAAAAGGCGGAGTTGGAAAAACAACAACGAGTATCAATTTAGCGGCATCAATGGCTGAGTTAGATAGGCGCGTATTGTTAGTAGATATGGATCCACAGGGTAATGCGACGATGGGCTCTGGCGTCAATAAACAAGAGGTTGAGTTGTCTTGTTATGATGTGTTATTGGAAGGTTGTGACCCAAAAAAGGCGGTCATTTCACCAGAGAAAATTCGCCACGATGTGTTACCCAGTAACATGGATCTTGCTGGTGCAGAGGTGCATTTGCTAGATGTTGACGATAGAGAAAGCCGATTAAAACAAGCGATTAGGCGTTTGGCGGCTGAGTATGATTATATTTTTATTGACTGCCCGCCTTCCATGAACATGCTGACCATTAATGCGTTAGTGGCGGCAGATAGTGTGTTAGTGCCCATGCAGTGTGAATATTTTGCACTGGAGGGTTTGTCTTCATTAATGGATACCCTGAAGCAAGTGCGTGAGTCGGTCAATAAAGGGCTGAAGCTAGAAGGTTTGTTGAGAACCATGTTTGACGGTCGTAGTCGGTTAACGCGTGAAGTCAGTGAGCAGCTACAATCGCACTTTCCGGACAAGATTTTTAGTACGGTAGTGCCTAGAAACATACGGTTGGCAGAAGCACCAAGCTTTGGGTTGCCGGCAATCATATACGATAAGAGTTCACGTGGTGCGCAGGCTTATATGGCGCTTGCACGAGAATTAGACGCAAAATATTACTAGGACATAGATTATGGCTAAAACAAGGGGATTAGGTAGAGGGTTGGATGCGTTGCTAAGTCAGCCGTCTAGCAGTGGTAGTAAAAAACCTGCTAGCACGTTACCTATTGATTTATTGCAGCGTGGAAAATATCAACCAAGAACTGAATTTGATGCTGATTTGTTGCAAGAGCTAGCAGATTCAATCAGCGCTCAGGGTTTGATTCAGCCGATTGTGGTTAGGCCTGTTGGCGATAATAGTTACGAAATATTGGCTGGCGAAAGGCGCTGGCGAGCGGCCCAAATTGCAGGCCTGCAAGACGTAGCTGTCGTTATCAATGACGTTGACGATCGTTCTGCGATAGCAATATCGCTGATTGAGAATATTCAGCGTGAGGACTTGAATCCATTAGACGAGTCTGAGGCGTTGCTGCGTTTAATTAATGAGTTTGAGTTAACGCATCAGCAAGCGGCAGATGCAGTTGGCCGATCACGGGTGGCTGTCAGTAATTTATTACGGTTGCTCGATTTGACTCAAGATGTGAAAAATATGCTTCGCAGTGGCCAAGTTGAAATGGGGCATGGGCGAGCTATATTAGCGCTGCCAGAGGAAGCGCAATTAGTAGCAGCAAACAAGGTGTTTAAAAAAGGGTTGTCTGTGCGTGCAACGGAGGCTTTGGTTAAGCAAATGTTAAAAGGCGTTCCAGAACAAACGGCAAAACCATCGAAAGATCCCGATGTGGAAATTCTACAGCAGAGTATTTCTGAAAAGCTGGGTGCGAAGGTGTCTATAAGCCATGCAAAGACAGGCGTGGGCAAAATTGTCATACATTACGCATCACTAGATGAACTTGAAGGTGTGTTGGAGCATTTAAAATAATCTTGACTGTGCGCTGCAACAAATTTATAATTGCTTGGATAACTTGAGCAAAAGATAAAGTTTAAACATTGGTTGCTCAATTAAAAATAATACGTTACCAAGCGTCTGTGATTGTTTTAGTGGCGCTAGTTGCAGTAATGCTAAATATAGAAGGCCTAGATTACAAGGCGCTTTTATATGGCGGCGGCATTTCTCTAACGGTGTCATTAGTGATGTTGTTAAGAGTAAATCAGGCAACAAAAAAAGTGTCTGAAGGTAACCAGAGCGGAAATTTATATATTTATATAGGTGCAATAGAGCGTTTGTTTGTATCTATTGCGTTATTCGGGTTGGGATTTGTGTGGTTAAAGTTAATGCCGCTTCCCATGATAGTTGGATTAATAGCAGGTCAGGTTGGATTTTCAATCGGCGGCTATAAAGTAAAAGACTAAAAGAGAGACTTATGTCAGGCGAAAACCTTACATCATCAGAATATATTAAACATCACTTGACCAACTTAACGTATGGTCAGCATCCAGATGGCTCATGGGGAATTGCCCATGGATCAGAAGCCGCAAAAGAAATGGGCTTTTGGGCAATCAATGTAGATACGATGGCGGTATCTGTCATTTTAGGATTCATATTTATTTATTTTTTCAAGAAAGCCGCGTCAACAGCAACTGCAGGTGTACCAGGTGGATTGCAAAACTTTGTTGAATGGATTATTGAGTTTGTAGACGAAAGTGTTAAAGACAGCTTTAATGGTAAAAACCCGTTAGTGGCACCATTGGCGCTAACAATATTCGTCTGGATCATTCTAATGAACACAATGGATTTGGTGCCGGTTGATTATTTACCGCATTTAGCCTCATTAATGGGTGTGCCTTATCTAAAGGTTGTGCCAACAACAGATCCAAATTTAACATTTGCAATGGCGTTAGGCGTGTTTGTGCTTATCCTTTATTACAGTATAAAAATTAAAGGCCCTGGCGGCTTCTTCGCTGAGTTGGCTTTTCATCCGTTCCCTAAATATTTAATGCCATTTAACTTATTCCTTGAATTGGTTAGCTTAATAGCAAAACCTATTTCATTGGCGCTGCGTTTGTTCGGCAACATGTATGCGGGTGAAATGATCTTTATATTGATTGCGCTATTACCGTGGGGCCTTCAATGGACATTATCGTTGCCGTGGGCAATATTCCACATTCTTATTGTGATATTGCAGGCATTTATATTCATGACGTTAACTATTGTGTACCTGAGTATGGCGCACGAAGAAAGTCACTAGTTTTTTACAAATTTAATTAATTTATAACCTCAAACAGGAGATTAAAATGGAAGAAGTAACAGGTTTATTATATATCGCAGGCGCATTAATGATGGGTCTTGGTGCTTTAGGTGCTGCCGTTGGTATTGGTATCTTAGGTGGTCGTTTTCTTGAAGGCGCAGCGCGTCAGCCAGAATTGATTCCTATGTTACGTACACAGTTCTTTATCGTTATGGGTCTTGTGGATGCTGTTCCAATGATCGCTGTTGGTATCGCTATGTACGTTTTATTCGCGGTAGCTGGATAAACAACCCCATTCGCGAATAAGCAAAGGTAAGGTGCAAAAATGAATATTAATGCAACCCTGATTGGTCAAACAATCGCTTTTGTCATGTTTGTATGGTTCTGCATGAAGTATGTGTGGCCACCGATCATGGCAGCTCTAGAAGAGCGTAAGGCAAAAATAGCTGAAGGCTTAGCGGCTGCAGAACGTGGTGAAAAGGAACATGAATTAGCGGAAAAACGCGCTAAAGAAGTGTTGAAAGAAGCACGTGCTGAAGCATCTGATATCATAAATCTAGCAAATGTACGTGCTGGCGAAATGGTTGAAGAAGCAAAGGGAAAAGCAGTTGAAGAAGCAGTAAAGGTTAAGAAAGGTGCTGAAGCTGAAATTGAACAAGAAGTAGCCGGTGCTCGTGAAGCATTGCGTGAACAAGTGTCAACATTAGCGATAGCAGCTGCCGAACAGATTATTAAAAGTGAAATTGATGCAACTAAGCACAAGAACATTATTAATGATATTAGTAGCAAGTTGGGCGCAGCCTAATGGCCGAGTTAGCAGCATTGGCAAGACCGTATGCAGAAGCCGTGTTTTTAATGGCGGAAGAAAAGGGTCAAATGGACCAATGGTCAGACATGCTTGGTTTTTTAAAGCAGGTGACATCTGATGAGCTTTTAAAGAAAATTTCAGACAACCCAAAGGTATCTAAAGATGCGCTTCAAGGGGCGATGATGGATATTTGTCAGGGGCAGATGGATGATAATGGCTTAAATTTAATTAAGTTACTTATTAAGAACAACCGTTTGCAAATTGCTGGTGAAATTGCTGAGCAGTTTGAAGTTAAGAAAGCTGAAATAGCCGGAATAATTGATGTAAAAGTGACGTCAGCTTTTCCGATGTCAGATGATGATAAGGACGAGTTAACTAAATCCTTATCTAGCTCGTTCGGTAAACAAGTAAAAATAAGTGTTGAAGAGGATTCAAGCTTAATTGGCGGCATGGTTATTCGTGCAGGCGATAAAGTAATTGACGGCTCTTTGAGTGGACAGATTCAACAATTAGCTAACAAGCTAAAATAGCAAAGGTAAAAACGATGCAACTAAATCCATCCGAGATAAGTGATCTTATCAAGAAAAAAATCGAAAACTTCGATGCAGACGTAGAAGCGAAATCAGAAGGTACTATTGTATCGCTAACAGACGGTATTGCTCGAGTTCATGGCTTGTCAGACGCCATGCAAGGTGAAATGCTAGAGTTCCCAGGTGGAACATTTGGTATGGCGCTTAACTTAGAAAGAGATTCAGTGGGTGTCGTTATTATGGGCTCTTACTTGCATCTTTCAGAAGGCGACAGCGTAAAGTGTACGGGGCGTATTTTAGAAGTGCCTACTGGCGAAGCATTACTTGGCCGTGTAGTAGATGCGCTTGGTGTTCCTATTGATGGTAAAGGCGCTATTGATGCTGAATCATCATCACCTGTTGAGCGTATAGCACCGGGTGTTATTTCTCGTCAATCAGTTGATGAACCAGTGCAAACGGGTCTTAAATCAATTGATGCGATGATTCCGCTTGGCCGTGGCCAACGTGAATTAATCATTGGTGACAGACAAACAGGTAAAACAGCGATTGCGATTGATGCGATTATCAACCAAAAAGATACGGGTGTTAAATGTATTTATGTTGCGATTGGTCAAAAGCAATCTTCAGTTTCAAACGTGGTAAGAAAACTTGAAGAGCACGGCGCGATGGATCACACCACTGTTGTGTGTGCGGGTGCTGCTGATTCTCCAGCGCTACAGTTCATCGCTCCATACGCAGGTTGTGCAATGGGTGAATACTTCCGTGACAAAGGTGAAGATGCGTTAATCATTTATGATGATTTAACAAAACAAGCTTGGGCCTATCGTCAAATTTCATTGCTACTTCGTCGCCCTCCTGGTCGTGAAGCGTATCCAGGTGATGTTTTCTATCTTCACTCTAGATTACTAGAGCGTGCAGCGCGTATCAACGTTGCTGAAGTTGAAAAACTAACAGACGGCAAAGTAAAAGGTAAAACGGGTTCATTAACTGCATTGCCAATTATTGAAACGCAAGCAGGTGATGTTTCAGCGTTTATTCCAACTAACGTTATTTCAATTACAGACGGTCAAATCTTTTTAGAAACTGACTTATTCAATGCCGGTATTCGCCCTGCTGTAAATGCTGGTTTATCAGTGTCACGAGTAGGTGGTGCTGCGCAAACTAAATCAGTTAAGAAGCTAGGCGGCGGTACTCGTCTTGATTTGGCTCAGTATCGTGAGCTTGCAGCGTTTGCTCAATTTGCATCAGATTTGGATGCCGCAACGAAAGCACAGATTGACCGTGGTATTCGTGTAACAGAATTGATGAAGCAAAACCAATATGCACCATTAAGTGTTCCACAAATGTCTATTTCATTATTTGCGGCTAACGAAGGCTTCATTGATGGAATAGAGGTAGATAAAGTGCTTCCTTTCGAAGCTGCTCTACACAGTTATATGGAACGCGAAAAAGCAGATTTAGTAGCATCTATTGGTGATGAAGGTAATTACAACGATGACATCATTGCAGCATTGAAAGCAGCAATTGAAGAGTTTGTAAAAACACAAACCTGGTAAGCGAGAAAAGCTATGGCAGTCGGAAAAGAGATAAAAACCAAAATCGCGAGTGTACAAAGTACGCAGAAGATTACGCGTGCGATGGAAATGGTTGCTGCAAGTAAAATGCGCAAAACTCAAGAACGCGTTTTAGCAGCACGACCTTATGCAAAGAAGATGAGCCAAGTGATACGTCATCTTGCACAAGCAAGTTCAGAATATAAGCATGCTTATTTAGCTGAAAGAGAAGTGAAGCGCATCGGTATTATACTTATCAGTAGTGACCGTGGTTTATGTGGCGGTTTAAACTCAAACTTATTTCGCAAGTATGTTGCTCAGCTTAAAGATTGGGACACCGAAGGCATTGACGTAACAATGGCGTCTATCGGTTCAAAAGGTGAAAGCTTTTTGGGACGGTTAGGTGGTGAAGTCATAAGTACAGTCACGCACCTTGGTGAAACACCGGCAATTGACGACATTATTGGTGTTGTTAAAAGTATGTTGACAGCCTATGACGAAGGTAAGATTGATCGTTTCTATATAGCGCATAACGACTATGTAAACACGATGACTCAATCACCAGAAATTGTACAACTATTACCAGTTTACACAGAAGAGTTAGAAGAAGAATTAACGCATCATTGGGATTATATTTATGAGCCTGATGCAAAGGACGTATTGGACCAATTATTGATTCGTTACATTGAATCATTAGTATACCAAGGCGTACTTGAAAATAATGCGTGTGAACAAGCCGCTCGAATGGTTGCTATGAAAAGCGCATCAGACAATGCGGGTACATTAATTGATGAATTACAGCTGATTTATAACAAAGCTAGACAGGCATCAATTACACAAGAATTATCGGAAATCGTTGCTGGTGCAGCAGCGGTTTAATAAAGAATTTTAAATTAAGACTATTGAGGAACTGATATGAGCTCAGGTGTTATCGTTCAAATTATTGGCGCGGTTGTTGACGTGGAATTTCCACGCGATTCTATACCCAATGTATATGACGCGCTTCGCGTTGCAGATGTTGACTTAACGTTAGAAGTACAACAGCAAATTGGCGACGGCGTAGTACGTTGTATTGCTATGGGTACAACTGATGGTGTTAGACGTGGCTTAGTAGTAAGCAACACAGGCGACACAATTCAAGTGCCAGTAGGTACAAAAACTCTTGGACGTATCATGAACGTTCTTGGTGAGCCGATTGATGAAAAAGGCCCAATTGGCGAAGAAGAACGCTGGGGTATTCATCGTAAAGCGCCAACTTATGAAGAGCAGTCTAACTCAAGCGAAATTCTTGAAACAGGCATCAAGGTGATCGACTTAGTTTGCCCATTCGCTAAGGGTGGTAAAGTTGGTTTATTTGGTGGTGCTGGTGTAGGTAAAACTGTAAACATGATGGAGCTTATCCGTAACATTGCGATTGAGCACAGTGGTTACTCAGTATTTGCTGGTGTTGGTGAGCGTACTCGTGAAGGAAATGATTTCTATCACGAAATGACTGATTCAAACGTTATCGATAAAGTATCCTTGGTATACGGACAGATGAATGAGCCTCCAGGAAACAGACTACGTGTTGCCTTAACAGGTTTAACAATGGCTGAAAAATTCCGTGCAGATGGCAGTGACGTTTTATTGTTTATTGATAATATTTACCGTTACACATTGGCTGGAACTGAAGTATCTGCGCTATTAGGCCGTATGCCTTCTGCTGTGGGTTACCAGCCAAACCTAGCTGAAGAAATGGGTGTGTTCCAAGAACGCATTACATCAACACGTGAAGGCTCTATTACGTCGATTCAAGCTGTTTATGTGCCTGCGGACGATTTGACCGATCCATCACCAGCAACGACATTTGCCCACTTGGATGCGACTGTTGTGTTGTCACGTCAAATTGCTGAGCTGGGTATTTATCCAGCGGTTGATCCATTGGATTCAACAAGCCGTCAACTTGATCCTTTAGTGATTGGTGAAGAGCACTACAATGTAGCTCGTGATGTCCAAGGAACGCTCCAGCGTTATAAAGAGCTACGCGATATTATTGCTATTTTGGGTATGGATGAATTATCTGAAGAAGATAAAATGTCTGTATCACGCGCACGTAAAATTCAACGTTTCTTATCACAACCGTTCTTCGTTGCTGAAGTGTTTACAGGTTCTCCTGGTAAATACGTATCGCTTAAGGATACCATCGCTGGCTTTAAAGGTATTGTGAATGGCGAATATGATCACATTCCTGAGCAAGCATTCTATATGAATGGAACGATTGAAGAAGTGATCGAAAAGCATTCGAAAGAAGCAGCTTAATAAATAAGGGTCTAAAATGAGCATGACTATACACGTAGACATTGTAAGCGCAGAAGAATCTATTTTTTCTGGGCTTGCTGAAATGGTGTATGCGCCGGGTATAATGGGCGAGTTGGGTATTGCACCTCGCCACGCGCCGTTAGTAACGCGTTTAAAACCAGGTGAAGTTCGGTTGAATACAGGGTCCGAAGAGTTAGACTTTTTTATATCGGGTGGTATTTTAGAAGTTCAGCCTCACCTAGTGACTGTTTTAGCGGATACAGCGATTAGAGCGGATGATTTAGATGAAGCCAAAGCATTAGAGGCGAAAAAGAAAGCAGAAGAAGCCTTGGCAGACCAATCATCAAATATTGATTTTGCTAAAGCCCAAGCTGAATTGGCAGAGGCTGCTGCTCAGTTACAAGCGATTGGACGTTTACGTAAAATTAAATAGTAATTATTTGCTATATTTAAAAGCCCGCATTAGTGCGGGCTTTTTTTTACCTGCTAAAATTAGTACATAAAATTTTAAGGAAAAAGCTTTATGGGTTTAAAAACAGTTATTCTCGCCGCTGGGAAAGGTACGAGAATGAAATCTAATATGCCAAAGGTTTTACATCAGATTGCTGGAAAGTCGATGCTAGAACGAGTGATTGAGGCAGGCTCATGTTTTGGTGGAGAGATTATTGTTGTATATGGTCATGGTGGTGAGGCTGTAAAAAGTCAAATAAACTCCAATGAAATAATATGGGTAGAACAAGCTGAGCAGTTAGGAACTGGACATGCCGTCCAACAAGCGGAGTCTGAAATAGCGGATGACGATACCGTGCTTATATTGTATGGAGATGTTCCCCTTACCAATGCAAAGACCTTAGAAAAGTTAGTTGATAAGGTAAATGAAAAAGTGATGGCGTTATTAACCGTTACTTTAGCTAACCCTACAGGATACGGGCGAATAATTCGCGAAGACAATATTGTAAAATCTATCGTAGAGCAGAAAGATGCTGATGAATCGCAACTGCTCGTTCAAGAAGTTAATACAGGGATATTGGCCGTTAAGGGTAAGCAGCTCAAAAAGTGGTTATCAAGGTTACAAAGTAATAATGCACAAGGGGAGTTTTATTTAACGGACATTATAGAAATGGCTGTTAATGATGGTGTGGTTGTAGAAACAGTATCGCCAGCTTCAGAATATGAAGTGATGGGCGTTAATTCTAAAAGAGAACTGAATACGATTGAAAGGTTTTATCAACGCCAACAAGCTGACCAGCTAATGGATGAAGGCGTGACGTTAGCAGATGCAAACAGAATTGATATTAGAGGAAAGCTAGAAATATTAGGGCAAGATATATTCATTGATGCAAATTGTATTTTTGAAGGAAATGTTAAGTTAGCAGCCGGTGTTCGGATTGGTGCAAATTGTGTATTACAAAACGTTAGCATTGAAGAGAATGGAATCGTAAAACCAAACAGTGTGTTAGAGAGCTGTTCAATGGGTAAAAATAGTTCAGTAGGTCCGTTTGCGCGTATTAGACCCGGAGCTGTACTTAATAATGACGTACATATCGGTAATTTTGTAGAAGTTAAAAAAACGACGATCGGCAATGGTTCTAAAATTAGCCATTTAAGTTATATTGGTGACGCTGAAATTGGCGAAAATGTAAATATAGGCGCAGGGACAATAACCTGCAATTATGATGGGGTTAATAAATTTAAGACGGTCATCGAAGACAATGTATTCATTGGTTCTGACACTCAATTAGTAGCACCTGTTGTCGTTAAAAAAGGTGCCACCATTGGTGCTGGAACAACCTTAACGAAAGAAGCCCCTGAAGGGGAATTAACGCTTTCACGATCTAAACAAATAACCCTAAAGGGTTGGAAGAAACCAACAAAGGATTGATATGTGCGGAATAGTCGGAGCACTCGCTAAAAGAGATATAACTAACGTTCTAATTCAGGGCTTAAAGCGCCTGGAATATAGAGGCTACGATTCAGCTGGCGTCGCTGTTGTTAATAGTAATGGCGATGTTCAGCGAAGGCGAGCTAAAGGCAAAGTTAAAAATGTAGAAGCCTTAATAAAAAAGGAGCCGTTGTCAGGTGTTTGTGGCATATCACACACCCGGTGGGCAACGCATGGCGTACCTTCAGAAAACAATGCTCACCCTCACCTTTGTCATGATATTGGATTAGTTCATAACGGCATTATAGAAAATCACGAAGTTTTAAGAAAACAACAACTAGAACAAGGTCACGAGTTCGACTCTGAGACGGATACAGAAGTAATTGTTCATGCGGTATATGATCAGTGGAAACAAACAGGTGACTTGTTGGCTGCGGTACAAAGCACCATTAAAACGCTCGACGGTGCATATGCATTAGGCGTTATTGAAAAGGGTAACCAAAACAGATTAATTGCAGCACGCAAAGGCAGCCCGTTAGTCATTGGCTTAGGCGATAGTGAGTACTTTATTGCATCTGATGTATTTGCCCTATTAGGTGAAGCGAAAAAGTTTATTTATCTAGAAGACGGTGATGTGGCCGATATTACGTTGGATGGAATAACGATATACGACGGATCCGGTAATGTAGTCACAAGGCCCATTAATGAAACCGAATTAAAGGCAGATAATATTGGCTTAGGGCGTTATCGCCACTATATGCAAAAGGAAATATTTGAACAAGCAGCGGTATTAAAAAATACAATTGAAGGCCGTATCAGCGATGGCCGACTACTAGACAGTTGTTTTGGGGAACAAGCTAATGAAGCATTTAAAACAATAGAGGAAGTACAAATTGTAGCGTGCGGAACGAGTTTTCACGCAGGGCTAGTTGCAAAATATTGGTTAGAATCTTTGGCGGGTTTGCCTTGTCATATTGAAGTGGCCAGTGAATTCAGATACCGACCACACGTTGTTAACAAAAAAACATTATTCGTCACCATTTCACAATCAGGCGAAACGGCAGATACGTTGGCGGCACTACAAGCCTCAAGTGAGTTAGGTTATGCACATACGTTAGTAATTTGTAATGTGCCAGAAAGTTCGCTTGTAAGGGAGTCTGAGTGGCACTTGATGACAAAGGCTGGCCCAGAAATAGGTGTCGCATCAACAAAAGCGTTTACGACACAATTAGCAGCGTTATTAATGCTAGTAATAGCATTGGGCAAACACCACAAGTTAACAAATAAGCAAGAAACAGAAATCGTTAGGCAGTTAGAAGTATTGCCAGAAAAAGTGGCCGAGGTGCTTAGATTAGAGCCAGAGATTGTACGATTCGCCGAACAATTCGAAGATAAAAATCACGCGTTATTTTTAGGGCGAGGTGAACAATACCCAGTGGCGATGGAAGGCGCTTTAAAACTGAAAGAAATTTCCTATATTCATGCAGAAGCTTACCCGGCAGGCGAATTAAAACATGGGCCATTAGCATTAGTAGATGACCAAATGCCCGTAGTGGCTGTGGCGCCAAACAATGATTTACTTGAAAAGTTAAAATCTAACTTACAAGAAGTACAAGCACGTGGCGGTAAACTGTTTGTGTTTGCAGACAAAAAAGCAGCGTTTGAAGAAATGGATGGTCTAAGCCTTATTCGTGTATCAGAAATTGATGATGTGATTGCACCTATTGTATACACCATCCCATTACAGCTATTGTCATACCACGTGGCTGTTATTAAAGGAACGGATGTAGATCAACCCAGGAACCTTGCAAAATCGGTGACAGTTGAATAGACGCCAACGTATATAATAGAGCTAAGTCTAATTAGTAGAGTACAGCTAACATGTTTGATATCGGTTTTTTAGAGATATGTTTAATTGGCGTTATTGCCTTGTTGGTGATTGGGCCAGAGAAGCTGCCGCGCGTTGCGCGTACAACGGGACTGTGGATCGGCAAGGCTAAAGGCGCAATAAAAACGGTAAAGTATGATATTGATGAGCAAATCCGTATGGATGAGATTCGAGCTTCAGCTGAACAAGTAACAAGTACGGTAAAAAGTGAACTTAGCGAATCAATCGATGAGGTAGAAAGCTCTTTCAAGGATGTTAAAGAGGAGCTTAATGAAACTATTGACGCCACAAAGGAAAAGCAGAGCTAAACGCCTATTCTAGGTTTGGCCCAGTTTGGGTTACGCTGAACTCACTCAGATAGATGTTGCCCTTGTCTTTAATAAGTACTCTTATGGTGCGAGCTAGGCCCTCAGTGACGCTCTTTTTAATACCGGTTTCACGTCCCCAGTATTGGGCGTTTTGTGCTTGATCTAGACGGTAAAGAGTTTCATTGCCTTTGTTGTAAACCAGGGAAATTACAACACTATCTACTGGAAAGCTGGTGTTTGCTTTCGTAATGCCAAGATTGTCTGTAATGTTTACCTGCATATTGCCTGACGTTAAAACACACCCCTCCTTAAAAATATCACACTGATCTGGCATAGATAGTTTGAATATTCTTTGCTCATTTGTTTTGTTCGCTACATAATAATCGGACGCTATATACCCGCCAATGATAAGAAAGGGGGCAAGCAATATGGCTAATTTAGAGTGTTTGCTTAGTTGCATTATGGAGCGTTATGGGGATGAGTTTAGTAAAAAAGGCTCCGTTGCAACAAGGAGCCCTTTTTCAGTGTTGATTAGTTAGTGATTGTGTGCGGATCCTGATCCAGCGGGTATACGGAAGTTTTCAACCAGTTGTTGAATTTCCTCGGGAGCAGGGCCGGTTATCTTGCTGACGATGAAAGCGACAGAAAAATTAACGATAGCGCCAACAACACCAAAGGCATTGGGGGAAATACCCATAAACCAATTAGGCTGCATGTCACCCAAAAAAGCAGTGCCTGGAATAAACATAATACCCTTGTGTTGAAACACGTATAGCATGGTTATGCCGATGCCTGAGCACATGCCTGCAACAGCAGCGTGACCACTGATTTTCTTAGAAAAAATACCCATCATCAGCGCGGGGAATATTGATGAAGCCGCTAAACCAAAGGCTAAGGCAACCGTTCCTGCGGCAAAGCCGGGCGGATTAAGCCCGAGATAGCCGGACACGAGTATCGCCAATGTCATGATGATACGACTGGACAACAATTCATTTTTCTCTGATATGTTGGGCGTCAGCACCCCTTTCATTAAGTCATGGGATATGGATGAAGAAATGGCTAACAACAAGCCCGCTGCTGTGGACAGTGCAGCCGCTAAGCCGCCTGCTGCTACTAAGGCAATAACCCAGTTTGGCAAGTTAGCAATGGCCGGATTAGCAAGCACCATGATATCTCTGTCGACTTTGACCATTTCATTGGTGTCGTCATTCGATGTGTACTGAATTTTACCGTCACCATTTTTATCTTCAAATTTTAATAAACCAGTCACTTCCCAATCTTTAAACCATTGTGGTCGTTCGTCATAAACCAGGTTTTGGCCAGGCGTAGGCTCAATGGTGTTCATTAAATTCAATCGAGCCATTGCGCCAACTGCAGGTGCAACGGTATAGAGTAAAGCAATAAAGACCAATGCATAACCTGCTGAAGCACGCGCAGCTTTAACGGAAGGAACGGTGAAGAATCGCATAATAACGTGTGGTAAGCCTGCGGTGCCAATCATTAACGATAAGGTGTAGGCAAACATATTAACGCTACTACCTAACTTTGCCGTGGTGTATTCTTTAAAGCCTAAGTCGGTGACGACCATATCGAGCTTGTCGAGCAAATAAACACCACTGCCATCAGCCATGGTGCTGCCTAAGCCTAATTGAGGTATAGGGTTACCCGTCAGGTGTAGCGAGATAAAGACAGCGGGCACGGTATAGGCAAAAATTAATACGACGTATTGAGCGATTTGTGTATACGTGATGCCTTTCATGCCGCCCATAACGGCATAGACCCAAACGACGGCCATACCAATGCCTAAACCAAGGCCATAATCAACTTCTAGGAAACGTGAGAATGCAACGCCAACGCCCTTCATCTGGCCAATGATGTAAGTGAGTGAAGCAATGATTAAGCAAGCTACTGCAACGATGCGAGCGGTTTTGGAATAATAACGATCGCCAATAAATTCGGGCACGGTAAATTTCCCGTGTTTGCGTAAATACGGCGCAAGTAACATGGCAAGAAGTACGTATCCGCCTGTCCAACCCATCAAGAAAACGGAACCGCCATAACCTAAGAATGAGATAAGCCCGGCCATAGAAATAAAGGAAGCAGCACTCATCCAATCAGCACCAATCGCAATACCATTTGCTACAGGGCCAACACCACCGCCTGCAGCATAAAACTCACTGGTAGAACCAGCACGCGCCCACCATGCAATAGCAAAATAAACGGCAAAAGAACCAAAGACGGCGATATAGGTGAGTGTTTTTAAATCCATATCCATTATCTGGCTCTCCTATTCTTCTTCAACGCCATATTTGGCATCTAGTTTGTTCATGGCATGTGAATAGTAAAATACCAGTGCAACGAACACATAAATGGAGCCTTGTTGCGCGAACCAGAAGCCTAATTTATAACCGCCAAGGCGTATGGCGTTTAATTGTTCAACAAAGAGAAGACCGCAGCCGAATGAAACAACGAACCAAATAATTAGACACTTGATGATAAGCCGAATATTTTCTTGCCAGTATGATGTGCTTTTAGTTGTCATGTTTTCTCCCTTTACACGTGCGTATTTATAATTATTATTAGTGAAGGTAAACGTTAAGTTTACATAGTTTATAGCCGTTATTTAGCCTTTTTTATCAATACTCTAGAAGCATATAGGCCAATCTCAAACAATAACCACATTGGGATGGCCAATAGGGTTTGAGAAATAATGTCTGGTGGTGTTAGCAGCATGCCAATGACGAATGTGCCGACGACAACATAGGGCCTTTTCTCAGCTAGTTTTTCAGGTGTAGTGGCCCCGGCTTTAACCATTAAGAAGGTGGCTATAGGTATTTGAAACGCTAATCCAAAAGCAAAGAATAGCGTTAAGACGAAATCTAAGTATTTGGTGATGTCCGTCATCACCGCAACACCTTCAGGCGCAGTAGCCGTTATAAATTGAAAGATAAGCGGTAAGACAATGTAATAAGCAAATATGATGCCTAGGTAAAAAAGAAATGTGCCTGCAGAGACAAGGGGCAGAGCTAATCGTTGTTCTTTTGCGTATAGGCCGGGTGAAACGAACAGCCATATCTGATAAAAAATCCATGGAATCGCGATGAAAAGCGACATCATTAAGGTTAATTTAAAAGGCGTTAGAAAAGGTGAAATAACCTCGATGGCCACCATGCTTGTGCCTTCAGGCATATGTACAAGTAGGGGCTGCGCTAAATAAGCGTAGATGTCATTCGCGAAAGGTAAAGAAGGCAGTAGAACAGCTAATATGCCAAGTAATGCATAAATTAAGCGTGTTCGAAGCTCAACCAGATGTGAAACAAGCGTTGCTTGTTGGTCACTTTCTGGTTCACTGGAGTGGTTCTCACCGCTTGTTTCAGATGCCATGATATAAAAAAGAAATCGAGTTAGAGTATAAGGCTAGTCTTTTTTGCTTTTTTCAGCGGAATCATCTTCTACAGATTGCTGATCTTCAGTGCTTGTTTCGGATTTTTCGTCGCCATCTTTCATAGCGCCTTTAAAGCCTTTAATAGCACCCCCTAAATCGCCGCCTAAGTTTTTAAGCCGTTTTGTGCCGAATAACAGTAAAACGATGACAAGAATAATAACCAGTTGCCAAATACCAATGCCGCCCATGTGTGTTCCTTTAAATAATGGTTAAGTCAGCGTTTATTCTATACCTTTCTATGTGTAATTTCAGCCTGAACGTATCTAGCTACTATCTATAATAACTAAAGGACTTAATCTAGTTGGCCATCGAAAAAGAACTTAACAAGTTGGTTGAATGCGTTTTTTTGCTCAATCTGAATCCAATGCCCACAATGATGAAAAACGTGTAGCTGGGCATTGGGTACCCTTTCTGCTAAATGGTAGGCGTTATTCAGGGGAATAAAGTAATCTTCACGCGCATGGGTGACTAACATGGGGTGAGGTATAGAGGCTAATTCAGTATCGGATAATACAAAGGCATCAATGGCATCTTTTGTCCCGCCTGAAAACATCGCAACGAATTGCTTACGCACCTTATCTTGCATAACGTTTAGATAACGCTCAGCTGCTATTTTTTGAACGTCATCCCCAAGAAGTGAAGGATTGTGTAGAAATTTTTGTATTAAGAAAAGCAGGTTTTCCTCAGACGGGTCATTATAAAACTCCCAGCCTTTAGTTAGGCCTTCAGTCGGTTTAAAAGGTGCGCCAACAGGGCCCATCAGTAACGCTTTTTTGAAGCGGTCTGGGTGCCTGTTAAGTAGATGTAACGTCACGCCCCCGCCCATTGAATTGCCTATAATATGTGCTTGCTCGATACCTTTTTTATCCAATAAGTCTATCTGTTGCTGCACCCAAATATCGATCCACGCTTTCGTGCCATTAGGTGGGTTATTGTGCTGGCTTAGGCCAAAACCGGCGATGTCCGGTGCTATACAGTGATAGTGCGGCGCTAAAAAGGGCAAAGCAAACTGCCAATTTGACATGGCGTTAGCGCCTGGGCCAGAACCATGCAGTAATAAAATTGCTGTTGCATTCTCTTCACCAACTTCGTGAAAAGATGTATTGAAACTGCCGGTTTTAATTGATGACATTTGCATAGTGGAATCCATGTTTAATGAAGGTTGTTATGTATGCTTTTAATCATACTTGAAGTGATTAATCTAATTGAATAACATTAGGTTATGTTAATGTTATTTAAATTTAAATAAAAGGTCTCATAATGAGTGCTGTAGTGCAAATAAAGCGTCAGGTGAGTATTGTTACAAAATACACGACGTTACCGCTGTTATGTTTTTCAATCACGCCTGTATTGGCTTATTTTGCAGGCGGTGGTGTTTGGTATTGGCTGACAGTTTTTGTATTGTTGGCGAGCATCGCGCTTGACCCTATTGTGGGTGACGATTCTATTAACGCCCCGGCGGATCTAGAAAAGGAATTAGAAAACAGTAATTTCTTCCGTGTCATGCTGTGGGCATACGTTCCGTTACAGTTTTTAATGACGCTGTTTTGTTATTCGCTGATCACTCAAACGCCAATGGCTATTTTTGTCACGTTAGGGGTGGATTACGTGCCTTTGAGTTGGGGTGAGATTATTGGTTTGTCTTTATCTTTGTCGTTAGTAACTGGATTTGGAGCAACCATTGGGCACGAGCTTTGTCACCACGGTAACGCCTTCGACCGATTTATGGGGCAAGCAATCCTTACGCCGATTAGTATGGCGGATTTCTTTGTGTATCATAATTTCCATCACCATTTAACGGTGGCAACACCAGAAGACCACGCAACAGCGCCGTATGGTGAAAATTTTTGGCGTTTTGCCTTACGTAGCACAATAAAGAAATCAATTTGTGCCTGGCAGGTAGAGGCAAAACGGTTGGCTCGTAAAGGGTTGAGTTGGCTTAATATAGATAATCGAATGGTTAGAATTACGGTAGCTCAAGTTGCTTGGTTATTTTTATTGTTGATTCTTTTTGGTTGGATGACGGTTCCCTTATTTATTTTGCAATATATCTTTCCCAGAATGCTTCTGGCGACAGCAGACTTTGCTGAACATTATGGTTTGATGAGAAAACAATTACCTGATGGTAGCTACGAAAAGGTTCGTCCAGAACACGCGTGGGATGACAGCGCTATTATTAGTAGTTTTTATATGTGTCAGATTGATCGGCACTCAGACCATCATGCTAATGTGGGTCGGCCTTATCAAATACTACGGGTGATGGACAAGGCACCTCGCTTGCCTTACGGGTATCTAAATATATTATTTGTGGTGATGGTGCCGTCAGCATGGCGAAAATTGATGCACCCGATTATTGAAGAGTTTTATGACACAGCGGATATTATTCCTTATGCCTTGCCGAATACATTACCCGAAAGGTTTGTTGAACGAGCAGTGATGGCGGAGATTAAATAAACGATGTTTTCTTGGCTTGAGTTAAAAATACCCCCACCAGTCGTGGCGTTAATTGCTGCGGGTTTGATGTGGTTTTTAAGCAGCAAAATAGGCGTTGATAGTTTCGATGTGCCCTATAAAACTGTGCTATGTAGCTTATTGGTCGGGTTGGGCTTAGTTGTGGATTTTTCGGCGCTATGGCGGTTTAGACAAGCAAAAACAACGGTTAACCCGGTACGGCCTAAGAACTCATCAGCATTGGTGACAACTGGCATATATCAATACACACGAAACCCGATGTACGTCGGTAATTTTATTTTTTTAACGGCTTATTTGATTTGGCTGGGCTCTCCGTATAACGTGTTTTGTCTTGCGTTGTATGTTTTGTATATGAATAAATTTCAAATTAAGCCCGAAGAGCGTGTTTTATTGGGCATGTTTGATGGCGAGTATGCAGATTTTTGCGAGAAAGTCAGGCGATGGATGTAGGTTGAATAGCATGAAGAATAAACTAAAAAGAAACAATAGGGAGTGACCACGGTGTCAACAATTGATTACGAACACCTAATACAAGAAGACAAGGTACATGGGTCTCTTTATACCGATGAAGCTATCTACGAAGATGAAATAGAGAAGATTTTTTACAGTAGCTGGGTGTTTATTGGCCATGAAAGCGAAATAAAAAAACGCGGTGATTATGTGGCACGTGATATTGGTCGTTCATCGGTCATTATGGTGCGTGGAAAAGACGAGGATATTCAAGTCATCGTCAACCGCTGCCAACACCGTGGCAACTTATTATGTAATGAGTCGCAGGGTAATAAACGAAATTTCACCTGCCCTTACCACGGTTGGGTATTTGGTTTAAATGGTGATCTGTTGGATGTGTCTTACCCCGGTGGTTTTGATAGGCCATTAGAGGAGCTTAATCTGGAAGTGTTAGTGACGGACAGTTATCGTGGTTTTGTTTTTGCTAGCTTTAAAGAACCAACGATCAGTTTTGATGACTATTTGGGTAATGGTAAAAAATTAATAGATCGCTCCTGTAATATGGCGCCGAATGGAAAAATTGACCTAAAAGGTGGCTGGATTCGCCAACACTTTGATGCTAATTGGAAAATGTTGCCTGAGAACGATACCGATGGTTACCACGTTAATTACGTTCACCAGTCGTTTGTACGTGCGATTGATTCGCAATATGGTGATTTTGTTGGCGCTGAAGATAGCATAAAAGGCGTTATCAAAAACTGGGGAAATGGCCATACGGAAATAGACTTTGCTCCGGGTTACACAAAAACGTTAGATTGGTTAGGGTCAACGCCTGAAAAAGCTAAGTTGTATGTTGATAGTATGCGTGAAGCCTATGGGCAAGAGAAAGCAGATCAAATGCTATACGACGGACCAGCGCACGCGTGCATATTCCCTAACTTATTTTTGGCAGAAATGAACATTGTTATATTTCAACCGACCGGTGCTCATTCAGCCGTGCAATGGAGTACGCCTATGTTTTTAGAGGGCGCGCCAGAATTGGACTTTAAATTACTGCGCCAAAGTGAAGGTGCTTTAGGCCCAGCCTCATTTTTGCTGGCAGATGATGCATCCATTGCCGAACGTGCTCAAAAAGCACTTGGGGCAGGCACGCCATGGTGTGATTTAAGCCGTGGTTTAAATCGTGAAACTGAAGATACCGACGGCGTAAAAACATCGCATATGACAGACGAAACATCTAACCGAGGGTTCTGGCACCATTACCGAGATGTAATGATGGGAGAGCTGTCATGAACCAGGCTGTATCAGCAGCATTAGCAAAACAATTAGAAGCCTTTATTATTCAGGAAGCAAAACTTGCCGACGAAGGACACTATGAAGCGTGGGAAGCGCTTTGGGCGGATGATGCCGTGTATTGGGTGCCATTAAAAGAGGGCGATGACCCAACTCAGCAGGTATCGCATTTGTATGATAATCGAACACGCATTGCGACCCGCATACGCCAATTAATGACGGGTTACCGTTATAGCCAGTTACCCATTTCAGGTATGCGCCGGCTGATTTCAAATTATGAATTTTTTGCTGAAGATGATGGGCGTTACAGAGTCGAAGCGAATTTCTTCTTGCCAGAATATTCCATTCAGTCGATTCATGATTTCAGAATTTGGTCTGGTCGCTACGTATACACCTTAAGTGCTAAGGGCGATGATTTTCAAATCCATACGAAAAAAGTATTGTTGGTGAATGGGACAGAGCCCGTCCCGACAATGGCCTTTTTAATTTAGCGACATGACAAAAAAACCTGCATTATCAGCCATTATTGGCCTAGGAATGACCGAGTTTACGCGAGACTACCAACTGCCTTCTTGGCAATTAGCCACGCAAGCGATTGGTTTAGCGATTGAAGATGCAGGATTAAAACACGATGATATTGATGGTTTATTGTTGAACAAAAGCCCTTTGGCCGAGCTAAAAGATTTCCCCATGGAAATTCAAGACTACGCCGGTTTAAGCAACTTGAGTTTGCTGAGTGTGGTGGAAGCCGAAGGCAGTTCGATGGTACAAACCATTCAACAAGCGACGATGGCGATTCAATCTGGCATGGCAACAAAAATTGTGTGTGTGTTTGCTGATACGCCGATACAAGCCAATGTGTCTTCGGGCGATGCGTTTGCAGTAGCGATGCCAATGATGGGCCACCTTGGTATAGAAATAGCCAATGGCTTTTACACCCCAATTGCGGCTTATGCGATGGCCGCACAACGTTATTTGGCGGTGCATAACAGAACCACAGATGATTTGGGCGCGGTGGCAGTTTCAAACAGGCGCTGGGCAGAATTAAACGAGTTAGCAAAATTACGTAAACCGCTGACCATGGAACAATACCGTGCTGCACCTTTTTTAATTGAACCACTAAGAATGTTGGATTGCGCTTACCCTGTTAATGGTGCCATTGCCGTGGTGGTAACGGGTGCGGAGCAAGCCAAACAATGCCCACAACCGCCGGCATATATTTATGGAATGGGTCAAGGCCATGCGGGAAATATTAATCGTCGTGGGCACCAGCCAGAAATTGATACAGGTGCAAAACAAGCAGGCGAAGTAGCCTACAACATGGCCGGTATAACAGCGGCGGATATAAATGCTTGCCAGTTCTACGATGCGTTTAGCATTTCTACGTTAATAAATTTGGAGCTTTATGGCTTGTGCGAAACAGGACAAGCCGGTGAGTTTGTTCAAGCAGGTGAAACATCGCCCGGTGGGTCGCTACCAGTTAATACAGGTGGTGGACATTTGTCGGGATATTACTTACAAGGCGCAACGCCAGTGTCTGAAGCTATTATGCAAATCAGGCAGCAGGCAACTGGGCGGCAATTAGAAAAGTTAGAGCATATGCTGGTAACGGGTTACGGCGGCAGAATGCAGTTTCACGCAGCGTTGATTATGGGTCAACAGGAGGCGCGTCAATGAAGTTTGCCCAAGCCGATGTTATTTGGCCAGATATTGAAGAGGTGGCTCGTCCTTTTTATGAAGGGATGCAGCAAAAAAAGGTGATGATTCAGCAGTGTTCAGCCTGTTCAACCCACTTACCACCAGCCCAAATTGTTTGCGACCATTGCGGTAGCGATAAATTGGACTGGCTAGAAGCCAATGGGGCGGGTGAGATTTATAGTTATGTTGTTTATCACCGAAGCTTTCACCCATTTTTTGACGATAAATTACCGTATACCGTAGCTTTGGTGGAATTAGATGAAGGGCCGCGTTTGCAGGCGCTATTTTATGGCGATGATTGTGTCGTTGGGATGAAGGTTCAGCCACTATTTACAGACGTTGCTGGCAAACATACTTTATTGGCTTATCAACCCGCGGAGAAAGATTAATGGATACGATGCCTAGAGATTTTGTAACGCGTTGTGCAAAAGCGCTGCCGAAAAAAGTAGCGTTTTATGATGGCGATAGACTAAGCACGTGGAGCGAATTAAACCAACGGGCTAATCAGTTTGCCACTGCGCTGCAATCATTAGGCGTTAATAAAGGGGACGTGGTAGCGGTGTTGGCGCACGAACACATAGAAGTGTACGAGCATTTTCACGCTTGCTTAAAGCTAGGTACGCCACGGGTGGGTATCAATTGGCGGTTTTCCGAGAAAGAAGTGAAATACGTTGTGGATGACGCTAATGTACGGGTTATTCTGGTTCAACAAAACTGTATAGAGTTAATTCAAGGCTTACTGGAAACATTCAACGCAAACGGGGTGCTTATTATTGGTTTTGCTGGGGAGCATGGCTTGCCGCTGGATTACGAAACGTTGATGTCAGAGCAGCTCAATAGTTCGCCAAATTTGCCGGTATTAGTTGAAGAAGATGCGGTTGCCATCAGTTACACATCGGGCACAACAGGCTCACCAAAAGGCGCGGTACTTTCGCAAAAGGCTTTAAGGGAAGCGATGGTGCATACCGTGCTGAATATCGGTTTAACGTCAGAAGATGTCTGGTTTGCACCGACATCCTCCGCTTGGATTACCTTCGTATTGGTGTCGATGAATTGCGTGAATGGAATGCCATCTGTGTTGCCGAATGGTGACTTTGAACCGCATCGTTTCTTAGAGTTTGTGAATAAATATAAGGTGACCAGTACGATTATGGTGCCGCTGATTATGCGTCGTTTGATTGAATTAATCGAAGATGGAGGCATCACGTTGCCAAGTTTACGGCTGATTACATTTGGCTCATCACCCGCCACGCCACAACTTATTCGCAAAGCAGATGAAGTATTCAATTGCGGCTTAGCCCAGCTTTATGGCGTGACGGAAGCAACCGGCGGTTGGGTTACCATTATGTCGCCGGAAGATACCAAGCGAGGTTTAGCAGGTGAGGAGCATTTGCTTAAATCATGTGGGCGGCCATTTCTACACTTTGACATAGAAATACGTGATGATAATAACCGCGTATGTGCAGCCAATACCGGTGGTGAGATTTGGTTAAAGTCTGACACCTTGATGACCAAATACCTGGGTTTAGAAGAACAGACAAAAGATGCTCTGCAAGAAGGTTGGTTACAAACTAACGATATGGGGTATTTGGACGACGAAGGTTTTTTGTACCTAACCGATAGAAAAAATAACCTGATTATTACTGGCTCCGCGAACGTATTCCCTAGCATGGTTGAAAATGTACTCGACGAACATCCACAAATTAGAGAAGTAGCTGTTGTCGGTGTACCACATCCAGAGTGGGATGAAGCGGTCGTCGCGGTGATTATTCCTCATGATGTAGACGCGTTTAACCCTGAAGAAATTATTGCTTTTAGCAAAACAAAGATGGCAAAGTTTGAAGTCCCCAAAGCGTTAGTGCTGGTTGATGATTTTCCTAAGGGCTTAACAGGGAAAGTGCTGAAGAAAGATATTCAAGCGATGTTTAAAGACGGTCGGTTACAAGTACCATGGGAACTGCCTGCTAGGCCGCGATACGTTCCATTTGTTTAGCCAAAGAAAAATCACGTTCGGTAATGCCGCCGGCTTCGTGGGTGGTTAAATTCACCACTACTTTTTTATACACGTTAAACCACTCGGGGTGATGGTTGGCTTTTTCGGCTAATATTGCTGCTTGGGTCATAAAGCCAAATGCTTCAACAAAATTGGCGAATATAAATTCACGGTGAAGCTTCCCGTCTTCGATAGACCATTCGCCGAATTCATCGACAAAAGCAGACACTTCTTCCTGTGGAGCAATGGATATAGTCATTCGGTGTTTCCTGAGTTGTTAGTTGCTTTCTCAGTATCACCCATTTGATATAACAAAAGAATAAAGGCCATAAAAATAACGCCAAGGTGCCAAATTAATGTGAAGACGTACATCGACTCTCTAGCAATATCTCCACCAAACCAAGCAATAGTAACTTGCGCTAGCCCCACGATAACGCCGCAAATTGCAGCAACACGAAATATGGTTGGTGCGCGTTTAGACTTAAAAAACAAAAAGTAGGCAGCGTCTGCAAGGTGAGCTAGTCCATAGGACCACAAGCTATAAAGCCAAACATCACTAACGGGAATGGATATTGCCAACAGCGATGGAATGAGTGAAAAGAAGATAACGACAATTGAGAGCTGAATTAGTAGCCGAATGTTTACTTGATCCATTAGCACCCATTTACGAATAGGTTTGTTGTTTAGCGCGACGATGATGGCGCTAAAGCCGGCTAGGGCAACGGCAATTTGAGCGATGGCGAGCATTAAATCTGTTGAGTGCATAAAGCTACCTGCGCATTGAGTTAAAACATATTTTCAGATTTTAGCCGTTAAAGAAGTTTAGATGTACTATTTGCCTAATTCATTTCCGCTGGTTTGGCTACTTCGCTAATGTGCGTGGATTGAATTTTCTCTCCGAAATATTAGTCCTAAACCGGTAGTTTCTCCAGCCCAAAATTGTGCTCTTCCGGGTTCTTAAATTAACCATGTACATTTCGTCTGGGCGCCAATACTTATCTAAGTACTTTTTGTATTTGCGATAAACCAATGTTTTAAGGTGTTTGTTGCGGCGGTTGAAATATTCCATTTTCCAAGGAATGTATTCTTTTTGGTCCATCCAAACTAAACTTTTACTGTATAGGGATCTTGGGTCTTTAGATACTTGTTCAACAACAAAAACAGGCCGGCCTTTGTATTCGTCATCACGGATGTATTTGTACGTATATTTTTCAATCTCGCGAGAACTCATGTCTTCATAGGAGAATTCACTGCCCATAAAAGAGCCGCCTTTGTTGGATGATGAGATGCGTTTGACGCGTTTTAGAGCAGGTAAGAAAAGCCATTGGTTATCATCATCGTGTTTATGTGAATGGGACAAGAATACAGTGTTTTTTACATCAAGTGGGGTTTTGAAAAGTAGCAAACTTTTGTCTCCATCACCAGGTACTTCAAGGGTTTTGCTGGAAATTTTACGAATACTTTTTTCACCCTGTTTGTTTTTAAGAATCATCAGCAAATCGGCTGTGAAATTACCCCAGCCATCGTCTCGCTGTTCACTTTCTTTGGCAATTTGGTAGCCGCGTTCAAATGGGTCTGATTCGTTAGCAGTAGCCAAGGTGGAAAAGAGAATTAGTAAAAGTAGTTTTAGAATATTCATTTTTTATCTTTAAATAGCATGAGTAACGGCGGTAAAAACAGAAAGTCTGCAATGAGCGCAAATGAGATAGTGATGGCAGTGAGTAAGCCTAATTTTGCATTTAATTGGAAGTCGGATAGCGTTAGTATCAAAAAGCCAGCGATTAGGACTATCGAGGTAATCCAAAGCGCGGTTCCTACATGAACAAAGGCATATTCAACGGCCTCGACTCTGGTTTTATTTAGCTCTTTAAGGGCATATTGAAATTTACTTAAAAAATGGACAGTATCGTCGACAACGATCCCTAAGGTTAAGCTGGCAACCACAGACACGGCGAGGTTTATTTGTCCATCAATTAGCCCCCACAGGCCAAAGGCCATTGCAGCTGGTACTAAGTTAGGTATTAGGCTCAATAAGCCAAGTTTAATTGATTTAAGCGCAATGATTAATACAAAAGAAATAAGAACTAACGCGATGGCGGTCCCCTTCAACATACTTTCTATATTGCTCTCGCCAATATGGGCAAAAATGAGATTAGGGCTTGTTGCATCTGTCCACATAAATTTTGGAGCGTTTTGTTTAAGCCAGTCATCAGCGCGTTTTTGCAGTGCTAGCATTTCAGAACTGCTAAGAGATTTAATGGTTGCTGTTAAACGGGAGGCCGATTTATCAACATTGATACGGTCGTTAAGGTCCAGTCCCTCTGGCAGAGACATTTCATAGAGCAACATATATTGAGCTGCGAGTTCTTGAGAATCGGGTACTTTGAACCAATCTTGGTCATCGTCATGCATATTTTTATTTAGTCGTTTCAGAATGTCTGCGACGCTATAGACGTGCAGTGTCTCAGGTTGCTGACGGTACCAAACTGCAAACGCATCGAGCGTTTCTAAGTAAAGTGGCGAATTAATGCCACCTGCTTCTTTGGCGCCGAGGGAATACTCCATCAAATACATGCCTGTTAAGTTATCTGTTGCATAATCTGTATCTGAACGGAAGGTGTTTTCTGGTGAGAAATAACCAACAAGGTCGTCATTTAGTTCATTCCTAGGCAAAAATGAAACGAGTAAGCCTATAATTAATGTCATGCTGCCGAGCAAAATCCACCGTTTAGAAATAACAAAATGGGAGAACTGTTGCATGAACTTGTTACCTTTCGTTCTGTATGGGCGAACTCGGATGGGCATCACCATCATCAATGCAGGCATAAAAATAATGGATAGAAAAAAGGCAAAGCCAACGCCCATAGCAACAATATTTCCCAAGTCATGAAAAGGCGGAGAGTCGCTAAAGTTAAGGCTTAAAAAGCCAAGTGCAGTGGTGATGCTGGTAATTAAAATAGGCTTAAAATTTACGGCAAGCGCATCACGGGTGGCTTCAATGCGTTGTTGTTTCCAGCTTAAGCGGTTACCCCAGCCTTTTCTCATTGAATGAAGATAGCTGACCAACATATGAACACAATCGGCGACAGCGACGGTTAAGATAATATTCGATGCGCCAGCTGATGGCGGAGATAAAGCGATACCGAACCAGCCGGCAGTGCCCATGGACGTGGTGATCGATAAAATAATAATAACGAAGGCCCAAATCATCGCTGAAATAGAGCGAAGCATTAAGCCGAGAATGACAAAGACCAGCGTAAACATAATTGGAATTAATGTTTTAATATCATGCAGCGATGCTTCTGGAAAAGCGTTGCCCATCATAACGCCACCGGTTAAACGAATGGTTAGGTTCGGATCTTTGGCTTCTAATTCGCGCGCAAGTTTTCTTGCATAATTGGCTACTTCAGGAAATTCTCCTTGCTCATTAATGCCTGGGAGCTGAGTGGTTACCTGAAGGCCGGTGACCTGTCGGTTTGCTGAAATTAGGCGATTTTTCAATAAAGGCTCGGATAGTGCGATAGTTTCTATCGTTGATAACTGTTCTTCACTAAGAGATGAAGCGTCTACATAAAGGTCCTGAATAATCAGTTCATCATTATCGCTGTAGCTGTGTTGAAAGTTTTGTAAGGAATCGACACGCTGGGTATAGGGTATGTCCCATGCTGAATAGGTGAGTTCTTCTATGCTTGTTAGTGTTTGAGTAGTAAAAACATTGCCATCTTTGGGCGTGATGATAAAAAGAACAGTATCATCCTTTGTGTACGTGTTTTGTAGACGGTCGAGTGCTAATAATTGTGGGTTGTCGTCACTAAAAAATATTCGATAATCGTTGGTAAAGCTTAAAAAACGCGCACCGCTGGATAAGACGCCGGCAATTATCAGCGTTACGATAATAATCGCCCAGCGCCCTTTTACAAGAGCATTAAAGTAGTGTTCGAACATTGTTATAAAGTTTAGCAGGGAACGGCTGTTATTCAACTGCGAACTAAGGCATATTTAATGTCATGTCGATGCTAACGTTTTGTTTATTATTCAACTACTTCGTAGGTAGAATGGCCATGTTCTGCTATATTTCTTAAATAATAATGATAAATTGGATAATCAAATGAAAAATAAAGTTTTCTCAATCATCTTTTGCATGCTGTTACCTTTTTCGGTGCACGCTGCAGATACGTTGGATGTTGATAACGGCACACTAGACATTATGGATGATGGTGATGCTATAGAGTTAGGGAATGATGGGGATTCTTTAGACCTTTCAGATGAATTGTTAGGAGACGATGATGCGTTGCTTTCTGAATCTGCGGATGAGGCTTTTGCAGAACCGGAGTCAGGACTCGTTTTTGAAGGGAAAGTGGCTTTAGAGCACCGCTATTTTCACCAAACAGGGCTTTCGCCAGATCAAGATTATCATAATAATACGTCATTTTCGATTGAGCCAAGTTGGCGCTATGAATGGGATAGTGGGTTGCAAAATATTGTATTCACGCCGTTTGTTCGGTTAGATGATAAAGACAGTGATCGAACGCATGCAGATATTCGTGAGTTGTTGTGGACAAAGGAATCGGGCAATTGGACGATACGCGCGGGTATCGGTAAGGTTTTTTGGGGTGTGACAGAGTCGCAACACTTGGTTGATGTTATAAATCAAACAGATTTGATTGAAAACACCGATGCTGAAAAAAAATTAGGCCAGCAAATGATTAATGTTGCCTATACGAGTGACTACGGCACGTTCGATATATTTGTATTACCGGGATTTAGAGAGCGTACGTTTCCAGGTAATGATGGCCGTTTAAGATTGGTGCCTAAAGTAGCTGATGACCATGTGATTTATGAATCCGGCGCGAAACAAAAGCATATTGACTTAGCACTTCGGTGGGCTCATACGATGGGTGATTGGGATATTGGTTTAGCGCATTTCCATGGTACAGCGAGAGACCCACAATACGTTCCAGTTATTAGTGGTGGGCAGTTAGTTGAGTTCCGTACGTTCTACGAAATTATTGACCAAACCAGTATTGATGCTCAGGCAGTAAAAGGTAATTGGTTATGGAAGTTTGAAGGACTTACTCGTGGCGGTCAAGGTTCTGGTCGTTATGAAGCAGCAACCGCAGGTTTCGAATACACCATTAGTGGTGTGTTTGAAACAGGTGCAGATTTAGGGTTTTTAGCTGAATATTTATATGACAATAGACGAGCAAGCGAATTAACAACGCCGTTTGATGATGATGTTTATATGGGCATGCGCCTAGGTATGAATGATGCTCAAAGTACAGAGTTGTTAGCAGGCGTTATAGTTGATCGTGACAACAGTGAATGGGCCTACAATGTGGAAGCGAGTCGCCGTATTGCTGAGGGCTGGAAAATAAACCTTGAAGCACGTGGGTTTTCAAATAATGATCGTAATAGCTTGATTGCGTATACAGTACGGCGTGATGATTATATTAAATTGGAACTAGAGCGGTTTTTTTAGGCTAATTCGCACGTAACGCCCGGGTAAGCGTTTTATGTTAGAACGCTTTGGAAATTTCACATTGGAGCAAGTAGCACCATGTTCCAATGTGTTTTTTGGATAGTACGTTTGCAATAACGGTTCTATTCGAAGTAACTAATTGAACGCGATCTCCCGCATCAATATTTTTTGACTCAACAATCACCCATGTTTTTTTATTTCCATGGCTGTCTTGCGTAAAGTAAATAATAACGGGAACAACATGAGATGGTTTGTCTCCACAATCTAATGGTTGAATGGTCGCTGGATAAGGTTTGTTAGTTAGCAGGCTTAACTTAAACTGTAACGTTGTATCTTCATGGCGCATATCAGTGGTGATCGCTAAAATCAGTTGTTTTCTAGAACGATTCATTGGGCGAAAGCCAATAAGCTGCCCTAGCGTTAACACTTCAGCGTCATCAAAAGTAGCTTGAAGAGTATTTTCTTCGAAGGTGTCCGCTAAAAATTCATAAGGGGCGACGGGCTTTTCTTCGGTAGAGCTAGAAAGGCTTTTATAAACAGCGGTAATGCCAAATGTGCAAATACGTGTAGACTCGGCTTCAAATAAGCTTTCATCTATTAGATTGTGCCCATTCCATGACTTTTCTAAGTGTTGTATTAATCCATGAGAAATAGATTGTTGGGCAGCTTTTTCTGCAGTTGTTTCAAAGCGCCCTATCGTGTCGTCAACAAATTCTTCATGATCGCTCAATAATCGTAGCAAGTTAGACAAGTCGATATGCCCCAGGTACGGTTGCCAAGCCGCGGGCGAATCAGCCTGAAAATCAATTAAACAGGCGGTATTGTTTTCAGTTGGACTGTTATCTAATATATTTAATTCAATTAGATCGCTCCATTTTTCAAGCAGAAAAAACAATTCGATAATTTCTGTTTTTAATAAGCCGTAGGGTTGAGCAAGCCTAAGTAGCAGAAGTTGCTTATAGCTTGCTGATATTGATGTTTTAGGTAATTCTCTAGCAATTTTGTCAATAACTACTTTATCGCTATCATGCCGAAAGTGGATGAATAATTGGTGAATATCCCGCCATATTCCATCGGGCTCTGCTTGTTTGTGTAGGTAGTTAAGTAAGATGACTTGGCCTAATCCCGCGAGGGTTCTTTGTATAATTGTCGGGCCTAATTTTTTAAGGTGCTTGGGTGGTGATGTAACTAAATGTGTTGTGACGGACCAATAACTAATCGTCAGCTCCATAGAAATGGACTGGAGTTGTTGAGAAAGCTCCTCGTCCTCTTTACTTAATGGGAATTTCTTGCCAATAGGTTTTTCGGCATAATGGTTAAGTAATAAGTAAATAGCGGGTCTAATGAGCTCAGTGCATTCAAATAAATCTGCTGGTTCTGCTTCTACATGATTAAGTAGTTGAAGCCTTGCTAATAAGAGCTCAGCTACTTGGGAATGATTCGCTGTTGGTAAACGCGTAACCCACATTTTTGTTTCCTTAGCGTTTAGCGTTGCCCAAATGTCTGGTTGGGGGCTTCGAGCGGGTAGGAATAAGAAATTAGTATGCATGGCCGCCAAGTCTAATCGAGTTGAATCAAACGAAAAATCATTATATTCTTTAGGCCAGCGTTAGTCATGGTTATACGCACGCCTTAACAACGCCGCCATCCACTCTAATAGCTGAGCCTGTTGTTGCTGATGCTAACGGGCTACATAAATAGGTCACCATGTTGGCGACTTCTTGTACGTCTGCAAAACGTTTAATGAGTGATGAAGGGCGAACGGATTGAAAAAACTCTTTCTCGAACTCTTCAAAGTTCTGGCCACCGCTAATTTGATCTACAAATTCAACCACACCTTCTGAACGCGTAGGGCCAGGTAATACGGCGTTAACGGTAATGCCAGTGCCAGCACAGGTTTCAGCAAGGCCACGAGAAACGGCTAATTGAGCAGTTTTGGTGGTGCCGTAATGAATCATTTCTTGGGGAATTTGTACGGCGCTTTCACTGCTAATGAAGATAATGCGGCCCCAGTCTTTTTCTTGCATATACGGCAGGTAAGCGCGGGATAGTCGCACACCACTGAGTACATTAACGTTAAAAAACCGTTCCCAGTCTTCATCTGGAATATCTAGGAAGTCCTTAGGCTCAAAAATGCCGAGAGCGTTAACAAGAATATCTATTTGTGGGTGTTCGGATGCTAATTGATTGCAAGCGTCGCTATTGGATAAGTCACCAGCAAAACACGCAACGTGTGCCTGTGGGTGTTCAGTAAGAATTTTTTGTTTAGCCGCAGCGAGTTTATCTTCACGTCTGCCATTAATAACAACGTGTGCGCCTTCCGCAGCCAGTGTTTTAGCAATGGCAAAGCCGATGCCTTGGCTAGAACCAGAAATAAGCGCTTTTTTACCTGCAATTTGTAAATCCATTAAACGTTGGCTCCAAGTTTTGCGGCTTGTTCTTTTGCTGCATTGATGACAGAACCGACGGTGTCGGGGTCTGCAAGGGTCGGTTCAATAATGACATTGTTAATATCCCTAAACCCAATGAAACCGAGAGACATTTCAAGATAAGGCTTTTGGAAGTCCATGCCCTTCGCTTCGGCATTGTTGTATTCGCCACCCCGCGAATAAATAGCGGTAACCGGTTTGCCTGTGACGAGCCCGAAAAAGCCTGCTTCAGGGTCAAAGCCGAACGTTAAGCCAGGTTGGGTAATCACATCAATGTAGTGTTTTAGTTTATAAGGAATGGAAAAATTCCACATCGGTACGCTGTATAGATAGCAATCAGCATCTTTAAATTGCTCCGCTAGGGTAACTATTTCCTGCCATGCAACTGTTTCCGTTTCACTTGGGCTTTGGCCGTGTAAAAAACTGTATTTGGCATTGAGTCGTTCACCATCAAATTCTGGCAAGTTCGCATCCCATACATTTATCGTAGTGACCGTATTGTCTGTAGAGGCGGCCTTGAAGGCTTCAATATAGCTATTTGCAACGTCACTAGAACTGGAACGCTCGCCGCGAGGTGATGATTGAATATAAAGTAATTTGCTCATGATGCTTTCCTGTTGTTAACTAAATTGATAGGCAGATACATTAACACCCATCACATTGTCTGTGAATACGTTTGAACCGTTATCGTTACCGGCGGCGCCTTCGGCTACCATGAGTGGAATGAGGTGCTCTTCTCGAGGGTGACAGATTTTTGCAGAGGGCGCTTGTGCCCAGTTTGCTAAGCCGCCTTTTCGGGCGGCAGGGCTGTCGGTGCAAGTTTTAGTTAGCCATGCATCAAATTGTATTGAGTGACCATCGGGATCATTGCATTGCATTAATATTTGCATATTATGAAAGCTGATGCCGCTACCAAGGATTAGTATGTTTTCATCGCGTAATGATTGTAGTGCTGCCCCAATTTGTTGATGATAGGCCGGGTCCAAGCTGCTATGTAATGATACTTGGACGACGGGAATATCAGCATCAGGAAACATCACTTTTAAGGGTACAAACGTGCCGTGGTCAAAGCCGTGTTCTGAATTGAGTTCACTTTTTATATCAGCGGCTGTGAACAGGGTTTGAATCTTGTTTGCTAACGCTGACGAACCGGGCGCGGGATATGTCAGCTCATAAGTATGTTCAGGGAAGCCGTAGTAATCGAAAATTAACTCGGGTTTTGGGTGACTGTTTATTTGAATAACATCAGCTTCCCAATGGGCGGAAAAAATAACGATGGCACTGGGTTTTTGTGGCAACGAAGCGTGTATGTTTCTGAGCCAATGTTCGGTTTTATCCCAGGTGTCAGCGTCACCTCTTGTCCAATCCATAAAAAAGCAAGGGCCAGCACCGTGAGGGATGTACAGTGAAGGAAAACGTGGTTCTTTCATGCGTTAAATCATTTTAATGTAAAGAGTTTATGATATATCATCTATTACAAATCAACTGTGAATTATAGGTGCCAATATGAGTGATACAAAAACAAAACTTTCGTGCGTAACAGTAGCGCTTCATTGGGTCGTAGGGTTAACGATGATTATTATGCTGACAGTTGGTTGGTATATGGCCGAATTTGAAGAGCACTGGCTATATCCTATCCATAAATCTGTCGGCATGCTTGCTTTCGTCGTGATTCTTGCGCGGGTGATTTGGCGTATTAAGCAGGGCTGGCCAGAAGCCGCGAGTAATTACAAAGCGTGGGAACATACCTTGTCAAAAATTATTCACTGGGCATTGATTATTGGCACAGTGATGATGCCAGTATCTGGCATGCTGATGTCTGGTTTAGGTGGTTATGGCCTGTCTATTTTTGGCTTGGAGTTATTGGCTGCAACACCAAACCCTGAAGAAGCGGGGAAAATGATACCGATTAATGGCCCTATAGCTGGCACAGCACATGAAATACACGAAATTGCCGGTTATGTGATTATGGTATCGGTGCTATTGCATGTATTGGGTGCTTTAAAGCACCACTTTATGGATAAGGACGGTACGCTTAAAAGAATGTTGGGTAAGCGTATTGACTAATCTGTAGGGTCTCATCAAATTTCCAACCCCCATCCCAGCCTTCCCCCCGCGAGGGGGAAGGAGTAGAAAGCATTAAATGTTAATGTTTTTATAATTCCCTCCCTCTTTAAGGGGGAGGGCTAGGGTGGGGGTAAAAT
>OJBT01000003.1_pt1 | contig 173105 bp, 175 predicted proteins | sample 1591101 | NCBI WGS metagenome assembly OJBT01 (sample SAMN05416773, study PRJEB24817) | seawater metagenome | isolation source: Sea water | place: Canada:Atlantic | collected 2013-11
AGGCATCACGATAATTTAGTGATTTTACCCCCACCCTAGCCCTCCCCCTTAAAGGTGGAGGGAATAAGACATTTGGGCGCAGATAGTATCTGAATTAATTAATAGCTTCTAGTTCGAACCCATAAAAAACAGCGCGAATTTAGCATTGACGTATCTATGCCATTGTTTACATATTACGTCTATACTGACCACCTACTTCAAAGAAAGTATCCGTGATTTGGCCTAGAGAGCAATAACGCCCTGCTTCCATTAATACGTCAAAAACGTTTTCATTGCTTTGTACAGCTTCTTGAAGTGCCTTTAATGATTGAGCTGCCTTGTCTTTATTCTCTTCATGACAGGTATTTAAACGACTCAACTGGCTTTGCTTTTCTTCTTCTGTTGAACGAGCCAGTTCAATGGTTGTTTCTAACTCATCTGCATGTGGGTTTTTGAACGTATTCACGCCAATAATAGGCAAGTCACCTGTGTGTTTCAGCATTTCATAATTCATGGATTCATCTTGAATTTTGCCACGCTGATACCCGGTTTCCATTGCACCAAGTACACCACCACGTTCTGAAATACGTTCGAACTCTCGTAGCACCGCTTCTTCTACCAAATCGGTTAGCTCATCAACAATGAAGGATCCTTGTAGCGAGTTTTCATTTTTCGCTAAGCCGTATTCTTTATTGATGATTAACTGAATCGCCATCGCCCGGCGTACAGATTCTTCTGTAGGTGTTGTAACCGCTTCATCATAGGCATTCGTGTGTAGGCTATTACAGTTATCATTAATAGCTATTAATGCCTGCAGCGTGGTTCTGATGTCGTTAAAGTCCATCTCTTGTGCGTGCAAAGAACGACCAGACGTTTGAATATGGTATTTAAGTTTTTGTGAGCGATCATTCGCACCATATTTAAAACGCATAGCAACTGACCATATACGCCTTGCCACACGTCCCATGACGGTATATTCAGGGTCCATTCCATTTGAGAAAAAGAATGATAAGCTCCCTGCAAAATCATCAATTTTCATGCCGCGAGACAAATAGGTTTCTACATACGTAAAACCATTCGACAAGGTAAATGCCAATTGAGAAATCGGGTTCGCACCGGCTTCAGCAATATGGTACCCAGAAATCGACACTGAATAGAAGTTGCGGACTTTCTTTTGAATGAAATACTGCTGAATATCACCCATCATTTTCAAACTGAATTCTGTAGAGAAGATACAAGTGTTTTGCCCTTGGTCTTCTTTCAGAATATCGGCTTGAACCGTGCCACGCACATTCGCTAACGCCCAATCTTTAATTTCGTTACGTTCAGCATCAGTTGGGTAATGGCCTTTTTCAGCCTCAAACTTTACACACTGCTGATCAATCGCTGTGTTCAAAAAGAATGACAGTAACGTTGGCGCTGGGCCGTTAATGGTTAATGATACTGATGTCGTTGGTGCACATAGGTCAAAGCCGTCAAACAATACTTTCATATCATCCAACGTAGCAATAGAAACACCTGAGTTACCCACTTTTCCGTAAATATCTGGACGTACGCCCGGGTCATTTCCGTAAAGGGTGACTGAATCAAACGCCGTAGATAATCGTGTTGCATCAGAGCTCTCAGACAACAGCTTAAAACGCCTGTTCGTTCTGAATGGGTCGCCCTCACCTGCAAACATACGTGCTGGGTCTTCACCTTCTCGTTTAAAGCCAAACACACCTGCTGTGTAAGGGAAGTTGCCCGGTACATTTTCTTTTAACAAGAAACGTAGTTGCTCGCCATCATCTTCATATACGGGTGTAGAAACCTTGGGTATGCGCGTACCCGACAATGAATACGTTGCAATATTGGTAGTGAACTCTTTGCCGCGGCTATTAGTCACGTATGTATCTTCTTTATACGCTGGTTTAATGTCTTCCCACACTTCTAACAATCGTTTGCAGCGTGGGTCTAATGCATCTTCACGCTTCGCTATTTGCTTGGCAAACGCATCATCAACATGTACTTCATCACCAAGCATTCGTTGCGCTTCTTTTAACTGCTGGCGTTCTCTAGCAACCTTTACCTGCTCTTTAATCGTTTTATGGTAATCACGCACTGTTTCGGCAATTTCAGCCAAATAACGCTGACGTTCTGCAGCAATAATGGACGAACTGGTTGTTGAACGCTTTGCTTCAACGGGTGCGAAGAATTCGCCTTCCCATGTGTTCAGCTCTTTGGTTTCAAATGTTTTTAATAAGCCTTGGTATAAGGCGGTGACGCCATCATCATTAAACTTAGACGCAATCGTGCCATATACCGGTAAATCTTCAACCGGCGTGGTGAATAGTTCATAGTTGCGCTGATATTGTTTTCTAACATCACGGTACGCATCTTCACTCCCTTTGCGGTCAAACTTATTAATGACCACTAAATCGGCAAAGTCCAACATATCAATTTTTTCTAATTGACTGGCCGCGCCAAATTCAGGCGTCATCACGTACATGGATGTATTAACGTACGGCACGATACCCGCATCGCCTTGGCCAATACCTGGTGTTTCAACAATGATTAAATCAAACTCCGACACTTTGCAGGCATTGATGATATTCGGCAACGCTTCTGGCACTTCGCCTTGTGTGTTACGCGTAGCAATAGAGCGGAAATAAATATTTGGATGGTTAATCGCATTCATACGAATACGGTCGCCCAGTAAAGCACCACCCGTTTTACGTTTGGTTGGGTCAATCGCAATAATGGCGATTTTTAACTCCGGTAATTCCAGTGTAAAGCGACGTATCAACTCATCCGTTAACGATGACTTACCTGCACCACCAGTGCCTGTAATACCCAGCACCGGTGTTTTAGCATGTTCTGCAGCGCCTTCTGATAGCGCTGCAACGTGTTTATCTGACACTGTTTTTTCATCCAACCCCGTAATTAAACGAGATAGTTTTCGGTATTCGTTACTGGTTAAATCATCAAAGCTTGTGGGAATGTCTTTGGTGGCTAAGTCATAGTCCGAGGTTTCAATCATCTCATTGATGATGCCTTGCAATTGCATTGACTGGCCATCTGATGGCGAGAAAATATGCGAGACGCCATACGCGTGCAGTTCTGCAATTTCTTCTGGCACAATCACGCCGCCGCCACCGCCAAATATTTTAATGTGCCCTGCGCCTTTTTCTTTTAGCAGATCAATCATGTATTTGAAATATTCAACATGACCACCTTGGTACGAGCTAATAGCGATGCCATGCGCATCTTCTTGAATAGCCGCATTTACTACTTCTTGTACTGACCTATTGTGGCCTAGATGAATAACCTCTGCGCCAGTTGATTGGAGAATACGACGCATGATATTAATCGCGGCATCGTGGCCATCAAACAAGCTGGCGGCAGTAACAAAGCGCACGTGGTTTTTAGCTTTGTATTTAACTATTTTATGCGGGTCGATCACTGTTTCTGGTGCTGCTGACATTTGGTGCTCCTAACAATTCTGTCTCAATTCAATACGCCTAATTTTGCCTGAAATGGTTTTCGGCAAAGACTCAACGTATTCGATTTCGCGCGGGTATTTATACGGCGCGGTTATTTCTTTCATAAATGTTTGAATTTCTTTCGTTAACTCAGGGTTCCCTGTGTAGCCTTCGGCCAAAATAATATAGGCTTTTACAATTTCGCCACGCGCCTCATCTGGCTTGCCAATGGCAGCCGACTCTAAAACAGCAGGGTGTTCTAACAATGAGCTTTCTACTTCAAATGGGCTGATTCTATAGCCAGATGAAGAAATAATGTCGTCTGAACGGCCAACAAACCAGAAGTAACCATCGTCGTCCATCATGCCGTTATCACCGGTGTGATACCAACCGTTTTTAAAGCACTTAGCCGTGGCGTCATCATCTTCCCAATAACCAGCAAACATACCCGGTTGAAGAGGCTCAGTGATTTCAATAGCAATACTACCGGTAGAATTTGCTGCGAGAACATGCCCATCTTCATCCACAATCTGCACATTAACCCCTGGAACCGGCTTACCCATTGAGCCCGGTTTCACCGGTAAACAAGGGTAATTTGCGACTATATTAATGGTCTCGGTTTGCCCATAACCGTCATAAATATCCGCTCCAGTGGCATCTTTCCAAACTTTAATTACTTCAGGGTTCAGCGGCTCACCCGCGCCGATTGCGTGGCGAATTGAACTAAGGTTATATTGTGACAAATCCATCTGAGCAAAAACCCGATAGACTGTTGGCGGCGCACAAAATGTCGTTACGCCTAGTTTTTCAATTAAATTCAAATGTAATTCCGCATCAAACCCAGTGCCGTTAAACAACACCATCGCTGCGCCCATTTGCCAAGGCGCGTACAACATTCCCCACGCTGCTTTTGCCCAGCCCGTATCCGACAATGTCCAATGAATGTCGTTTTCTTGCAAGTCCATCCAATACTCACCAGTAATGGTGTGAGCATGTGCGTATGCATTATCTCGCGCCACCATTTTTGGCATACCCGTTGTGCCAGACGTGAAGTAAATCATCATTAAATCCGATGCTTTACTGGGTTCTAGCTGTAATTTATCTAGTGACTTGTCAAAACAATTTGTCAATTGCTTAAACGTTTTCCATCCGTCTCTTTCCTCACCTATAACAATCAACTTTTCTAGTGTTGGGCAGTTACTCTTAATCGCATCAACTTTATCTGCATTCTCTGACGTAACAATCGCCATCGTCGCTTTCGAGCGGTTAATGCGGTATTCAATATCTTTAGAGGTTAATAAGTTAGTGCCCGGCATGGTAACAACGCCTAATTTGCAACAACCAATCATGATGGCATACCATTCAGGGATACGCGGAATCATCACGAAAGCCAACTCACCTTTTTGCGCACCCAACTCTAACAATCCATTAGCAAACTGATTTGATATATCCCGTAAATCACTGAATTTATGGTGTTTTATATTTTCACCAGCACCATCAATTTCAATAAAAGCCAGCTTATCTGCCGTGTCTGCTCGCTTATCGATGACATCAAAACCAAAGTTATATAACGCTGGTGTTTCTAGCTTAAAATTCTCTTTTGTGGATTCGTAATTATTCATGTTTGGCATATGAAACCCCTTACATTTAGCTGGTATTTAGCAGATAGTTTATCATTTTCTAATGCACATTAGAAATTATAATAAGATAGAAATATCAAGGTGTTTACCCCCTTGTTTTAGGGGCGAATACAAGGCGTTCCATATGGTCAGGAAAGTTAATCCAGAAACAAATCTATCTGAAGTGGCTTGGACGGGTCGATAGCATACTGCGTGAAATCATTAACCCCATTTTGGTGTAAAACCTCCTCATCACTAAAGAAGTTGCCTGTATGTGCTTTACTGTCTAGCTTGAAAATTTCAAACGCAGCATCAGCAACAATGGCTGGTGTGCGGCAGTTTTCGATGTTAACCATATTATTAAACATTGCTAATGCAGCTGTGCCAATAACAGTACGCGGCCACAATGCGTTCACGGCGATACCTTTCGGTTTAAACTCTTCAGACATACCCAGTACACACATACTCATGCCGTATTTCGCAATGGTATAGGCCGTATGGTTCTTAAACCACTTTGCGTTCATATTCAGCGGTGGTGATAACATTAATATATGGGGGTTTTTTGCCTCCGCTAAATATGGCAATGCTGCTTGAGAGCATGCATAAGTGCCCCGCGTATTAACGTCCATCATCAAGTCGAACCGTTTCATTGGCGTATGAGGCGTGTCCGTTAAACTAATGGCGCTGGCATTATTAACCAGCACGTCAATTCCACCAAAGTACTCAGCGGCCTGAGCCATTGCAATCGCAATTTTTTCGTCATCTCTAATGTCTAATTTAATGGCAAGCCCTTGCCCACCTGCATCATCAACTGCCTTAGCAACGCTGTGTACCGTTCCAGGAAGATTTGCATTCGCTTTATCAGACTTAGCCGCTATAACAACATTTGCGCCTTCGCTTGCCACCCGCAAAGCAATGGCTTCTCCAATGCCACGGCTTGCGCCAGTAATAAAAAATGTTTTTCCTTTTAGACTTTCCATACGAGTGCTCTATTTATTTTATTTAAACGTTGCTTCACGTCGCTCACTAAACGCCGTCACCCCTTCTGTAAAATCATGCTCTATCATGCAAGAAAAAAAGGTGGCCGCCTCTTCATCAAGGTGCTGTTTCAACGAGGCGTCAGAACTATCGTTTAGCAAACGTTTTGTACGAGCCAACACAGTACTTGGCCCTTTGACCAACTGGCTTGTCAATTTATTGGTTGTTACCAACAAGTCATCAACAGACACCACATGATTTACCATTCCCCAACGTTCGGCTTGTTCAGCAGAAAACCGCTCACCTGTCATTGCCAGTTGCATTGCTCGTTTTTGCCCAATGACACGAGGTAAAAAATATGTCATTCCCCCGTCTGGGCTTGTTCCAATCTTACAATAGGCGACCGACAGCACCGCATCATCGGCAATAACAACCATGTCACACGCCAACATAAGGCTTAAACCAAACCCAGCCACCGCGCCTTTAACACTAGCAATAACAGGTTTATCCATGCTGGTAATGTTGATAATGGCGCCGTGCAAAAGGTCGAAAATGGTATTGGGCAAAGCGCTCTCACCTTCTATAGCAAACGCGTCAACAAGGGACTTGAAATAATCAATATCGCCACCTGCCATAAAATGATCACCTGCCCCACTAACAATGACGCACTTAATGTCTCCATCACTTTTCAATTCCTCAGTGCACTTAAATAGCTCAAGCGCCATGTCTAAGTTGAGCGCATTAAGTTTATCGGGCCGGTTTAAAATAAGCCGCGCGATATGCCCTTCTTTTTCAATCAATACAGCTGACATCTCATTTCCTTTAATGTGAACATAATCAACATATTGCCTTTTTTTTGTTTTTTTGCAACAAATTGTTTGCTTCATTGGAAGTTTGGGCGTAAAACTGATATTAATTCTTGCATAAAGACAAGGATTTCTAATCATTAATTAGGAGAGCAATACATGAAGTTATCTCATTCTAAGGTCCTTGCAATAACACTTGCATCGTCTCTATCACTTATCTCGACCGTGTCTTATTCAGCTGCCTTTGGTATTGCTGAAAATAGCGCCTTAGGCATAGGTAACGCCTTTGCAGGTGGCGCCGCATCAGCAGAAGATGCTTCTACCATTTGGTATAACCCAGCTGGTATGACACGCATTAAGGGCAACCAAGTAGTTCAGGGTGTTCATCTTATTGCACCTTCTTTTGATTTTGATGATGAAGGAAGTACAACTGCATTAGGCGGACCTATCGCAGCTGATACTTCTGAAGACGGCGGTCGATTTGCCGTTGTTCCCAACTTCTTTTATGTACACAGTTTAAGTAACGACCTTAAAGTTGGTGTTGGTATTAATGCCCCTTTTGGTTTAGCTACCAAATATGGAAACGATTGGGTCGGCAAATACCACACGATTGAAGCTGAAATTGTCACTGTTAATGTCAATCCCGCTATTGCTTGGCAGGCAACACCAGACTTATCTCTCGGTTTTGGTTTGAACATTCAATATATAGAAGCAACGCTTAACAATAAAATCGATTTCGCCAGTGCCTGTGTTGGTACAGCCTTAGCAAACGCAGTACCAACAGCTGTCTGCGCTGGGGTTCCTGCTGGAACCGATGGCTTTTCACAGTTAGAAGCTGATGATATTTCATTCGGCTTCAACTTTGGTGCGCTATATCAATTGTCTGAACAAACACGGGTTGGCTTAGCATATCGCTCAGAAATTAGACATAAATTAGAGGGCGATGCTGATTTTGATGTGCCTGCCGCTGTACCTACTATACCTTTCCTTGGGGGGGCGATAGCAGCCAATTTTGTTGATGCTGATCTTGAAGCTCAACCAGATCTACCAGCTAGTTTATCTGTCAGTATTCATCATCAATGGAGCAGTAATATCGCTGTTATGGCAGATGCAACTTGGGTGGGTTGGAGCTCTATACCAGAATTACTCATTTTATTTGATAGCCCGTTAGTTTCAAGCGCTGAAGAATTAAAGTTAAAAGACAACATTCGCCTATCTATTGGCGCAACATACACAACAAATGGCCCATTCACATTCCGTACGGGGTTCGCTTATGACGAAGGCGCTGCTAGAAATGCGGCATCACGTTCAGCAAGGTTCCCAGACAATGACCGCTATTGGTTAACGTTTGGTGCTAGCTACCAATTAAATGACAGTATGTCTATTGATACTGGCTACGCACATATATTCGTACCTGACACTAAAATCAACCGTGTCGGTGGTTCAAGCAGTCTACTTTCAGGCGAATACGAATCAGCTGCAGACATTCTAAGCGCACAACTTCGCTGGGATATGTAAAAATTTATGTTTTAGCTCTAAATAAAAAAGCCCCAATACTGGGGCTTTTTTGTGTACGATTATTAAACGATAACGATGATTTAGTGTCTAAATGACAAAGGAGAACATCATGGACAGACCTTGGTTAAATAGCTATCCCGACGGCGTTAATGCTGATATTGATATCAATAAATACAGCTCTGTTGTTGAAATTTTCGAAAAAAGCGTTGCTCAATTCAGCGACCAACCTTCTTTTAGTAACTTTGGGAAAACGCTTTCTTACAATGAATTTGCACAAGCCACCACCTGCGTTGCCGCCTATTTACAACAAACCTTAGGGCTAAAAAAAGGTGATCGTGTCGCGATTATGATGCCTAATTTATTACAAAACCCCGTCTCTATTTTTGGCGTTCTAAGGGCTGGGCTTACGGTTGTTAATACGAACCCGCTTTATACTGCACGTGAATTACGTCACCAATTAAAAGACTCGGGGGCTAAAGCAATTATTGTTGTTGAAAACTTCGCTAGCACAGTACAAGAGGTGTTAGGCGATACCGATGTAGAACATGTCATCGTCACCAAGATGGGCGATATGCTCGATTTTCCAAAATCAATGGTTATTAATTTAGTTGTTAAGTACCTTAAAAAAATGGTGCCTAGCTATTCATTACCTAATGCTATTTCATTTAAAACAGTTCTATCCGAAGGCGCTAACCTTTCATTAACGCCTGCTTCTCTCAACCACGATGACATTGCCTTTTTACAATACACCGGTGGTACAACAGGCGTAGCCAAAGGTGCCGTGTTAACACATAAGAATATGGTTGCGAATATGTTGCAATCAGCCGAGTGGATTAAGAACGACGTAGTACAAGGTAAAGAAATTGTCATTACCGCGTTGCCGCTGTATCACATCTTTTCGCTAACGGCGAACTGCTTAGTCTTTATGGAGGCTGGGGCAAAAAATATATTAATCACTAACCCTAGAGATTTCGAAGGGTTTGTAAAAGAACTTAGTAGCATTCCCTTCACCGCTATGACGGGTGTAAACACCTTATTTAACGCATTAATTAATACGGAAGGCTTCAAAGAAATAGATTTCTCAAACCTTAAAATTACCTTGGGGGGCGGCATGTCGGTTCAACCGGCGGTTGCTGCACAATGGAAACAAATAACAGGGTGCACCTTATCAGAAGCCTTTGGATTGACGGAAACATCCCCTGCTGCTTGTATTAACCCACTTAACCTTAAAGAATATAACGGCAGTATTGGCTTACCCATTCCATCAACCTATTGCAAACTGATGGATGAAGATGGAAATATTATTACTAATGGTGAACCCGGTGAACTAAACATTAAAGGGCCACAAGTAATGCAAGGATATTGGAATTTACCCGAAGAAACCGCCAACGTTTTATCTGATGACGGCTGGCTTAAAACCGGCGACATCGCGAAAATGGATGGGGATGGCTTCTTTTATATTGTTGATCGTATTAAAGATATGATTTTAGTCTCAGGTTTTAATGTGTACCCCAACGAAATAGAAAATGTCATTGTTGAACATGAAGGTGTTCTCGAATGTGGCGTTATCGGTGTCCCTGATGAGAAACGTGGTGAAGCCGTTAAAGCGTTTGTTGTTCGAAAAGATGACTCTTTAACTGAAGCTCAACTAGCTGAACATTGTAAAAAGAACCTTACCGGATATAAAACACCTGACAAAATTGTGTTTATTAAAGAGTTACCTAAAACCAATGTTGGCAAGGTTCTACGCCGCGAATTAAGGTCTTTATAATACGTTGATATTAGCTTTTGAATGTTAATTCCAACATTAACTTGACGTTAACGTTAAGTTAATGCATATTACGTCATATGAATATTGAATCTGCAAATACAGAGCTTTATACCGCTAGCGAATTAGGCGAAAAGTTAGGCGTGTCAGCTCGCACCCTTCGTTTTTATGAAACAAAAGAACTAATAAACCCTACACGGGTTGGTAACCGCCGTATATATAACTATCAAGATAACGCAAGGATGACACTAATTCTTCGCGGAAAAAGAATCGGTTTTTCTCTGGATGAAATAAAAGAGTTTTTAGACCTATACGATGCTGACCCTAGCCAGATTAAGCAAATAGAACTATTACACGCAAGCGTCAAACAGCGTATAGATCAATTAAAGCAACAACAACAAGATATCAACTTAACACTGAATGAGTTAGAAGACATTCACCAAGCAACCACCCAAACACTACAAAAACTTTAATTAAATAATGGAGTTATTATGAAAAACGTCGTCATAGCAGCCTATGTAAGGTCCCCACAAACTTTTGCGCATAAGGGCAACCTTGCTAAGGTTAGACCAGATGATCTTGCCGCACAGGTTGTTTCTGGGCTTGTTTCTAAAACAGGTGTTGACCCAACAACAATCGAAGACATTATTATGGGTTGTGCTTTTCCAGAAGGCGAACAAGGTTTTAATATAGCCAGACTTGTTGGATTAATGGCTGGTTTACCTCAGTCTGTTGCGGGCGTTACGGTGAACCGTTTTTGTGGCTCTTCGATGCAAGCAATACATATGGCGGCAGGTGCTATTCAAATGAATGCGGGGGATGCCTTCATTTGCGCCGGCGTAGAGTCAATGAGCCGAATCCCAATGGGTGGCTACAACCCCATGCCAAGTCCTGCATTGTATAAAACACTACCAGCCGCTTATATTGGTATGGGCGAGACAGCTGAAATTGTCGCAAAAAAATACAAACTAAGCAGAGAACAACAAGATGAGTTTGCGGTTTTAAGTCAGCAAAAAGCGGCGACCGCATTTAAAAATGGCTATTTATCAGATGAAATTATTTCGATTCAAACTAAAAATGGCACCGTAGATACTGATGGCTGTATTCGACCAGAATCTACCGTTGAAGACTTGGCCAACCTTAAACCGGCATTTTCTACCGATGGTTCGGTCACGGCCGCTTCTTCTTCACCTCTAACAGATGGGGCATCAGCTACTCTAATATGCAGTGAAGACTATGCAAAAGAACACGGTCTAACACCTCTCGCACGAATTAAAAGCATTGCTGTAGCGGGCTGCGCACCAGAAACGATGGGATTAGGCCCAATCGTCGCTACAAATAAGGCCTTACAACGAGCTGGCTTAAGTATCGAAGACATAGATATTGTTGAAATTAATGAAGCGTTCGCAAGCCAGTCAATTGCTTGCATCCAAGACCTAAACATCCCTATGGAAAAAGTTAATCTTGACGGTGGTGGTATTGCCTTAGGACACCCTCTTGGCGCAACCGGCGCTCGTATCACAGGCAAAGCCGCATCACTATTAGCCAGAGAAAATAAAAAATATGCCTTAGCAACTCAATGCATAGGCGGTGGACAAGGTATCGCAACTATCTTGGAGTCACTCTAATGAAAATTGAAAACGTTGCCGTTATTGGCGCTGGTGTAATGGGCAGTGGCATTGCCGCTCAAATTGCAAATGCAGGTAAAAAGGTATTACTGTTAGACATTGTGCCTGAGGGCGCTTCGAATAAAAACATTATTGCCCAAAGTGCCATTCAAAAATTACTTAAAGTGAAGCCTGCGGCGTTGATGCATAAGCGTAATGCAAAGCTCATTACCGCAGGGAATTTAGAAGAGAATTTAAATGATTTAGCCGATGTTGATTGGATAATTGAAGTTATTGTCGAACGTTTAGACATCAAGCAATCTCTGTACAAAAAGATTGATGCTGTACGTAAACCCGGCAGTATCGTTTCTTCCAATACATCAACTTTACCACTGGCAGATTTAACCGCCGGCTTATCAAAAGAGTTTAGTCAAGACTTTCTCATTACTCACTTTTTTAACCCACCTCGTTATATGCGCTTATTAGAGGTTGTTCAAGGCCCTAATACTCGACAAGATGCCGTCGATTCAATCGCAGATTTTTGCGATCTTGAACTTGGCAAAGGTATTGTTAATTGTAATGACACCCCAGGTTTTATTGCTAACCGAATTGGCGCTTACTGGATGCAAACAGCCATGCTAGAAACACTCCGTCTTGGACTCACTGTTGACGAGGCGGATGCTATTTGTGGACGACCGATGGGCATTCCCAAAACAGGTGTCTTTGGCCTAATGGATTTGGTTGGTATTGATTTAATGCCACATATATTAGCGTCCATGGTTCATTCATTACCCAAGTCAGATGCCTTCCACGAACAAGCCGTTATGCCTGATGTTGTTACCAACATGATTAAAGCAGGTTATACCGGACGTAAAGGTAAAGGTGGCTTTTATCGATTAAACAAAAGCAGCGGTAAAAAAATCAAGGAGTCCGTTAATCTAACAACTGGCGACTATGCAACTAGCCAAAAAGCTCGATTAAAATCATTAAAGCCAACCATTGCTAAAGATTTACGAAAGCTGGTTAATTTTGATGATAAGGGTGGTCACTTTGCTTGGTCTGTTTTAGCAAAAACGCTAACGTATTCAGCCAGCCTAATTCCAGAAATAGGCAACAATATTGAAGCAATTGACCGCGCCATGAAACTTGGCTACAACTGGAAATATGGCCCCTTTGAACTGATTGATAAATTAGGCGTCGACTGGTTTGTTGAAAAACTGGACGCTGATAATATAACTATTCCTCCTCTTCTAGCTTCTGCTAAGGGTAAAAGTTTTTACCGGTTTAAGGATAATCAACGTCAATGCTTAAACTTAAATGGCGAATACGAAACATTGCTTCGTGGTGACGGTGTCATTTTACTAGAAGATATTAAACGCAATCAAGAACCCGTTAAACGTAATGCATCGGCCAGCTTATGGGACATTGGTGATGGTGTACTTTGTTTAGAATTTCACAGCAAAATGAATTCTATCGACCCTGACATACTCACTATGGTCGGTACTGCCATTAAGATTATTCCAAACAATTACAAAGCGCTTGTTCTATATAACGAAGCCGAAAATTACTCTGTTGGGGCAAATATTGGTTTAGCGTTATTTGCAGCCAATGTCGCTGCATGGCCACAAATAGAAGGCATGGTGAAATCTGGACAAGATACATACAAAGCACTCAAACATGCCCCCTTCCCTGTTGTTGGCGCTCCTTCTGGCATGGCACTTGGCGGCGGTTGCGAAAGCTTACTACACTGTGATGCGATTCAGGCCCATGCTGAATCTTATATCGGCCTAGTTGAGGTAGGCGTTGGTTTAATTCCTGGCTGGGGTGGTAGTAAAGAAATGCTAACACGATGGATGACTAACAAAAAACGGCCTCAAGGCCCAATGCCCGCTATCAGCAAAGCGTTTGAGCTGATAAGTACTGCGACTGTTTCAACATCTGCCGCTGAGGCAAAAGGCCACTTATTTATGGCGGCTACTGACGGTATTACGATGAATCGTGAACGTTTGTTATTTGATGCAAAAACCAAAGCGTTAGAGCTTTCAAAGGACTATCAAAAACCAGAGGCAGCTGAAATATCACTACCTGGAGCAACGGCAAGAACAGCTCTAAATTTAGCTGTTACTAGCTTTGTACAGTCTGGAAAAGCCACCAAGTACGACGGTGTTATTGCTGATCAGCTTGCGCTTATTTTAAGCGGTGATGATACTGATATTGCAGAACTTCATTCAGAAGACGACCTGCTAACACTTGAACGTAAAGCTTTTATGGCACTGATTAAACAAAACAGTACATTAGACCGTGTTCAACACATGCTTGAAACTGGCAAACCATTAAGGAATTAATTATGGCACTATTTAAAGCCCCCCTTGAAGATATAAAGTACCTCACTAATGAGTTTATAGACACCTCTAAACTCAGTGATGTTCCAGCGTTCTCAGATATGACTCCTGATTTAACGGATGCCATATACGATGAAGCGGCTAATATTACTGCGAATTTACTTTTCCCCTTAAACCGTACAGGCGATGAACAAGGCTGTACTTTAATTGATGGTGCTGTAACAACCCCAGACGGTTTTAAGGAAGCTTATAAAGAAATGACCAGCGGTGGCTGGGGAAGTTTTACCTGTGACCCTGAATTTGGCGGACAAGGCCTCCCCCATTACATTGCCAACTCAGTCGACGAAATGGTTGTCTCAGGCAATATATCTTTTAGTATTTACATGGGATTAACGATTGGCGCCTATAACGCTATTCATAAATTTGGAACTGAAGAACTTAAGCAACAATATTTACCCAATATGGTGTCTGGTAAATGGAGTGGCACCATGTGTTTGACTGAACCACAATGCGGCACAGACTTAGGATTAATCCGTAGCAATGCAATCCCTCAAGAAGATGAGAGTTATCAAATATCCGGCAGTAAAATTTTCATTTCTGCAGGTGAACACGACTTAACCGAAAATATCATTCACCTTGTATTAGCAAGAACACCTGGGGCGCCTGAAGGTATAAAAGGTATCAGTTTGTTTTTAGTTCCTAAAATAAACCTTAATAAAGACGGCTCTCTAGGTTCAGATAATAATGTTGTCTGCAGCGGAATAGAACATAAAATGGGCATCAAAGCATCAGCCACTTGTGCAATGGAGTTCGAGAATTCAACTGGCTACTTAATTGGCGATTTGAACAAAGGTATGAAAGCGATGTTTGTGATGATGAACAGTGCGCGTATCCATGTTGGCATACAAGGGTTAGCACTGGCCCATGCCTCCTATTCAAGTGCCGCTGATTACGCAAAAGAACGCTTACAAGGACGCTCATTAACAGGAACAAAACAGCCTGACAAGCCTGCTGACTCATTAATAGTTCATCCCGACATCAGGCGCATGTTAATGACAATGAAGTCCTATACCGAGGGCTCACGCGCCCTAAGCACATGGTTATCATTGCAATTAGATATATCTCACCATGCAAGCGATAAACACGTCCGAAAAGAAGCAGATGAGCTGGTTTCATTACTGACCCCCGTTTTAAAGGCTTTTTTAACCGATATTGGCGAAGAAGTAACTAGCCTTGGCATTCAAGTATATGGTGGACATGGTTATATTAGGGAAAACGGAGTAGAACAGTACCTTCGTGATGCACGTATTTGTCAATTATATGAAGGTGCAAATGGCATTCAAGCACTTGACCTAGTAGGTAGAAAATTACCAGCACATCTTGGCCGGTCATTAAGGCACTTTTTTCACCCTGTCTCGAATTTCATTGAAAAAAACCAAAGCAACCCAGAGTTAGCGCCTTTTGTTGTACCACTAGCTAAATCTTTTGGCAGACTACAAAATGCCACCTTATTTATTGCTCAAAAAGGCTTATCAAACCCAGATGAAGCGGGAGCCGCCTCAACTGATTTTTTGCGTCTTATGGGACTTGTAGCAATGGCGTATATGTGGGCGCAAATGGTAGAACAAGCTCATGCTAAAACAGGCAATATGACAGAGACTTTTTATAATAATAAAATAAAAACCGGCATGTTCTTTATGCAAAAAGTATTACCTCAAACGAGTTCGCTTCTTTCTACAATAATGGCGGGGTCAACAAGCTTGATGGCATTAGATGCGGATCAATTTTAATTGATTACAGTAATAATACGAACATACAATTCAACGCTAATAAAAACTGTTAATTATTCACTGGGGTAACCGTACCCCAGTGTTTACAACTTGGACACATCCAGTTTAATTTTTCCGAATCAAACCCGCATCTGTTGCAAAGAAAGTGGAGATGCTGCTGGTAAAGAGTACTGAGTGCATCAGATACAGTTTTAATTTCCGAGTCACCTTTTTTATCAACAAGCATTGATGAAAGTTTTGTTATATCGCTTAAACGGGGGCTTTCAGACAACTTATTTTTTAGGAATACAACCGCATTCTCATCGCCCTTTTGCTCACTTAACGCCAACACAAATGCATTGGTCAATAAGTCTGAGTTAATTTCGGACTCAACTGTCGCTAAGAACTGAAGCTTCTCTTTCTGTTTTTTGAGCTGGTTAAAACACAATATAAACAAATCTAAAAACACCGGCACGAAATTAATATTCTGTTGCTTAATGGTCATTAAGTATTCCAACGCCACCTTATGTTTTTTATTAGCTAGTTCAATTTCCACATTGAGTAAATTAGAGCGAACACATAACGGATCATACTTTAACGCTTTTTTTAAATTTGACTTTGCTTCTTTGGTATCGTGTGAATTAATCAACATAAGCGCTAATTCACAGTGTAAATGAGCCAATAAAATATGTTGGGGGGGTGAGTCTAAAGATTGTAGTTTCCGGGCATAATTAATGGCTTTCAGCCATTCTTTCTCTTGTTGATAGATAGAAAGAAGTTGCTTAGTAACATTTAAGCGGTGCTCTGGATGCTGCTCTAATTCGAGGAACAAAGATTCTGCTCTATCTAACAAACCAGCATGCATGTAGTCCATACCCAGTTCATTTAAAACACCAAGACGAACAATATGCTCTAATTCGGGACGAGCCATTAAATTTTGATGCAGTCGGATAGCCTTTTCTACTTCACCGCGCTTTCGAAACAATGTTCCCAATGCAAGATGCACTTCAATTGTTTCACTATCAACTTCAAGAAGGTTAACGAATACATCGACGGCCTTATCTGATTGTTCGTTAATCAGGTGGTTTAGACCTTGAAAGTATGTTGAATGATCTAAAGTAGAATGACTGGTACTATTTTTATAGTGTTTATGCGCCACATACCAACCAGTAGCAGCTGCTACTGGAAGTAATGCGAGGGCTAATTCAACCATTAATTCGAAGAATTAACAGGGAATGTCCTAAGGTTAGTGACTTCTTTAGTTATGATTGAAGCTTGTTTAGATAACGTTGATATTTTTCTACGTAACGTTAAGTTTTTAAAGAACCCCACCGTTAAACCAAGCAATACCCCAATAACCAACGTCGTAAGCAATGCAAAAGATAAAGGCATTTCCAGCCAACCGTAATAATAATTTATATTAATGGGAGCTGAGTTTGATACTGACAATACGAACCCTAATGCTAGAAATACAATGAACAGTAATAGATATATAAATTTCATAATTTAACGTTTATTAAGTGCAATAAAAAATCAATCGGTAGATTAACAGGTTACTTTATATTCTTATATGAAAAAAGCCCCTAAAGGGGCTTTTCTTAAAACTTTATTTTATATTTCTCTTTAGAATCATCAACCCTGGTTCTTAATTCTTTTCCAGGTTTGAAGTGTGGAACATGTTTACCTGATAGCTCTACAGCCTCCCCATTCTTAGGGTTTCTCCCTACTCTTGGTGGCCTATAATGCAATGAAAAACTACCAAAGCCTCTAATTTCAATTCTATCACCCGATGAAAGTGCTCTGCTCATTTTTTCTAATACACATTTAACAGCTAACTCCACGTCTTTATGGGGTAAGTGTAATTGCTGCTCTGCTAATTTTTCTATTAATTCCGATTTTGTCACGTATCGTTCCTTATAAAGAGACGAGGGGTTTTATCCCCTCGTCTAACTTAGCTTTATTTATCCATTGAGTTTTTAAAAATATCGCCTAATGTTGGTGCACTTGCATTTTTCGCAGAGTAATCACTAACAACAGCTTTCTCTTCATCAACATCTTTTGCTTTAATAGACAAATTAAGTGTTTTATTTTTACGATCTATACCAATAAACTTAGCTTCTATCTCATCACCTTCATTCAATAGATTTCTTGCATCATCCACACGGTCTGTTTGCAGTTCAGAAGCTCGTAAATATCCTTCAATACCGTCTGCTAACAAAATAACCGCGCCTTTTGCATCGACTTCTTTAACAGTACCTTTAACAATACTATTCTTATCATTATTGCCTAAAAACTCTTGGAATGGGTCTTGATCTAGTTGCTTAATACCCAATGAAATACGTTCGCGATCTGGGTCAATTGCAAGAATAACTGTTTCTAGTTCCATACCTTTCTTGTAGTTAAGAAGCTCTTCTTCACCTTTATCGTCCCAAGAAATATCAGACAAATGAACCAGCCCATCAATATCGCCATCAAGGCCAATAAAGATACCAAAGTCAGTAATAGACTTAATAACACCTTTAAGCTTGTCACCTTTTTTGTGAATAGCTGAGAAGTCTTCCCAAGGGTTACCTTTACACTGTTTCATGCCTAAAGAAATACGACGACGAGTATCATCAATTTCTAATACCATCACTTCTACTTCATCTCCTAAAGAAACCACTTTAGATGGATTAACGTTTTTGTTAGTCCAATCCATTTCAGATACATGAACTAGGCCTTCAATACCTTCTTCAATTTCAATGAAACAACCGTAATCAGTTAGATTAGTCACCGTACCATTCAATCTAGATTGAACAGGGTAACGCTGTAGGATATTTACCCAAGGATCTTCACCTAGCTGTTTCATACCTAAAGAAACACGTTTCTTCTCGGGATCATAACGTAAAACAGTTACTTCTAGCTCTTGGCCAATTTCTATCACTTCTGACGGATGCTTAACGCGTTTCCATGCCATGTCAGTAATATGTAATAAACCATCCACACCACCTAAATCGATAAATGCGCCGTAGTCAGTAAGGTTTTTAACAATACCTTTAAGTATTGCACCTTCTTTAAGGTTTTCTAACAATGCTTCACGCTCAGCACTGTATTCTGTTTCTAATACCGCACGACGAGAAACAACAACATTGTTACGTTTTTCATCTAGCTTGATAACTTTGAATTCTAGGTCTTTACCTTCTAAGAAGGTTGTATCTCTTAATGGTCTAACGTCAACCAATGAACCCGGTAAGAAACCACTTAAGCCGCCAACTTCAACAGTGAAGCCACCACGAACTTTTCCAGTAATTACACCAATAACCGTTGCTTTTTCTTGCTCTGCTTTTTCTAGCGTGCGCCAAGCAGCTGCTTTTTTAGCCTTGTCTCTAGAAAGTAATGTTGCACCTAGGCCATCTTCAACCATGTCTAATACAACTTCTACTTCATCGCCAATTTCAACTTCTAGTTCGCCTTTTGCATTAACAAACTGCCAACGAGGAACATTGCCTTCAGACTTTAGACCCGCATTTACAATAACAGAGTCGTTATTAATATCTACTACCTGACCTGTTATTAACGTGCCGGGAGTTAACTCTGCTGCTTTAATGCTTTCTTCAAATAATTCTGCGAAATTTTCGCTCATGATATTCTCTTTATGTTTCTTTTCTATCAGGCTAGGGCTGAATATGAAAAGGTTAAGTTAAAAAAAGATTTAAGCCTTTGCAGCTCAAATCACCTATATTTAGTTCAGTTATTTATATAATTGATTATACGATTTACAACATCATTTATTTCAAGATTTGATGAGTCAACAACCAACGCATCATCTGGAATTATTAACGGTGAAGCTGAGCGGGTTTTATCTCGCTCATCTCTTTGTTCAATATCTTCAATAACGGTGCGAAGGTTAGCATTAATTCCTTTCTCAATCAACTGCTTATAGCGCCTTTTGCCTCGCGTTTGTGCATCTGCAGTTAAAAATACCTTGTATTTAGCATCTGGAAACACGGTGCTACCCATATCACGGCCATCCGCTACTAACCCTGGGGATACATTAAAATCCCGTTGCTTATCCAATAAGGCTTTTCTTACCGCCGGATATACCGCTATTTTAGACGCTACATCACCAATTTCTTCGCTCTGCAACTTATCTTGTATTTCAATGTTGTTAAGTATTACAACCCATTCCTTTACGTTGTCCTGCTTAAACTCAATGTCAATATCTTTAGCTAGATCGCATACCGCTTGCTCTTTATTCAGATCCACGTTAGCTGTTGTTACTGCAACGCCTAATGCTCGATATATGGCGCCACTATCTAAATAGTGCCATGCTAGCTTTTCAGCTAAGCATTTTGATATTGTTCCTTTCCCAGAGCCACTCGGGCCATCAATGGTAAGAACGGGTGGCATTTCTTTCATTAATCTTTTGCTTTAATATTAAAGCCGCACCCTGTTGCCAATTCAACAAAACCAGGAAACGATGTGTTTACATTTTCACAATTGTTCACTTGAACGCCACTCTGTGAAACAAGACCCGCTACTGCAAAAGACATTGCAATTCGGTGGTCATCATGACTTTCAACAACGCCACCTTGAATTACTCCGCCATTAATCACCATACCATCGGCTGTCGCTCTTGCATCAACACCAATAGTGTCTAAGCCTTCTGCCATGCTTTGAATCCTATCACTTTCTTTTACACGCAACTCTTCTGCCCCTGTTAACACCGTCTTCCCTTTCGCACAGGCGGCAGCAACAAAAATAACCGGAAATTCATCAATAGCTAATGCCACGAATTCTTCTGGTATATCGATGCCTTTTAATCCGCTTGATTTAACGCGAATGTCGGCGACCTTTTCACCACCAATAACACGTTCATTGGTCAAACTAATATTCGCGCCCATTGCCAGTAAAATATCAATCACACCGGTTCGTGTTGGGTTAATACCAACATGGTTTATAGTGATATCTGAGCCTTGCGTAATTGATGCAGCCACCATTAAAAAAGCCGCTGAAGAAATATCTCCAGGCACATCAATTGATGTAGACGTAAGCTTTCCACCACCCTCTAACGAAATTGTATTACCAACCCGTTCTACAGGGTAACCGAAGCCTCTTAACATTTGTTCTGTATGATCTCGAGTAACAACAGGTTCTGTTACCTCTGTTTTACCTTCTGCATACAACCCAGCCAACAATATACAAGATTTAACTTGGGCGCTGCCCATCGGCATTAAGTAATTTATTGGCGACAACGATGCCACGCCGTTAATTTTTATGGGTGCTGTACCTTTTTCATTACTACCAATGTTTGCACCCATTTCTTTAAGGGGGTCTAGGACACGTTTCATTGGCCTTCTAGTCAACGAGGCATCACCTGTTAAAACAGAATCAAACGGTTGCCCGGCCAACAAACCTGCTAATAACCGCATAGAGGTGCCAGAATTGCCAACATATAATTCTTCAATTGGTGCTTTTAACCCTCTCATACCCACACCGTGAATACGAACTCGGCCTTCACCGAGTCTTTCAATATTCACGCCCATACGTTGGAATGCTTTTAGTGTGGCTAACGCATCTTCAGCTTCTAAGAAACCACTGACTTCTGTAACACCTTCAGCCAAGCTTCCCAACATTATTGAGCGATGGGAAATAGATTTGTCGCCTGGCACTCGAAATATTCCAGACAAGCTTGTACTCGCTTTCGTAAAAAAAGTATTCATAGGTTCTTTATGATTGACTTTGTAATGTTAAAAATTTCTCGCGAGCCGCTTGTGCTGATGCAAACAACTCACACAAACCATCTTTATTAGAAGACTCAATTAAACATGAGATATGCTCGTTAAGCGTTTGATATTCATTAAGTAACTTAACTATTTGTTTAGAATTTGCCATGCATATATCTGCCCACATTTCTGGGTTGCTAGATGCTATACGTGTAAAATCTTTGAATCCACCAGCTGCAAATTTAAAAATTTCTTTTTCATCTTCTTTGTTTTTTAGTAGCTCAACTAATGCAAAAGCAATAACGTGCGGAAGATGGCTTGTTGCCGCCAATACTTCATCATGATGTTGAACAGTCATTTCCGTAACACTAGCTCCCATCCCCTGCCACCAAGTAGAACATGATTCTTTAAACGTTGAATTTGTTTGCTTATCTAGGGGTGTAATAATGGTTCGCTTTCCATCAAATAACGTATCATTAGATGCTTCAACACCGTTATTTTCAGAACCCGCAATGGGGTGCGCCAAAACAAAATTATCTGGTACTTCACCAAATACTGCCTCAAGTGATTTAACAACGCTTTCTTTTGTAGAGCCAACATCTGTATATAAACAATCTGATGACCATACCGGCTTAAGAGCAGAAAATATACGTTCAAAGGAGCCTACTGGCGTGCAAACAACAACAATATCTGCACCAATAACAGCTGACATAATATCTGTTGAATAGCTATTGATAACACCTAATTCAACAGCCCGTTCTAGATTTTTTGTATCTCGCCCTACCCCAACAATTTGTGAACATAGGCCTTTTTTTCGGGAGGCTCGCGCAATGGACCCTCCAATTAGACCAACGCCGATGATGCACATTTTATTAAACACGGGTTAATACCTTTTTAAGCACTTTCAGCAGTAGCTCGTTTTGCTCTGCTGTACCAACAGATACTCTTAAGTGGTTCGGCAAATCATAACCAGGTATTGGCCTAACGATAACACCTTCATGCAATAATTTTTCGTAAATTTGCATAGCATCAACCCCAACATCAACGGTAATGAAATTACCTTTTGACGGGATATAATTTAAGTTTAACGCTGAAAACCCACCTTCTAGTTGTTTTAAACCTTTGGCGTTTAGCGCCCTGGTTTCAACCAAATAGTCGTCATCTGCCAAGGCTATCTTTGCCGCAACTAATGCTAAAGAATTCACATTAAAGGGCTGCCGAACCCGGTTTAATAAATCAGCTATTCCTGAATGACAAATGGAATAACCCACTCTTAAGCCTGCCAAACCATAAGCTTTGGAGAATGTTCTAGTCACAATCAAATTAGGATAACGTTGAACCCACTTAACACTCGCACTATCGTCATACGTTTCGCTGTATTCACAATACGCTTCATCAAGTACAACAATAACGTGTTTTGGAAGTTCATTAATGAAACTTTCCAGCTCTTCATCACTTAACCAAGTACCCGTCGGATTGTTTGGGTTCGCTATAAACACAACGGAGGTTTTATCGTTTACTAAACAACGCATCGCTGCCAAATCATGCCCATAAGGTTGCCCTGAATCAGGTGAACAAGCCTTGGCTACTTTAGAAACAGCACTAACTGATTGCGTTGCGATTGAATAGACAACGAATGCGTGTTCTGAAAATACTGCCTCGCGATTTGGACCAAGAAATGCTCGCGCTATTATATCCAATACATCATTTGAGCCATTCCCCAATGTAATCATCTCATCAGCTATAGCGTATTTCTTGGCTATCGCTTGTTTTAAATAAAAACCATTGCCATCCGGATATTGAGATATATCTTTACTCGCCATTTCAATGGCTTTTAGAACACGCTTACTCGGCCCCTTAGGGTTTTCGTTTGAAGCCAGTTTGATGATGTTTTTTAAGCCTAATTCTCGCTCTACTTCCTCAATCGGCTTACCGGGTATATACGCAGTTAATCCTTTAATGGACGGTATTACTAAATCATCAAAATATTTTTTATCGTGCATCAATCTATCAACGTTTCATCATAAATTTAGATAACAGCCTTTGGATACGACCCTAGTACTGTCAGAAAATTTACGTTTGACTCAAGTTCTTTTAAAACTTTTGAAACATTTTCATCATCTTTATGCCCATCAATATCAACAAAAAAAACATACTCCCAAGCACCTTGGCGCGAAGGGCGTGATTCGATTTTATTAAGACTAATGCCCGCATAGGCAAAAGGTGCAAGAACACCTTGTAATGCACCTGCGACATTTTTGGTAGAAATCATCATGCTGGTTTTATCTTCACCGCTAGCTGGCACTTCCCTTTCACCTATCACTAAAAATCGCGTGGTGTTATGCGTTTCATCTTCAATATGGCTCGCCAACCTGTTCAGCTGATAAATATCTGCCGCCATTTCACCCGCTATTGCTGCGGCCGTTGGTGTTTCAGACGCCAATCTTGCTGCTTCAGCATTACTACTAACAGCAACCACTTCGACTTTCGGGATATTTGTTGCCAACCACTGCCTACATTGACCTAGAGATTGTTGGTGAGAATACACTATTGTTATTTCTTTCAAGTTAGACGTTTGAGAAAGAAGGTGGTGATGTATTCTTAGCGCCACTTCACCACAGATACGCAGCGAAGAGGACATAAACGTATCTAATGTGTGAGTGATAACGCCTTCAGTTGAGTTTTCAACAGGTACAACACCATAGTGCGCATTACCTGTCTCGACCTGATGAAACACATCGGAAATTGTGGATGTTGCCTGTGTGTTAACAGCGTGTCCAAAGTGCTTAAGTGCAGCTTCTTGCGTAAATGTTCCAGTAGGCCCTAAAAAAGCAATTGTAAGGGGCTTTTCTAGCGCCAAGCACGACGACATTAACTCACGATAAATTCGCGCCACATCTTCGCCATCTAAAGGCCCTGGGTTTGTTTCCTTAACCCGCCTTAAAACAGAAGCCTCACGATCAGGTCGGTAAAAATCACCCACCTCTCCGTCTGCAATTTTAATATGTGCAACATCTTGCGCTAAACACGCGCGCTGATTGAAGAGTGTTAATAATTGATTATCTAACGCATCAATAGCAACGCGCAGATCTGTTAACGATTTATCAACACTCATAATTCAATCCTAAAGGGTTCTTACTGAAAGTACACCTTCAATACTCTTAATTTGACCAACAACATCATCGGTTATTTCAGTATCAACATCCAACAAAGTATAGGCTATCTCTCCACGTGATTTATTCAACAAATCCAATATGTTGTGGCCCGAATCCGCTAATATACTTGATATTTGGCCAACCATATTTGGCACATTTGAATTAGCTATCGCCATTCTAAAACCAGCAACACGTGGCATCTTAACTGCAGGGAAATTTACTGAGTTTTTGATATTGCCATTCTCAAGAAAATCTTTAAGTTGATCAGCAATCATAATCGCACAGTTTTCTTCGGCTTCACCTGTAGACGCACCCAAGTGAGGCAGCGTAATCACCTTAGGGTGATCTTTTAATAAATTACTAGGGAAGTCACATATATACGCATAAAGCTTACCCGAATCTAACGCAGCCACAACGTCTTCATCGTTAACAATGCCATTTCTAGAAAAATTCAAAATAATAGCGTTATCATTCATCGTACTGATACGGCTCGCATTCACTAAGTTTTTTGTCCCTTCATTAAAAGGCACATGAATAGTGACGAAGTCAGATTGAGCTAACAGCTCATCGACTGTATTTGCAGAACCAATTTCTGCTGACAACTGCCAAGCGCGTTCAACAGTAATAGCAGGATCGTAGCCGACAACATTCATTCCTAAATCTCTAGCTGTATTAGCCACTGATGTTCCAATAGCGCCAAGTCCAATTACACCCAGTGTTTTACCCGGTAATTCAAAACCAACAAAATTCTTTTTAACTTGCTCTACTTCTTTCGCTATTGACTCATCGCTGCCTTCTAGATTTTTTGCACATTCCCAAGCTTGGCAAATGTTACGACAACCTAACAACATACCCGTTAACACAAGCTCTTTAACAGCGTTTGCATTTGCACCGGGTGCATTAAAAACTGGCACACCGAGCGCACTCATTTTTTCGATAGGGATATTATTAACACCCGCCCCTGCACGTCCAATAGCCAATACGCTGTCTGGGATGACTGCATCGTGTAACTTTAACGAACGCAACATATAAGCATCGGGCGCTTGTAATTCAGATGCTACTTCGTATTTATCTCTCGGAAACTTTTCTAAACCTTTTACAGAAATATTATTTAATGTTTGAATCTTGAACATGCTATTTACCTTTAATATTGAATCTTATTCTATTGATTGTTAAGCGTTATTTTTTTCAAAATCAGCCATAAAACTAACCAAATTATCCACACCTTCTTCAGGCATGGCGTTATATATACTCGCCCGCATTCCGCCAACAGAACGATGACCTTTTAATGTAACAAGCCCTACTTTCTTAGCTTCAGCTAAAAACAAACCATCTAACTCGCTGTTTGCCAAGGTGAACGGTATGTTCATTCTTGAACGGCTGCTTACCTCAACAGGGTTACTGTAAAAGTCTGAACCATCAATTGCTGAATACAATTTAGTTGCTTGTCGAATGTTTCGTTGCTCAATTGATGCAACGCCACCCTGGCCTTTTAGCCAATCAAACACCAAGCCCATCAAATACCAACTATATGTTGGTGGCGTATTTAACATTGAACCTGCATCGGCATTTTTTTGATAATCAAATATAGACGGTGTGCCTTTAACAACCTCACCCATCAGATCTTCTCTAACTATTGTTAAGGCAATACCTGAAGGGCCCATATTTTTCTGACCGCCGGCATAAATGACACCAAATTTACTAACATCAAACTCTCTTGAAAGAATGTTTGATGACATATCGGCCACTAGTGTTAGATCCCCAACATCAGGAATGCTCTGAAACTCAACACCGCCGATTGTTTCATTACTTGTATAGTGTAAATACGCTGCATTTTCATCTATATCCCACGTATTCACTTGCGGAATTGACATAAATTTATCAGCTTCTGATGTTGCTGAGACGTTTACATCGCAGTGAATTTTAGCTTCAGAAATAGCTTTTTTTGACCAAGCACCGGTATTCACATAACAAGCTGATGTTTTACCGCGCAGTAAATTCATGGGCACCATCGAAAACTGCCCAGTCGCTCCACCTTGCAAAAACAACACTTTATAATTGTGTGGAATGTTTAATAATTCGCGTACATCCGCTTCTGCTTTTTCAGCAATCGAAATAAAATCCTTACCACGGTGGCTCATCTCCATAACGGACATACCTGCACCCTGCCAATCTAACATCTCATCGCGAGCTGTTTCTAGTACTGGCTCAGGCATTGCTGCGGGTCCAGCACTAAAATTAAATAATCGCGTCATTCAAAAACTCCTATTAGTTATAATTCATCGTCTGAAGATGGCGATACGTCATCTTCATCTACTTCTTCACTTTCTAAAAAAGCAATTCTATCTAAGCCAATCACCTTTTCATTTTTACCAGGGCGAATAACACGTACTCCTTGAGTGTTTCTACCAAGCACTGAGATTTCGTTTGTACGTGTTCTTACTAACGTACCACCATCAGTTATCAACATTATTTCATCGTTGTCATCCACAAGAACAGCACCCACAAGAACACCGTTTCGGTCACTTGTTTGCATCGCAATAACACCTTGTCCACCACGCTTGTGAATTGGGTATTCCTCTATTTTAGTGCGTTTTCCATAACCGTTTTCAGTTAAGGTAAGAACCGTACCGGGCTGCGAAATAATTAACGAAATAATTTGCTCGCCATCCTTTAAACGCATTCCTCTTACGCCGCTAGCTGTGCGCCCCATAGGCCTAACATCTGACTCATGAAAACTAGCCACTTTGCCAGAGCTTGCAAATAACATAATGTCTTTTTGACCATCCGTTACATCTACGCCGACCAATTGGTCGCCTTCACGTAAATCTATTGCAATTTTGCCACTTGAGCGCGGCTTTTCGAACTCCTTAATCAATGTTTTCTTAACCGTGCCAGACTCAGCTACCATTAAGATATACTCATCGTCTTTAAATTCACGTATCGGTAAAATAGCATTGATGCGTTCATCACTTTCCAATGGAAGCAAGTTAACAATCGGCTTGCCGCGAGAAATCCGGCTCGCCACAGGCAAGTTAAAGACCCTTAACCAGTAAACTTTACCTTTACTTGAAAAGCATAAAACCGTGTCATGCGTATTGGCGATAAATAACTTATCAATAAAGTCTTCATTTTTGGTATTTGCCGCCGTTTTACCTTTTCCACCGCGTCGTTGTGACGTATATGTGGTCAACGGTTGTGACTTAACATAGCCTTCGTGCGACAACGTGACCACCATATCTTCTTCAGTAATCAAATCCTCCGCTGTAAGATTCAAGAACTGTTCGACTATTTCTGTCCGCCTTTCTTCTTTATACTCTTCAACCAGATCAATTAACTCGTCTTTAATAACCGTCATCAATCGTGTTCTGTTAATGATGATATCGAGCAAATCATCAATTGAAACCAATAAATCCTTATATTCTTGAAGGATTTTATCTTGCTCAAGGCCAGTCAAACGATGTAAACGCAATTCTAGAATGGCTTGTGCTTGCGCTGGCGATAGATAATATTTCTTATCTACCATGCCATAGTGGTCTTCCAGCTTATCAGGGCGAGACCGGCTCGAGTCAGCCTTTTCAAGCAACTCCGCCACTAATCCAGGTTGCCATGCCGCTCCCAACAAAGCCTCTTTAGCTTCTGCCGGGTTTTTTGCTGCCTTAATCATCGCGATCATGTCGTCAATATTTGACAATGCAACTGCCAATCCTTCTAACGTATGCGCGCGTTCTCGTGCTTTACGCAAAAGGTATACTGTACGGCGCGTAACAACTTCACGCCTATGATCAATAAATGCGTCTAATATTTGCTTTAAATTCAAACATTGCGGACGGCCATCGATAAGCGCCACCATGTTGATACCAAAGACATTTTGTAACTGCGTCTGTTGATATAAATTATTGATAATTACTTCAGGAACTTCAGCACGCTTAAGCTCTATCACCATCCGCATACCGTCTTTATCAGACTCATCACGTAGCCCCGATATACCTTCTAGCTTTCCATCTTTTACAAGGTGAGCAATTTTTTCCATTAACCGTGCTTTGTTAACCTGGTACGGTAATTCAGTCACCACAATTGAAAGCTTACCCGTTGTACTCTCTTCCACATGATAACGAGCACGCAGATAAATACGGCCTCGCCCTGTTAGATACGCTTCACGAATACCATCAGCGCCGTTAATAATACCTGCCGTAGGAAAATCCGGCCCTGGCACATGTTCCATCAATTGATCAATCGTCGCATCAGGTTCATCAATTAAGTGAATACACGCTGACGTAATCTCAGCCAAGTTATGTGGCGGAATATTGGTAGCCATGCCCACAGCGATGCCCGCAGAACCATTGACAAGCAATAAAGGAACCTTTGCCGGTAAAACTGTTGGCTCATACTCCGACTCATCATAGTTGGCACTAAAATCGACAGTTTCTTTATCCAAATCCGTCAACATTTCATGCGACAACTTAGACATTCTGATTTCGGTATACCGCATAGCAGCAGCTGAATCACCGTCTATAGAACCAAAGTTACCTTGCCCATCCACCAACATATGGCGCATAGAAAAAGGCTGGGCCATTCTAACAATCGTGTCATAAACCGCTGTATCGCCATGCGGGTGGTATTTACCGATCACATCACCAACAATACGTGCGGATTTTTTATACGGTTTATTCCAGTCATTGTTCAACACGCTCATGGCGAATAACACGCGACGATGAACTGGCTTCAAACCATCTCGAACATCAGGTAACGCTCGGCCGACAATGACACTCATCGCATAATCAAGATACGACTGCCGCATCTCATCTTCAATATTGACGGGTATAGTTTCTGTTGTGAGCTCAGCCATTTACCAGTATCTCCACATACATATAAGCAGTTTTGGACCCAACAACAATAAACAAATGAGCGCTTTAAAAAACCGCTGTTTTTGTAGCTTTTGTTATTGGAAAATTAAACGGAAATTATACCTTATTTAGACCCGCACAAGGTACTCTTGTTTTGTCTTATATAAGCGTCTTAACCGGCACTAAATGACGTGCTGCTATCCAGGGGTTCAGCGCGCACTTCACCACCATTACAGACTTTATTTCGACCCGAGTTTTTGGCTTTATACAAAGATTTATCAGCCACTTCTATCAAGACCGCTCCATCTAATTCTTTAAACGCTCTTGGTTTGTCAACGATGAACGTAGATGTGCCGATAGATACCGTCATTTTTAGCTTCTTACCGCTTTGTAACGTTAGTGGGCAAGCTTCAACACATGCACGCATCCTTTCCGCCACTTCATTACCTTTTAGCTCAGATGCCGTCGGTAGTAGCACCACAAACTCCTCTCCGCCATACCTCGCCAAAATGTCATTACTTCTCAATTGACTTTTTAAGGCATCGGCAACGTGCTTCAGTGCTTGGTCTCCAATTTGATGACCATAACTATCGTTAACTTTTTTGAAAAAATCAATATCAATAAACAGACACGTCAAATCATCTGCCGTTCTTAGCGAACGCAATATTTCTTCATTAAGGCGTTGTTCAAAAAACCGTCGATTATTCACTCCTGTTAACGTATCAAAGAGGCTACTGCGGCTTAGCTGCTCGAAATTACTGGTGTTTTCAAAGCAAACACTTAATACGCTGCTTAATCGTTGCAAAAAGTATGTATCCATCGCGGGCAAGAAACGTTCACGGTCTTTACTACCAAGCACTAAACAACCTAAATAAACTCCACGCCTAACAAGCGGTAGCATTGCGACCGCGACTGGTTTTTTATTGTTTTTTGGCCAAAACTCGTTACTCAACACATCGTTCGACATACCCAACAGAATACGCTGCGCAACACCTAGCTTTTCCTTAAACACATCAACATTTTCAAGCAACATTAAATTTGAATAGTCATCAAATCTAAAACCATCTTCTGACAAAAATATTTGCACCTCTGCTTTCTTATCCGCCAACACCAAGCAAAGCGAATCCAAATCAAATGCTACTTGAATATCGTCTAATACGTGCTGAACAAGATCCTTCAAGGAATTTAAAGACAACAAACGCATTTCCAGATCTTGAAAACGTTTCAACGTTACTTCATTTCTTTGGACGCGCTCAATAAGCCCATCCAAATGGCTTTGCAACATACAAACCCGCGTTTCTATATCTTCCTTATTCATAGAAATAAAATAACATCATTTCTTCACCAAATTAATAAATTCCAACTCGTTGATGACGTTAACGCCCAACGATTCTGCTTTGGCTAATTTTGACCCTGGACTCTCTCCAACCAGCAAAAAATCTGTTTTTTTAGATACGCTGTTAGTCACTTTTGCGCCCAATACCCTTAACTTATCTTTGGCTTCGTCACGCGTCATTTCTTGTAAACTGCCCGTCACCACGACCACTTTACCCGCTAATACCGAATCCTGGTGTGACACTGCTATCATCTCTGGCCATTGAACACCTCGGTCAAGCAATGTTTGTATCACGTCTAAATTATGCTGTTGGCGAAAGAATACCGAAATGTGTTTAGCGACAACAGGCCCTACATCATCGACCGTCAGCAAATCCTCTTCACTCGCATTCATCAAGTTTTCTAGTGTGTAAAAGTATTCAGCCAAACTAATGGCCGTTACTTCGCCAACTTCGCGAATCCCTAGCGCATACAAAAAACGTGGGAGTGTCGTTAAAAGACTCTTCTCTAGCGACGCTAATAAGTTATTAGCAGATTTCTCAGCCATCCTTTCTAACGCTGCCAACTGCTCTAGCGTTAGCGCATATAGGTCTGCAGGTGTTGAGATCATAGATTGCTCAACTAACTGCTCTACAATTTTATCTCCTAGCCCATCAATATCCATGGCTTTACGAGAAGCGAAGTGCTTAATCGCCTCCTTACTTTGGGCACGACAAAACAACCCACCACTACAACGTACAATTGTCTCGCCCTCAACTCTATCCAACTCTGATTGGCATACTGGGCACACCATAGGTAAAACAAACTGGACTGTATTATTTGGGCGCTTATCTAACACCGCTGAAACAATTTCAGGAATTACGTCGCCCGCTCGGCGAACAATGACTGTATCCCCAACACGAACATCTTTACGGTGAACTTCTTCTTCATTGTGTAAGGTGACATTTGTAACGGTTACACCACCAACAAAAACAGGCGCCAACCTTGCCACTGGTGTTAATGCACCCGTTCTTCCAACCTGTACATCAATATCAAGCACCGTCGTCATTTTTTCTTGAGCAGGGAATTTTCTGGCAATCGCCCACCGCGGGGCTCTAGAAACAAACCCCAGCTTGTCTTGCAAGCTAAACGAATTAACCTTATGTACTACCCCGTCTATTTCATAAGGTAAACGAGGGCGTATATTCAGCAGCCTGTGGTACGCCTTATCACATTGATCAACCCCTATTGCTGCGGCTATTTGGTCGCAAATTGGCAACCCCCAAGTTTCAAGCAATAAAAACAACGCTGTGAGCGTGTCCGGCATTGTCATCCCATCACAATACCCAACCCCGTACACATAAAATGCCAAGGGCCTTTGCGATGTTATTTTGGAGTCAAGCTGCCTTAAACTGCCAGCTGCTGCATTGCGGGGATTAGCAAATAACTTTGTACCGTTTTTCGTAGCCTGCTTGTTAAGCAACTCAAAACCAGACAAGGGCATAAACACCTCACCTCTAACCTCTAATTCAGGCGGGTAATCATTTCCACTTAACAACAAAGGAATAGCCCCAATGGTTTTAACATTTTCAGTGACATCCTCGCCCGTCTTACCATCTCCACGTGTTGCTGCTTGAACCAACCGCCCTTGTTTGTACAGCAACGAAATGGCAAGCCCATCTAATTTTGGCTCAATGATGTATTCAACATCACTGTCATCTTGTAAGTTTTTCCGAACACGGCTATCAAACGACCTAAACTCTTCTAAACCAAAAGCATTGTCTAGCGAGAGCATTGGCACACGGTGCTTAACTTGCTGAAAGGTGCTTAACGGCTCTGAGCCTACTCTTTGCGTAGGCGAGTCAACTGTAATTAGCTCAGGGCAAGCTGCTTCAATATCTTGAAGCTCACGCATCAACATATCGTAATCAAAATCAGATATTTGCGGTGCGTCTAACTGATAATACCGCTGGTTATGGCGATTTATTTCCGTACGCAGCTGTTGAACCCGCGCTATCTTATTGTTAACACCTGTCATGTAACGCGATCATTTGAAAGCTGATCGCGGATAACATCAATTTTTTCAAATGTTAGCGGTTGCATGTCAGCATTCATTAATTCGCAATCAAACTGTTGGCAAATTGCACGTGCCGATTCCAACATTTCATCAAACGAGGAATTGGCTTCGATCGATTGGTTAGCTTGAAAGAAAAACACGAGGCCTTTCGTCTTAAAATCATTCATATTCCCAACCGGGAATGTACCTGGCTCCATTAAATTAGCCACATGAAACAATTGCGCCTCTACACCTTGTTCTCGCTGATATCGGTGAAATATCCCCATATCACCAAATTCCAAGTTCAACTCTGTAAACATATTGAGCAAATCCACACCTTGAATTTGACTTGAATCATTAGGCACAGCCACAAGTTGAACAACCATCGTTTCTTTAACGACGGGAACCGTATCCGCGCTTGAGCGCATTGTTTCCGGCTTTACCTTATTTGTATCCACCGCCTCAAAATGATCGACATCTTGTTTCTCAGGCTCATCAAAAGCAGGCGTTTCATCGACTACGTTTGCGACTGGCGCGTCATCGCTAATGACCGGTTGAACTTTGGCTGCTTCGTCAAAAAAGTCATTTTCTTGTTTGGGTTGGTTTTTTATTTTATCGTAAAAAAATATGCCTAAAAGAACGCATATTCCAACAACAACCAACAGCAACCTTAAGGCACTTTCTTCCATTCTTTATCCTAAAACCCTAATTAATCTAACTAACAACCATTTCAGTCGCTTCTTCAATATCAACTGATACGATTCGAGAAACCCCTGGTTCTTTCATTGTAACGCCTGATAGGTGATGCGCAATTTCCATTGTCGCTTTATTATGAGTGATTAGTATCATCTGAACCTGCTTAGACATTTCTTTAACCAACTCGCCAAAGCGGCCCACATTGGCTTCATCTAACGGCGCATCCACTTCATCTAACATACAAAAAGGTGCCGGGTTCAAGTCAAAAATAGCAAACACCAACGCGACGGCTGTTAAGGCTTTTTCGCCTCCCGAAAGCAAATGAATAGAGCTATTTCGTTTGCCGGGTGGGCGCGCCATAACCGTAACACCTGTATCAAGAATATCGCCGCCCGTAAGTTGTAAATACGCATTACCCCCACCAAATAATTTAGGAAAACGCTTCTCGAACCCACTATTTACTTTATCAAACGTTTGTTTAAACAGTGTTCTGCTTTCTTTATCAATTTTTTCAATGGCTGCAACTAACGTTTCGAGCGCATCGGTTAAATCTTTTTGCTGATCCGTCAAATACGTCTGACGCTCAGACTGTGTTTCCAGCTCTTCGATAGCCGTTAGATTAATCGGGCCAAGACGCTCAATTTTTGACGTCAGCACATTTAACTGATGTTGCCAACCGCCCTCTTCAGCATCATCTGTTAAAGAACTAAGCACCTCATCAAGGTTAATACCCGATTCTTGAGATTGCTCTACCAAGGTTTGCTTGCGGACTAATACTTCTTGATGGTTCACTTTAGCCGTTGACATATTCTCTCGCGCTAACTGAACATCATGTTCTTTACTACTCCTGCTTTTTTCTATTTGCTGGATAGTTTGTTCAAACCGCTCAACCGCTTGCCTTTCTTGAATTAGCTCAGCTTCAATTTTAATTTTATTCTGAAGCAATACGTCCAACTCTTCGCGCTGCTTATCTAATGGCTGGTCGCCACGTTGTAATACTTCTTTTGCCTTACCCCGTTGCTCTTCTGCTTGAATCAACTTTTCCTGAATACTATTTAGGTTCTGTGTTGTCAGCGCCTTACTTGACCGCAACGATTCTAACTCTAACATTAGGTGATGGAGCTTTTCTCGTTCGGAATGCAGCTCAGCTCTAGCTTCATCCAGCGCTAATTTGCGCACCGCCCGTTGCTCCTGAAAGCTTTCTCGTTGCGCTTCAAGTTCAGACGCTTCGTTAATCGTTTCTTCGAGTAGTTTTTTACTGGTAGCCAACAATGTTTCATCTTGCTGTTTTTCTTGTAACGCAACACGTAAATCATCCGCTATGGAGGAAAGGCGATGTTTCGCTTGATTGATTTTGGATTTTTTTTCAGACATCCGCAGTGCCAATGCGGATACCTGCTTAGCCATATCCGCTTCCGCTTGATGTTGTTGTTGACGTGCTTGTTCGGATTCCGCCAAACCGCTTTGCGCAAGCCGTAATGCCTGTTCTGTATCGGCAATTAACACATTCAACTTGGTCAAACGGCCAATAATTGATTTCTTTTCTTTCTCTAATGAGAGCGCACTGCCTTGTTTGTCTTCGCTTTTAACAAATACGCTATCACAATGTAACCAAACACCTGTTTTTGTAATTACCGATTCCCAAGCATCCAACTTAGGCAGCAAGTGTTCTGCCTCGGCAAGTGTTTCAGCGTAGTGAACACCTTCAAATAAGGAGACGGGTATGAAAGATGAGTCGATTAAGTTCGCAAGGCTAGTCGAAGACCTCTTAGCATTTGAGACTGATTGTTTACTTAACAAGGTGATGTCAGCCCCTTGTAAATCATCCAAGCCTTTCATTGCATGGGCTAAATCATCAACACAAATAGCCTGCAACGATGAACCCAATACTGTTTCCACCGCCCTTTCCCAGCCATCTTTAACTGATAGGTGCTCTACAAAGCGAGTGGATGTCGATAAATTGAACTTGTTTAGCCAATGCGAGACTGCTTTTTGCTTATCCCCCAAACTGGACTGCTGAAACATCTCTATTGATGCTAATCGACCCGACAGCCGAGCATGTTCAGCTCTATGTTTCGCCAAACTTTCATTATGCTGATGGAGTAAATCTCGCGAATCGGTTATTTTCTTTTGCAACGCTTCTACAGTTAATAAGGAAGCCTGGTGTTGTTTAGCCAATTCATCGTGGTTTTGTTGAATATCTGACAAGCCATCCGTCAACATCACTTGTTGTAAGTTATTCTCTTCTGTTTTTGCAGATTCTATTCGGTTCGACAACTGAATCAAGTGCCGATCAAATTGGGTGATTTTAGCTTTTTCCACATCAATTTTTCGCTTTGGCTCAGCCACTTGGTATGTAAAATCATCCCAAATTTTTTGCCATGCAATCATTTCCTCTTCCGCAGTCTTTAGACGCTGAATGACATCCTTTTCACGCACCTTGGCTTCTTCAATAAAGCCTTGATTCTGCTCAATTTTGTTATTGGTTTCTAATAGTTTGTCTTTTCCATCCACACCATCCGTTTCAGCACGTTGAATTAGCTGGCTGCTTTGCTCATAAAGCGTTTGGTGTTGTTCCAGCTCAGACTTTTTATGTTGGAGCGCTTGTTCAGCTTTGGCAATTTCTGACCCAATCGCATAAAAGCCAGCTTGCACTTTGTTCCACTTCTCACGTTGATCATTGTAGCCTTCACGCTTTTGCTCTAAATTTTTCTCAAGCTCACGTTGACCTGTGACAATTGATTCTACCTCTAGACCAAGTTGGGTTAGTTTTTGCGTCTGCTCTATATCTAAAACATTTAAGGATTGCCATTTAAGTGCAAGTAGCTGCGCTTTAATTTTGCGCTCATCTGTTTTTAATGCTTTATATTTTTCCGCCGTACCTGCTTGACGCTTTAAGTGGCGGCATTGTTTTACTATCTCTTCGCACAGGTCGCCAATACGCTCAAGGTTTTCGCGCGTTCTGCGCATTCTATTTTCTGTATCTCGTCGGCGTTCTTTATATTTAGAAATACCTGCCGCTTCTTCAAGAAACACACGAAGCTCTTCAGGCTTAGCCTCTATTAACCTTGAGATAGTCCCTTGCTCGATAATCGCATAACTTCGTGGACCAAGCCCTGTCCCCAAGAACAAATCTGTAATGTCTTTTCGTCGGCAGCGTGTACCGTTCAGAAAATAAGCAGACTGTCCTTCACGGTTTACTTGTCGTTTTAAGGCAATTTGGCGATTACCCGCATATTCGCCGGTAATGGTTCCGTCTGTATTATCAAAAATTAATTCTACGAATGCTTGTCCAACAGGTTTGCGTGTGGATGATCCATTGAAAATAACATCGGCCATTTGATCGCCACGTAAGTTTTTCGCAGAACTCTCACCCATTACCCATCGAACAGCATCAATAACGTTGGATTTCCCACAGCCATTTGGGCCAACAATCCCGACCATATCACTCATAAAAGGGATGGTGGTTGTGTCAACAAATGACTTAAAACCAGAGAGTTTTATTTTTTCCAAACGCATCAACTAACGATACATGATTGTGCTTTTTTCATAAAGCCGAATTATTGCGAATTCACCTTAATATTTATAAGAAAGTTGGCGTTTATAACGTCTTCTAAAAATAATCCATGTAAAATGCGCCAACACTATATAAATGAACTTGAATATTATGAGCACAACGCCTTCTACAGACTTAGAAACCTTTCCAAACCCTAATTCTGGCCGTGATTACACGATAAAAATCGACACGCCCGAATTTACGTGCTTGTGCCCAAAAACAGGCCAGCCGGATTTTGCGACATTACGTTTAGAATACGTACCTAATGAATCTTGTGTTGAATTAAAGTCGTTTAAACTTTATGTTTGGTCTTATCGCGATAAAGGCGCGTTTCATGAAGCCGTTACAAACCAAATTCTTGATGATTTAGTTGTCGCATGCCAGCCAAGATTTATGCGACTATCTGCTGACTTTAATGTGCGTGGCGGCGTCTATACAACGGTTGTTGCTGAGCACCAAGCCCCTAATTGGACACCTAATACACCTGTTCAATTACCCTAATTTGATCCTGTAAAAAATCAGCATAGGCGAAATAGAGGGCTATTTCGCTTAATCCAATATTCAATTAAACAACGTTTATTGTTCAGTTTAAATTCATCCGCACAACTTATCCTAACACTGCACCATAACTAAACTGTTCTGCAGTTAAGGATAATATTATGAATACTTTTTTAAGAATTGTTACATTAACAGCCGCGACTACATTGTTATTCGTCAGCGGTCAATCTATCGCGCGCAGTGGTGTTAGCTCTGGTTACGACCAGTCGCATCATCAACATCACTATAAAAAGCATCATTACAAACATTCGTATAATAATCGCTATAAACAGCATAAATACGACCGTAGACGTAGCGAAAATCATCATTACAAACCAAAGCACGACTACTCTCATAAACGGCATGGTTACAATGAAAGGCCTCGCCACTATGGTAACAAACATCATAGCTATCAACGTACGTATCAAAAACCTTATTATGCAAAAAACTCGCATGCTTACAGGCATCAACAGCATTACTACAAGCCAAAACATGCCATTAGACAGTTAGTACGGCATGCATATGGTTACCCAAATCATGGGCTAAATATTTACTTGAAGTTTTAGGCTTACATTTAGCCAATTCAACAGACTTCCCCCTCCGTGAGATTTTACTCTCACACTTAAAAGGCGAACAATTTACATTGTTCGCCTTCTTTTTTGGGTTAGCTTATTTTGCTAATGTTTACAATAATGATTGTAAAAGCTTATTCAAACGATGTACAAATGTAGCCGGGTCTTCTAATTGACCACCTTCGCTTAACAACGCTTGTTCAAACAATAAGTTTGATAAATCAGAAAAACGATCATCATCTGACTCATCCTTTAACCGTTGGATAAGCGCATGATCTGCATTCACTTCAAACGTCGGCAAACTTGGTGGCATATCTTGCCCCGCTGCTTTCATTATCCGTTCCATGTGCGCACCCATTTCATGCTCATCCGCAACCAAACAAGCTGGCGAGTCAGTTAAACGTGAACTAATACGAACCTCTTTCACTTTGCCATCCAGCACTTTCTTAATTTGCTCAAGCACACTGTTTAAGGACTCATCTTCTTTCTTTTCCTCAGTTTCAGCTTCTTTGCCATCTTTATCAATGGCAGCCAAATCAATATCACCTTTAGCGACAGACTGTAAGGTTTTACCTTCAAATTCTGGCATATGTTGAACCAACCATTCATCCACATGATCGGTTAACAACAATACTTCAATGTCCTTCTTTTTAAATACTTCAAGGTGGGGACTATTTTTAACCGTTGCATACGCACTCCCCGTTAAGAAATAAATCTTCTCTTGGCCTTCTTGCATATTTTCAATATAAGCCGGTAACGTTAATGTTTGCTTACCTTCAGTTTTAGTTGATGCAAACCGCAATAATTTAGCAATACGGTCTTTATTTTTAGCATCTTCAATAGGGCCTTCTTTAAATACTGGGCCAAACTCAGCCCAAAAGGTATCAAACTTTTCTGGGTGTTTTTTAGATAAGCCTTCAATCAATGACAATACCTTTTTAACAGCACCGGCTTTTAATAAATCAATCTGTTTGCTTTGCTGAAGTAATTCACGCGACACGTTTAGTGGCAAACTATCTGAATCAATAATGCCCTTCACAAAACGTAAGTAACGTGGCATCAACTCACCACCTTCCATTACAAACGTACGCTTAACGTAAAGTTTTACGCCGCTTGTTGCCTCTCTATCCCACATATCAAACGGGGCTTTAGAAGGCACATACAACAACAAGGTATATTCGCTTTTACCTTCTACTTTACTGTGGTTATACGCTAGTGGATCTTGGTAATCACCCAGTGTTTGTTTGTAAAACTCATTGTAGTCTTCAGCCTTTAAATCACCTTTAGACTTTGCCCACAAAGCAGTGGCGCTGTTAACGGTAATGTCATCTGGCTCGTCTTCTTTTTCTTCATCTTTATTCTCATTTTTCATCACGATAGGAATATCAAGATGTTCCGAGAACTTATGAACAATGGATTGCAGACGATGGCTTTCTAAAAACTCACTTTCACCTTTTTTAAGGTGCAAAACAATATCTGTACCGCGTACTGCTTTCTCTACAGTTTCAATAGTGTATTCGCCTTCACCTGCAGATTCCCACTTAATGCCAGTCGCTTTATCTTCACCTGCTTTACGCGTTATAACCGTTACGTTATCAGCAACGATAAAACTTGAATAAAAGCCCACACCAAATTGGCCAATCATTTGGCTGTCTTTGCTTTCATCACCCGTCAGCGACTCAAAGAACTTTTTAGTCCCTGAATGGGCAATCGTACCAATGTTTTTCTTAACTTCTTCTGCCGTCATACCAATGCCATTATCAGAAATGGTCAATGTACGAGCTTTCTTATTAATGGAAAGGCGGATTTTCAACTCACCATCACCTTCATATAACTTGTCGTTAGATAACGCCTCAAAACGCAATTTATCCGCCGCGTCTGATGCATTAGAAATCAATTCACGTAAGAAAATTTCTTTATTACTGTAAAGGGAATTAATAACTAGGTTTAAAACCTGTTTAGTTTCTGCTTCAAACCCTAATGTTTCTTTCTTTGCTTTCTCTTTTGTCTTACTCATTTTTAAATCCAAAATTATTAATTTGATACTTATAAATGGTGATTTAATTCAATTTTTCAAGTCTTAAAAAGAAAACCACCTAAATTAATCAGTATGTTCTAAGTTTTCACATGCCTATGAAGACCGCTTTCATCTTCAAATATTTTTGTATTTGAATTTAAAAAAGTTTTATGCAAATCCACTGAATCGCTGACTCCTATAGCATCAAAATTTTGCTCTAGCCATACTGACATTTCTTCTCGGCCTTTATCACGCAAGGATGTTAGAAAGTCCCAATCAGAATTAAATTTACTGCTTAATGATAAGTCCACTAATGCATCGTCTGCCCGTACGGAATGTACAAGAATATTCTTAAAATCGGCTTTATGTTCTTCTTTGAGCATATCGTGCTCAAGTAATTTCTTCACGAACGCTATTGAACGCATTTCTGATAATAAAGATGCGTTAAAACTGATTTCATTAATACGACTAACAATTTCTGCTGCCGTTGTTGGCGTATCAAAACGATTTATTGGATTTATATGTACGATTAATAAATCGCTACTATCTGTTTTGTAGAAGAGAGGAAACAAGGCCGGGTTTCCAACATAACCGCCATCCCAATAGTCTTCATCTTCTATCGATACTGCTTTAAATATCAACGGTAAACAAGCAGATGCCATTGCCACATCTAACGTAACATCTTTTGTATTAAACACACGTACTCTGCCACTTTGCACATGCGTTGTACTAATGAACAACTTGATGTCGTCATCTTTATTCAATGCTTCAAAATCAACTGCATCTGCTAATACATCACGCAATGGGTTCACATTAAATGGGTTAAGTTGCTCAGGTGAACAAACGCGAGACATGAAATCTGTCACCATGAAGTTCAAAGTATCAGGCACTTTCCATGGCATATATTTATCAAGGGGCCATTTACTCATTGGCTTCATGGCTTTACCCGCTTCTGAAATACGCCACCAAAAATCATGTAGGCTCTCACGTGCTTTCTCTGGGCCACCTTTCTGCATTCCCGACGCTAACACGCAAGCATTCATCGTGCCCGCACTGGTCGCACAGATACCATCAATACCTATACGGCCATCTTCTAAAAGCTTGTCTAGTACCCCCCAAGTAAATGCACCGTGCGCGCCCCCGCCTTGTAGTGCAAGGTTAATGGTTTTTTCTACTTTACTGCTTTGTTGTGTCATTAATTTAGTTACCTACGTAAAACGATTATTTAGTGTCCAAATAGTCATGCAAGACACGACCATAAGGTAGCGTTAAGTCAGCGATAAAATGCATCCCACCCACAACCTGCTTAACGGGCAAATCAGCCACAGGCGCATTCACGTGTGGAATCAAATGCAAACGAGCCGGACCCGACCAGGCCCCTTTAATATCAATATCGGCCAAGTTGTATGCAACCAACTGCGCTATCGCGGGTGTTCCATCAACATCGGGGATAAGCTTCAGGTTAACCTGTGTCTTCATCATTTTTTCAGTTAACGTATCAACACAACTGGTGCACACCACTTCATCATGTAAGTTATACGTTAGTTGTTCTTGCTTATAGCGCATGGTGCCCATCGCAACCCGTTCTCCAGCGTAATCCAACGTGCCTGTTAGTGTGTCTTCTTGAGTGCTTAATGTGGGTTGTGCTAATTTTTTTGGGAAGCCCCAAATTTCTCTACCACCCGAAATAGGCGACTCAATATCCAAATACATTTGCGATGTAAAGTTAACAGCTTCGCCTTGGTAGGTGGCAGGAATAACAATGCCACTTTCTGTGTAACTACCAAATCCAGAGCTATCTGGCATCTTAATGAATTCGTATAACACCGTGTTAGAACCATCTGGTTCTAGTGGCTCAGGTAATTGCGCGCGAATAGCGGCAGGGTCAGATTCATACGTAATAATCAGGTACTCGCGATCAATAAAACGATACGGGCCTTTGGGGTAACTCGGTGATGCCAGCGGCATCGATGGTAAGTTTAAAATATCTTTAGTGTTCATATGCTTTTTCCAACGCGTTTATTAACCGGCAGTCCAACCGCCATCAACAGAAATATGAGTGCCTGTGATATTTTCCGCAAACTCAGAACACAAAAATAAAGACGTACCAGCTAACTCTTCAACCGTCACAAATTTCTTAGTCCACTGAGCCGACAATAGCACGTCGCGCTTCACTTCTTCTTCACTAATGCCGCGCGCCTTGGCCGTATCTGGGATTTGTTTTTCAACTAAAGGTGTCATCACATAACCCGGACAAATTGCGTTGCAGGTAATATTGTCTTCAGCCACTTCTAAAGCAATCGTTTTAGTAAAGCCCAACACACCATGCTTGGCAGTCACATAGGCTGATTTAAACGGCGAAGCAATAAGCCCATGAGCAGATGCAATATTAATGATCCGGCCCCAACCTTGTTTTTTCATATGCGGAATAGCCGCACGTACTGTATGAAAACTCGAAGACATGTTAATCGCTATAATCGCATCCCACTTTTCAGGTGCAAACTCTTCGACAGGCGCAACATGCTGAATACCCGCATTGTTAACCAAAATATCAATTGAGCCGAAAACCTTCACTGCCTCTTCAACCATTAATGTTACTTCATCAGGTTTGGTCATATCAGCACCGTTATAAATACACTTAACGCCTAGCTTTTCGATTGCAACACGTTCTTTTTCAATCTCGGCAGAATCACCAAACCCATTCATCATGATATTAATGCCTTGTGCAGCAAACCCTTGCGCAATGCCCAAACCGATACCTGATGTTGAACCCGTTATTATTGCTGTTTTTCCTTTTAAATCCATTTCTCTACCCTACAATCATTTAGTGAACAATTACGTCAATATAAATAGAACGCCATATTAAAACTAGAAGCCATATAACGAAAAAAAACCTTGGGAAATAATCGTTAAAACAACTATTTTCCAAGGCTTTTTTTTGTAAATTGGTAGCGGGGGCTGGATTTGAACCAACGACCTTCGGGTTATGAGCCCGACGAGCTACCATACTGCTCCACCCCGCATCAATTTAGAGGCGGAATAATACTAGAGATACTGACTATTTACAATCTAAATAGACAAGATTTATAAAATAAACTGGTTTGTTAGGTATAAACACAAGGCGGCCATTAATCCGGCCAATATATCGTCCACCATAATGCCAAATCCGCCTTTTACGTGCCGATCTAAGAGGTTAATTGGCCATGGTTTAAAAATATCAAACACCCTAAAGTATATAAACCCTAACAATACATTTAACCAACTAAATGAAACCCACAACATAGTGAGCAAAAAACCTGCAATTTCATCCCAAACTATCCCACCATGATCATGAACACCGATATCATCGGCCGTTTTTCCACAAATCCAAATACCGACTAAAGAGATAAAAATCAAAGAGGCCAGGTATGTATCTGACCCCATTTGAAATAGACCATAATAAACAGGAACAGCGATGAGTGTGCCGGCAGTACCTGGCCCTTTTTTCGCCAATCCAGAACCGAAACCAAATGCCAATAAGTGCACTGGGTTTTTTAGCAACTGTTGAAATGTTGGTGTTTTATTTGTCATGGCTCGTCTCTGAGACGCTACTATTAAAGTGTTGAAATCCCTTATCAATCGCTTTTTCAGACCCGTCTGGCAGCACAACGATTAAACCATCACCCACTTCAATACTGCCAATTTTAGTTATTGATTTATTTGCGGTCAGTTCCACGATTGTTTTATTTTTTGTTAATGCTTTAGGTAACGTAAAGCACAGCTGATAATCATCGCCCGTAGAATAGGGCCAAAGAGCATCTTGTAACTCATCAATATGTTCTTTCACGCCTTCTGTCATCGGCAAGTTTTTATGAAAGACTCTGGCTGCAACGCCACTGGCATTAAGAATATGCGTAAGGTCTGCCGCTAGGCCATCAGAAACATCTATACACGCACTAGCAAGCGGTAATAACTGCTCACCTAAATCGATGTTAGGCGTAGGTTTTAAGTACTGTTTCAAATCTTCATCCAAAGCATCAGTTGCTGTTTGCTGTGCTTTTATTAATCCCAAACCGGCACTGCCAATAGTGCCCGATACATACACGTCATCACCTACGTTTGTGCCTGAACGTTTAAGCGCTTTACCTTTTGGCAACAGCCCCATAACGGTGACACTAATGCTTAGCGGCCCTTGTGTTGTATCACCACCAATCAATTGCATCGAATGGCTTTGCGCTAACGATAAGAAGCCTTTGCTGAATTCTTTCACCCAACTGTCATCGGCTTTTGGCAATGTAAGCGCAAGTGACACCCAAGCAGGTTTTGCCCCCATCGCGGATAAGTCACTTAAATTTACAGCTAATGATTTATGTCCTAAAAGATAAGGGGCACTATTTGATAAGAAATGAACCGTTTCAACCAATGTGTCTGTGCTAACAGCCAATTGCATATTAGATGGAACATCTACTAAAGCGCAATCATCTCCAATGCCTAATATGGCAGGAAAGGCAGCATCAACCTGCTTATTGAAATATTGGTTTATTAACGTGAATTCAGACAGCGCCATATCACGGAACTGTTACTTAGCTTTCTTAATATTAGCGCTAATCTCAACCGCTCTAGCTTTCTTTGCTATCTTGTCAAGCACACTGTTAACGAATGTATGACTTTTCGATGAGCCAAAACGTTTTGCTAACTTAACAGACTCATTAATAGCCACGCGGTATGGCACGTCAGGTTTAAATAACAATTCATAACTACCTAAACGAAGCACTGCTTTTTCAATCGGGTCTATTTTCTCTAAATCCCGAGAAGTGAATTCGCTAATAACGGTATCTAAATCGCTAATTTTATCAACAACGCCTGTCAATAAACCGATGAAAAAGTTTTTATGAAATTTGCCGTACTCAGGGTCACCTTCAAACTGCTGCTGCAATTCTTCTAGGTTTTGGCCCGTTACTTGCCATTGATATAACGCTTGAAGTGCAACCTGTCTTGCACTACTTTTAGGGGAACTCATTCGGCGTCTAACACCTTTAATACGTTAACCATCTCAATGGCTGCCAACGCAGCCTCTACACCCTTGTTACCCGCTTTTGTACCAGCGCGCTCAATAGCTTGTTCAATAGAATCTACCGTTAACACACCAAATGTTACGGGTAAGTTTGCTTGAAGTGAAACCGTTGCTAAGCCTTTAGTCACTTCGCCAGACACGTATTCAAAATGCGGTGTGCCGCCACGAATAACCGCGCCTAAACCAATAATAGCATCGTATTTACCTTGTCCTGCAATGCGTTGCGCAGCCAATGGCATTTCGAATGCTCCCGGCACTTTAACAACATCAATATTTTTGATATCTGCGCCGTGACGCAATAATGTGTCAATCGCACCGCCTTCTAACTGATCAACAATAAAACTATTAAAGCGACCTACCAACAAACAAAAGCGCGCATCGCGCACAATCATATTACCTTCAATTATTTTTACATCTGCCATGTTAAAACCTGTGTATGGTTATAAATTATGATTAATTATATCAGTGTTCGTTACCGCTAATCTAAAGAGACGTGCTCAACAATCTCAATATCAAAACCCGCCAAGCCCGTGTATTTCATTGGTGTGCCCAACAACTTTAACTTTTTAATGCCTAGGTTCGACAGTATCTGGCAACCAACACCCACCGTTCGTGAGTCAACTAATTGTTGGGAAGCAGGCTGACCTACGCCTTTTTCTTTTAGCTCTTGTTCGTGAATAAACTCCACGATAGATTGATCATCTTCTTGATTACGAATCAAAATGAGCGCGCCCCGCCCCTCTTCAACAATTTTACGCATGGCTCTAGGCAAGGGATAATGATCGCTTTCTTTGGCGTGAAGCAAGTCAGCCAATGTACTTTTCGCATTCACACGAACCAATACGGGTTCATCCGTATTCACATCGCCATAGGTCAGCGCCAAATGCAATTTGTTATCTATTTGGTCTTGAAAAGCATGCAGTCTAAAGTCACCATATTCCGTTGGATATTGGCAGCTACTCACTCGCTCTACATTTTTTTCATTCTGAATACGGTAATGAATCAAATCGGCAATCGTGCCCATTTTAAGTTCGTGCTTTTCAGCAAAAACCTTCAAATCATCACGGCGCGCCATGCTGCCATCGTCATTTAATATTTCAACAATCACCGCAGCCGGTTCGCCACCGGCCAACCTAGCTAGATCACACCCCGCTTCTGTATGGCCAGTACGATTTAACACCCCACCTGGTTGCGCCATTAACGGGAAAATATGCCCTGGTTGAACAATATCCGTTGGCTTTGCATCCGGCTTCACCGCCGCCAAAATAGTTTTTGCTCTATCCGCTGCTGAAATACCCGTTGTCACGCCTTCAGCCGCTTCAATAGACATCGTAAAATTAGTAGAAAAAGCGGCTTGGTTATCATTCACCATCAGCGGTAAACGTAATTGCTGACAACGTTCTCGCGTTAAGGTTAAACAAATCAACCCTCGCCCGTAACTTGCCATGAAATTAACATCTTGAGGGCGAACGTGATCAGCAAGCATCAATAAATCGCCTTCGTTTTCGCGATCCTCGTCATCCATAATGATAACGATTTTGCCTTGTTTCAGATCATCAATGATTTCTTGAGTAGTATTCATTACGTGTGTTTGTACAGAATTTGCGGCTATTGTAGCCGATTAAGCCGTGACTATTTACCGATTTATTACTTAATACAGCGTGGTTTTTGCTCGCACTTAAGACATGAACCCATTTTTTTCAAGCAAGGCTTTGTAATCAACCGTTGGCTCCGTTGCAGATTGACCCAACATTAATCTCTCTAGGTACCGCGCAATCACATCGACCTCTAAGTTCACAGCATCGCCCACATTGCGGTGCCCTAACGTTGTCATCTCTAACGTATGCGGCACGATATTAACGGAGAATGAACTATCATCGACCGTGTTAACCGTTAAGCTAATACCATCAATGCAAATAGAGCCTTTTTGCGCGACATAACGCGAAATTTCAGCAGGCATAGCAAACGTAAAACGCACAGAACGTGCATCCGATTTACGCTCTAATACACGACCTACTCCATCCACATGGCCACTCACCATATGGCCGCCTAAACGTGTTTGTGCTTGTAAGGCGCATTCTAAATTAACCGGTGAACCTGCTTTTATATCAGCCATTGTTGTGGCCGATAACGTTTCATTCGATACATCAGCTACGAACAGCCCAGCCGATAATTCAATCGCCGTTAGACAAACACCGTTAACGGCAATGCTATCGCCCAGCTGTGCATCGCTTAAATTCAAATCGTTAGTCGCGACCGTTAAACGCACATCACCCTGCTGTTGTTCAACGCGTTTAATTTCACCCATCGCTTCAATAATGCCTGTAAACATTTACGCCTCTTTATTTACGCTATACGTTAATTTAATGTCATCACCTAACTTATCCATTGATGAGTAATTCAATTGAATACGGTCAGATAACTGCGAAATAGTCGGCATTGCAAACGCACCGCGCGCATCAGCACCCAACGCACTCGGTGCCATATAAACAATTAGCTCATCAACAAGTCCCGCTTGTAAGCACGCGCCGTTTAATAACGCGCCCGCCTCTATCATCACCCTATTAATGGGCTGCTCGCAAAGCCATTTATGAACGGCTTGTAAATCCACTTGGCCTTTCGCATCCGCCGCAACAACTTCAACGTTACAACCCGTTTCACGTAATGCTTGTATGGCCTCTGCATCAGCGCTGCATGTTAATAACGTTACATCAGCGCCGCTATTGAACAAGGCTGCATCTAGTGGTGTTTTTAGTTTTGAATCAAGCACAACAATGTGCGGCTGCTTTACTGCGTGGCTGCCTAGCCCATCTCGCGCTGTTAATTGAGGGTTGTCAGTAAGAACTGTTCCCACGCCTGTCATCACAATGTCACTTTGGGCGCGTAAGCGGTGTACATCTTCTCGTGCTTGCGCGCCTGTTATCCATTGGCTTTCACCTGACGCCATGGCTGTTTTTCCATCTAAGCTCATCGCCACTTTGCTCATAATAAACGGTTGCCCCGTTTTCATTTTATGAATAAAAGCCGTATTAAGCGATTCAGCTTCTTCTTCCAACAAATCAACTGACACGTCAACACCAGCGGCTCGAAGCTTTTCAATGCCTTGTCCCGACACGAGTGGATTTGGGTCCTGCAACGCGATAACAACGCGTGCAATATTTGCGTTTACTAGTGCATCAGCACAGGGAGGTGTTTTACCTTGGTGACTACACGGTTCTAATGTTACATAAGCCGTGGCATTTTCAGCCAAGTCGCCCGCTTGTTTTAGGGCGTGAACTTCCGCATGAGCTTCACCCGCTTTTTCATGCCAGCCTTCGCCTATAATTTGATTATCTTGAACAATGACGCAACCTACGGAAGGGTTTGGTTTGGCGCTGTATTTCCCCTGCTCGGCCAGTTCTAATGCACGAGTCATAAATCGCTTGTCGTCAGACGAAAACGTCATATCAATCGTTACTTTTTAACGACTACTGACGTTAACGTTAATGGTTCGCTTTTTTCACCCTTCTCAAGCGAATCAATCACATCTCTAAACTCACTGATGTCTTCAAAACTTTTATACACGGAAGCAAAACGAACATACGCCACATGATCTAAATCTTGCAGCTCTTCCATCACCAATTCACCAATTCTCATGGACGGAATTTCACGTTCGCCCAAGGACAAAAGCTTTTTCTTAATGCGGCTCATCGCCGCATCAATGTCTTCACTCTTCACCGGCCGCTTTTCTATCGAACGAAGGAATCCCGCACTGAGTTTTTCTTCCCAAAATGGCTCACGAACGCCATCGCTTTTAATCACGCGCGGTAAATTTAACTCAGCTGTTTCAAACGTCGTAAACCGTTCCCTGCACGCCTGGCACTCACGGCGCCTGCGCACACTATCCCCTTCTCCCGCTAGGCGCGAGTCAATAACGCGTGTATCGCTGTCGTTACAAAAGGGGCATTGCATGCTGCTAAACCTTAGTCTGCGTAAACAGGTAAACGTTTACAAATCGCCAATACGTTTTGCTTCACGGTTTCTTGAACGGAACCGTTTTCAATATCATCCAAAATGTCGCACATCCAACCCGCTAGGTCTTTACTGTCTTGCTCGTTAAAACCACGTGTTGTAATCGCTGGAGCACCTAAACGAATACCACTGGTCACAAACGGAGATTGCGGGTCATTAGGCACAGAGTTTTTATTGGTCGTGATGTTCGCCACTTCCAACGCCGCTTCTGCTGCTTTGCCGGTTAAGCCCTTGTCGATTAAATCAACCAAGAATAAATGGTTATCCGTACCGCCAGAAACAATATTGTAACCGCGTGCTATAAACGTATCAGCCATCGCACTCGCGTTTACTTTTACTTGTTTTTGATACGTTGTAAATTCAGGTGATAACGCTTCTTTAAACGCCACCGCTTTAGCCGCAATTACGTGCATTAATGGGCCACCTTGCGTACCTGGGAACACCATTGAGTTTAGTTTTTTCTCAATCTCAGGGTTGGCTTTAGCCAAAATAATGCCGCCACGTGGGCCGCGTAATGTTTTGTGTGTGGTCGATGTTGTTACATCAGCAATGGCCACTGGGTTTGGGTATTCGCCCGCTGCCACTAAACCGGCAACGTGCGCCATATCCACAAATAAATACGCGCCAACAGAATCCGCAATATCACGGAACCGTTGCCAGTCCATCACGCGTGAATACGCAGAGAAACCCGCCACAATCATTTTTGGTTTATGTTCAGTCGCTAAGGCTTGAATTACGTCATAATCAACTTCACCCGTTGCTTCATTTAAACCGTATTGAATCGCATTAAAAAGTTTACCAGAGAAATTTACTTTCGAACCGTGTGTTAAATGCCCACCGTGTGCCAAGCTCATGCCTAAAATAGTATCGCCCGCTTTAAGCAATGCAAAATAAACCGCTGCATTTGCTTGTGAGCCCGCATGTGGTTGCACGTTGGCATAGTCCGCACCAAACAGCTCTTTAACGCGGTCAATCGCCAACTGCTCAGCAATATCCACATACTCACAACCACCGTAATAACGTTTGCCCGGGTAACCTTCAGCATACTTATTGGTTAGCATAGACCCTTGCGCTTCCATAACACGCGGGCTCGCGTAGTTTTCAGATGCAATCAGTTCAATATGATCTTCTTGACGTTGTTCTTCTTGTTGAATAGACGCCAACAGCTCATCATCAAACCCTTCAATAGTCATGCTTTTTGTATACATTACGTTGCCTCGCGCTTTTATATAGGTAGTGGATAAATTCAGAATCGACGATTTTACATCATCTAGTGCCAAACAGGCCAGAAAAGCATTCAAAAACACAAGAAGCGTTTTGTAAAACCCCATTATCGCGCTTTGAATTAATATGTTTTTGGAATAGTGTGCGCGTTGTCTGAGCGCAGCGAGTTTAGCGCACACCCAAAAAAATATTAATTCACGCGATTTGGGTGCCTTTTTCTTTGGTTCTGTTTCTTTTGGGCATACAAAAGAAATGAACGCCCTCGCGGCAGCGAAAGGTCAATCAAATTAGAAAAGAGCATAACTTACCTAATACACCTTTTAAAATAATGCCGCCTCAGTAATACTAAGCATCAACCTAACCAATCAAAAATAAAACAATGGCTCAATACATCTTTACCATGAACGGTGTTAGTAAAATCGTTCCTCCTAAGCGAAAAATCCTCACCGACATTTATTTATCTTTCTACCCCGGCGCAAAAATTGGCGTATTGGGTTTAAACGGTTCAGGTAAATCCACCCTACTTAAAATTATGGCAGGGTTAGATACCGATATTGAAGGCGAAGCACGCCCACAACCCGGCATTAAAATTGGTTACTTATCACAAGAACCCCAGCTGGACGAAAGCAAAGACGTACGCGGCAACATAGAAGAAGCACTCGGTGATTTCACCGATGCCCAAGCCCAATTAGATGCCGTTTATGCCGCCTACGCAGAACCCGATGCAGACTTTGATGCGCTAGCAAAAAAACAAGCCGAACTAGAAAACATACTACAAGCAGGTGATGGCCACGACACAGACCGCACCATGGAAATAGCGGCCGATGCGTTACGCCTACCGCCTTGGGATGCCGATGTTAGCAAACTATCCGGTGGTGAAAAACGCCGTGTTGCACTGTGTAAATTACTATTATCAAAACCCGACATGTTACTGCTGGATGAACCGACCAACCACTTGGATGCAGAGTCCGTCGCGTGGTTAGAACGCTTCCTACACGACTTTACCGGCACCGTTGTTGCCGTTACCCATGATAGATACTTTTTAGATAACGTTGCCGGTTGGATTTTAGAACTAGATCGCGGTCGCGGCATCCCGTGGGAAGGCAATTACTCATCGTGGTTAGAACAAAAAGACGCACGCTTAGAGCAAGAACAAAAAGCCGAAGCTTCACAACAACGCTCCATTAAAAAAGAACTGGAATGGGTACGCTCAAACCCCAAAGGCCGCCACGCCAAAAGCAAAGCGCGGATGGCACGGTTTGACGAACTGCAATCCAAAGACTTCCAAAAACGCAGCGAAACCCAAGAAATTTACATACCCCCTGGCCCACGCTTGGGCGACTCTGTAATAGAAGCCGTTAACGTCAGCAAAGCTTTTGGTGACCGTGTGTTGTTTGACAACCTAAACTTCAACCTGCCACAAGGTGGCATCGTCGGCATTATTGGTGCCAACGGCGCGGGTAAATCCACCCTGTTTAAAATGATGGGCGGGTTAGAAGAACCGAGTGGTGGCGACATTAAAATAGGCGAAACGGTAAAACTCGCCTATGTAGACCAATCCCGCGATGGCCTAGACGATAACAAAACCGTGTTCGAAGAAATTTCCGAAGGTAACGACGTGATAACCGTCGGCACCTACGAAACCCCATCACGCGCCTATGTCGGTCGCTTTAACTTTAAAGGTTCAGACCAACAAAAACGCATGGGCGACCTGTCCGGTGGTGAACGTAACCGCGTGCATTTAGCCAAAGTACTTAAAGAAGGCGGCAACGTTTTACTACTGGATGAACCAACAAACGACCTAGACATAGAAACACTCCGCGCCTTAGAAGAAGCCCTACTCAGCTTCCCCGGTTGCGCCGTGGTCATCTCGCATGACCGTTGGTTCCTCGATAGAATCGCCACCCACATGCTCGCGTTTGAAGGCGACAGTAATGTGGTATGGTTTGAAGGCAATTATGAAGATTATGAAGTTGATTTGAAACGTCGACTGGGTGCAGAAGCTGATCAACCTAGGCGGATTAAGTATAAGAAGTTGGCTGGGTGAGTGTAAAACGTGGTCTGTCCCCGATTCTTCGAGATAAACGCTCAAACTATTTAAGGTGACATGATGAACATACATCCTATTAAAAGTGAAACTGATTACAATAATACCCTTAAAGAAATTGAAGGGCTAATGACGGCCAAAGCAAACACCGTAAAAGGTGACCGCTTAGATATTTTAGTCACCCTCGTCGAGGATTATGAACGTAAGCATTACCCCATAGAATTCCCTGATCCAATTGCCGCTATTAAATTCATGATGGATCAAAGAGGTTTAACCGCTAAAGACTTAACGCCCATGATCGGCCAAACCAACCGCGTTTATGAGGTTTTAAATCGCAAACGGAATTTAACACTGGGCATGATAAAACGATTGCATAAAAATTTAGGGATACCGGCTGAATCCCTTTTGGCTAATTAATGCTCTGCTTATATTATGAAAAAAATGACTCGTTTGATTCATCAAAATACTTGACAGTGAAAAATCAAAGGGTAGCGTCCCGTTTGATTCCAGCTATTGGTGTTGGGAGAATATGGTATGCCCTTAAATGTAAAATGAATAATTGGGCATGGCTGTTGGCGGCATTGTCAGGTCTATTAAATATAGCCCTAGCTATTATTATTCTTGCTACGCTACCCGCTTCTGCAGTTTGGGTTATAGGGTTGCTAGTAGTTATGGAGATGTTGCTTAGTGGATGGGCTATTCTTTGGTTGGGCTTAAGAGCAAGGCGATTAGCGCTCTAGTTACGAGCACTGTTTATAAATATAAGAGGATGTATGGTGAGTAAACAAATAAAAAATATTTCTTACTTATTGCTGTCGTTACTTACTTTAGTGGCAGGTTATTTTTTCACCAGGCTTGCTTACAAGGCAACTATTGACTTTCCATTTACCCAGGAGATAGTCCTTATTATTCTAGGTACACTGGCGACTATTCTAATAACCGCGTTGTTGCTGAATAAACAAACAGAGGTAGAAATAGAAAAAGAGCAAAACATTCGTCATATTGAACTTAAGACGTCAACGTATCAACAATTACTTGATTTACTAGAGGAAATGTCGTTAAAGGATAGCTTCACAGAAAAAGAAATTATTCGACTTCAGTTTATCACCCATAAGTTAGCGGTTATTGCTTCCCCGGGCGTTATTAACGAATATTGCTCTTGTTTAGGCGTCGTCAAAAATATCTCTGGTGACAATAGTTTTTCAGGTGAAATGGCAAAGCTACATGATTCGATAAGCTCTTTAACCGTTGAAATACGCAAAGATATTCTTGGCCTTAACCTAACAAATACTTATTCTGACGCGGAGATTTTAGGATTAATCAAAAAGAACTCGAGTCGTTCTATTATGACGATCGATAGTAAATAAGCAGCATCATAGAATCCAAGTTTGAAGTTATGCATGTTAAGAGACTTAGGCTTCCTATGTGTGTTATTACTGAATAAACAAAGAGAGATGCGATGGAATATAAAGATTATTACAAGGTGATGGGGATCACGAAAGATGCTTCTCAAGATGAGGTGAAACGGGCGTACCGTAAGCTGGCAAGAAAATTGTAATCCCCCCAATAAATAACCGCCGTTTTAAGTAGAAAATTCTTATAATGAAATAAAGGAGTTTTTTATGAAGAGATCACGTTACACAGACAGTCAAATTCTATCGATTTTGAAACAAAAAACAAACGGGGACAGACCACGTTTTAATTCAATAGGGTCAGACTGAAGTTCCCTTTAACTTGGAGATCGTAAATGAATAAACTAATGATGATTGCGGTAAGCGGTATTTTTGCATTAACAGCATGTGTTGCATCTGAAAAAAACGTCGCAAGCAATACGCATCAACTTGAACTCCATTTTACAAACCCCGCATGGAACGGTGAAAATATTCCAACCGGACAGCAATGCCGAAGGTTCGGTGGTATTGAACCTAAAACCCCAGCGTTGGAAATCAAGAAAATCCCTCCGAAGGCAAATGCCATCATTATAGAATTTAGCGATAAATCATATGCTCCAATGGACAATGGAAACAAACGGGGACAGACCACGTTTTAATTCAATAGGGTCAGACTGAAGTTCCCTTTAACTTGGAGATCGTAAATGAATAAACTAATGATGATTGCGGTAAGCGGTATTTTTGCATTAACAGCATGTGTTGCATCTGAAAAAAACGTCGCAAGCAATACGCATCAACTTGAACTCCATTTTACAAACCCCGCATGGAACGGTGAAAATATTCCAACCGGACAGCAATGCCGAAGGTTCGGTGGTATTGAACCTAAAACCCCAGCGTTGGAAATCAAGAAAATCCCTCCGAAGGCAAATGCCATCGTTATAGAATTTAGCGATAAATCATATGCTCCAATGGACAATGGTGGTCATGGAAAAATTGGTTATGTTATTGACCAAGGAATTGAAACTGTGGTGATTCCTTCAATTCCAGGTCATACGTTTGATTTACCAAAAAGGTTTTTTGTTGTAGCAGCACACCAAGCTCCTGATTGGGATGATGCCGGCGCATACTTACCTCCATGCTCAGGCGGTAACGGAAATATCTACTATGCCACTGTTAAAGCAATTTATAGAGCACATTCAAAAGATCAAAAATCTGTGTTATTAGCTGAAAGCGTAATTAATATGGGGCGTTATTAATCGAGTAACAATCACGAATCAATAGGGTAAATCAAGGGATCGGCCAGCTTGATTTTGTTCAACTTAAAGTATTCGCTAAGCACCCTCTGCAATATCGGCCTCAAGGTTGGCCTAGTAAAGAACAGCCCCTCGCCTCAACGCCAAACATACAAAAGGTTGCATATTGAAACCTTTTGTATATAATTTAATAGCCTTTAATTATTTTGAGTAAAAGAGATATGTCTAAAGCAATTAAATTATCAGAAGAGCTTATTAATGATGCCGTTATAAATGGCAAGGCTCAACATCGTAGCGCGCCAAAACAGATTGAGTACTGGGCTAGGATTGGCAAAATAGCTGATGAGAACCCTGACCTTCCTCTTGGGTTTATTAAGGGAATGTTGATTGGGGTAGAGGAAAGGAAGGCTGGTGAGGTATCTGAGTATCAGTTTGGATGAATGTTAAGCAAACGAACATATTTAGGCGACGTGTTAAAAAGCTACAAAAAACAGAAAAAATAGCGCTTGATAAAGCCGTAAATGAGATTGTAGCGAACCCTGCCATTGGTGAGATGAAAGTGGGCGATTTAGCTGGCATTCAGGTGTTTAAATATAAATTTAAAACGCAGCTATTTCTGCTTGCTTATGAATATGTTGATGATGAGCTGTTACTGACCTTGATTGAACATGGCACGCACGAAAATTTTTATCGAGATTTAAAGCGCTAATTAAAGGCGACGCTACCCTTTAAACTCATTAATCATTAAAAAATATGCAATCAGACCCCAAAAAATTAGTCGAAAAACACGCAAGCCTTACCCATTCAGAGTTAATGAAGGTGCTGTCACATGTTCAACGAAATCAAGGTGATTGGGTTTTGCATACCTTAATGGTAGAAGGTTGCAAGGTGCCTTTTAAATTCAAGCGTAAAAGTGAGTACCAAACCTTAAAAGGTGCCCGAGTAAATATGACGTATTACCCCGCACAGGAAACTGTTGCCGACATTGATTTAGACATTATGAAAGTCGTGCGTATAAAAAGAGGCTGACTCGACTTAAGTTAGATTCTCCAGAAAACCCAGATTAACGTACTCAAATAAAAGGCGTGAGACTTGGCTTCTATGTTTAGGATAGCAAGATGGACATATATGTTGTAGCTAGTGGCCTATATTCAGGTGAGTATCCAAGATTATGTGTACACTCCGTCTTAGACTGTGGCACTTTTTTAGTGGCCTTCCACAACCCCAATCTTAAAAGGGACACTCTATCTTAAATTCCGAAAAAAAATCCGTTCCACGTGCGCTGATTGTCGCTGTGCAATTAGACAGCGTCAGCGATGTTGAATTCAATTCATCGTTAGCCGAGCTAGGCGACCTAGCGAAGACTTTAGGGTTGGAGGTTGTCGGTCAGTTTACGCAAAAGCGTTCGTCTTTTGATGCGACGGCGTATATCGGCGTAGGAAAACGGGAGGAAATAAAAACGTTCTTAGAGGCCGAACAAGAAGAGCCAATAGAGTTTATTCTTGTCGACCATGAAATTTCGCCTTCCCAGGCGCTTAACTTGGAGAATGAAGTCGACTGCGAAGTGATGGATAGGACGGTCGTGATCCTTGAGATTTTTCACCGCAATGCCAGTTCACACGCCGCGCGAGTGCAAGTTGAAATTGCGCGATTAACTTATATGGCACCACGTTTACGCGAAGCAGCCAAGCGCGCTGGACCAATGGGTAGGCAACGTAGCGGCACTGGTGGTCGCGGCACTGGCCAGTCTCGCAGCCAGGTAGATAGCCAAAAAGTTCGAAATCGTATTGCTGAGTTGCAAAAAGAAATTGATGCGATGGAAGCTAACCGCGATACTCAACGGTCACAACGCCAAGGTCAACCGGCTGTGGCACTGGTGGGTTATACCAATGCGGGGAAATCTACTTTGATGCGCGCCTTGACGGGTAGAGACGCGCTGGTAGCGAACAAGCTGTTTGCCACGCTAGATACTAAGGTGCGCACCTTGTACCCAGAAAGTGTGCCACGAGTATTGGTCAGTGACACGGTTGGTTTTATCAAAAATTTACCGCATGGGCTGGTTGCCTCGTTCAAATCAACGCTGGACGAAGCACTTAGCGCATCGTTGTTGCTACACGTTATTGACGCTGGCGACCCCGGGTTTGAAATGCAAATTGAAGTAACCGATAAAGTATTGGCCGAGATTGGTGCCGACGATGTGCCTCGCATTCGAGTGTTCAATAAAATTGACTATCTGGGTGACGAAACCGAGCAAACAAAACGTATCGCAGAACTGAAAGCGACGTACCCCGACTGTATTGTTCTTAGCGCGCGCTGTAAAGACGACATAACAACGTTACATCAGGCCATTATGCAGGTTTTTCAACAACAACTTGTTGAGTCCGAAATATTTTTACCTTGGTCGAAACAAGGGTTACGTGGCGAGATATTTGCTTCCTGCGAAGTCCTTGAAGAACGCGCAGATGAGGCAGGTGCTTTTTTTCGCTTCCGCGCTACCGTTGATGTAGTGGCTAAGCTGAATGAACTATCAGGCAAGCAGTGATAAAGCGCTTAGAACGACACTTCAAATATAAGGAGTCATAAGAAAAACCATTCCACTAATGCCCGCCAGCAGCTTTCATCGCAATATTAGCTGGCACATTAAACGCATCGCCATTCACTAAGAAATGAACCCATATACTGGCGGCATATCCCAACGCAATTGCCCATGTCCATTTTAAGTGGGCCATAAAGGTATACACGCCACGTGCTGTGCCCATAACGGCTACACCTGCTGCCGAGCCAATGGATAACATAGACCCACCGACACCGGCTGTTAGAGTAACCAGTAACCATTGCCCGTGTGACATATCAGGCATCATGGACAATACTGCAAACATTACCGGAATATTATCAATGATGGCTGATAGTACACCCACAAGAATATTTGCTTCGGTTGTTCCCAAGTCAATGTACATCAATTCAGATACGAGCGATAAGTAACCCAATGTACCTAAACCACCCACACATAAGATAATGCCATAGAAGAACATTAAGGTGTCCCACTCAGCGCGTTCTAGTGATTTAAATATATTGAAATGGCTTTTATGATGGTTGCCGTTTGCTTCAGCCGTCTGCTTATCAAGCGCTTCTAGCCCCAAGCCATGTTCCCCCATTTGCGCTTCAAAATTTGCTAACGAAGCGTCGCGACGTTTTAGATAATAACCGTAGAATTTAAGGAAGCCTAGACCGGTCATCATGCCCATTACTGGCGGTAAATGTAGGAAGTTATGTGCACAAACAGCCATCGTAATCGTGAGTATAAACAAGCCTGTCACCACCCATGCACCGTGCCCCAAGTGATATTCGGCATCCACTGCTTTTGGTCGCTCACTACTGACAGCGAATGACATGATAATGGCGGGTATCAACCAGTTAACTAACGATGGTGCAAACAGAACGAAAAAGTCTTGGAATGCTATGATGCCTTTTTGCCAAACCATTAACGTTGTAATGTCGCCAAAGGGTGAGAATGCACCACCTGCATTAGCCGCTACCACGATATTGATACACGCTATTGCTACAAATTTAGTATTGTCTCCACCCACTGCCATGGCAACCGTTGCCATTAATAATGCCGTTGTTAGGTTGTCTGCTATTGGGGATATTAAGAAGGCCAAAATGCCCGTTAACCAAAAAATAGTACGTAACGTAAAACCGCGAGACACCAACCAAACGCGTAACATATCAAATACACCGCGTTCTTCCATGGTATTGATGTAGGTCATTGCTGCTAATAAGAATAAAAATAATTCGGCGAACTCTAATAGATTATGCCTTACTGCCGCTTCAGCTGTATGGTTGTCTCCAATGCTTGTGTACATGACAGCGACAAGCGCCCAAATTATACCGGCAGCGACCATTACTGGTTTTGATTTGCGTAGGTGAATCGCTTCTTCTGCGATAACAAGGGAATAGGCAAAAACAAAAATAATCACACACAGTATTCCAACCCAATGGCCGGTGAAGTCTTGTACATTATCACCCGCAGCAAAAGATAAAACGGGACTTGCCAGTAACAAAAATCCTAACAAATATTTTGCTAAACCGTGCTCATTGAATGATAAAGATGCCTTTTTATTAAACGTCATAACTGTTTTCCCTGATTTCGTTTATCTTTTTTTATATAACTTACTCTAAAGATAGCGGAGAATTTTGTTAATACAACCGATCTGGGAGTAACAAATTAGGTTTATATAAACAGGGTGTTAAAAACTTACTCACCCAATATAACGTCTTGATGAGTATCTAGCCACAACGGGTATTTGAACATGACTTTTGCGTATAGCCTGCTTTGTAAATGGCCGTTTAGCCATGTTTGCAAATGGGTATAAGGCCCTTGTAAATACACTTGGCGATTGACCTTAGAGAACTGTCGAACAAAGGGTAACAGCGCATAATCAAGCAGGCTTGGCGTAGAGCCCATTAAGAACTCATGCTGCGTTAATCGCGACTCTAGTTGCTGAACGAAGGGTTCACATAGCAGGCGGCAATGCTCTACATCATCTTTACGGTAACGTTTGGCACGTTTATATCGTTCCAGTGTAGGTTTGAATTGTTTGTCGTTCTCCTCAACCATTACCAACATTTCTTCTAAACAATCAGGCTGTTCGGAATAAAGTAAGTTATCAGGGTCATTTCGATTAAGCGCCCACAACATGATGTCTAAGCTTTCATCAATCACTTGTTGTTTGGCTACGTTTTCAGCAGCCGTACCGTTGTTAAGTATTAACACTGGCACGGTGCCTTTCGGTGACACGGCTAACATGTCAGCTGGTTTATTTCCCATGGTTATAGGGCGTAAATTTACCGCCTGCCCTGCTAACAATATAGCGAACCTTGAACGCATGGCGTAGGGGCAGTTTTGTAAGGAGTAAAGTATTGGCAATCTCATGAAGTGAAAGTTAATCTCATTATAAAAAAACAAGAGTGGTTCAGTCTGAGGTTCCCTTTTACCAGATTCTTACGTTAACTAACTGACGGCGTGCTTAACAAGTACAGCGTATCTTTACTGAAGTCTTGTTCATGCGGCCATTCTATAGATCCAAATGCAACTCTTGCTTGCTTAAAATAATCGAAATCTTTTAGCTCATTAAAAATCCCTTTATCCAAAAAGGGACTTACATCAAAAAACCTGGTCTCTTTATTTTCGAAAGCCAGTTTTAAAATATATTTTTGTTCAACTTCAACATTTACAACACATGGGTTCATATCAATCACCTATTTTAAAGGGTCAATTTTAAATACGGGCTCACCATTTAGGCCAATGCCCAATCTGCCATTAATTCTTCTTTATGAATTTCCACCCAAGCATCTACAAGCTTTTGTTTTGCTCTTGGTAGTTTGCCTTCGATAACGTTCCCCGTCGGCAATTCAATAATCGCACTATCATCTTGATAATGGACATGAATATGGGGGGAGCTATATTGTTGATTATCGAAGAAATACATTCTAACAATAATTCCATAAAACATTGAAATTGTGGGCATAATTTTCTTTATTCGTTATGTTGCTGTTTATTATAGCAATTCAAATAAACATGGTGGTTAATTCTGGATCAGCAACTTTTACCAACTACAACCCCTGCCTGTATTGCGCCATGGTAGACAGCGGCACCATTTGGTTAAGCGGCTCTTTTACGCTACTTTGCCCACTTATGATTTTTTCAAAGTGTTCAATGAGCTGTGCTTTGTTCTGCTCTGCTTTTGACCCTGCACCTATATTGGTGAGATCGATAAAGAATTCATCAAACTGCTCAGATAAGTCGTTAACGATATCCAAATTCAAAAACTGCTCATCGTTATAAATGCTTGGGTAGCCGCCCTTTTGTTTATCAATAGCAAATGACACGCCTTTTACATTGGTAATGGTGGTGGCCTTTTGGCACTTGAGCATACAGCCATCTTCTATACTCGGTTTTTTACAACCGACGGTTTGTTGGAAGAAGCATTGCCGACTGGTCATCATTAAAATGGGGTGATAAATGCTGTAGAGCAATTTGAAGTTCTTTGGCCGCGCAATTTTTTTAATCTGCATTTGATTTATTTCATTAGAAATAAATGCACCGGCACAATTAAGTTCTTCTTGTAGCGTTAGCAAGGCGTACGAATTGGTGGTATTTAAAAACGGCCCTGCTATCCACTCTATATCCATTTGAAAGGCTTTATGGGCGATGCCTGTATTGTTGCTAACGATGCGTTTAGGTTTTACTTGTTCAAGGATTTTTACCGCTTCTAGATAATCTTTACCGATCAACACGGCGGGGAACCACGGGATTAAACGCGGATTTTGCAACAATAAATCAATGTATTTAGTATCGTCTTTTTTGAAGCTTTCGGGTAATTTGAAGTAGACATCAGCATCCGTCACATCACACAAATTCAGGTCTTTTTCATCAGCTATTAAAATGGACATGGCCGGCTGTTCATCCGCCTGCCTTTTGGGATGATTAACCAGCGCTGGAACATCTACATTTGTCACTACATCAATAGAATCATTGAGTATGAAGGCTGCTTTGTTTTTTATGTCTGCCAGTTCTTTAAACGGCAGGCTTAAATTATCGGCCAAGCCATCAACGTTAATCGACTCCATTGTGTAGCGTGCATTGTTAAACCCCTTAAAACGTTTTTGTATAGCCGCTGAATCAAGCGTTGATTGTGTTGCTTTTTTTAATGGTTCGCTGGATTCAATTATATGTGTTTCAGCCAACCCGTTGCTGCATGTTACCTGCAGCGTTAACATTAATTTTTTGTTTATTTCACCTGAGAAAGACAGCTTAAGGTGTTGTTTTTCAATACTTAGTCCTTTAATTTTTTCTGCTAGTTCATCACCCAGTGTATTTCTTTCATCATACAAATCCTGCTTTGCCTTATGAACTTGTGGGATAGAGACCGCTTGGCTTTTCGTTACCGCGTGTTCAACACTGTGGTCTCGAGGGTTATCTATAAACATGTCTTTTGTTAGATTGCCCTTTAAAAATGAATTGGTAAAATCACGGTTAAAGACCTTATGTAAATTTGAATCGTCTGACAATAACTGCCCAGTTTCTTCGAATTTGTCCATCTGTTTGCGCCAACTGTCTACAACGGTATAAACGTAATGCGCACCTTTAATGCGCCCTTCTATTTTTAGTGAATCGACACCAGCATCCAGCAGTTCAGGCAAGTCAAAATAGGCGGAGTTATCTTTTAAATTGAGCGGAAATTTATTGCCCGTTGCGGTGGTTTCGTATTCATCGCGACAGGCTTGGCTGCATCGACCACGGTTACCCGAATTACCTACACTAACGGAACTTGAATAACACTGACCAGAAAACGCGATGCACAACGCCCCGTGTACAAACACCTCTGTTAATACATTATGATCGTGCGCGAAGCTTGTTAGCGTTTTAACTTCTTGCAAATTCAACTCGCGCGATAAGTTAACGCGTGTTCCACCAATGCGTCCTAGAAACTGTATTTGCCCCTCGTTATGCGTTGTTAGCTGCGTGGAGGCGTGAATATCGAGTGTAGGGAAATGTTTTTTAACAAGGTTAAATACACCTAAATCTTGAACGATAATCCCATCCAAATTGATGTTAACCAGTTTGTTGAGTAGCTTTATTAACGACGGCATTTCCTGTTCGAGAATCACCACGTTAAGCGTTAAAAATACTTCGCAGTTATGCTGATGAGCCAACCGAACAACGCCGCACAAATCATCAAAAGAAAGGTTTGTGGCGCGATTACGGGCATTAAACATATCTAAGCCGCAATACACAGCGTTAGCACCCGCAGCAATGGCGGCTTTAATTGCCTCCGCATTACCACCCGGGGCCAACAGTTCAACTTTGCTATTCTTCATTTGTTAATACGGCTATATGGGACGTTAAACAGTCATTTTACGGCATTTAGAGGCCGGTACTGCTATATATCGTATAAGTTATGGCAGGTATAATGTGCGCCATTCCTCCAGTTTATAAAATATTAGTATGAATGATCAGATCGATTACACCAATAACCCGCTGCATGGCCTTAGTTTAAAAAACTTGTTGAATGAGATAGTTGACCACTATGGTTTTGAAATTCTCTATGCTTATTTAAACATCAACTGTTTTAAGAAAAACCCTAGTATTGCATCTAGCATTAAGTTCCTTAAAAAGACGACATGGGCCTGTGAAAAAGTTGAGGCGTTCTATTTATATGAGTTCAAAAACTTGCCTAAAGTGTCATCCGAACAGTTTTCAATACCCCCTAGAGATCGAATTGTTCCTAATGACCAAACGCCAGGTGAGCCAGCTGACTTAAGCATAGAAAATGCTGATGATATGCGTTCTAAACGAGTAAAAAAGGCGACCGCCTACAACAAAGCCAAACATTCAGACGACTGGGATGATAATCACGTAAAGCATGAGCAGGAATCGTCGGAATCTGAACACTCACATACGGAAGAGTATGAGGATCCTTGGGCGAAATGGCGATAAAATCGAGAAGAAAATCCACCACGTAAAGGCCGCATGCAGTTCTTGAGCACGGCGTTTATACTGCCTACAATAACCCATAATTTAATTAATTCAGGTCACTTACATGAACGATACAAAATCACTACCCACTTTACCCGATCGTCTTTCAGGTGATTCCCGTAGCCCACACCATGTGGCAGAAATTTTTGAGCACAATATTGGCATTAAGCTGAACGACAAAGAGCGTACAGATGTTGAGGAATATTGCATCAGTGAAGGTTGGGTGAAAGTTGCTTCGCCTAAATCGTTAGATCGTCGAGGGCAACCACTGCTGATAAAGCTAAAAGGAACGGTTGAGGCCTTTTATAAATAAGTAGCTTGACTTGAACTATTCCAGCGACACGTTATCGTCACAGGCAAAGCACCTAGTGTCTTGAGTGATTGGGTCAATAAACTTAAGTTCCTTTGCCAATAACTGCAAGGGCGCTGAATAGTCATCCGCCGATTCCGGCTGTAATGTCGGGTAGTATTTATCATTCAATATAGGCCAGCCCAATGTCTGCATATGTACGCGTAACTGATGTGTTTTACCCGTGACAGGGTTTAATTCAAATAACGCCTGTTGTGTCGTTTGTTGTACGCATCGAATGATAGACTGGCTATTAGCTTCGCCCTTGGTCACGCGCATTCTAAAGCCGGGTTCGCCCTGTTCGATACGGTTTTTAATTTCCCACTCTTCACCCACAATGTTTTCACCATCATTAATATTAGCAATGGCCTGATAGGTTTTGTGTATTTGTCGTGTTTCAAATAATTGATGATAAAGATGGCGTGTGGCGGGGTTGACTGAGAACATGACCAAACCAGCTGTCACTCTATCCAGCCTGTGTAAGGCTTGTAAGGCTTTATTGCCGGTGGTGTGTTGTAATCGGGTTTGTAAGCACTCATTCACATACCTACCGCCGGGGGTGACGGCTAAAAAGTGGGGTTTATAGGCCACTAAAACATGTTCATCCTGGAATAGAATCGTTTCCTTAAAGGGAATGCTTGGCTCGTTGTCGACTTCCCTATAATAATAGACCCGTTGCTGTGACTGAAATGGTGATTGCGCGGTTATCAATGAGCCATCGTCCCAATGTATTTTGCCTTCGGCGATGCGTTGTTGCCAAATCTCAGCATCAATATAAGGGAACTTAATAATCAGGTATTCCAGCACGGTTGCAACGCCCGGATTAACCTGCGGCAAACTAAGCTTTGAGGGACGCTCGGACATTGTCATTTAATAAGGCTATCCATTGGTGTTTTACCAAACCATTTTAATAGACTTTAAAACAAATGTTAAAGTAAACGCATATTGCTAGCGGGTTAAATAAATATCAGATGGAAACCGTGAATACTGAACAGAACCACTGGGCTACATGCCCAACTTGTCAGGGACGCGGTAATAAAAGTAGGCGGCTTCGCAAGAAAGTAAAACTTCGTTATCAGAGGGAATTGGAACTTTTTGAAAAAACAAACCGTGAAGGCACGCCTCCCGTTCGCCCTAAAGGCCACATTGAATCTTGCGTTAACTGCAAAGGCTCAGGGTTGGTGCGTTCCTCTACTAAACCATTACCCGATAAAGAGAACTACCCGCACGTTGCCATTATTGGAGCTGGTATTGGTGGCGTTGCTCTCGCCGTGGCTTGTTTGCATCGCGACATCCCCTTTACTCTTTATGAACGCGACAGTGGTTTCGATGAACGTTCTCAGGGTTATGGGCTCACCCTTCAGCAGGCCAGTAGAGCTATCGCCGGACTGGGAATAATCTCATTAGAAGACGGCGTGGTTTCAACCCGGCACCTTGTTCATACGACCGATGGGAAAGTAATCGCTGAATGGGGTGTTAGAAAATGGCTGCCTTCAGATGCTAACACCGCACCAAAACGCACAAATGTGCATATTGCTAGGCAATCATTACGTTTGGCTTTGCTTGAACAACTAGGTGGGCATGACGCGGTACATTGGGGGCATAAATTAGTGGGCTTTGAAGAACGCGAAGATGCCTGTATTGATTTAAGTTTTCAAGTAGATAATGAGGTGAAGAACGCCAAATCTGACCTTATTGTGGGGGCTGATGGCATTCGTAGCTCGGTACGAAAACTATTGATTGACGAAGCCACTTCCCCATTACGTTATTTGGACTGTATTGTGATTTTGGGCATTTGTCCGCTTGAAAACATTAAAGATGTTGATAGCTCTTTGCTAGACTCTGCCACCGTATTCCAAACCGCCAATGGCAATGAGCGAATTTATATGATGCCTTATTCCTCAAACTCAATAATGTGGCAACTTAGCTTCCCCATGACTGAAAAAGAAGCGAAGGCATTAAGCGCGCAAGGGCCTCAAATACTTAAAGAGGAAGCAATCAGACGTTGTCAGTGGCACAAACCCATTCCCCAGATTTTAGCGGCGACGCATGAAAATCAAGTGTCTGGATACCCTGTGTATGACCGGGCACTACTCGAGCCAGAATTACTAGAAAAAGGCACTAACGTAACTCTGATTGGCGATGCGGCTCACCCGATGAGCCCGTTCAAAGGACAAGGAGCAAACCAAGCTTTGCTAGATGCGCTGGCGTTGGCTCGAGGAATCAAAAAAGGATGTAAGCCCTCCTCTCAATGGCGTGAGGCTGGCATAAGAAACAGCGTATTAACTGAATTTGAATCAGATATGTTAAAGCGCAGTGCTATAAAAGTGAAAGATTCAGCAGAAGCTGCTCAGTTTCTGCATTCCGACATCGTGTTGTATGAAGGCGATGAACCAAGAGGCCGGTGCCTAAAAAAACAAGATGAAAATATTGAACGAGAACATCGCCCTTTAATGAGGACTGAAGAATGATTTACCCACTATCTATGATGTTGCTGCTCGTGCTGATTTTATTCAGCCTACTGTTTGTGGCAAGAATGACTGCCTTGTACACTAAAGCCGTCGACTTTAAGTACTTTCAACTATTTAAAGGAGCGCAAGCACCAGATTATTTAGCGAAAGTGACAAACAACCTAAACAACTTATTTGAAGTGCCACCTATTTTCTATATGGCGGCAATCTTATCCTTAGCACTCGACATTGAAACAGATTCGATGGTGTTTAATGCCTGGGGCTTTGTTATTGCTCGTTATGTACATTCTGCTGTGCACATTACCTCGAACAATTACTTAATACGCGGCGGTGTTTTTACAGTATCTCTTTATTTTTTAGTGGTACTGTGGATAGACATTTTAAATAACATCACGCCTTAGTGTTGACATCAGCCCTCATGCCCCATATGTTTTATTAAATACATTTTTTGGCAAAAAAATGCTACCATCTCCACCGGTTCAAATTAAAGAAAATAAAACGGGGAAAACATGATTAAAACTATCCAAAAATTAACATTAGCCGCAACAGCAACGCTGTTACTTGTTGCTTGTTCTGAAACACCTAAAACGGCTGATTACTATATGAAAAACACGCACGAACAAGCAGTAGTATATACTCAGTGCCAGCAAAGACCTGAAACGCTCAAAACACCTAATTGTGTTGCTGCTATTGAAGCCGAAGCACTTATTAAGCAAGGTGTTGACGCAATAAAAAAATACCAAACTGAAAATAAATAAAGGGAATCATTACCTTCTTTTACTAAGCACGAAATACAAGAAAGCCCCCATTAGAAATTCTGGGGGCTTTTTTTATTATTGCGCTGATTGTTGCCGTTCAGCGAAACGGCTATCCTATTCCTTCTAACCGCCTACACCTTTGTTCGCGGCTTTTTTAGCTGCCTTGGCTGCTTTCTTTTCTTTTGGTGTTAAAAGCGGTTTCTTTTTGTCGGCTTTTTTACTGTCTTGTCCTTTACTCATAATATTTTCCTCTTCTAGAAATTTGTTTATGCCTTAAGCTGGGTTTAGCTTTTTAAAAAGCCTAGATACGTTTTAATTTAATTCAAACGAAATAGCCAATACGTAACAAATTTAGTATGCCCTTATGGGTCACTAATTGATAGGAATAGCTTACATTTACTGATTGCTATGGTTAGTATTAGCACACTCATAAATACTCGAATCGCCTAATTCATGGAAAAAGTAGTTCTGCTTGTTGATGTACAGAATATTTATTACACAACGAAATCATCTTATCATTGTCATTTTGATTACAATAAGTTTTGGGCAAAATCCACATCAAATAGAACTGTCATTAAAGCGATAGCTTATGCGATAGATCGTGGTGACGAGAAACAAAAACAGTTTCAAAATATACTCAGAGCCATTGGTTTTGAGGTGAAGCTAAAACCCTTTATTCAACGCGTGGATGGAACCGCAAAAGGCGATTGGGATGTAGGCATAGCACTTGACGCTTTGGAGTATGCTACAGATGCAGATGTGGTGGTATTAGCATCGGGCGATGGGGACTTTGATTTGTTGGTTGATAAAATTCGACGTGACTTAAAGACAACAGTAGAGGTTTACGGTGTTCCTAAGTTCACTTCTACGTCGCTCATTAATGCGGCATCAACTTTTGTTCCCATAGGTAAAGATTTGTTATTAAATACATCAACAAAGATAACCATAGTTTCTAAACCACCTAAGGGGAAACCATGAATGAACATGAGAAATTAAACTATATTGAGCTACCGGCAAAAGACTTAAGCGCCACAAAGGTGTTTTTTACTCAAGTTTTTGGGTGGGCATTTCAAGATTTCGGCTCTGACTATACGGCCTTTTCAAACCAAGGTATTGATGGCGGGTTTTTTCAGTCAACGTTATCCTCATCAACAAACAGTGGTGCTGCACTAATCGTATTTTATAGCAATGATCTTGAATCAACCCTAAGTAAGGTAATACGGGCCAATGGTGTTATCGTAAAGCCCATTTTTCCTTTTCCGGGCGGTCGCCGCTTCCACTTCACAGAACCAAGCGGTAATGAATTTGCTGTGTGGTCAGACAGCGGAATTTAAGTGATAAATACCGCTAAGCTTTCTTCTTGTAGACGCTATCGTTACGCCTTATGGCGAACATGGGACGACTCTAAACCATTTGTATTGTTCGTGGGGCTTAACCCGTCCACAGCTGACGAAACAACGGACGACGCAACATTAACGCGATGCATTAACTTCGCTAAATCCTGGGGTTATGGCGGCGTTTGCATGTCTAACTTGTTTGCTTTTCGTGCAACGCTCCCAACAGACATGAAAAGAGCAATCGACCCTATTGGTAAAGATAACAATATGTGGCTTAAGAAACTCGCTAAAAACGCAGGTATTGTCGTGGCAGCATGGGGGAATGACGGTACTTATTTGAATCGTTCAATGGATGTTAAAAAAATAATATTAAATTTACATTATTTAAAAATGAACAAATCTGGCGAACCGGCCCATCCTCTATATTTAAGCGCTAAATTAACACCCCAACGGATGCAGTCGACAAAACAACGCTAACCCAACGTAAACTTGTAAACCTTTTTACCCCTACTACACTTTAGTTATTCTTTTTATGGCAAGGGGTGTAATGAAGTATTGGGTATTCATCATCAACATTATTGTTATTGCTACTTTATCTGGTTGCAGTAGTACCCCTGTTGTTCCTAACACAACGTATAACGACTCCCTGACAGAACAATTTAAACAGCAACTAGTCAAATGGAAAGGTGTACCCTATCAATATGGAGGGCTTAATAAACGCGGCATTGATTGTTCTGGTTTTGTTTACTTAACTTTTCGTGACATTTTAAATATTCAATTGCCACGTACAACAAAAGAACAAGCAAAATTGGGTACGTTAATTTCACCAAGTCAATTAAACACTGGCGATTTGGTTTTTTTTAAAACAGGTAACAATGTAAGGCATGTGGGCATTTATTTACGTGATAAACAGTTTTTACATGCTTCTACCAGTAAAGGCGTCATCATCTCTCGTTTAGATAACGTTTATTGGCGGAAGAAATTCTGGAAGGCGAAACGGCTTTAATTAACATAACAATTCGCCATACAACACAACAATGTTACCGTTAATTAAGTACACTAAAGCTCGTCATTCACAACAAAAAGGTTTTTATTATGCTGTATGAATCAACCGTTGTTCAGTTTACTGCATTACTCAATAATTTAAGCGCTATGCTGGATAAGGCAGAGGTTTATGCCACAAAAAAAGACTTTGATGTGGATGTATTACTCCATTCACGCCTTGCCCCTGACCAGTATGACCTGATGCGTCAAGTTCAAATTGTTTGCGATGTAGCTAAAATTGGCGTGGCACGACTTACAGATACAGTCGACTCGACGCCTGTTCATGAAGACAATGAAACATCTGTAGCGGAACTGCAGCAACGCATTAACGACGTAATTACACACATGAACACATTTAGTTCAAACGATTTAATTGACTTAGACAAGGCAAACGTTACCTTCGAACGTTGGGAAGGAAAATATCTGTCAGGACAAGAATATTTAATTCAATGCACTATACCTAACTTGTATTTCCACATTTCAACCGCGTTTGCCATTTTGCGCCATAACGGTGTCATGTTGGGTAAGGATGATTTTTTAGGTGAAATGCCTTATAAAACTTAATGTTTTAACAAGAAGAGTAACCCCAAGCGGCACTGTCCGAACATTTATCTACAACACCCTTAGTGTTTAGCTTTACCCCGAGCTTTTTACCCATTGAATTGACAACTTCAAAATAGCCTGACGCATCAACAACACCTGACGGTTTGAATTCTAACGGTAAACGCAAAACAGTGGATGATGTAACGATCGACAAGTCACTATAGTCATCACTTTTAACTGCCGTATTGATACTGTCCAACTGACAACTATTTGCCTGAGTACAATCACACGCTTTAGCAACACTTAAACCATAGCACCATGATGCTTCTGAGGCAGAGGCAGAGATAAATAATGATTCCTTACGCATGACTGATTCTGTTTGTGCTAATTCGAAATCCACAATCATTTTGTCACCTAGATCTTTTAATTGTGTGTTCCTAACAATTTCTAGAAATGACGGTAAAGAAAGACCAAGTAAAAGAACAAAGGCGAACACGCCGATAATAATTTCTAAACGTGTTAAACCTTGTTGTTTATCTGTAAGCATTTTTATTTTTGTTTTTATAATTTATGCATTGATATATGAGACATCAGGTTTAAACAATAATTCCTTAATAATCACAAAATAAATCTTTAAACCTCATCATAAAAAACCACCCATACAACAGCTAGTCTGTTTAACTATTCCCTTATAATTCGATCCTGATGACACCACTACTTAGAAACACACCTATTTTCTCAATTGCTCAAGGCTTGCTGGTAAGCGTTGCGGCGCTAGTTGTAACGTGTGCTGCTCTAGTGGGGTTTAACCTATCACCAGACAAATCATTAGCAACTTTACCGGTTGCTGTTATGTACATAACGACCATGTTAAGCAGTTTTCCTGCCGCATTATTACTTGAAAAAATAGGCCGTAAGAAAGGCTTTATGCTGTCGACACTCATTGGCATAAGTGGTGGCGCTATCTCGACGTACGCTATTATTAATAATGAATTTTGGACGTTTGTTATAGGCATAGGTTTATTTGGTATTTTTAACAGCATCGGCAACTTTTTTCGTTTTGCCGCAGCTGATTGCGTTACCCATGAGTTTAAAAGTCGTGCTATATCGTTTGTAACCTTAGGTGGTATTGTTGCGGCATTTGTAGGCCCTAATTTGGCAAATTATGCAAAAGACTGGATTACCGGTAGCCAGTTTGCTGGTAGTTTTGCGGTAACAATATTTATATATCTATTAATGCTGCTCGCATTGAGTTTTCTTTACCTACCGTGTGAGAATAAGGGCCAAAATGAAACATCAGACACCAGTGAACCACGCCCATTATTTAATATTGTTAAACAACCAACATTTATTGTCGCGGTAACCTGCGCAATGCTTGGGTACGGCGTTATGGCATTCATGATGACCGCAACTCCTCTTGCTATGCAGCATCATAACCATACATTTAGCGATACCGCTTTCGTCATTCAGTGGCATTTGCTTGGAATGTTTATTCCGTCTTTATTCACGGGATATTTAATACGGTATTTTGGTATTTATTCTGTTTTAATCGCTGGTGTTTTTGTTGGCTTTACCTGTGTTGTAATAAACTTTATTGGCCATGAGCTAAACCACTATTGGGCCTCACTCGCCTTATTGGGAATCTGTTGGAATTTCTTATTTATAGGCGGCACCACGCTACTAACAGAAAAATACCAAGCAAACGAAAAAGCAAAAGTTCAAGGTTTAAATGATTTCTTCGTGTTCTCATCTGCCGCGTTTGCTTCTTTATCTGCTGGTTATATACAATTTAATTTTGGTTGGGATGTAGTAAATCTAGGCGTTATTCCAGCACTTGGCTTTATTTTAATGAGCATTGTATGGGCTAAAAGGGCTCAAACAAGTTAATCTGATTTGCTAATCCAAATGATTTCTACGCATCAATAAATTCAGAAAATGCTTAAAATCACTTCTTTGGTAAAAAACATTGAACATTTAAGAGCGAGGGCTATACTCTTAATTATGTTAGGTAGTTCTCAAGACATCTAACCTCCTCAGGTTTAAATACCTACTCAGGCCCACCGTATAGTGGGCCTTTTTTTATTAAATTTAGCTTACATTAACGTTCAACATGCCTTTTGAACACCGTTTGACCCTCAATTAATAAGCCCTTATCAACTATTGATATGATTTCTCAAAGGGTTACAATCAATTGCCTAACACACAACAGTTATAGGGAAACACGATGACAAACACCCAAATTCTAAAATCTATTGCTGTTTTAATTTTTGCATTCATTCCTTTTACTCCCGCTTTTGCCACTGATACTGACGAGCTAAATAAAGCTATTAGCGGCGAACACCGATCTACATCAAATAGTGTTCGTGATCAATATCGCCATCCACAACAAACACTAACGTTTTTCGGCATTAAATCGAATATGGCTGTCGTTGAGATTTGGCCCGGCGGCGGATGGTACACAGAAATTCTTGCTCCTTACTTAAAGAACGGTGGTGGCTCACTTACGGCAGCTGGTTTTCAAGTTAGCACCGTACCTAAGTTTTTGGGTAAAATTCAAATTGATTACGAAACAATGTTAGCGGCCTCGCCTGCTTTATACGACCAAGTTAAGGTCATTGAATTAGGCCCACCTAAAACGTTTACTTTAGGACCAAATAATAGTGCAGATGCGGTTTTAACCTTTAGAAATGCACATAACTGGCTTAAAGGTGGGTTCGAAGGCAATATGTTTAACGCGTTTTATAAAGTTCTAAAACCAGGTGGCGTGTTGGGGCTCACTGACCACCGCGCAGAAGCAAATTCGAGTTTGAAATACATGAAAAAATTTGGTTATCTAGACCAGGACTTAGTAATTCGCCTCGCAAAAAAAGCGGGCTTCGTTTTAGAGGCCACATCAGAAATAAATGCTAATCCCTTAGATACTAAAGTTTACCCTGAAGGTGTTTGGAGCTTGCCACCCACGCTTCGTTTAAAAGAACAAAACAAAGCAAAGTATCTGGCTATTGGTGAAAGCGACAGAATGACGCTTCGATTCAGAAAGCCCGAATAATGACGTTAACTTAGCCGACAATTTATTCTACTGATGCCCAGATACTGTTAGTAAACAAGAAAGAAATGCCTGAACCCAAACCAATAACGTTGTATACATCTGCAACCCCGAACGGCAGAAAAATATCCATCGCTTTAGAAGAGCTGGGGCTCGAATACAACGTAAGAAATATTGACTTAGGTAGCAATGAACAAAAAGAGGATTGGTTTTTGTCCATCAATCCTAATGGTAGAATTCCCGCCATTATTGATCACAGCGCAGATGATTTAACCATTTTTGAGTCGGGCGCTATTTTAATATACCTCGCTGACAAAGCTGGGCGTCTATTACCAACTAATCCAGCAAAGCGCTATGCCGTGTTGCAATGGTTGTTTTTTCAGATGTCTGGGCTTGGCCCCATGCAGGGGCAAGCCAATGTCTTTTATCGATATATGGAAAACAACGTGCCCGAGGCTACGCTCCGTTATCAAACAGAAACACTGAGGTTGTATGGCATATGGGATAAACAACTTAGCCAACAGCCCTATATTGCGGGTGAACTCAGTATTGCTGACATTGCCGCCTACCCTTGGATAAAAATTGCTAACTGGGGTGGTCTTTCTACGGAAGCCTTCCCGCATCTTGAACGTTGGTTAGCTGACTTGGGCGGCCGTCCCTCTTTTCAACGCGGTAAACGCATACCTGACAACATGATGAAAGAAGACTTGTTTAAAGCGGGTAAGCACATGCTTGTAAAGTAACGAACGATTAATCTAACCAACCACGTGTTCTATTTACAGCTTTTTGCCAAAGGGCTAGGTGCTTCTCTCTTTGTTCAAGCGCCATATTTGAATTAAAACGACTGCCAACATCGTGTTGCTGTTGAATAAACGCCTCGGTCCAAAAACCCACGCCTAAGCCTGCCATATACGCCACACCCGTTGCGGTTGATTCTAAATTTTGGGGACGCTTGATGGTTATACCTAAAATATCAGCTTGAAACTGCGCTAAATAATTATTAGCAATGGCCCCACCGTCTACCTTTAATGCTTGAAGCTTAATGCCACTGTCATTTTGCATAGCCGTTAATACGTCATGGGTTTGAAGAGCAATGGCCTGCAATGTACCTCGAGCCAACTCCGCTTTCCCTGAGCCCAAGCTTAGGCCAAACACAGCACCCCGTGCCGCCATGTCCCAATAAGGTGTACCTAAACCCGAAAATGCCGGCACAACGACGACGTGATCTTCATTATCAGCGGCGTTTGCCAGTTCTTCAGTCTGTTGTGCGCTATCTATAATTTGCAACGCATCACGTAACCATTGCACGGCAGAACCTGCTATAAACACGCTGCCTTCCAGCGCATACGTAATCGTGTTGTTAGTCCGCCAAGCGATGGTTGTTAACAAGCCAGAATCACTAATAACACGTTCTTCTCCTGTATTGAGCAACATAAAACAGCCGGTTCCGTAGGTGTTCTTTGCCTCACCTTTTTGCCAAGAAAGCTGGCCATATAAAGCCGCTTGTTGATCACCTAAAACCGCCCTTATAGGAATATTTATGCCATCTATCTGATAGTCACCGAAATGGGCATTAGAATCCTTAACCATCGGTAAAATAGTTGAAGGAATATCTAACACCTTCAATAAATCACCGTCCCATTGTGCTGAATTAATATTAAAAAACATCGTACGTGACGCATTTGAACAGTCCGTTGCGTGAACTTTGCCTTGCGTCAAATTCCAAATAAGCCACGTATCTATCGTGCCGAATAATAGGTCACCTGACTGAGCTAATGTACGCGCGCCTTCAACGTTATCAAGTATCCATTTAACTTTTGTACCTGAAAAATATGCATCCACAAGCAACCCCGTCTTTTCTCGAACAATAGGCTCCCAGTCGTTGTCTATTAATTTCTCACAAGTCTCTATAGTTCGCTTATCTTGCCAAACAATGGCATTATAAATTGGCTTCCCAGTATTTTTATCCCATAACACGGTGGTTTCGCGTTGATTTGTTATACCAATTGCAGCTATATCAACACCCTTTAAGTTGTTCTTAGCTAACAATTCCGTTAACACACCTAGCTGGCACTCCCATATTTCAAGTGGGTCATGTTCAACCCAGCCAGGTTGAGGAAAATGTTGGGCGAATTCACGCTGCGTTATATCGACAATCTGCGCCTGATCATTAAACAAAACAGCTCGACTGCTGCTGGTGCCTTGATCAAGAGAGATAATGAATTGATTCATATTCTTTTAAATGAGGTTCTTATGACGTTCGATTGAAAGTTTAAACCCATCTGTGTTGAACACAACGCGAAACTAGTCGTCTACTTAATTTATCGCGGATGCAACCATGTAGGTAAAAAACTCGCCGGATCCGTTGAAACCGTTTGGTTATAGCTAATATTAGCGGCATCTAAACGGGTTTGTAATTCACCGGATTTGCACCCTTCAAATAAGTCCATACACCCACCAATAAATTCGCCATTAACATACATTTGAGGCATAGTCTTCCAAGTTGTTTTTTCGTTTAGTGCTAAACGAATGTTTCTACCGCGTAAGTTATCAACGTACGCTGCCGAATCTAAATTAATGACGCGATAAGGAATTTCATATTCATCTAACACCTTTATAGCTGCCCAACAAAACTCACACCATTCCAAAGAGAACATGACGAGTTGTTGCTCACTAGATCGAATTTCTTTTTCTAATTCTTCTATAGCTTCAGTATTCATACTCATACCCTCTTAGATAAGGTTTACTAAAACTGATACCCGGGCGTAGATTGAGATAAAGCCACTTCATCATCTGACATATCTATTGACACATCATCAAACAAAGGTGTGGTTAGATAACGTTCGCCCGTATCGGGCAGCATGCACAAAATATTACTACCTTCGGGCGCTGTTTCGGCTATTTTTAAAGCACCTGCCAAGGTTGCGCCTGCAGAAATGCCCACAAATATACCTTCCTTTTGAGCCAAGTCTTTTGAACATTGAATGGCAAACTTTCCATCAATCGGTAACAGTTGATCAATACGCGAGCCTGCATCTACCACTTCTTTTGTTAATGTAGGAATAAAGTCCGGCGTCCAACCTTGCATAGGGTGCGGGGTGAAATTTGGGTGACTTTCATTTTCTGTTTGAGGAATGCCGCTGCCCAATAATTGTGCGTTCAAAGGCTCGCAAACAATAATTTTTGTTGTTGGGCTTTTTTGTTTTAGCACCTTAGACACACCATTTAATGTACCGCCTGTACCATAGCCTGTCACCCAGTAATCGAGCGTTACATCAGAAAAGTCTTCAAGTATTTCCTCTGCTGTTGTTCTCATATGCATATCGGCATTCGCTGGGTTTTCGAATTGTTTTGATTGCCACCAACCATTTTTTTCTGCCAATTCTTCAGCTTTTTTAACCATGCCGGTACCTTTTTCTGATGCTGGCGTTAACACGACTCGCGCACCTAAAAATCGCATCAGTTTTCTGCGCTCTACGCTAAAACTTTCTGCCATGGTAATAACCAATGGATACCCTTTTTGCGCACACACCATTGCCAGGCCAATGCCTGTGTTTCCGCTTGTAGCTTCTACAATTGTTTGCCCAGGTGACAATTCACCTTTATGTTCCGCATCTTCTATCACACCCAACGCAAGCCTATCTTTAACAGACCCCATTGGATTAAATGATTCAATTTTTGCAAAAATATTCACACCTTTAGACCCTAACGTATTAATACGAACCACTGGCGTATTACCAATTGTTTCTAAAATGTTTTTATAACGTTTAACCATCTCAGTTCTCCTTATTATCTCTAGTATCGATCTCGTTTTTAATTATTGCATCGCCAATTTCAATAACTTCTTTTACCAAATCATCCGCGTGATGCCAGTCGGTTCTAGCACCTAAGAAACACGGCCGGATAACAAACTTATCTCCCACCATGGTGGTACTAGGAATATTTGTGCCGTTTTTCATTAACTGTCGATGAATTTTTTTATTTAGCCCATTCAAATCTATAGCACTTTCGTTTACGTAACGGAAACAACAAATAGATAATGTCGGCTCAAGCGCTAGTTCTAGGTTTTTGTGTTGTTTAGCCTGTTCGGCGACGCGACGCGCCATTTCATTGTGACGACAAATGCGTGCTCTCATTCCTTCTACACCTATCTCTCGAATAAGCGCCCAAACAATTGTGCCTCGCGTTGGAGCTGAAAGCTCAACCCCCATGTCATGATATGGAATACCAAGACTATCCATTGAGTTATCTGCATGTTCGCTATCTACGATAGTCGTTCTAATATAATCAGCCACATTTCCTTGGTTAAAACTTTCTTGTAGTGCCACGACGTCTTTTACAAAAGTGACACCGATACCCACAGGAGCCCCTAACCATTTATGTGCATCAACGGTTATAGAATCAGCTAATTCAACACCTTTGTATAGATGATGTACTTGAGGGTCAAGTGTGCCCGGCAAACCGTAAGCACCATCAATGTGAAACCAAATATCGTATTCTCGCGCAATTTCACCTATTTCTTGTAACAAATCCATTGCACCCGTATTAGTACTCCCCGCACTAGCAACAATAGCAACAGGCACTGCATCAATCGCTTTATCTTTTTCTAGTTGTTCGCGCAATGCATTTGGACAAAGGCGCAACTGACTATCAACTGGAATATGAACAACTGAATTCCGGCCCATGCCCAACACAGCCGCAGAACGATGTATCGTAAAATGACTCTGATCAGTTGCATAAATTTTACAAACGCGTTGTACGCCATCATCAGCAGGGTTCATACCTAATCGAGCAAAAGCGGATTGCCTTGCAGCACCTAGACCAATCAAATTAGCCGTTGAGCCACCACTGCTAAAAACACCTTGCATATTACTCGGCAACCCAAACATTTCTACCAGCCATTGAAGGGCCAAGTCTTCTAAATAATTAAAAGCCGTCAATCCAATACGTTGAGGCGAGGCAACTATACCAGCCAGTGTAGCAATGGACCCCATATCCGTTGCAGCTGTAGTTATATATGAGGTACAACCTGGCTTAGCTATTTGTGACCCATTAGGAATAACATGCTCACCCATTTCAGCAATCACATTTTCAGCACCTATCCCTTTTTCTGGAACAGGCTTATCCAGCGCTAATCGCCAGAGTTCAGCATCAACCACCGCATCAGGATGGTCAAATTGTTGAAAAGCATCCAAATGCTCATTCAGTTGGGTTAAAAGTGCTGATAGCTTGTCGCACTCTGCATGTTCTTTGAACATCTATCTTAGAATTTCATCAGTCATCATGGCTTTATAGTACAGCCATATAAACCCATTTGGCTAGTCTTTAAAACCGCATTCCTGTATGCATAGCAGTACCAAAAATAGCAAAAAGAACACTACCCACTATCGACATAATAATAAAAGCGGGAATGGCGGCAATAGATAACTTCACTAAAAAAATAACCATGGAGATAAAAGGCATTTTTACATCGATAATACTGACTTTGGTTGTTTCTCTAGAATCTACTTTAATCTCCATATCTATTCCTTTTTAACCGTTAATTTTGCCAAATAATCGTAATGAGGCCCTTGTTTAATAATCTCACAATCAAAACCGTTTGCTTCAGCGGCATCTTGTAATAATTCTTCCGACACATACAACCACTTGAAAGCCTCTCCTTGAACATCTTTATATGACAAATTGAATTCAACCTCGCCATGGTATTTATCACTCAAGTCTATCAAGTAGGAACCGTCATCTTCTTCAAACATGTAGATAAGGTCTGAGCTATCTAACAAGATTTGCCCCTCTGACGCTAACACTGTTTTGGCCTTTGAGAAAAAAACATCAAAACCATCGAGTGTTTGTACCAAACCGATGCCATTCATTAATAACAACAGCGTATCAAACGAACTCGCCGGCAAATCGTAAAAATTAGTGAGTAAAACGTTATTTAATCCACGTTTATGCATCACGTCTACCGAATGTGGTGAGACATCAATTGCAGTAATGTCTATGCCTTGCTCTTGCAAATACAAACTATGCGAACCCGCACCAGCACCAACATCTAGCACCTTACCTCGGGCTTGTTGAAGTGCGATCTGTTCTAACGCTGGGCAATCGTCATAAGAACGAAAAAAATAGCTTGGCGACAATGTATCAACGTCTGTGATGTCCATATCCACTTGAATGGGCGTATCGTCGTCAGTTTCTAGGTAGCTTTTTAGCGCTAAGCCAATAGGGTCTTTGCCTTTTTCAATTAACATAATGTTAACTACCTTCTCGTTCTTGGTCTGCCTTTTTCTTTTTTAGCTTTTCTTTTCTATGTTGTTCAATTAAATCAACCATTTCGCCGCCAATATGTTCTTCGCCCCGTTTTTTCGCTAATTCAATTTGATGTTGCCGTTCGATATAACGCGCCTTTTGTTCATCGTCCGTCTTATCAAAACAATGATGACAACTGATGCCCTGTTGATAATGAACGTGCTGTTTGTCTCCTTCAGTAATCGGCATTCTGCAACCGTAGCATTGATCGTACTGCCCTTTTTCTAAGCTATGGTCAACTGACACACGGTTATCAAATACAAAACACTCGCCTTCCCACTGTGTATCATCTTGCGGCACGTCTTCTAGGTATTTCAATATACCGCCCTCTAAGTGATAGACCTCATCAAAGCCTTGTTGTTTTAAATACGCAGTAGATTTCTCGCAACGAATACCGCCCGTACAAAACATCGCCACTTTTTTATGTTTTGCCTTATCAAGATTATCTTTAACGTAGTCAGGAAACTCACGGAACGTTTCAGTATTGGGGTTTAACGCCCCTTTAAACGTACCAATGGCCACCTCATAGTCGTTTCTCGTGTCCACCAACAAAACATCGGGGTCGGTAATCAGCGCATTCCAATCTTTCGGTTTAACGTAGGTACCCACAATGTCATTAGGGTCAATATCTTCAACGCCCATTGTGACAATTTCTTTTTTCAACTTAACCTTTGTTCGATTAAACGGTTGTGCTTCGACATAAGATTCTTTATGCACCAGGCTTTTGAACTCATCTTTATTTCGTAACCACTGCAACAAATGGTCAACTGCCTTACGTTTACCCGCAACCGTACCGTTAACACCCTCAGCAGCCAGCAACAACGTGCCTTTTACGCCGTGATGGTTCATCAGTTTTAAAAGCGGTTGCTTTAAAGCGGCGTGGTCCCCCAAACGAACAAAGTGATAGAGCGCGCAAACGACGTATTCTTGATCTTTCATGGTTTTCCTTATGTTAGCTCGCTGGAACGTAAATCCAGTGCCTTAAGAATTTATTATAACAAGGCTAGTCTTCCTATTAAATACAAGTGTTAGTCCTGATGTGCTGTTAGGTTTATCATGTTCGGTATCTAACCAATTGATACATCATGAATGAATGACTATCTACGAACCGGGCGTTACGCTAACTGATTACGGATTAACCATTGAGTGTATTTATTTTACTTATCTACTATTGAAACAACGGGGCGTTGTTAACCGACTATATCGCTGGTTTGTGGTGTTTTTTTGTGCGCTTGGTTTGGCCTCTTTCGTGGGCGGAACAAGCCATGGTTTTTTTTATGATGAATCAAGTGCCTTATATACTTTAGTATGGAACGCTACGTTAATTACGCTGGGTGCTGTCGGCGTCGCCGCTTATATGATTGCAAGTATTCTTGTAGCAGGTGAAGCCAACAGTAAACGTGCAGGTTTCTTTGTTATCGCTGCTTACGTTATTTATTGTTTCGTCATTATCTTCGTAAACAATCAATTCTTTGTAGCAATTGCATTCTACATACCCGCTTCAGCGTCAATGTTATTAGCACTAGTATGGGTATTTTTTAAAAAACGACGTTGGTATATATTTTTTGGTATTAGTGGCATGCTAGTAACATTTATAGCATCGGCAATTCAACAATTAGGTATCAGTATCCACCCCGTTTGGCTTGACCATAACGTGATATATCACTTGTTAATGGCTATCGCAATTATGCTATTGTTCTATACAGCACGAGGTTTTTTAAAGGAACAAAGCCTAGAACAACGCTAACATTTATTACTGAATGCAATCTAAACCATTAGTGAAGGAGTCACAGATGATTTTTATAACTAACCGTTTTCCCGACCAAAGTATTCGCACTCGTATTGGTAGAAAATTCACGTTTGACCTACACAATAATGCATCGAGTAATTCTGTCTTTTTTTGCGAGCATAAGAATACTAATGAACATATTGAAATTGGAAGTATAGAGTTTTTAAATAGATTAAAAGACTGTAAATTCAAACAGATATTGATTTATATTCATGGGTTTTCTAACTTGCCAGAAAGTGTTTTTAAATCCACTCAAACATTACAAACGCTTTGCGATAAATCCAAAAAAAACGAAGTATTAGTCATCCCCTTGATTTGGCCTTGTGACAATGACCTAGGCATTGTTAAAGATTACTGGGATGATCAAAAAGCGGCCGACCAAAGCGCTTATTCTTTTGCCCGCGTTCTCGAAAAGTTTTTAGCTTGGAGAAGTTCAAGTCAACATCAAAAAGAGGATGCTCCTTGTTTAAAAAGAATTAATATACTAGCTCACTCCATGGGCAATAGAGTTCTGCGTGAAACATTTAATGTTTGGAATAAATATGACCTACCCAATGGCTTGCCCATGGTATTTAGAAACACATTTCTTGTAGCAGCTGACGTCGTCAACGAATCACTTCATGAAGGCGAAGATGGCGAGTTAATTTGTCATGCTTCGCGCAACGTTATTGTCTACCATGCATCGGACGATCTAGCGTTAAGAGCAAGCAAGGCCTCCAATCTTAAAAACAAAATTGCCTCACGCCGATTGGGCCACAGTGGGGTAGAAAATATTGATAAAGCCCCTCGTAATGTATACCAAGTGGATTGTGATGATGTGAATAACCAATACGATTTTCCAAAAGGACATTCTTACTTTTTAACCGGAACAAAAAAGAGCGTTCAAGGTAAAGTATTCGAGCACATTTTTTCTTGCTTAATATCAGGCAGGGTTTTTCCTGATGATGAATATAGACGTTCCTCTATTATTCATGATGATTAAATAACGACTGTTTCAGGCCTGCCCACCTAATTAAAAAATCAATGGGCGTTGTTAACGACTATTCATATGGTTGAAGTGAGACCAATTGGTTCAACTCGTCATCACTCAAATACATCTCACCGTCTTGAATACTACACTGTAACGCCATGGTTCTTTTTGTCATGGCTTCCACCCCAATGGCTGTAATGTGGACAACCTTTAGGTTTTTAAATCGTGCCAGTTTCTCGCGGTGCTGTTGCCACCAAACGCTTGCCTTGCCTTCATGATATGTATAAATAATCACTTGTTTTGCACGCCCACAGGCCTTACGAATGCGTTTCTCATCGGGCTGCCCCAAATCAACCCATAATTCAATTTCATTAGTGAGTGCTTTTTGCCAAAGCTCTGGTTCATCGTCTGTCGACAACCTTTTAGTAAACGTCAAACGTTCATCAGCATTGGCCATAAACGCAATAAGGCGAATCATAAAACGAAAATCATTTTCCGACGGGTGCTGCGCAACTGTCAATTCATGGTTCGCATAATAATGCGTATCCATATTGGAAATATTTAAAGAGACCTTATTGATTGTTGAACTAATTGCCATAAAATTACTTCTTACTTAAGAACTACACGACAACATAGAGCATCCCACTTTATGTTTTGCCCAATCTGGTCTTTTTTGGTTCAAGTGTTCTTTCTCGGGTTGTTCATCGTAAGGGGTTCTTAATACCTCTAACAATTCGTTAACTCCGCTATGGTCACCCTGTTCAGACTTATCTATCGCCAGTTGTGAAAGGTAATTACGAAGCACGTATTTTGGATTAACCCTATTCATCAGTATTGTGCGTTGCTCTGCTGTTACGGGGTCTTGTTGACGACGTTGCCAATAGCTTGTTAACCAATCAGTCAGAAGTTTTTTTGCTTCGGCTGATAACTCATCAACGTAAAAAGAGGGTGTTAAAAACCCCATGGCTAGCTCGATATTAAGCGACTCTTCAAGACTCTCTACCTTTGCGAGTTGCCTAAAGAATATTGTCATATCGGTTTCGCTCTGCCCAAAGAACGCGAGTAGTTGTTTTACAAGGTCTGTATCCGTTTCATTTTTAACGCTTGAAAAGCCCAGTTTTTTCGTCATCATCATCAACCATTGCTTGCCATAACGATCAGCATAGTTATTTAGGATTTTTTCAAGCGGCGTTACTTCGTCTATTAACGGATAAATTGCATTGGCTAGTTGATACAAGTTCCAATGAGCTATTTGCGCTTGCAGCCCAAAGGCGTAGCGATGGTGTTGCGAATCAGTCGTGTTGGGTGTCCAATCGGTGTCGTACGATTCCAGCCAGCCGTAAGGTCCATAATCAATCGTTAAACCAAGAATCGACATGTTATCGGTATTCATTACACCGTGCACGAAACCTACACGCATCCATTCAACCACCATGTCACATGTTGATGTGCAAACTTCTTCAAACCACTTAAGGTATATTTCTTTACCCAGCCCCGTTTCTTCGTTAATAAGGTGTGGGAAGTCTGTTGTGATGGTGTAGTCGACGAATTTTTTTAACAAATCGCCTTCTTGTTGCGCATAATATTGAAAGTGCCCAAAACGCGTAAATGACGGCGCCAAGCGGCACACCACAGCGCCTGGTTCTGGCGCTGGATTGCCATCGTACATAACATCTCGCACAACGTTTTCACCAGTCGTCATTAAGCTTAAGGCCCGCGTTGTTGGCACACCAAGATGGTACATTGCCTCACTACACAAAAACTCGCGGACAGATGAACGCAATACAGCTAGTCCGTCTGCTGTTCTGGAATATGGCGTTGGTCCTGCACCTTTAAGTTGTAACGCCCAACGCTCGCCTTGTTGATTAATAACCTCACCTAAGTTGATGGCACGACCATCACCCAACTGACCGGCCCAATTGCCAAATTGGTGGCCGCCGTAACAAGTGGCGTATGGCTGCATGCCTTCTACTGTATTATTTCCCGAAAAGGTCGCAGTGAAGTTTGCTGATTCGCAATCGGCAGCCGACAAGTCAATAAGTGCCGCTGCTTCTGCAGAGTACGCCACTAATGAAGGTGATTGCATTGGTTTAGGCGTTACCCAAGAGTAACATGCGCCTTGTACTTGGCGAGGGTAATTCTCAGTAACCTTATCCGCTGGAAGCTGTTGAACAAATTGATTATCAAAATTGAATGTGTTCACGTTGTTTCACCTGTTGGTAGTAGATCTGCATATACAAAACCATCACGTTCCACGACGTCACCAGAAGTAATGCCAATAGCTTGTTTAAACATCGGCCCTGCATAAGCGAAGCTATGGAATTCACCGTTCTCACCGCAAGGGTCAACACCTTCAGGTAAATCATTTAGAAATTGTTGATTAAATTCTCGCCCACAAAAACTCGCGGGTAATTGTTTCGGGTCTACGCAAGTGATGCGTGTTTTTAACCCAGCGTCTAACATCGTTTGCGCAAGTTGTTCAGTCGGTGTTAACCACAATGGAAATAATGGCTCTAACCCTGTGTTTTTTAGATTTTGTACGCGATATTGGCGGATATCTTCCAAGTACAAATCACCAAATGCCATGTGTGTTATACCCTGCCCTTCAATAGAAACAAAAAAGTGCGTCATCGCTTGGTTGTATAACTCATTACTACAAGGGTGTGGAATTGGAATAATGTGTAATGGCAAACCAGCCGTTTGTGCTTGTTGTTTTAATAGCTCCACACGCACTGCATGCATAGCAACGCGCTGGTGTGTTTCATTAACCGTTGTAACCAGACCCACCAACTCAACATCATTGTCTTGCTGAAGCTGATAAAGTGTCCAAGCGCTGTCTTTTCCGCTACTCCAAGATAACAATACGCGTTTTTTAGGCATGGTGTTTATAGTCCTTCGACTGATTTTTCATAGGTTGCCACTTTTGATTTTATAACATCTGGAATTGGCGCAGTTTGTTGACGTTCGAAGTCGAACCAAACCATGACCCCATGGCTTGTTATAACGGGCTTATCTTCACCTTCACGATAAATTTCCGCCAGAACGGTTGCACTCTTATTCCCAACGTTACTTATCCGAGTCATTACCGTTAAGTTTTCTGGATAATGCACTTGTTGAAGAAAAGCACATTGAATATCGGCTAACAACCACCCCACTTTCATGTCTGTTGTTAAGGGCAAATCTAATACATCTTCACAATATGTAACGCGGGCTGATTCTAAATATCGGATATATTGAACATTATTAATATGTCCAAAAATATCTGCATCACCCCAACGTACTGGCACAGTCATTATGTGGGTAAAATCTTGTTTATTCATACGGTATTCCATTAAAGTATTATTTTGACTACTTTGTTATTATACCCGTTAGATTGGCTAACATTAGCCCACCAGCATTGAATGTATTCCAGTATGTTTTATAACAATAATTATAACTTTTTCATCATTCTCCTCTTTTGCTTTGTTAGCAGTTTTTCGTCGTTAGTTATCGCCAAGCAACTCGCTGATACTGGCGTTAACCCCTTTGCTGATGAATTCATTACGGATGAAGTAGCAGAAAAAGCCATTAAAAGTATTTTCACCACCGCAACACGTATTGATAAAAAAAACCTCGACACAAATGTATGGCCGGTATATTCGACGGTAGACCATGTTGGCTATGCGTTTGAAAGTAAAGATTTTATTCGTATTCAAGGTTTCGCTGGCGATATCATCAACCTATTAATTGGCATTGATAATGACGGTAAAATAATGGGTGTTCGCGTGTTATTTCAACATGAACCTATTTTTATGCATGGCCTTGGGTCTGGAGCCCTTGATAAATTTCTTGAACAATACCCAGGGCACAGTGTTGCAGATCGCATTATTGTGGATAGCAGCCGTTCCCGCTCCACATCCTCAGCTGGTGAAGGAAGTGCTATTTTTGATGGTGTTACTAAAGCCACCGTATCTGTCATTGCTGCTAATGACACTTTATTAACGGCTTCTTTAGAAGTAGCCCGCAAAGTGTTAGGCAAGTTTGTTCAAACAACATCTTCCTTACCAAAAATGGACATGTATGAGCCTTTAGAATGGAATGAACTATTAGATAAAAAGTTGGTGGGGCGCTGGAAAATCACACGTACTCAACTCGAAACAGCCTTAGATAGAGAACTAACTGATTACCCAGGTTATGGTTTTGATGACACTAATATTGAAGTGATATCAGATATCTATTACGCCTATTTAAACGCACCGATGATCGGCAAAAACGTACTAGGTGAACAAGACTATGACCGTCTCATGGCATCACTCAAACCGGGAGAACACATTGTTGGGGTGATGTCTGAGGGCCCTTATAGCTTCTTAGAAGATGATTTTAGGCCGGGAAAAATACCCACAAGAATGTCGTTGTATCAAAACGAATTACCTTTATTAATTCGTGACATGGCATTTTTTAGATTTTTCGATAAAAACCCACCAAGTACTGTGCCAGACTTACCTAATTTGAGACTGCTAAAAATCAAAGGTAATGCTGGCTACGACCCAGCGCAAGAGCTGACCATTCAACTTAACTTTGATTTACGACAAAACCATTTGTTAGGCGACAACATCAACCAAAAAAGTTCGCACAAATTCCCTGCTGAATTATTTTACAAACCTGAAATCATTGAAGAAAAACGCATTCCCATATGGAAGCGTTTGTGGAAATCCCGTGTTATGGAAATTTCTATAACCTTGCTTTCATTAGCTCTATTAACTTTAATTTTTGTTAAGCAGCGTGCTTTATCAAAATACCCCAGGGTCATTAAATATGGCCGTTGGGTATTTATGCTCTTTACCGTATTTTTCATTGGCTTTTACGCACAAGGTCAGCTATCGGTGGTAAACATCTATACGGTTCTTTTATCGTTACGCGATGGTTTTAAATTTGATGTGTTCCTACTCGACCCCGTGCTTTTTATAATTTGGTCGTACACCTTCGTTACCTTGTTTATTTGGGGGCGCGGTGTGTTCTGCGGATGGCTATGCCCATTTGGCGCACTTCAAGAAATATTGGCGTGGTTTGGAAAACTGTTAAGATTCCCACAAATAAAAATAAAAGAACCTGCTCATCGTGTTTTACAAAAATTAAAATACCTAATCGTTGCAGGCCTATCTATTCTTTGTTTCTATGATTTAGGATTAGCGCAAACCCTGTCGGAAATCGAACCATTTAAAACGAGCATCACGTTAGTGTTCGACCGCGAATGGTATTTTGTTGCCTTTGCAGTTGGTCTGCTGCTATTAGGCATGTTTGTTCATAAGTTTTACTGCCGTTACGTCTGCCCACTAGGTGCTGGGTTGGCCATACTCGGGCGTTTCCATATATTTAAATGGTTAGATCGTCGTGATGACTGCGGTAAGCCTTGTCAGGTGTGTACTGTACGTTGTGAAATTAAAGCGATACCTAAATCAGGTGCTATCGATTACAGCGAATGTATTCAGTGTTTAGAATGCCTTGTTATTTATAATGATGAACACCAATGCGCACCTGTAATGGTGGCTAATAAGCGAGCTCGAAAACAAAAAGTTACCTTGAAAATGCCAGGTTGAACAATCTAGTTTAGATGGTTAAAAAAACGGGGATTTCATTTTTAGAAAAGCTAACTTTCGCCCAATTTAATAATGAAGCATGACTAAAGTAAAGCCCTGATAGTTGTGCGGGCCGTTGAGTTTTGCACGACCAGCCACTTTGTGAAAACACTTGATTTGTTTTGTAATGAGGAATATGCCCCAATAAATTCGCACGCATTTTTTCTATTTGCTGAGGTGGCTTTGCATTACTTGATATCGGCTCGTCCCACGGTTCAATATTGCACATGGCAAAAGCTGCTTGCCAAACGGTTAGCACATCAACTTCGCACCAATATTCTTTATCGATAGGCTCAAGCAACATACTGGTTAAGTGATGCCTCGTTCAACTTCACCTTGTTTATTAAGTACCCGCTTAACAATTTTACCTGCTGCATTTTTGGGTAGTTCATTTAAGAATATAACTTTTCGTGGCACTTCATAATTACCCAAATGCTGGCGACACCAAGAACGTATGTCAGCAGAATCTGCTTCACTGCCATCCTTTAAGACAATATACGCCACAGGTATTTCACCATGGGTTTTATCAACATGCCCTATCACCGCAGCCTCTAAAACAGCATCATAACGATACAACACTTCTTCAATAATACGCGGATAGACATTCATGCCATTAACAATAACCATGTCTTTTTTACGATCCAGAATACTGAAATAACCGTCTTCATCCTCATTACCCAAATCACCTGTTAAAAACCAGTCTTTATAAAATGACGTTTTGGTTTCTTCACTTAGTCCCCAATAACCTTTCATCACGCTCGCGCCACGCACAGCGATTTCACCTATCTCCCCGAGTGGTAACTCTGTTCCTTCTTTATCTAAAATTTTCATTTCCACATTGGGTACTGGTAAACCGACCGTTCCAATTTTTCTAACACAACCAATTGGGTTTACGCAGGTTACCGGCGAACACTCTGTTGGCCCATCACCTTCATAGATAGGCAATCCAAATTTCTCTTCAAAACGGTTCATCACATCGACAGGCATAGAGGCCCCGCCAGACACGCAAAGTTTGATGGATGAGAATCTAGTCGCCTTTTCATCTTTTGTATTCAACAAAACGTTGTACATGCTTGGAACGGCTAAAAAAACTGTCGATTGTGATTGCTCAATGATATTGAGTAAGTTGTCTGGCTCAAATTTTGGTATCGGTACAAAACAACAACCATGTGTTAGTGGCGTCAGCATACCCACCGTAGCTGCAAACGCATGGAACATAGGCAGTACAAGTGCAACAACTTCTTTACCCGCTTGCCATTTCATCGCTTCAAACACACTGGCTGTATTGGTCACAAGGTTTTGATGGGATAGCATCGCACCCTTGGGTTTACCCGTTGTACCCGAGGTATATAGAATGGCTGCCAAATCGTTAACGGCATCAATGTCTATATTTACTGTTGATCCAGGCGTTTCTAGCACACTATTCCATACGGAAGACATCTCGGCATGACTGCCGATACAAATATCGAAGATATCAGCCGTCATTAAAGTAGACAGTTCATCGATATTTTCTTGAAATAACTCGTGATAAAGTAAACCAGACACTGCAGCGTTGTTTAAAACATAAGCTATCTCAGATGGTTTTTGTAATAGATTTAGCGGCACGACCACCCCCCCTGCTTTCACTATAGCCATGTAAGCAATAGCAAAATTAACACTATTAATACAGTACAGTGCAATTCTATCGCCTTTATCAATACCTTTTGACACCAAGTAAACAGCCACATTATCAGATAATATTTTCATATCAGAAAATGTATAGCGCCTACCTTCATCTATTACTGCAACATCATCAGCATATGTTTTTGCAGTCTTATTAAATACATCAATGAGTGATTCGCTACTTATCATTTAACCCAGCCTTTAACTTCATTAATTGCACGTGTAACTGTTTAGCATTCATCTTAAGGAATAATTCATTAACTGCAGACATTTTATTCTCCATAGACATCTCATTTTGAAAAATTAAATCTAGCGTTACATTTCCTTTAACTAAATCTGCACTAGGTTTCGGGGCGTTTACATGATGGATCAAGTAATAACTTATTACCTGCAATTGAAAACGTAACATTGCCAAAAAGCTAGATAACTTCGGCTCCTCTATCACCGGTAACGTTGGGTATTTAGTAAGGAGCGCTTGAGTAAAAACACCAGAATCGTGAAATAAAGTTTCACCATCAATGGATTTAATAGGCGTAGAGGCAAAACCACAGCTAGGTGAACGCGGTGTAAAAATATAGCCTGATAAAAAACCCAGTGATAAAACCTTATTATCGCAATAGTTATTTAGTTGTTCAGTAACATCAAGCTGTTTATCATATCTACCAATGATTTTAATTCCACTGGTATGCTGGACAAGCTCTATGGCGGGTCTTGGAATTGAAAACCCGGCTTCTACTTCAGGGCATATGAGGTACAACGAAAAGGTTTTATTAAATAAGTCAGAGCATGTTTCAGAATATTTACCTTTACCATCGTACCGTACTGCATCACCTAATAAACACCGACTTAACCCTATGCTTATTGGCAACAAATTTACTGAATACTATTCAGAAAAAACAACCGCATTTCCACTAACAAAAACGCCATACTCACAGTTTTCATCTATATCTTGGTGTGGGCCATAATCTGTAGTAACTTCAATAATGCCATTACCACCCATATCATCTGCTTGTTTTCTAAGCATTATTAGTCCATGAGCTTTCACCGCTTTTGTACCCAATTTAGAGCTACTGCAAAGTGCCACTTGAACCATACCTAATTTTTCTTCAATAGTTCCCATCTCTGCTGGTTGTCCAGATTCATACACTGGGAACTGTCGAGATTTATCTTCCATATCAATTCGAACCACATCGAAAAAAAACAAACATGATATAAAAAAAAGTGAGAAAAAGGCTATTATGTATTTTTTTTCTTTTGTCATTTTATTTTAAAAAGGTACATTTATATTTATAGTTAAAAGTAGGATGCTATCAAGCGCTAAAAGTTCATTTTGAACATTAAATTGGTGTTTATTTAACAACCTTCAGTGTCGGTCTTTTACTTTTAGTTGGCGTTATCACATCAGATGGTTCTGGAGGAAGATCATCTTCAAAATGTTCATCAAACATCATCCCTTTACCATTTTCTTTTGCATACGTTGCTAAAACTGCATTAATTGGAACAAATATGTTTTCTTCTTTTCCAGAAAATCTGGCTGAAAACGACAGCGCGTCATTTTCTAAATACCAATTCTTTATTGCATCTGGGTGCGCATTTAGGATAATTTTATTATCTGATATATAGTCTTTAGGTACAGTAACACCCTCTATAGTCGTATCAACTAGAATATAAGGCGTATAGCCATTTTCTAGAATCCACTCATGAAGTGCGCGAACCAAATATGGCTTAAGAGGTGTCACTTAACCTACGCAGTTAGTAACGAATGACTTTCGTATAAATCACGCTCAGCATCACTCATGCTTTCTTGGAACATTTCACGAGAAGTTACTAGTTTTGTGTAATCCAACACTGCTTTAGCTTCAGGCGGCAAATCAATACCGTACATAGGTAAACGCCATAATAATGGGCCTAAGACTGCATCAACTAATGAAAATTCATCGCTAAGAAAATACTTATTTGCTGTAAACAAAGGAATAGCCGCAATTAGGTTTTCACGTAATAGTTTACGAGCTTTTGCGGCTTTCTTTTCACCTGCATTAATTATATCGTCCATTAATGTGTACCAATCTTGGTCGATTCTATGAATTAATAAGCGTGATCTGGCTCTAGAAACAGGGTCAATTGGATACAACGGAGGATGAGGAAAACGTTCATCTAAGTATTCCATAATAATTCTTGAATTAAATAAAGACAGATCTCTATCAATAAGAATTGGTAATGTGCCATATGGGTTTAATTCATGTAAGTCTTCTGGAAAGTCTTTAGCTTCTATAAATTCTATTTCGGCAGATGCATTCTTTTCACTCATAACAAAACGAGTACGATGACTATAATGACAGAGAGGGTCTGCGAATAACGTCATGATTGATTTTCGATTTAATGCATTTAACATAATTAGCCTTTTTTTAAATTAGAAAAAGAGCCACGCGAATGAACACATGGCTCTCATATGTTTTTTAAAGATACTGCTTAGTGAATATCTTTCCAGTACTCTTTTTTAAGGTAGTAAAAAATGACGATCATTAACAATATAAACGCCAACACTTTCCAGCCCATTGCCTTACGTTCCATTTGCGCGGGCTCACCCATATAGACCATAAAGTTAACCAAGTCATTCATCGCTTGATCATATTCACGAGGTGTCATTTTACCCGGTTGAACAATTTCAAGTTTTTCGATTACTTGCTTTACACTGCCATCTTCCCTTTCCACGTCAATATAAACAGGTTCTTGCAAGCCTTGTAAGTCAGCTAATACATGTGGCATGCCAACCATAGGGAACAAAGTATTATTAACTCCAAATGGACGACTAGCATCGACATAGAAGCTTTTTAAATACGTATAAAGCCAGTCCGCTCCTCGCGACCTTGCTATAAGGGATAAGTCCGGCGGGTTCACACCAAACCATTTTTCCGCATCCTTAGCACGCATAGATATATCCATACCATCAAAGATTTTCTCACCAGTAAACATTAAGTTTAACTCTACTAGTTCAGATGGAATTTCTAAATCCTTCGCCATTCGTGAATACCGTAACTGTTTAGCAGAATGACAACTTAGGCAGTAATTAACAAAATACTTAGCGCCTCTTTGCAAAGACGGTTTATTGCCCAAATCTATAGTCGCCGATTCTAATTTATGTTGACTTGAAGCCGCCATTGTTTGTGACGCCAACAGTACAATAATAAGCCCTAATAATGTTTTCATTTGTCCTCAATCCTCTCAGGGACATACTTATCCTGACCAATGTTTGAATAAAACGGCATTAATAGGAAAAAAGCAAAATAAACAAGCGTAAAGAACCTTGAGAACCAAGTTCCCGCCGTTGTTACTGGTTGCATTCCAAAGTAGCCTAACGCTACAAAACTAATAACAAATGCCACGATAGCTGCTTTAAAAACTGGGCCTCTATATCGAATCGACTTATTTACACCCCTGTCTAACCAAGGCAACAAGAACAATACAAAAATAGCTCCAGCCATTGCTAGCACGCCTCCAAACTTATCAGGGACAGCTCTTAACACCGCATAAAATGGCGTAAAGTACCAAACGGGTGCAATGTGATCAGGCGTTTTCAAAGGATCCGCTGGGATAAAGTTCGCGTGCTCTAAAAAGTACCCGCCCATCTCTGGCATGTAAAAAATAATTAACGCAAAAATGAAAAGGAATACAGCCACACCAACTAAATCTTTTACAGAATAATATGGGTGAAATGGTATGCCGTCTAATGGAATACCCTTTTCATCTTTTTGTTTTTTAATTTCAATACCTTCCGGGTTGTTAGAACCCACTGCATGTAATGCAACAATGTGCATAAATACCAAAACAACCAGTACTAATGGAATAGCAATAACATGGAAGGCAAAGAATCTATTTAGGGTCGCATCTGAAATGACATAATCACCACGAAGCCAAATTGCTAAGTCTTCTCCAACATACGGAATAGCGCCAAATAGTGACACAATCACTTGCGCCCCCCAATAGGACATTTGACCCCAAGGCAGCAAATAACCCATAAATGCTTCTGCCATAAGTGCCACATAAATAATCATCCCAAATATCCAAACCAACTCACGCGGTTTTTTGAATGAGCCATATATGAGACCACGGAACATATGTAGGTACACAACGATAAAGAATGCTGATGCACCCGTTGAATGCATATATCTAATTAACCAGCCCCAATCAACATCACGCATAATGTATTCAACAGAGTCGAACGCTAATTTTGCATCTGGCTTATAGTGAATGGTTAAGAATATGCCTGTAATAATTTGATTAACTAATACTAAAATCGCTAACGAACCAAAGTAGTACATCCAGTTAAAGTTTTTAGGTGCATAGTATTCAGCTAAATGCTCATTCCACACTTTAGTTAGTGGAAATCTATCATCAACCCAACCTAATGCATTTTTTAACATGCCACTCATTATGCTTGCCCTCCACTTGAGCCAATCAATATTCTAGTATCTGTAATATATTCATGAGGGGGGATATCTAAATTAAGCGGCGCAGGTACACCGGCATAAACTCGGCCAGACAAGTCAAATAATGAACCATGACATGGGCAAAAGAAGCCGCCTGTCCATTCTGGACCTAAATCTTCAGGTGCTACTTCCGGTCTATATGTAGGCGAACACCCAAGGTGGGTACATATTCCTACCGCTAAAAATACGCCTGGTTTAATAGAACGAGCACTATTTTTACACGACTCTGGCTGTTCAGACTCATTAGAGTCAGGATCTCGAAGTTTATCAATTTTAGTAGCTAGTTCAGTTAGTGTATCTTCTGTTCGCTTCAATACCCAAACTGGTTTACCACGCCATTCAACACGGATTAGCTGCCCAAATTCTAATTTAGAAATGTCCGCTTCAACTGGTGCTCCAGCAGCTTTAGCACGGTCACTAGGGTTCATAGATGCTAAAAAAGGTACTGCCACATATGCTGCACCAACCCCTGTTATCGCTGTAGCTGCAGCTGTTAAAAAAAGCCGCCTGCGCTTATCTTGAACTTCTTCGCTCATCAAACACTCCATTATTCTTGAATTCTAAAGGTGAAACACAAAAGTGCTCCCCCCATTCCCCAACTTATCTGTGGAATTATAGCATATCCAGTTAATAATTCTTCGTGACAAGACTCAATAAAACATATTGAGTCACGACAAAACAAACAGTTTACTATTTTTTAAATAATAGCTTTTAAGGCGCTTATAAATTGAACATTTTGTTCTTTAGTTCCAACGGTTACACGTAAGCATTGCTCAGGAAGGCCTTGCGCATTCCCCATTAACTTTATAAGAATAGCTCGTTTTTTTAGCTCATTAAAAACATGTTCGGCTGTTTTATTTAACAAGGAGAAAAGAATGAAATTTGCGTTACTTGGGTAAACCAAAAGACCAGCCAATTTAGACAGCTCATCATTTAAAAATTCACGCTGTTGGCAAATTAATTCAGCTTGCTTATCTAATTCATCAATATGATCAAATGCAAATGCTGCTGTAATTTGTGTAAAAACGTTAATATTGTAAGGCAATCGAACTTTTTCAAACTGTTCTAAAATTGTTTTATCACCAACCAAATAACCCAACCTAAGCCCAGCCAAACCAAGCTTAGACACTGTACGCATCACCAATAGCTGTGGGTGATTAGCGCTCAACTTTTGTAAAAAAGTCTTTCCTGCGAACGGTTGATATGCCTCATCAATAACAACCAAACCATCTGATGCTTCAATTATCTGCATAATATCAGCCTCATCAAACAAATTAGCTGTTGGGTTGTTTGGATAGGCCAAAAAAATAACCGCTGGATCAAGCTCTTTAATAGCCTTTAACATCTCAGGTATATTTAAACTGAAATCTTTATGTAGAGGAACGCCTTCACAAACCAGCCCTAAGGACGTTGAAATCTGCTTGTACATAACAAAAGTAGGGTCTGGCACCAACACCGATGAACCGGACTTCAAGCTCATTAAAATAAGCTGTATTAATTCATCCGAGCCATTACCTAATACAACACCCGCCTTATCAGCAATATCAAACGTTCTTCTTAGTTTTTTCACCAACTCATTGGCAGCAGAGTCTGGGTAACGATTAATATCAACATTCGCCATCAATTCTAGCCATTCAGACTTCATTTGCTCTGGCCAACCATACGGATTTTCCATCGCATCCAATTTAACCATACCCGTGGCATCAGCCACTTTATATGCTTTCATTGCTTGAATATCAGGTCTAATTAACGATAAAAGTTGATTTGTTGAATTACTCACGGTTATTAATTTAATTTTCGGTAATTGGCGGATTGTGCATGAGCGGTAAGCGCTTCACCTTCTGCTAGTATTGAAGCATAGCCCGCAAGTACAGAAGCACCTTCTTTGGTACAGTCTATAATGCTGCTACGTTTTTGAAAGTCATAGACACCAAGAGGTGAAGAGAACCTTGCCGTTCCAGATGTTGGCAGCACATGATTAGGCCCAGCACAATAGTCGCCTAACGCCTCAGGCGTATAACGCCCCATAAAAATAGCGCCAGCATGTTCTACTTTAGAGGCCCATTTTTGCGCGTCAGCTACAGATAACTCAAGGTGTTCAGGCGCAATAACATTCGCAACATCAATAGCTTGATCCAATGAATCAACCTTAATAAACGCCCCACGTTTTTGCAATGATGCTGTTATAACTGCTTTGCGTTCCATATCATCAATTAATTGATTGATACTCGCTTCAACCTTGTCTAAAAACGACTGATCAGGTGAAATTAAAACAGACTGCGCATTCTCATCATGTTCAGCCTGTGAGAACAAGTCCATTGCGATCCAATCTGGGTTAGTGTCACCATCGCAAATAATCAGTATTTCAGATGGCCCAGCCACCATATCAATTCCAACTTTACCAAAAACTTTTTTCTTAGCAGTAGCAACAAAAATATTACCCGGGCCAACAATTTTATCAACCGGTTCAATACTTTCTGTGCCATAAGCAAGCGCTGCTACTGCTTGCGCCCCGCCCACACGAAACACCTTGTCCGCCCCAGCTAGCCAAGCTGCTGCTAATACCATTGGATTATCTTCGCCATTGGGGGTAGGTGATACCATGGTTATTTGAGAAACACCCGCTACTTTTGCAGGAATAATATTCATTAATACTGACGATGGATAGGCCGCCTTACCACCCGGCACATATACCCCCACTGAACTGAGTGGCGTAATTTTTTGCCCAAGCGTATTACCTAACTCATCAGTAAAACTCCACGGCGTTAACAACTGATGCTTAGCATAGTCACGAATACGTTCTGCGGCTAATTGAAGCGCTTCAGCTTGTTCTGTTGGTAACGAAAGCCATGCGGAATGTAAGGCCTCATTTTCAACCAAGCAATTGTCCGTTGAAATATCCCAATGATCAAACTGTTGAGTAAATGAGAACAACGCCTCATCTCCACGGGTTTGAACATTACCAATGATGTTGTCTACTGTATCTAAGATAGACACGTCATCATCAGCGTCCCAGCTTAACAAATGCTCGAGGTCTTTCTTAAAACCATCACTACTCGCGTCCAAAAACCGCATTTTCATTATTAGCGCCTTTCTGTAACCACACGTTCTAATTGATCAATAAGCCGTTTAATTTCAGCGTGTTTCATTTTCATTGACGCTTTATTAACAACCAACCTAGAACTTATTTGCATAATTTCATCATGCGGTTCCATATTATTGGCTTTAAGCGTATTTCCCGTATCAACCAAATCAACAATGCAATCAGCCAACCCAACAATTGGAGCCAGCTCCATTGACCCGTACAGCTTAATTATTTCAACTTGTCGACCCAACTGAGCAAAATACTGCTGAGCCAATGAAACATACTTAGTAGCGACGCGGATTTTCCCTGCTGGCATGCCTTGGCCTTTAATAACTGCAGTCATCAGCTTACAACGCGCAATATTTAAATCGAGCGGTTCATATAAATTATCACTATTATGTTCAACCAGAACATCTTTTCCAGCAATACCTACATCAGCAGCACCATACTCAACGAAGGTTGGCACGTCAGTAGCACGAATAATAACCAAATTAACATTCCCATCAACACTTGGAATTATCAATTTACGAGTAACTGAAAGATCTTCTGACGGCACAATACCCACTGACGCCAGTAATGGCAACGTGTCTTTTAAGATTCTACCTTTTGAAATTGCAATCGTTAACATAACTAACTAGGTACTCGTTGGATATCACCGCCCAACAAAGCCACTTTCTCTTCAATACACTCATAACCACGATCAACATGGTAAATTCGTTCAATGACAGTTTCACCTTCAGACATAAGGCCTGCAATAACTAAACTTGCTGATGCTCTAAGGTCTGTGGCCATTACTGTAGCGCCTTGAAGTTTATCAACACCTTCGCAGACCGCCGTATTACCTTCAAGCGTGATATTAGCCCCTAGCCGTTTCAACTCATGAACGTGCATAAAGCGATTCTCAAAAATAGTTTCCGTGATAATCGACGTTCCCTTTGCTAATATATTTAGCACCATAAACTGAGCTTGCATATCCGTTGGAAAACCTGGGTATGGCGCAGTTTTAAACGATACAGCCTTAGCTTGCTTACCTTTCATATCAAGCGAGATCCAGTCATCACCCATTTCAATTTCAGCGCCAGACTCACGGAGTTTTGACAACACGATATCAAGCGTTGTCGGATCAACATCTTTAATTTTTATTTTCCCACCTGTCGCAGCCGCAGCAACCAAGTAAGTCCCCGCCTCAACTCTGTCTGGCATAACATTGTAAACCAGCTCTTTATTAGAAAGGCTTTCAACACCTTCGATGATTAGCGTATCTGTTCCAATCCCGGATATTTTTGCACCCAATGCATTTAAAAAGTTTGCAAGATCACTAACCTCAGGCTCTCGAGCAGCATTTTCAATAATCGTCGTACCTTCTGCTAATGTTGCTGCCATCATCAAGTTTTCAGTACCCGTTACGGTCACCACATCAAGCACAAGTCGAGCACCTTTAAGCCGCTTACACGTTGCATGGATGTAACCATTTTCAACACGAATAGTAGCACCCATTGCCTCTAAGTTATCAAGGTGCACATTAACAGGCCTAGAGCCGATCGCACACCCACCTGGTAACGACACCGTCGCCTCACCGAAACGAGACAACAAAGGACCCAAAACAATAATCGATGCACGCATAGTCTTAACAAGATCATACGGTGCGTTGTAGTTTGTTATCGTAGAACTATCCACTTCAATGCGCATTTTTTCATCAACAGATAGCTGAACGCCCATTTGGCCGAGTAAACTCATTGTTGTCGTAATATCATGAAGGTGTGGCATATTGCCAATAACAACAGGGTGTTCTGACAATAATGCGCCAGCTAAAATAGGTAATGCAGCATTTTTAGCGCCCGAAATGCGCAGCTCACCCGAGAGTGGGCCACCACCTTTAATTATTAGTTTATCCATGAAAAATTTATACGTTCTTTTAAGTTAATTAAGTAATCGGTAACAAGTCATCTAAGCCGCTAACACGAGCAATATCTAATAACTGTTTAGGGATATCAGAGAAGTAAATATTTTGATTTTTTTTATTAGCCATCCTTGTCCATTCAACAAGCAAGGCTAAGCCAGCACTGTCTGTTTTATCAACACCTTGTAAACTAAATAACAGATTCGACTTGCCATCAAACAACCGCATGGAGTCATTTAACAGACCAACTACTTCTTTAAAAACAAGTTCGCCTGAAACGGCAAACTCACCTGGAGCCACTTGTTTAATCTCTGTATTGATCATACTTTCAATCTGATGTGAATTACTCTGCGCCATCTTTACTAAACAAAAATTGCCCAATAATCTGTTCTAACACAAGTGCAGATTGAGTTAATTCGAGCTTACTGCCTTCAACTAGCAATTCTTCTTCACCCCCTGCTTCAAGGCCGATATACTGTTCACCCAACAAACCTGCCGTAAGAATACTAGCACTACTGTCCGAAGGCAATTCGTTGAATTTTGAATCAATACTCATTGTAACAATAGCTTCGAAAGATTCTGTATCAAAATCTATCCCTGTGACTCTGCCAATTTTAACGCCAGCAATAGACACAGGTGCTCTGACTTTTAAACTACCGATATTTTCGAAGCTAGCTTTAATATCATAACCCGTTTCTTTATTAAAACCGCTTAAATTGCTAACTTGCATAGTAAGGAAAAACATGGCTAAAAACCCTATAGCAACGAACAACCCAACAATAATTTCAATCGATCTTGATACGTACATACTAGATATCTCCAAACATCAACGCAGTTAAAATAAAATCTAATGCCAAAATAGCAAAAGCAGAATGAACAACCGTTCGTGTTGTTGCCCGACTAACACCATCAGAAGTCGGTATTGCATCATGACCTTCAAAAACAGCAATCCATGTTACAACCCAACCAAACACAACACTTTTAATTAAGCCGTTAATTATATCTATATTAAAATCGATCTTAGCCTGCATTTGCGACCAATAACCGCCTTCATCTATGCCAAGCAGCCCTACACCAATAAAATACCCTCCCATGATACCAACGGCACTAAATATCGTGGCTAAAATGGGCATAGATATTAAACCGGCTAAAAATCGCGGCGTAACAATTCTTGCAACAGGGTCTACAGCCATCATTTCCATGCCTGATAATTGCTCAGTCGCTTTCATTAAACCAATTTCTGCCGTCAAAGCAGAACCGGCACGACCAGCAAATAATAACGCCGCAACTACTGGGCCTAATTCTCGAACTAAAGAAGCAGCCACCATAACACCTAACATACCCTCGGCACCAAAATCAGATAAGGTATAAAACCCTTGTAAAGCGAGAACCATGCCAACGAATAAACCCGAGATTACTATTAGTGAAAAACTAAGAACACCCACTGAATACATCTGAGAAAACAACAAACGTGGTCTAATTAAAACACTAGGGATGCTTAATAGTATATTGCCAAAAAAGATACTAGCCCTTCCCAAGCGTTCTAAAACACTTAGCGTACTGGCACCCAAACGTTGAAAGTAATTTAACATTAATTAATCCTACTAATATTTAGTGTTCAATTAAATCTTGAACGTATGGTTTAGCAGAATAGTGAAATGGTACTGGACCATCTGGCATACCAAGCAGAAATTGTTGCGCCCATTCTGAGTCAGACTCTGCCAGCTCCTCTGGTGTACCGCTCCCAACAACTTTACCATCAGAAACAAGATAAACGAAATCAGCTATTGCACACGTCTCACGCACATCATGTGATACGACAATACTAGTTAATGAAAGCGCATCATTTAACAATCTAATCAGCTGTACCAAAACACCCATAGAAATGGGATCCTGGCCTGTAAATGGTTCATCGTACATAATCATCATCGGGTCTAAAGAAATCGCCCTTGCAAGCGCTACGCGTCTTGCCATACCACCCGATAATTCAGAAGGCATTAAGTTGAATGCACCACGTAATCCAACGGCTTGCAATTTCATTAATACCAAACTTCGAATCATAGACTCAGGCAAGTTAGTATGTTCCCGCAGCGGGAAAGCCACATTATCAAACACAGTTATATCAGTTAAGAGCGCACCACTCTGGAACAGCATGCCCATCTTCTTTCTTAATTGATAAAGCTCTTTATGTCTAATCGTATGGATATTGGAGCCATCAACCTCTACAGAACCTTGGCTAGGCCGTAATTGCCCACCAATTATTTTCAATAATGTAGTTTTTCCAGTGCCGCTAGGGCCCATTATTGCAGTAACTTTCCCTCTCTGGATATCCATATCCACACCATCAAATATTAACTTGCTGCCACGTGAAAAATGCACATCACGCACTTTTATTAATATTGAATCTTCAATTAATTCGTTCATTTACAACATATTTGGAGCGTGGGTTTTATATATTCCATATTGTCCTAGGCAATACACTAAAGGTCAATCATATTTAACCTTTAGCAATTTAATTTACCTTAAAAATTAAATAAAAAAAAGCCCCGTAAACGGGGCTTTTTAAACTAACTTACCTGTATCTATTTAGATAAATACTGGTAATAAAGGTCCACCAAGTGCAACTACTGAGCGATTACCTTCTTCATCAAAGAAGAATAACAATCCACCAAAACGGCTATCAGGATCATAAATCAGCTTAGCTAATCTATATGTTTCCCAAGCAGCATCAGTACATGCCACTTTAAGAAGTTTAGTTTGACCCGGCATAACAGCTCCACCTTCATATGTCATACCATTCGATGCAACAGGATCATGACTATCAGCAGGTTCTGCTTTAGATACATCAGGGTTCATCCAACGAACATTAGCTGATGTAAATTCTCCTGGTCTAATCGGTGAATTCGTATTATTAGTTACTTTAATAGTAAATTCTAATGAACGACCTGGCACACGATACCTAGCATCTACCATCTCAACGTTAACACCACGAGCAGCATCTGGAAGCGCTGGTATCGTAATTTGTCCACTTTGTAATGGAATTGTTACAGGATATTGTGAATGAGCATGGTAATAACTCCATGTAACAACAGCCATCGTACCAATTAATAAAACTAGACCCACCATACGGTTACCCGCAGTGATTATGTCATCAGCATCATCATTTAATAGCTTAACTTTCTTGTAACGTGGAATTAAGATTGGGCCTTGGAAGATCCAATATAGCAACCATGCTGCAGCAATTACGCCCCAGAAAATGTGCCATTTAACCGCATTAGCCAAACCATACGTTTCAAGATCAACCGTTTCACCAGTTAATGTTGTTACTTCGTTTGTAAAATCAGCCATGTCACCAGTTACTTCAACCCAACGACCTGGACCAATTAATGGACCCGCTTCTTTAACATTCATTAATGCATGCATGTGAACTCTAGCAGCACGACGTGCTTTTAGAATCACTTTAAACTCATACGTTTCACCAATGTCAAAGCGTGTTGAGTTAGTTCCACTTACACCGTTAATATATGACGCTTTTCTAATAAAAACCGGACCTGGAATACCAATGTTTAAAAAGGCAACTTCTGGTTTCGCAATATTAGTTGGCCAATCATAGAACCAATAAAATTTGCCCGTCATTGTCATTTCGTCATTAACTTGAAGCTTTGTTGTTGACACATCCACGTCATACCACAGTAATGTACGCATTCTTAAGTAAGCAGCTTGTGATTTCTCACCGTGTGCTAATGCAGGCGCTGCATATAACGCTATACAACCAACCATTATGGCCATCAGCATTAATACTGTTTTTTTAATATTTAACATATTCTTCCTCAATCTTTTTTATTATAAATGTAATGAATTTAGTTTACCTGTTAGCGAACTAACAGGTAAATATAAATTAAACTCGTTTCATCCAAGTAGTTGCAGAAAACCATTTACCAATGCCAAGCCATAAAAAGTAGGCAAACACTGATATAAAGCCCGCGAAGAATGCGGATACTGGCGTTACATCTTCACCAAATGTACGTAAAGTGCCTTCCTCAATGATACGAATGTATTCAGGCGTACCTGTTCTTACATAGTTATAGCCAATTAAATCTGCTAACGACATCATAGTGCCGTTGTATTCAATCGGCACGTGGAAAGGTGCAATAATTACCCAGTTTGCTGGATAGAAAATAATCCCCCAAAGCATGGCTCCAAGAACACCCGTCATTGTTAAACTTCTACTAATAAGAAGTATTGCATCTAAGCATAACGCCATTGGTATAATTTCAGCAGGAACAACCATATTTAGTGGAAAATAAGCCCAACCTACAAAGTTTGCAACCCTGTTTGCCCATTCACCAACTAACAAACCAGCTGTTGCTAGTGTTGCGCCAAATGGTAGCCTAAAATTATTCCATAATAAATAATGCAATGCTGCTGGGAAAAATATAAGAGAGATAGGCGTTACAGTAACCCACCAGCGCCTGTCTTTCCAATCAATCCAAAAATCCCAATCCCCCATGGTTAACATAGCATGGATATGGTTTGCACCAATAACAACCAACACTACGATTGGAATAATAATTAAATCAAATGCTTTATAAATTCTTTGCTGTTGCTCAGCAGTTGTAATAGCAGAGTGTACTGCGCTCATCCTGACCTCCTCAATATTATTAAAAATCTTCTTTTTTTCCCCATACCAGCTAGCGCTAAAATACGGATACCACTATGTTATTCTTTCTTCTCAAATAAATCAATAACACTCTGCACTTTTAACACTGTAATAGTTCATTTGCTAGCCACAAATGCTACCCACAAAAAAAGGGATGCCTAAGCATCCCTTTTAACGTTATAAATAACTATAACATCTAGTTCTTAGTAACCAGATTTACCATCGTCATTCATATCTTCTGTTACTAGCACTTCACCATCTAGCTGCGTTAGTGTGATCATACGAAGTACAATTTGGATTAACAAACCACCCAATCCTAACGCTGTCCAACCTAATACTACAAAGCCCCAATGTAATGGTGCTGTAAATAGCTCTTCCATGAACCAGAACGTGTGACCCCATTCGTTCAAGCCAACATTTGGAAGAATCATGAAAGGACCAACCACTGCTATTAGGAATGGAATTGAGATGTTTTCAGCGAACTGAGGCAAACGTGTACGAGCGTACAAGAATGAACCAACACCAGCTAAAATATACGCAGGCATTGTGCCATAGAACAATACGATATGACTTGGTGTGAAATCAGTATCACGTACTGTTACTTGATGCCAAGATGCATCTTGCTCTGCGAAGAAGCTAGCAGCCCAATATACAATCCATACATAGCAGAATAACCAAGCTAATAATGTAAATGTACGCTTTAATTCTTCTTGTGGTGTGATATTGAAAACATCTTTATCACGTGTTTTTAGAAGGTAGCCCCAAATAACTGCAGCTAGCACAAATTCTAAAATCCACTGACCGTATAAAAGATTCATCCAGTATGTTTGAAATTCTGGTTCAAACGAATCCATACCCATATCCCAAGCAAATAACTGCTGGTATACGCGCCATGCAATCATTAAAGTTAAAACTGCAAAGAATATAATAGCAATTCTCTTCCCGCCAATAAGGCCTTTAGAGATATCGCCACCCATTGCTTCTGAAGGTGTACTCATAATATTTTCCTCTTTTTATTAATTTAAATTACTTTTTTGCAAAAAAGTGTTGTTTCCAACAAGCCAGATAATACCCTTTTTCATTGAATTCAACAAGCCTAGCTTGCATAACAGCTCACTGAGCTTGATTAGTTAGTTCCATCTATCGCACTTAAGTTCAACTTTATTGACTTTTAATTTTTATAACCATTTAAATATTTATAACTTAATTGCATATGGGTTTTGCTCTAACGAAAACATTACATTCCGGCTCATATCGGAATAACGCATCGCACGCCATAAAAAAACTTATACACCAGAGTTGAATTTGAACTAATCTATCAATTATGAATAAATATTATGCTTTCAAACTTATTCTATTATCTTCTACTTTATTAGCATTACTTGGTTGCTCTAAAACATCAACGACTGCTCTAAACGCTGTGCTTAATAAAGGTGAACTGGTTGTTTTAACACGACTAGACCCAACTACTTATCAATTTAATGCTGGCGAACAAAGTGGTTTTGAGTTTGAACTTGCAAGCCTATTCGCCGACAAACTTGGCGTTCGTGTACGTTTTATTTTACCTAATAAGTTTCATGATATTTTAAAACTGACTAATGAGCACGAAGCAGACTTTGCTGCCGCTGGCTTAAGCATTACACCACAACGCCAACACCTTTTGCGCTTTACTCCGCCCTACTACGAGGTTACTCAACAACTAATATACCATTATCGTTCAAAGCGACCACGCTCCCCAAAGTACCTAAAAGACTCGTTCTTTGAAGTGCTTGCCGGCTCAAGCCATGCTGAAAACTTGCGGAAACTTAAAACATCTCAACCTTATTTGTCATGGGTTGAGGCAAGTAATACAAATGTTTTTGATTTAATTGAGATGGTAAACGATGGCTTGCTTGATTACACAATTGCTGATTCAAACCAATTTCAAACATATCGTGGTCAATTCCCACAATTAAACTCAGCATTTAATATATCCAAACCAGAGCAGATTGCTTGGGCTTTCCCTCTAAGTAACGACAACAGCCTTTACGATGAGGCGGTTAATTTTCTTAATGAAATAAACACTTCCGGCGTATTAAAGCAGCTGCAAGATAAACATTTTGGTTACACCAAAAATCTTAATTACATCAATATTTGCACATTTAGACGTCATGTTAAAAGCAGATTACCCAAATTACAAAGTTACTTTCTAAATGCTTCTGAAAAATACAACATTGATTGGAAATTACTTGCTGCTGTTGCCTATCAAGAGTCTCATTGGAACCCAAAAGCCATTTCACCCACTGGGGTTCGAGGCATTATGATGCTTACGAAAGCTACCGCCAAACAAATGAAAATATTAAATCGACTTGACCCCGAACAAAGCATCGATGGCGGCGCTAAATATTTAGCTACTCGGCTAAAGAAAATCCCTGAACGAATAAATGAACCTGATAAAACCTGGATGGCTTTGGCTTCATACAATATTGGGTTTGGCCACTTAGAAGACGCGAGAATACTGACACAACAGCAAGGCGGCGACCCTGATAAGTGGATTGATGTAAAACAATACCTACCCCTGTTAACTCAAAAGAAATGGTATAAACAAACCAAGCATGGTTATGCCAGAGGAAAAGAGCCTGTCACCTATATTGAGAATGTACGTCAATATTACGACCTACTGAACAAGTCTGATGAGTTAAATAATGCACCTAAACTGCCTGCCCGCAAACATAAAGCTCAACATATCCAACTGCCTGCCATATAACTCTCTACGCAGGCGCTAATTGTCGCTTCATCCATTCTATGCAATAGTCATAGACATCTTCTTTTTCAGGCTCGTGGTGTAATTCATGATAAAAGTCTTCCCAAATTTTCAGTGTGCACAAATCTCCCGCGCATTCAGAAAAAATCGTGCTCGCTTTATGGCACGTTAATTCATCCGCATCACCATGCATCATTAATAAAGGAAAATTAACTAACGACGCATCTGCCAGTAACTGCTCACCTGCTTGTAATAATTGAGTGCCCAACTTTGCAGAAATTCGATCATGATTTAACGGATCATTTTTATGCTTTTGTAATACAGCCGCATCTCTTGATAACGTTTTAATATCTACCCCACTGCATAGCGACAAACTTGGCCATAACTGTTGCAACTTCGCACCTAAAAACACCTTCCAACTAGGTGGTTCAAACGCTGGCTTTAACATAGGGGCACTTAAGATCACGCCGCTGTATTCACCCGGGTGAGATAACGTGTATTTAAGTGTTAAGGTTGCACCCAAACTGTGCCCATAAATAAAGTGCGGTTTTGTCAGGTCTATTTTTGACGCATGATTTAAGAATCTGTCAATATCTCGAATCATTTGTTGCAACTCAGGCGCGTGCCCTCGTTGGCCATCTGATTTTCCATGCCCACGTAAATCAAACGAAACTACTTCAATACCATGTGAAGCAAAATATTGAGCCAAATGTTCATAACGGCCGCTATGTTCACCTAATCCATGGATGATACAAACAACCATTTTAGGCTCCACATTGGGCACCCAACGTACGGCATGCATTGGCGTACCATCACAGGCAATCCATTGTGTTTCGTTTTGCGTCACCATTCTCGAGATGTTTTTTCTAATTATTTAAACAAACATTAGCATGAATAATTAGACATCACTGAGAACTATCGCCTTTTTCTAAAAAATGACGTTAATAACTGTGAACATTCATCCGCTAGCACACCACCCGACCATTCGACATGATGATTAGTGTAGCCCGCCTGCGTTAACGAAAGCGCACTACAGACAGCCCCTCTTTTCTCATCAACCGCGGCAAATACAATGCGTTTAATGCGAGCGTGCTGTATGGCTCCCATGCACATGACGCAAGGTTCAAGGGTAACGTAGAGTGTAGTATCAACTAAACGGTAATTCTCAATTTTTTGACTCGCCGCTCGAATGGCAACGATTTCAGCATGCGCTGTTGGGTCGTTATTTTTTATGGGTAGGTTATAGCCTTCGGCAATACATTCGTTATTTTTGACAATAATTGCCCCAACAGGCACTTCCCCAACTTCTTCCGCTTTTCGCGCTAAAGCAATGGCTTCGCGCATCCAAGCTTCATCATCCATTTGGCTGTGCTACTCCCATTCAATGGTAGCCGGCGGTTTACCTGAAATATCATACGTCACTCGGGAGATACCAGATATTTCATTAATAATACGGTTAGACACATGCCCTAAAAATGCATACGGCAGGTGCGCCCAACGAGCCGTCATAAAATCTATTGTTTCAACTGCACGCAGTGCAATAACATATTCATAACGGCGGCCATCACCCGTTACTCCAACAGACTTAATCGGTAAAAATACCGCAAACGCCTGGCTGGTTTTTTGATATAGGTCGTGCTTATACAACTCACTAATGAAAATATCATCCGCCAAGCGTAATAAATCGGCATATTCTTTTTTAACTTCGCCCAAAATTCGAACACCTAACCCAGGGCCAGGAAATGGGTGTCTATAAACCATATCGACAGGCAGCCCCAGCTCAACACCCATCTTGCGGACCTCATCTTTAAATAACTCGCGTAGTGGCTCAACCAGCTTAAGCTTCATGTCTTTTGGCAAACCGCCAACATTATGGTGTGACTTAATTAAATGCGCTTTCCCAGTTTTAGAACCCGCTGATTCAATAACATCGGGGTAAATCGTACCCTGCGCTAACCACCTTGCATCTGATAGCTTCGCCGCTTCTTCATCAAAGATTTCAATAAACAAATTACCAATAACTTTGCGTTTTTTCTCTGGGTCTGACACACCCTTAAGTGCATCCAAGTAGCGCTGTTCAGCATTAACTCTAACCACTTTAACACCCATGTGTTCAGCGAACATTGCCATCACTTGGTCGCCTTCGTTTAAGCGAAGTAAGCCCGTATCAACAAAAACGCAGGTCAATTGTTTGCCAATCGCTTTGTGTAATAAAGCTGCCACAACAGATGAGTCAACACCACCAGACAAGCCCAAAATCACTTGATCCGTTCCTACTTGCTCTTGTACTGCCGCGATACTGGTATCAATGATGTTTTTTGATGTCCACAATGCTTCGCAACCACAAATATCTAAAACAAAACGGCTTAAAATGCGGCCACCTTGTTTAGTGTGGGTTACTTCTGGGTGAAACTGTAAGCCATAAAAATGTTTATCTTCATTTGCCATACCGGCAATAGGCGCACTGTCGGTACTCGCCATCAGCTTAAAGCCCGTTGGCAACTCAACCACTTTGTCGCCATGGCTCATCCATACGTCCAACATGCCATAACCTTCTGGCGTTGTGTGATCTTCTATATCTTTGAGCAATTCTGTGTGGCCACGCGCGCGAATACTCGCATAACCAAATTCTTTGTGTTCTGACGCTTCAACTCTACCACCCATCTGGGCCGCCATGGTTTGCATACCATAGCAAATACCTAATACGGGAACACCTAACTCAAAAACCATTGGAGGCGCTTTAGGTGCGTTACCTTCTGTCACTGTTTCAGGCCCACCAGATAATATGATGCCGCTGGCTTTAAAATCGTTTATTGCTTGATGTTCCACATCATATGGGTAAATCTCGCAATACACGCCAATTTCACGTACACGTCTTGCGATCAGTTGCGTGTATTGAGAACCGAAATCTATAATAAGTATCTTATGAGAATGAATATCTTCGTGCTGCTGTGTTTTCAATCTAAACCTCGTTGTTATCGTTCGGTACGATAATTAGGTGCTTCTTTGGTAATCATCACGTCGTGTACATGGCTTTCTTTCATTCCAGCCCCTGTAATACGGACAAATTTTGCTTTATGACGCATCACGTCAATGCTTTCGCAGCCGGTATAACCCATGCTTGCTCGTAAACCACCCACTAGCTGATGAACGATACTTACCATTGTGCCTTTGTATGCCACGCGGCCTTCTATGCCTTCAGGCACTAACTTTTCAGTTTCACTGGTTTCTTGGAAATAGCGATCGCTTGAGCCTTCTTGCTGCGCCATTGCACCTAATGATCCCATGCCGCGATAGCTTTTGTAAGAGCGCCCTTGATATAGCTCCACTTCACCCGGCGCCTCTTCTGTGCCCGCTAAAAGACTACCTAACATGACAGAACTGGCACCCGCCGCAATCACCTTAGCCACATCACCAGAATAACGAACACCACCATCAGAAATAACTGGAACGCCAGTGCCTTTGAGTGCTTGAACAGCGTTATCTACTGCTGTAATTTGTGGCACGCCAACACCTGCAACAATACGCGTAGTACAAATTGAACCCGGGCCAATACCCACCTTAATACCATCAGCACCCGCATCAACCAAAGCCAGCGCTGCATCACCTGTTGCAATGTTTCCACCAATAACTTGAAGATTTGGGTAATTCTTTTTCACCCAAGTCACTCGATCTAACACACCTTGTGAATGCCCATGCGCGGTATCAACAATGACCACATCCACACCTGCATCAACCAGTGCCCCAACACGGTCTTCAGTGCCATCGCCAGTGCCTACTGCTGCACCAACACGTAATTGTTCAAGCTCATCTTTACACGCTTGTGGGTAATCTTTGGCTTTTTGAATATCCTTAACGGTGATCATGCCGCAAAGTTGGCCGTTATCATTCACGACCAATACTTTCTCAATACGATGGGTATGCAACAAACCAATCACTTCTTCTTTGCTTGCCCCTTCACGAACGGTAACCAGCTTTTCTTTTGGCGTCATCGCTGTATCAATGAGCGAATCCAAGTGTGTTTCAAAACGTAAATCACGGCTAGTAACAATACCTACAAGATCACTGCCGTTAACAACTGGAACACCAGAAATATTATGCTGGCGAGTTAACGCCATGACATCGCGAATAGTTGTGCTGGATGTAACTGTTATAGGGTCCTTAACAACACCACTTTCAAAGCGCTTTACTTTTAACACTTCAGCAGCTTGTTGATTTGCTGTCATGTTTTTATGGATAATCCCTATCCCACCCTCTTGCGCTAAGGCAATAGCCAAGCGTGCTTCGGTGACCGTATCCATTGCCGCTGAAAGAATCGGTATATTAAGCGTTATACCGCGAGTTAATTTTGTCTGGAGAGAGACGTCTCTAGGTAATACCGTAGAATGTGCTGGTACTAGCAAAACATCATCAAATGTTAAAGCTTCTTGTTCGAATCGCATATTTTCCGTGCTTGTCGTAGAAAAAGCACCTTATTATAAGGTATGCTCAACTTTTTATCATCTAATAGATAATTTTCTAACTCTTTATGCTAGATAACCAACAAACCTATACCGTTTCCCAACTTTGTCGTGAAACGCGGTTAACGTTAGAAGGTCACTTTTTAACGATTACCATCGAAGGCGAGCTATCTAACGTGGCTCGCCCCGCATCTGGGCATATTTATTTCACATTAAAAGACAGTAAAGCTCAGGTTCAATGCGCCATGTTTCGCCCCCAACTTCGTAAAATTGGCTTTAAACCAGAGAGTGGCATGCAGGTCATTTTAAAAGCCAGAGTCAGTCTATATGAAGCACGTGGTAATTTTCAGCTCATCGCAGAACATATGGAAGCTGCGGGAGAAGGCGTACTCCGTCAGCAATTTGAAGCTCTCAAAAACAAACTATCAAACGAAGGGCTTTTCGATGAAATACATAAGAAACCATTACCAGCATTAGCAACAAAGATTGGCATTATCACCTCCAAAAGTGGTGCTGCCATTCATGATATTTTAAAGGTTCTTAGAAACCGATTCCCGCTGTTACCCGTATTAATTTACCCCGTAACGGTGCAAGGTGGCACCGCTAAACAAGAAATAACTGACGCTATTGCACGCGCCAACAAGCGTAACGAATGTGATGTATTAATACTTGCTCGAGGTGGGGGCTCTCTGGAAGACTTATGGTCATTCAATGAAGAAATCGTCGCAAGGGCCATCTACCAATCCACTATTCCAATAATTAGCGCCATCGGTCACGAAGTTGACTATACCATTGCAGACTTTGTTGCCGACCATCGCGCACCAACACCCTCTGCGGCTGCAGAGTTGATCAGCCCAGACCAAGACCAATGGTTTAGCCACTTACAGTATCTAACCAAACAATTGACTGAACAATTATCGCGACAAATTTTAAATAGAACCGAACAGCTAGGCCACATTCAACATCGCCTACAACGCACTCACCCAGGGACCCAACTGCAATTACATGCTCAACGACTGGATGATTGCCAGGCGCGGTTAGCGCAATCGCCAAAAGCTGTCTTACAGCATTATTTTTTACGTTTATCGGATTTAAAAGCACAATTGCTTAGCACGAGTCCTTTAAAGAAAGTTGATGCCTACCAACAAAGGCTTAGCACCTTAAAGCACCAGTTGCCAACGAATGTTCAACGCAAATTGCAACGATCACGGCTTATATTCGAACAGTGCAATACGGGACTACATGCTTTTAGCCCGTTAAATACTCTGTCCAGAGGCTACAGCATCACAAAGAATGAAACTGACAACTCGATTGTTAATAGCGTTAAACAAGTTTTACTTAATGATAAACTGCACATCCAATTAGCTGATGGCTCACTAAGCACAACGGTCGACAATATTTATGAAAAAAATTAACGTTTTTACTTTGTTATTTGGGATGGCTTTTTGCAACTTGGCAATAGCACTTCCCCAACAAAATCTTGTACCAGGCGGGGTAGCTGTTATTAAATTAACAAACGAAACACCCCCTAACGTACTCTACAACAATCGTAAGGTTCTTACGGTTCAGCATAATAACCATTGGTATGCCATTGTGGGCATTCCATTATCTGCCAAACCAGGAAAGCATACGTTAGCTAATAAAACATTAGCGGCATCTATTCCATTTAACGTAGCGGATAAAGACTACCCTGCCCAGCATATAACGTTAAAGAAAACACCTAAAAACAAACGCATGATTAATCCAAACAAACTGGATATGGATCGTATAGGAAAAGAGAAAGTCACACTGTCTAAAGCATTATCAACGTGGTCCAAAACGCCCGCAAATGTGGACTTTATTTTACCTGCCACGGGGAGACTCAGCAGCCCCTTCGGCTTGAAACGTTTCTTCAATAATCAGCCGAGACGGCCCCATAGTGGACTAGATATTGCTGCACCCAAAGGTGCCCCCGTTGTGGCGCCCGCCAATGCAACAGTCATTAATGTTGGAGATTATTTTTTTAATGGAAATACCGTTTTGCTTGATCACGGACAAGGCTTAATTAGTGGCTATTTTCACCTGAATAAAACCTTAGTAAACATTGGAGATGTTGTACTTCAAGGCCAACACATCGCAGATATTGGCGCAACAGGTCGAGTTACAGGCCCACATTTACACTGGAATGTTTATTTAAATAAAACCAAAGTTGACCCCGCCTATTTTATTAGCGACCATATGCATCAACTGACAAGTAAAAAGTAGAACACATATGCAAATTAAAGATTTATGCACGAGTTGTGATTGTTGGACTATCACAATGATTGAACACGATGGTAAAGCAGCAACGTTTACTTGCACCCATTGCAAGAACAGCTTTGAAATGCCATGGGACACTAACACGCGGTTTATGATTCGCTCAATTCGCCACAGCCTAAAGAAACGTACTAAAAAGTACCCTGAACTCCAGGAACTTAAATATGCCGGTGACTTTGTTAAATTAGTAGAAAGAGCAGATGAGCCAAAAAAAGGCGGTTGTAAATAATTTTAGCGGTGCTTTTTAAGCTTAAATTTCTTTTTACCTAACGATTTACCGTCTTTTCCTTTGCTAATATTCGTTGCCGATTTTCTAGTTTCTTTTTGATAAGGATTATCTGGCGACTTAAATTCTATACGAATCGGTGTTCCAACCAGATCTAGCTTTTGTCTAAACGTATTCATCAGATAGCGTTTATAACTTCCCGGTACAGATTTTGTTTGATTTCCATGAATCACGACAACTGGTGGATTTTGCCCACCTTGATGCGCAAATTTTAATTTAATTCTTCTACCACCTACCAGCGGAGGTTGGTGGGCTTTTAGCGCATACCCTAAGATCTCTGTTAATCGAGGCGTTGACATTTCAACCATTGCAGAACGGTATAACGCACCAATCGAGTCAAACAATTTACCGACGCCACTACCGTGTAATGCAGAGATAAAATATTGCTCCGCGTATTCTAAAAAACTTAATTTAACATCAATTTGACGCTTTACTTTATCTCGCTGGTCTTCGGATAAGCCGTCCCATTTATTAAAACCAATTACCAATGCACGCCCTGTTTCCAACACCATGCCAAGCAAACTTGCATCTTGGTCGGTAACACCCTCACTCGCATCTATCAAATAAATAACGACATGCGTGTCCTCAATCGCCCTTAATGTTTTTACGATACTGAACTTTTCTACTACTTCTGAGACCTTAGAACGCCTACGTACACCGGCCGTATCAATCAGCGTATATTTTTTACCTGAGCGTTCAAACGGTATAAATACACTATCGCGTGTCGTGCCGGGTTCATCAAACACCACCACACGCTCTTCACCTAAGATCCTATTGATTAACGTTGATTTCCCAACATTCGGCCTACCTATTACTGCCACCCGAATACCATCACCAGGCAGCGCTTCAGAAAATGAATCCACCGTGGGGAGTATAGTGAACACATGTTTTAGCAATTCAACGACACCACGCCCGTGTGTTGCAGCAATCGGCCAAGGTTTTTCAAAACCCATTTTGTTAAACTCGGCAATATAAGAATTGGCATCTAGCCCATCGACCTTATTTGCGACCAATACCACTTGCTTATCCAGTTTACGTAAATTTAAGGCTATTTCTTCATCGATAGGGTGCATTCCATGCCGTGTATCTACCATAAAAAGAACGACGTCAGCTTCTTCTAAAGCCCGTTCTACTTGCTCGATAGCAACGCCATCTATCCCTTCAGACGTCGCAGTCACTCCGCCCGTATCAACAACCAGTGATTTCAAATCACCACGGCGCACTAAACCGTACTGCCTATCTCTTGTGAGCCCTGGGTAATCTGCCACTAGCGCATCGCGTGTACGCGTTAAATAATTAAACAAGGTTGATTTGCCAACATTTGGCCGGCCGACTAAGGCAATAACTGGCAACATAACTATTCGTCTATGTCTGTTTCAGCAGCTGTTATAGAAGTAAACTGCAATGCTGTGATTTCACCTTCACTGTCTTGTAGATAGACAAACTCATCTTTAACAATAGGCGCAGAGACAATCGGTTTATCACTCACTTTAACACGCCCAATTAAACGGCCGTCTACCGAAGATAGTACGTGCAAGTAACCTTCATAATCAGCCGTGAATAGATACTCACCTTCCAATACAAGATCCGTCAACTGGCGATTTTCAAGCAAGTCTTGTTGCCAATTGACCGCCCCCGTTGTCTGATCTGCTGACCAGATATGATTATTCACGTCAATAACAAACAAAGCAGTCCAGTCGGCTGCCATCCGCTTAAATGATGATATTTCTGAACGTCTCCAGCTTATTTCGCCTGAACGAACATCTGTTGCGACCAAGCCACCATTAAACGTTGCTGCAAATACAAAACGATCACCTGCATATGGGTCTGCATCCACATCCACCATACGGTCTAAAGCACCTCTTCCTCTTGGCACGGCTATACTGGACTCCCAGATTTGCATACCGTCGGTTAACCGTAATACCACTAAGTTACCATTTGCATAACCCGTGATAACACCACCACTTTTTAATACCGGTGAGCTTGTTCCTCTTAAACTCAGTGCCGGAACGTCCCGCACAAACGACCATTTTTCTTCGCCATTTTCGGCATCAAGCGCTGTCACAGCGCCATCAACTGTACGTGCAACCACGGTATTATCTGAATAACGTGGAATTGATAACACCTCACTAGATACATGCTGAGTCCAGAGTGTATCGCCATCTTCCAGCTTAAGCGCAACGATTTCAGCGTCCGTTGTACCAACAAACAACGCATTATCGCTGATACCTATACCACCAGATATCGGTAATTTTGTTTCAACTTCCCAAACTTTTTCGCCAGTTTCCCGTTCAATAGAAACAATGACACCTTCATGGTCTGCCACATACAAGAAGCCATCCGCTTCCGTCATTTCTAATTTCAGGAAGTTATTGCCATGGCCTTCGGTAAAATCTCCTTGCCATACAGGGTCAAGCAAAAGCTCCGGCACGATATCTTCTAACGCCCGAGGCGGTCTCGTCTCGTCTTCACCATCGTATGTCATCATATCGATAACACTTTTTTCTAAACTCTTACCTGCTGTTTTTGTACTTTCAACAACGCTTGCACAAGCTGACAACAGCACTAGTAGTCCTGCACAAACAACAATCCGTATCATTTTACTGTCTCTTTAACCTTCAAGGCGCCTGCATTTACTGCATCGCTTTTTGGTGGGGGGCCCAAATCATCAAGCTTTAATTGAATTATTCTTTTATCCAACGTTGCGTTACGCATCGCTGCGATATAACTATTTCTTGCTTTTGTTATATCACCTAACAAACGATATGCATCGCCTCTTAACGCTTCGTATTGGCCAATAAATTCACCTGGGTTAACGCCATTTTTTTCAGCCATTACATCATCAACATCTTGGATGACTTCTTTCATTTCACCATCACCTATGCGAATTCTAAAGGCGCGCAAACGTGCCACATGTTGGATTGAATTATTTTCAGCCTGCTCACTCGTTAGCATAAGAGAGGCAACAGCTTCTTTTCGCTGCCCTTGTTGCAATTGTATTTTTGCTTTTTGCAAACCAGCTAATCCGACATAGGGTGTATCACCATATGTTTTAGTAATTTCATTCGAAAACTCAACAGCCGCTTCAGGGTTATTATTTTTAACCGCTGTTACCATTTGTTGATACAAGTCTGATGCTTCAATCGCTTGGGTTCTCGTGTGATCTTTCCAACTTTGCCAGCCAAATATAGCGAACAGCCCTATGCCAACACCAAAAATAATAGACCGTGAGTTTTCAGCCCACCATTTTTTTAAACTTTCAACTTGTTCTTCTTCAGTCTGATTAACATCCATCGTTACTTTCCGTTATTTAGTTATTCATGCCCATCTGGGCACTATTTAAATTAAAACAGTTAAAGTTAACTGTTTTGTGATTTGATATAATTTGCTATTTCTACTTGCTTCACACGTTGCTGTTCTTGGCGTTCACGCAAAAATTTTACACTGACCTCGCCAGCAGATACCTCATCATCGCCTAACACTAGCGCGAATTTAGCACCCAACTTATCTGCTTTTTTAAACTGACTTTTTAAGCCACCTTCTCCGCAATGCAACACAACACATTGGTCCGGCATTTCATCTCGCAATGTTTCCGCTAATTGTATGGCTGCTTTCGTCGCCTCATCACCTTGATGCACAATGTACGCTATCGGCTTTTTAAGTTCAAAGTGATCTTGCTCTAATAAAAGGATGAGTCGCTCCACACCCATCGCAAAGCCCACAGCTGGAGTGGGTTTGCCGCCCAACTGTTCAACCAGGCCGTCATACCGGCCACCGGCACAGACTGTTCCTTGGGAGCCCAATGCGCTCGTCACCCACTCAAACACCGTATGAGAATAGTAATCCAGCCCCCTAACAAGGCGCTGGTTTACTTTAAAATCAATGCCTGCATTCTGCAGATAACCTTGTAACGACTCAAAGTGCGCTATTGATGCGTCTCCTAATGAGTCGAGCAGTTGTGGCGCTTGTTCTATTAATGTTTGTAAATCTGGGTTTTTACTGTCGAGAATACGCAAAGGGTTTGACTGTAAACGTCGCTTACTGTCTTCATCAAGCTGGTCTATATGACCCTCAAAGTAATCAACCAAAACACTTCTGTAGCTTTCCCTTTCTTCACTTGTTCCTAGCGAGTTTATTTCAAGGGTCACCACATCGCTAATACCTAAGGCCTTCCAAATCCGATGGGACATGATAATGAGTTCAGCTTCAATCTCAGCACCCGACATACCAAAACACTCAACGCCCACTTGTTGAAACTGCCTATAACGGCCTTTTTGTGGGCGCTCATGCCGAAACATGGGCCCTTGGTACCAGAGGCGCTGAACTTGGTTGTAGAACAAACCATGCTCAAGGCCGGCACGCACACAACTGGCTGTCCCTTCAGGCCGTAGACTTAGCGAATCCCCATTTCGGTCTTCAAACGTATACATTTCCTTTTCAACAATATCGGTCACTTCACCAATTGAACGGCAGAACAAATCGGTACTTTCTACCAATGGCATACGTATTTCAGCATAGCCATATTGTTTACAAACGTCCGATACGGTTTTTTCCAATCCCTGCCAAACCGGCGTCTGATCAGGCAAAATATCATGCATGCCACGTATGGCTTGTAAGCGTTTACTCATGACTTAACTATTATCTTGAAATGTTGTAGCTGAACTTGCTTTTTTCTAACAAGCTTGTCTCATGCGAGTCAGGAAAGAGTTGTTGCAACTTCAACACTGAGCTTGCGACGGCGTTTTTATCACCCAGCTTATCTTCCGTTTGAATAGATAACCACAGAGATGCCGGCGTAATTTTTTGCGCCAATGTAAAACGTTGTAAATAAGCTCTTACGGATAAATAGTTTTTTTGCTTGTACTTAAGCTTTGCCATTTGAAATAATGCCGGAGAAAACCGTTTATTTCTTTGCAGCGCCGTTCGGAAATACTTATCAGCATCGTCGTATTTACCGGCTTTAGTCGCACAAGTACCTGCATTGGTGAGCGCTAACAGTGGCGATTTATATAATGGGTTTTTTAATGCTTGTAAAAAATGCCTATCAGCACTTTCATAGTCTTTCACACCACATAAATAACGTGCATAGTTGTTTTGAGCGCTAGAATTATTAGGCTCTAACTGAACCGCTCTTTTGTAATGGACACCGGCTAGTGAACTCTCACCAAGGCGATCATATAGCACAGCTATTACGTTATTTGCATCACTTGAACGCGGGTCCACCTGAATCGCTCTTTTAAGCTTTTCTAGCGCCACATCGTTCAAGCCACGGTTCATGTATTCCACACCGAGAGAAACATAAACATCTGCGGGGCTGTCTTTTTGTGTATGAATATTGCTTTCATGTTGAGGGCGAACTTGTTGAGTTTCGCACCCACTTATCAGAACAGCCATTAATGAAACAAAAAGCACTAGTAATTTTTTCATGATATTGCAACCCTCTGAGCCTTTAATTGCCGCTTGGTTTTGTCTTTAACTTTACCCACTAATTGACCACAAGCGGCATCAATATCATCTCCACGTGTTTTTCGCGTTGTTGTAATCAGGCCGCCTTCTTTTAGGACATCCGTAAAACGGTGAATCGCATTATTACTGGACCGTTTATATTTTGTATCTGGAAACGGATTAAAAGGAATCAAATTCACCTTCGATGGAATGCCTTCTAGCAAGTCCTTTAATTTATGTGCCTGTTCAACCGAATCGTTAACACCCTGTAGCATGACGTATTCAAACGTAATTTTTCTGCGCTTATCATCTTTGATGTAATTTCTACACGCATCGAGCAGTTCCGCAATAGGGTATTTTTTATTGGTTGGCACTAGCTCATCTCTTAGCTCATCATCTGGCGCATGTAGCGACACGGCCAAACTAGCATCACTAAGATCTGCCAAGCGATACATTGCTGGCACCACACCTGATGTACTAACCGTGACACGGCGTTTCGCTAAGCCGTATGCGTAATCATCCATCATTAAATTAAGCGATTTAACCGTACTGGTGAAGTTAAGTAATGGCTCGCCCATCCCCATCATCACTACATTTGTCAGCCTGGCCTTACCTTCTAATGCTCTAGCAGCTACCCAAACTTGGCCTATAATCTCGGCTACTGATAAGTTCCGATTAAAACCTTGTTGGGCCGTTGAACAAAACGTACATTCTAATGCACAGCCAACTTGTGATGACACACACAACGTGCCGCGGTTATCTTCTGGAATAAAAACGGTTTCGATTCTATTTTGCCCATCCAGTTCTAGAACCCATTTATAGGTTCCATCATCAGATTTTTGCTCTAACACTATCTCGGGCAACTTCACTTCAGCAATCTCAGCAAGGCGTAGTCTTAACGCCTTGCTGAGATTTGTCATTTTCTCAAAGTCGGACACACCCATTTGGTGAATCCACTTTAAAACTTGCGTCGCACGAAATGGCTTTTCACCCATATCAGCAAAAAACGACTCTAGACCCTCTCGGTCTAAATTCAGCAAGTTTTGTTTCGCAGTCATTAGTTAACTAGCGAAGACGCTCACAAAGTTCCGCATCACTAAAGAAGAACTTAATTTCTTCAGCGGCTGTTTCAGGTGCATCTGAACCATGCACAGCATTTTCATCAATACTGTCAGCAAAATCTTTACGAATTGTGCCTGCATCCGCTTCAGCTGGGTTTGTTGCGCCCATCACTTCACGGTTTTTAAGAATTGCATTTTCACCTTCAAGCACTTGAACCATCACAGGGCCAGACATCATGAAACCAACCAAGTCGTTGTAAAACGGGCGTTCTTTGTGAACCGCATAGAAGCCTTCAGCTTGCTCACGAGACAGTTGCAACATTTTAGAGGCCACAACCTTTAAACCTGCCTGTTCAAAACGTGCATAAATTTGTCCAATTACATTTTTTGCAACTGCATCAGGTTTTACAATAGAAAAAGTACGCTCAAGCGCCATAGTATTACTCCAACAATAAAATTAATTTTTTAAAAAACCGTGTAAATTCACGGCATTAGGTTACCTAACAGCTAACTGTTATAACTTGCGTAGTTTACAGATTTCAGGCGTTACTAGCAATCAAGTAATATTGATTTGATACTGAAGAAACCGAATGGCTCTCTTATTATTGAAGACTTATGGTTCTACGGTAAAACTTTCACCACAACCACAGGCATCTTTCACATTTGGATTATTGAATTTGAATGCTGAATTGATACCTTCTCTAGCAAAATCTAATTCCAAACCGTCCAAAAAGCTTAGTGATTCTTGATTAATAATGACCTTAACGCCATGCTCACTAAAAACCGTGTCAGCATCCTCTACTTGATCTGCAAAATCAATAACATAGGCGTAACCAGAACAGCCCGACTCACGCACGCCTAAGCGTAAACCTAAACCTTTTCCACGTTTATTTAATTGGTCTTGTACTTGAATTGCAGCACTTTCAGTGAGTGTAACAGACATATCTATCCTTTAAATTCAGTTATTCTCCTTAGAGCAATATCTAAGAAACTTAGTTCCATTATATACTCATCGGCAATCAATAGGCCTAATGCATTTCATACATCTGGAATATCGATATCCATAGTACTGCGCCCGTCAATAACCCAAAAACAACATGTGCATAAATTAACTTTACAGACCGGTTTTTTCGTAAACGTTGCCGCCAAATAAACCCACCTAGCGCCAACATAACAGCTGACATCAACAGTGCTTGTGGCAACAAACCCGACTCTTCTGGGTACATTGGATCCCCACTGGCACTACCCGCTACTAGTTGCATCATCATCATTGCGAACACGCCTGCGCCAGCAACAAAATGTAATAATGTTACCAACACATCATTTTCTTTTTTCTTAATCACGCGAATGAACATATAAACGCCCAACAGAGCAGCTATTATAAAAGATATACCCGCCCCCGTACCCATAAATGGGTTTACGCCCGCCAATTCATTCGTCGTGATAGCCATATTGCTACCCCAATCTAAAAAATCAAACATGTTTTATCCTCATTTATTATTGTTAGCGTTATTCTACTTGTTCAGTATTGATTTGTGAAACATCTATCCCAACCACAAAGCATTTATCATCAAAAATTGAACTAAAATCCAACCTTACAACCTAAATATATGATAGCTTTATATTTCCATAACCTTATGGGAGGCATTCAGAATGAAAAGACGTTTGTATTTTTTATTACCCGATCACGACACCTCAGAACAAGTTGTAAACGAGATGTTGCTCGCTCGCATCACCGAATCTAATATCCACATTCTAGCAAAAGATGGCTCTGACATGAAAGACTTGCCAGAAGCCAATCTACTCCAGTCCAGCGATTTCATTCATAGCGTTGAAACGGGCGCTGCTGTTGGCGGGGTAACTGGCATTTTAGCCGGTATTGCTGCAATGACATTCCCACCTGCAGGTTTAGTACTGGGCGGTGGCGCTGTACTCGGTATTGCACTAGCTGGTGCTGGCGTTGGGTCTTGGGGGTCTGCAATGATTGGTATTAGCGCGCCAAATTCAAGGCTTAAGGCTTTCGAAAAAGCGGTTGAAAGCGGTCAATACTTGATGATGGTAGATGCACCCATTAGCAAGGTTGAAGCCATCAGTAAAAGCGTTAAAGAGCTTCACCCTGAAGCTGAAGTTCACGACACGGACATACCCAGCCACCCATTAGCGGGCGTTTCTTAATCGCTTTAAGCTTTCGTCAACATTAAGTTGCCTAAACTATCCACCTTGCATCGCCACCCTGGTGCAAGGTAGGTAGTAGCAACTGTTTCAACTATCAATGATTCACCCACAATCTCGTCATTGGCGTGCAATTGTTGCCGCTGAATAACACGTATATTGTCACCCTCCTCACTTACGCTCTGCTGATGCATTTCGCCCTGTTTTCGTTCAGTTAATGTATCCATCGCAGGCGCATTGACCTCTGCAGTTATACTCGTCCTTAGGTTAACTAACTCAACAGGCAATTCTAATTGATGCCCATAGCGTTTTTCATGTAACTGATGAAATTCTTCCGTTGCTTGCTGCTTTGTAACCCAAGGCAAGCGTAGCGTATATGACTGACCTACATACCTTAAATCAACCATGTGGTTAACCTTTGCTTTATGTTGCGGAACGCCTTCTTCTAGCAACTCTGCTGTTCCGCGGTCAATCATCTCAAGAAAGTTTTGCTGGATTATCGCTAAAGAGATTGATGCAAGTTCGCCCACTAAACTTTTAGATAATTCACGTGACTTAGGTGCTGCCAACATCCCAAATGCTGACAAGACGCCTGAATTAACAGGCACAACTGCCGTTTTTATTTGCAACGCATCAGCCAAAGCACAGACATGTAAGCTACCGGCACCACCAAATGTCATTAATGCGTACGGGGCAGGATCTATTCCTCTTTGTATTGAAATAACGCGTAACGCTCTAGCCATGTGCTCGTTAGCCAATTCAATGACGCCCTCAGCAGCTTGTTTAGGCGAGCATTCAAGCGCGTTCGCCAATTGTTCAACGGCTAAATTGCAAGCGTCTATATCTAGCGACATCGCTCCACCTAAAAAATGGGTGGCACTGATACGCCCTAAATACAAATTCGCATCGGTTACCGTTACAGCAACACCACCTTGCCCATAACATGCAGGCCCAGGATGCGCACCGGCTGATTCAGGCCCTACGCACAACAACCCACCCTCATCAACGCGTGCTATTGATCCACCACCCGCACCGATGGTGTGCATATCAACCATCGGGACAGCAACAGGATACCCTGCTATTTCACCTTCACTGGTCAGTGAGATTTCACCATTTAATAGCGAGACGTCTGTAGATGTGCCTCCCATATCCAAGGTTAACAAGCGCTCATAACCAGCCAACTTACCAATATGCAACGCACCCATCAACCCGCCAGCCGGGCCGGACAGTAGCATTCGAACTGCTTGATCACCCGCCTGATTAGCTGCAATTGTGCCAGCTGAACTTTGCATAACTGACACCAACCTTGTATTAACTGATGACGTTAATCTATCCAAATACCCCTTCACTAACGGCCCAACATAGGCATTCAACCACGTCGCCATGCCTCGTTCATATTCCTTGTATTCTGGTAATACCCGTGATGAACGAGATACCATTATGCCGTTAGGTACAGCCCCTTCAATACGGCGCTCATCTTCATCATCTAGAAAAGAAAACAAACAATTAATAGCAACTGCTTGCGGTGCAATTTCTTTTAACGTTTTATGAAGAGACAGCAAGTCATCTTCATTGAGACTTTCTACTCGTTCGCCTTTTGCAGAAAATCGACCCGATACTTCCAAACAAAGCTCTTTTGGTACGGGTGGCGCTTTTACTGCTGGGTTTAAATGGTATAACTCTTTTCGTGCCTGCCGGCCAATAGTTAGCATATCCGCCATGCCAGTATTTGTTATAAAGCAGCATCGAACGCCCTTACCTTCAAGCACTGCATTGGTTGCAACAGTTGAACCATGCACAATTAATAAACTGGACTCATCAACATTCAGCTCCTTAATTCCCTGCAATATAGCTTTTTCTGGCGCATCGGGTGCCGATAACACCTTATGCGTTTGCACACCGTTGTTACCAATAAAAACAAAGTCGGTAAATGTACCCCCCGTATCAACACCTAATAACATCGTTTTAAATCTCATTTTTCTTTATCGTATTTTTACACGACTCGTTAGCTGACAGTACAAAAATTGAATGCTAAGGTAGGCTTTTTTTGAAACAAACCAATTCTAGAATGAGCTCTCTGATTGAAGTCAATAATGTATCGCGCCATTTCGGTGAGCATTGCGCGGTTGATAACGTTAGCTTTTCTCTCAACCAAGGCGAGATATTAGGTTTTCTTGGGCCTAATGGTGCTGGTAAATCAACCACTATGAAAATGATTTGTGGGAACTTAGCCCCGTCGGTTGGAGAAATTAAAATCCACGGTTACGACATCTTAGAACAGCCCAAACTGGCCAAAGCCGAATTAGGGTTTTTAGCCGACACCCCACCGCTTTATACCGATTTAACTGTTGATGAATACTTACAATATTGCGCTAAATTACGTGGCTTGAAGGCAGGTGCTATTACGACATCTGTCACCGAAGGAAAAGACAACTGCGGCTTGGCAGATATGGGCCACCGACTCATTGCCAATTTATCCAAAGGTTATCAACAACGCGTGGGCATTGCTCAAGCCATTTTGCATAAACCATCCGTGATTATTTTAGATGAGCCAACCGTTGGACTAGACCCCATCCAAATATTAGAAATTCGTCAATTGATTCGTCAACTAGGGCAACAGCACAGCGTCATCTTATCGACACATATTTTGCCAGAGGTTCAGCAATCATGTAGTCGCGTGCAAATCATCCATCATGGAAAACTGGTTTTAAACGAAAGCATAGCGTCTTTAAATGACCGCATGAGCTCATCCAGTTTATTGGTCAAGTTCAAGCGCCCTGTGGACATATCAATGCTTAAATCTCTGTCAGACATAACTGACATTACCGAAACAAGTGATAATCAATTCCGCATTCAGCATGGCCAACACAAAAACCCTGCAGAAACTATCGCCAACCTAGCGGTTAACGAAAACTGGGGGCTACTTGAGTTAACACCCGAGACGCACAATATGGAGCAAATATTCTTATCTCTAACGCAAGCCGAGCCACACAATGAATAGCCTTACTATTGCTGGGCGCGAGCTGCGCAGTTTATTTTTGTCTCCATTGGCATGGACCATGTTGGGTATTAGCCAATTAATTCTTGCTTATATGTTTCTAACACAAATTGATTTTTACTTAACCATACAGCCCAAGCTGGTTGGGTTAGCTAACGCACCGGGTATTACCGACTTGGTCATCGCCCCATTGTATGGAAATGCCGCCGTCATTTTTTTACTGATTACGCCACTCATTACCATGCGACTGATCAGTGACGAACGGCGCAACAAAACCATCAGCCTATTGTTTTCTGCCCCAATTTCTATGACGGACATTATTTTAGGTAAGTTTTTAGCGACATTTATTTTTCTACTCATCATGCTTTTTTCCATCACGCTAATGCCATTATCATTAATCCCCATTGCTACAATAGATTTCGGCAAACTGTCCGCGTGCTTGTTGGCTATGGTGTTATTACTCGCTGCTTTTGATGCTCTAGGCCTTTATATGTCTACCATTGCCTCACAAGCCACGGTTGCTGCCGTGTGTAGCTTTGGCGCTCTACTATTACTTTGGATTATCGATTGGGCCGGTAGTAACAGTGGAAATGCGAGCCCCTTATTCGAATATATTTCTATGATGCGCCATTTCGAAAGTTTGTTACGTGGCCTCGTTCATTCAACCGATGTACTCTATTTTGTTTTATTTATTGCTGGGTTCCTTATTTTGAGCGTCCGCCGGTTAGACAATGACCGCCTACAAAAATGAAAGTTACTCGTAAAACACACCAAGCTGTTCGCATTCAAAATATCATTTTTACCCTGCTTTTTTGCAGCGTAATGGGTGTACTTGCGTGGTTAAGCACTCAATATACTATTCAATCCGATTGGACTGTTAACAACCGTAACTCGTTATCTTCACCCAGTATTGAATTACTAAAAAAGCTATCAACACCTGTTGAGATAACGGCGTATGCCACCGAAAATGACGTTATTCGGCAACGGATATCTGAATTAATCAAGAAATATCAACACCATAAAGCTGATACCTCATTAACGTTCATCAACCCTGACACCCGTCCAGATGTTGCGCGTGAAGAAGGTATTACAACCGATGGTGAGTTAATAATTCACTACAACAATCGCCGCGAGTCGTTAACCGCGCTAGACGAGCAATCATTCACCAATGCGTTACAACGACTCACCACGAGTGAACAACGATGGGTCGTTTTTCTGACTGGTCATGGCGAACGCTCAGCCAATAATGATGCCAATTTTGATCTAAGCCTGTTTAGTGACGAATTAAAACGCAAAGGTATCAACAACCAAACTATTAATTTAATTGAGTCGCCTACTCTTCCCCAAAATACGTCATTACTGGTAATAGCTGACCCTAAATCGGCATTGCTGCCCGGCGAAATCAACATCATTAAGCAATATGTAAAAACCGGCAAACCCCTGCTCTGGTTAACAGAGCCTGGCTCAACCCATAACAAAAACATTCTCAACGACCTATTTGGCATGTCAGCTTTGCAGGGCATTGTCGTGGATGCGACGACACAAATGTTTGGAATAAACGACCCCACTTATGCATTAGTGACTGAATACCCTAGCCACTCTGTCACCCAGCACCTTCAAGCGATGAGCCTATTTCCAGGCGCCGCTGGGCTGGAAAGTAATGATAACGCAGGCTTCAACGCCACTCCCATCCTCTCTACATTAGAACGCTCGTGGACAGAAACAGGCGATATCAGTGGTGATATTCAATTTGATAACGCCTCGGATGAAACTCAAGGGCCCATTAATATAGGCTATGAATTAACACGTAAAGTAACTGTTGATGGCCAACTTAGCGAAACAAATCAGCGTATCGCCATTATTGGTGATGCAGACTTTTTATCTAATGCCTTTTTGGGCAACGGCGCTAATTTAGACTTAGGCTTAAACCTAGTGCAGTGGCTAAATCAAGACGACAGCCTAATTGATATTCCAGCAAAAACAGCCATCGATACCTCACTTAATGTAAGCCAGCTATGGACATTGATTTTTGGTCTCGGCTTCCTAATCGTACTACCACTCGTGTTCATTGCGACCGGTATTATCATTTGGTTAAAACGCAAAAAAAGATAGCATGAATAAGCGGTTAGTTATCAACGTACTACTAATAGCTTTCCTTTGCGGCCTTGCATTAATCGTCTGGCTTAAACCTGGGCAACAACAAGAGACTGCTATTAAGCTCACTAACATTGATCCATCAGCCATTCACACCATATCCATTCAACGAAAAAACGCCGATAGCATTGTTATGTCTTTAGTTGGCGATCAATGGAAAATAACCAGCCCCATACAAGCGCTTGCACTGCCCAGTAAAGTTGAACGTTTACTGAAGATATCGCAGATTAACGTAACAACTGAATACCCGCTTGAAAGCCAATCGTTAGAAAGGTTTAATCTTATCCAGCCAAATATTAAGGTTAGTTTCAACAACACGATGTTGTCTATCGGCAATACCGAACCGGTTCAACATCGGCGCTATGTGGCTAACACCACGTCACTTTTTTTGGTTGATGACACCTTCACACATCATCTAACAGCACCAATTAACCAATACATAGACACGCGGTTGTTTTCCGACGATATACAAATCAAGGAACTCAAAACACCCACAATGCACTTACGTCGCGAACAAGACAATACGTGGCAAACACACCCCATTAGCTCAAAAGAACCACTATCTGCTGATGCTGTTCAAACCTTGCTTGATGAATGGCGCTTTGCTCGCGCTATTAAGGTTAATTCTAAAAAAACTGGACATAGCAAACCTGATGTCATTGTCACGTTAAACAACGGTAATCAATATATATTCACGCTTACTAAGACGGCCAATAACGTTATTTTAACTGCCACAGACTCTCAACTTAACTACCACCTTAGCGCGGACAAGTATAAGCGCATGACAAACTTCACAAGCCTGCCAGATGCCTGAATTACCCGAAGTTGAAACAACCAAGCGTGGTATTTCTCCACATATAAAAAATAAAACTGTCGCGCAAGTCATCGTACGTAAAAACCAATTAAGGTGGCCGGTAAGCCCAGAAATTTGCCAGCTACTGCCCGGCCAAAAAATTATTGACGTTAAACGCCGTGCAAAATATTTACTGCTGGAAACAACGATAGGCACATTGATGATCCACCTTGGCATGTCAGGTAGTTTACGTATTCTAAAAACAACAGAAGCCGAGAAAAAACACGACCATATTGATATTCTGTTTAAGGATGGTACGTGTTTGCGTTATCACGACCCAAGGCGCTTTGGCGCCTATATCTGGACAAATGAGCCAATCCACGAACACAAACTAATCAGTAAACTGGGCCCAGAACCCCTGACTGAGTTATTTAATATTGATGACTTTTACACCAAAGCAAGATTAAGATCGCTACCCATAAAAAGCTTTATTATGGATGCGCATATGGTCGTTGGTGTAGGAAACATCTATGCAAGCGAATCATTATTTTTAAGCAAAATACACCCCAAACGTGCCAGTAATAACATCTCTAAAAAACGGTTCGGCGTATTAATTCAATCCATTAAGTCAATCTTAAATAAATCCATCGAACAAGGCGGCACCACATTAAAAGATTTTGTAAACAGTGATGGTAAACCGGGGTATTTCCAACAAACACTTAATGTTTATGGACGCAAGAACAAACCATGTACCGTCTGCTCAACTCCGATCAAACAAATAACCATTGGCCAACGGTCAACGTTTTATTGCCCTAGCTGCCAGCATTAGTCACTGGAAATGCCTAAGAAATTCCTATAGGGTGTAGCAAGAAAAACGAATCTATATTGATGACTATCAGCTAAACTCTATTGATAGCGCTGTGACTTAAAAGGGATTTGATTGTTCAATATTAAAAATAAATTTATTAAGCAATTAATAGGCAGCTCAATGGACTTGATGCCTATTTTTGTGGTTATCTTTATCTTTCAAGTCTTTATCTTAAAGCAGCCCGTGCCAAACATTGGGGAAATAGCCATCGGCACTTGCTTTGTCGTTTTAGGGCTCACGCTCTTTATTCAAGGCTTAGAAAAAAGTTTATTTCCTATTGGCGAGAACTTAGCCAATGCATTTGCTAGAAAAGGCAGCTTACCCTGGCTTTTAGTCTTCGCCTTTTCGCTGGGCTTCGGCACAACCGCTGCAGAGCCCGCCTTGATTGCTGTTGCGGACGAAGCTGCTCGTATCGCTTCAGAAGGTGGTTTAGTAGCAGATACCCCAGAAGCTCAACTGGCTTATGCGACTGGTTTACGTTATACCGTTGCCTTTGCTGTTGGGTTTGCCATATTGTTTGGCGTATTAAGAATTATTAGAGGCTGGCCCGTACAATACCTCATCATTCCTGGCTATATGGGCGTCGTGATTATGACTGCTCTAGCACCCGATACCATCATAGGTATTGCTTTTGATTCTGGTGGCGTGGCCACCTCAACAATTAACGTTCCGCTCATCACCGCACTGGGTGTTGGTCTTGCATCTGCCATTAAAGGGCGCAACCCAATGACTGATGGCTTTGGCCTTATTGCCTTTGCTGCGCTAACACCTATTATTTTTGTCATGGCCTATGGAATGATTATCTAATGGGCCTTATTAACGATTTTTTTGCTATTTTACTGTCTACTTCTCGAGATATTCTGCCCATAGCAGGCATCATTATCTTCTTTCAACTCGTGATTATTCGACGCCCTTTTAAAAAGGCAAATGATTTACTCATTGGTGTTATTTATATTATTTTGGGTATGAGTTTTTTTCTGCTTGGCTTAGAAAAAGCGTTGTTCCCCTTAGGCTCGTTAATGGCTGAACAGTTAACTAGCCCACAATTCATAAACCACAGCGGTAACTCACCAACAGATGTTGTTTGGCAAGACTATCTATGGGTTTACATTTTTGCAGCCTGCATAGGGTTTGCCACAACGCTTGCAGAGCCAGCCTTAATTGCCGTTGGTATTAAAGCTGAACAAAACTCTGGTGGAAGCATCAAAGCATTGTATCTACGATTAGCTGTGTCCGTTGGCGTTGCCTTTGGTATCTCACTAGGCGCTTATCGCATTGTCACTGGTATTGACTTGCATCTATTTATTATCACTGGTTATGTCATTGTCATGATCCAAACGCTTATTTCACCCAAACTCATTATCGGGCTTGCCTATGACTCGGGTGGCGTCACAACATCAACGGTCACTGTTCCATTGGTCACCGCTCTGGGCATTGGGCTAGCCTCTGCTATTCCTGGCAGAAACCCTTTATTAGACGGCTTTGGCTTAATTGCTTTCGCAAGCCTCTTCCCTATAATGTCGGTCCTTGGTTACGCTCAAATTGCAGAGTGGATTAATCGCCGTGTAAACCAAATAAATAAACGATAGGAGCATACTATGCATTTTAAACTTATTTTAGTTTTTGTTGATGACAACAAAACAGACGATGTACTCAAAGCGGCTAGGGACGTTGGTGCGACAGGTGCCACCATCATCAATAATGCGCGTGGCGAAGGCATTGAACAAAAGAAAACATTTCTGGGGCTTAACCTAGAAACGCAACGAGATGTCTTACTGTTTCTTGTGGAAGAACACATGAGTCGCAGCATTTTAGAAGAGATTGCAAAAGCTGGAAAATTTGATGACGAACCTGGTAGCGGTATTGCTATAAAAATTGACGTTGAAGATGCGATAGGCGTACTACACCAAGCTAAAGAAATTACACAAGTGATTGAGGAGGAGTTATGAACGAAGATAAAAAAATAATTAGAGTACGTGATGTAATGAAAACCAACTTCCATATGATTGATGGAAAGGCAACTATTACAGAAGCTATTAGAGTCATGAAACAGCATCGCACATCAATGTTATTTGTAAACAAATTTCATGCCGATGATGAATACGGCGTTTTAAATGCAGGCATTATCGCAAAATTGGTTTTGGCGAAAGACCGTGCTGCAGACCGCGTTAATGTTTATGAAATTAATGAAAAGCCAATGATTTCTGTCACACCCGATATGGACATTCGTTACTGTTCGCGCTTGTTTGCACGATACGGCTTAATGCGAGCACCCGTAATGGAGAATGGTGAAATTATTGGTGTGGTCAGCCCCATACAGCTTGTTTTGGATGGATTGTGTGAGCTTTCAGGCATATGCTAAATCACTAAATGTTATTCAACATTTTAAGAAACAGTAATAATTAGGAGCAACAATGAAAACTATTAACGTACTTATTTTTTTAATACTCGCTGTATTTAGCAGCCAGCTGTTAGCGTACGGCGGTTCTTCTAGTAGTAAAAAGAAATGTAAAAAACCAACATTTACTAATGTATCACCAGAACATTTGGCAACTGTCCCTCATGAATCTAACATCTCATTCCATACATCCGCCGCCACATTACCGCATAGCATTCGTGTTATTGCGAATAAAATACCTGTAGAAATCGACGTCAAAAAAACAAGTGATGGATTCGTTGTTAGTGGAAAATTACCTGATGCCATAAAAAGAAAGTATGTAAGGATCGACTTTTCAGGAACAACGACCAATTCTTGCCAAGGCACAGATGGTTGGTTGCTAGAAATAGAGCAAAAAAACGCGGATTAACCTTATTTCTAAGAACATTAACCATCACAAAAGGTATTTATTCCTTCAATTCCTCAATAGTTTCAACTACCGCAACGCCTCCGCCACGCGGGTCACTCGCCACGCTCACCTTGTTTACTCTTATATCCTGCATAATCGCATGCATATTGCCGTACTGCCTTCCAACTGATTTGAACGCATGCCCTTTTTTCTTCAGTGCGCTTACAACACCTTCACTCAATGCGCCTGGTTCATGCTGAATAACATCGGGTAAATATTGGTGATGATAGCGCGGTAATGCAACCCACTCTGCCGGGCCTTTACCTTCTGCTGCTTCTAAAATTCCTAGCAACACCATGCTGATAATTCGGCTACCCCCGGGTGTTCCTAATATGCCAATGTAATCTTTACTTTCAATAAACGTTGGCGACATACTCGACAGCATGCGTTTACCTGGTTCAATTGCATTTGCGGTACCACCTACTAACCCATAGACGTTTGGCGTGCCTGGCTTCATAGAAAAATCATCCATCTCATCGTTTAACAAAACGCCCGTGCCTTCAGGTACAAAACCAGATCCAAAGGGGTAGTTCACTGATAACGTAGCTGACACACGGTTGCCTTCTTTATCTAATATTGAAAAATGTGTTGTGTCATGCCCTTCTATTTCATTCAACCCTGTTAAATCTAAACTGGGTGTCGCCGTTTCCAGTTTTAGGTTTTTTGACATGCTTAGTGCATACGATTTTTTGGTTAATGTATTAACTGGCACATCAACAAAGTCGCTATCACCCATATACAAAGCGCGGTCGCGATACGCTCGTCTCATGGCCTCCACCACGACGTGAATACGCGTTGTTTGGTCCATCGAAGCGATGTCGTATTGTTCTAATATATTTAGCGCAATCGACAAGACCAAGCCACCCGATGATGGCAAAGCAGCGCTGGTGATTTTCATCCCTTTGTATTCAATCACAACCGGTTCACGCTCTTTAATACGGTAGTTAGCAAGATCTTCCTTTGTCCAAATACCACCCGCTTGTTGAACGCCTTCAACTAATTGTTCTGCCAATTTGCCTTTGTAAAACCCATCAAATCCTTTTTCTGAAAGTAATCCCAGTGTTTTGGCTAAATCCGTTTGAATGATTTCTTTACCGATTTCAGGCACATTACCTTCATCTAAAAAAATCACTCTAGACGCCTTAGTAGCATTTAATGCAGGCTGCCTAAAGTTCGCTAAACGGTGATAATGTTCATTCACTGCAAAGCCTTCTTCTGCAAGCTTAATAGCGGGAAGAAGCGTATCTTTTAGAGCAAGTCGTCCATAGTTAGTAGATAAATGAACCAACGCTGCTGGCATACCTGGAATACCCGCAGATAACGCGCCATCAACAGAGGCACTTTTAATCGGTTCGCCATCAGCATCTAAATACATATCTCGGTGAGCTTTTAATGGCGCAACTTCTCGCCCATCAACCATTACCTGCTTTCCATCGCTTGAACGATGTAACAACCAGAATCCACCACCACCAACGCCAGACCCATAAGGTTCGACAACAGCTAAAGCGGCGCTTACAGCAACTGCCGCATCAAACGCATTGCCACCTTTATTTAATATATCAATACCCGCTTTTGTTGCCGCAGGGTGAGCCGATGCGACAGCTTGTGAAGAACTGACTGCTGGTTTATGTGCGCAAGCAGATAACCCAGACATTAAGACGATGACAACGACTAACAAACGTTTCATGATGGGCTACCTGACATTAAGTGTTGATATTTGAGCATTAGTTGATCGTGATTTTCGGCGTGAGCAGGGTCTTTCGGGATGCATTCAACAGGACATACTTCAACACACTGCGGCGTGTCGAAATGCCCTACGCATTCCGTACATAAGTGAGAATGTATTTCATATATTTCTTCACCCATATAAATAGCATCATTAGGGCATTCAGGTTCACAAACATCGCAATTAATGCATTCGTCGGTAATAATTAAAGACATAACTACTTAAGTTTTTTTAGGATAGCGCGTTCAACGTTATTCGGTACAAATGGTTTGATATCACCATTATGGCGAGCGATATCGCGTACTAACGTTGAAGACAAATCGGCCCATTCCGAATGAGGTGTTAAAAAAACCGTTTCAAGTGTCGGCATCATTAACCTATTCATACCCACCATTTGAGCTTCGTACTCAAAATCTGCGATAGACCGTACGCCACGAATAACAATATTTGCACCGTGTTGCTCAGCCAAATGAACCAAAAGGCCTGAAAAACTCACCACTTCAACGTTTGCGACGCTGGCCAATGCCGCCTTTGCCAATTCAACGCGCTCATTAGAATCAAACAGCGGGTTTTTGCCTGCACTATCAGCAACCGCCACGACAACGATATCAAACAGCGTAGCTCCGCGTTCAATGATATTGATGTGCCCATTGGTAATGGGATCAAATGTTCCTGGGTAAATTGCTTTTCTAGCCATGTTTATTCTCTATGGTATAAATAATATGACACTTGCCCAGCTGTTTTACTGCGGCGTTGTGCCCAGTTGCTTGGCAAAAAATCTAAATCCAATTTGCGTTCGCACTCTAAGTAGATAACGGCATCATCCGACAAACATCCACTCGCTTCAAGATTCTTGCTGCATTCTTCCAACTCACCTTGTCTAAACGGCGGATCTAAAAACACCACATCAAAGGTCATATCACCTTCTTTACGCTTAGTTTTCATAAAATCCAACGCACTGCGGTGCATTAATTGTACGTTATCAGCTGTTAACAGGTCTTTATTAGTCCGTAAACATTTCATAATACGAACATCTTTTTCAATCATCAACACATGGCTTGCCCCACGTGATGCCGCTTCAAACCCTAGCGCTCCACTTCCCGCATATAAGTCCAAACAATGGGTTTGAGACAAATACGGCTGAAGCCAATTAAACAGTGTTTCACGAATAGGGTCTGTTGTTGGGCGCAAGCCTTCAACACTTGGAAATTCAATTTTTCTACCGCGCCATTGCCCGGCGATTATCCGAACCCGGTTTGTTTTATTCGCCATTATTTTTTGATATCTGAATTTCCGACCGTCACCATCACCATTTTTTTCATATCAACGCGGCGCTGAAATGCGTCCTTGATACTGGTAAGGGTGACGTCATTGATGTTTTGTAAGTAAGTATTCAAATAGTCTAATGACCTGCCACTCACCACAATGCCAGAAATAACACTCATTAATTTTTTATTACTGTCTAACTTTAATGCAAAACCACCGCGAATGTTTTTCTTTGATGCCAACAGCTCTTCTTCCGTTGGTCCTTCCGTGATAAATGTCTTTAATGTTTCCTTAAGCGCCGTTGATGCTTCAGCAACACGTTCGTTTTTAGTCTGTAAGCCTAATAAAAAAGGTCCCTTTTGCCGCATTGCATTAAAATAACTGTACGCACTGTAAGCCAGCCCCCTTTCCTCACGTATTTCTTTAACAATGCGAGAACTAAAGCCACTTCCACCCAAAATATGATTACCTACGTGCAACGCAAAGTAATCGGGATCATTATGTTTTAACACCGGCGTTGCATATAACAAATGCGTTTGTTGTGACGGGTAATCCTTATGAAGCTGAAGCGCTTCAGATCTATCTAAAACAGCGGGTATTTGAGCCGCTTTAGCGCCCGTTTTTAACTTGCCTGCCAAATCATTTACCAGTTTTTCTGCTGCCTGCCGTGTAACCCCACCGACCATAACAATCGTTAAGTTTTTGCCAACGTAGTACTGCTGATAATAACGACGAACATCTTCAACATTTAGTTCAGTGACCGTTTTTTCCGTTCCTTGAATAGGGTTCTTATACGGATGCCCATTATAAATTTGTTCATATAAAGCCAACTGAGCTAACGTGCCGGGGGATTCTTCCCGTTGTTTTATACTTAATAAAATTCGTTGCTTTAAACGATTAAAATCAGTCGTTGAAAAGTCAGGCGAATTCACTGCATTTGTAAACACCGGCCAGGCTGTTGCCAACACCTTCTCATCGGTTAAACTTCGGTAGGTAATTGATGAAAAATCTCTCGATGCTGATGTCGACAATTGAGCACCGACACTTTCAATATTTTCAGCAACTTGTTGGGCTGTTAATCCACCGGCACTTTCGTCCAACAACGCGCTTGTTAAAGCCGCTTGGCCCAACTGACTACCATCATGTGCGCTACCCGCATCAAACATCAATTGCACATCTAAAATAGGTAACCCCGTCGTTGGTACAAAATAAACATTAGCACCATTACTTAGCTGCCAATGCTGGATTGTAGGCAACGCAAAACTAGTGCAACTCATTAGCATAGCCACTAAACCCACCATACCTTTTAACTTATTTAGCATGCTGGTTCTCCTTCGCATTCGTTACTGTTGTTTGAGGTTGCATATGAACCACGGTTAAGTGGTCATCAATCAGATATTTTTGGGCAACCGCTCGTATTTGAACCGCCGTTACTGCTTTTACCTTATCTACATAGCTCGCTTCTTTTTGCCAACCGACGCCCACCGTTTCCAACATGCCCAATTGCATACCTTGATAGAAACTTGAGTCTTTTTCATAAACAGATGATGCGATGACCTGTGCTTTAATTCTTTCTAATTCTTTGGCTGTAATAAGTGTTTTTTTAAGTGATTCTATTTCAGATTTAATCGCTTTTTCAAGATCATCAACCGTATGTTTTTTGGTTGGCATACCATCAAATAGGAATAACGTTTCAAGACGCGCGTTTAAGTCATAACCTGCACTAACGGAACTTGCCACCTGTTGCCCTCTAACCAAATTTGAAGGAAGGCGAGCACTGCTACCACCACTCAAAATACCGGATAGAACTTCCAGCGCGTACACATCATTTTCCTTACCAACTGAGTTCAACACCGGCACCTTGTACCCCATCAGTAAATACGGAAGCTTCGCCTCCTGTTTAACAACCGCTCTACGAATACCTAACTGCGGCACTTCTTTGCGTTGTTTAACGGGTTTAAAGTTTACTTTAGGTATCGGGCCAAAATATTTTTCAGCCAAGGCAAATACGTTCTCTGCTTTTACATCGCCCACCACAACCAACGTTGCATTATTCGGTGCATACCACTGTTTATACCAAACAGCCAAATCATCCAGCTTCATGTCTTCCAAGTCTTGCATCCAACCAATAATGGGGTTGCGATAAGGGCTACTGGTATAGGCCAATGCTTTAAAGTATTCGTACGTTTGAGATTGTGGCTTATCTTCTGTTCGCATCCGCCGCTCTTCCATCACCACTTGCAACTCTTTTACAAACTCTTTTTCTTGTAATTTTAAGTGTTGCATCCGCTCAGACTCAAGCCGCATACTCACTTCAAGCCTAGAGGCTTCCATTGTTTGAAAGTAAGCCGTGTAATCTGCGCCAGTAAAAGCATTTTCACGCCCACCGTTGGCGGCAATAATTTTAGAAAACTCACCAGGCTCAAGGTTGTCGGTTCCTTGAAACATCATATGTTCCAACACATGGGACAACCCAGTGATGCCATCATGCTCATAGCTAGCCCCTACTTTATACCAAACTTGGGACACCATCACCGGTGCACGGCGGTCTTCTTTAACGAGCACTTTTAAACCATTTTTAAGTACTTTTTCGTGTACCATATTGGCGTTAAGCGGTTGCGAAGCAAACCCACTAAGTGAATAAAAAAAGCTAATAATTAAAGCAGTTGCTGATAATTTTCTCATTTTGTTTCTAGTTAACCTTAACCCTATTAGAATGGGCATTCTACGATAGAAGCTCTTAAAAGGCACAGTATCATGTTTGGATTTGGTAAGAAAAAAGAGTCAGAAGACGTTGCAGATAACACTCAAAGCGATGGGCTTCTTGGCCGATTAAAGAATCAGCTATCAAAAACACGCAGCAATTTAACCGGCGGGCTAGGTAATTTATTTCTAGGCAAAAAACAAATAGACGATGACTTATTTGAAGAATTAGAAATGATTTTGCTCAGCGCCGATGTAGGCATTGAAGCCACACAACAAATTATAACCAACCTGACACAACGTGTAGCCAGAAAACAATTATCTGACCCTCAGGCGTTAACCGCGGCATTACAGGATGAAATGCTGGCCATACTCGAAGTGAATCAACAAACACTCACCATTCCTGACAGTGAAACACCCTTCGTTATTTTGGTGGTTGGCGTTAATGGTATGGGTAAAACCACCACGATTGGCAAATTAGCTAAACGTCTACAGTCAGAGGGCAAAAGCGTTATGTTGGCCGCCGGAGACACCTTTAGAGCCGCAGCCATAGAACAATTACAAACGTGGGGCACTAGAAACAATATAGATGTCGTTGCTCAACACACTGGCGCTGATTCAGCCTCTGTTATTTATGATGCTTTTGAAAAAGCGCGTGCTCGAAAGGTCGACGTGCTCATCGCAGATACCGCTGGTCGCTTGCACACACAAACCAATTTAATGAACGAACTTAGCAAAATTAATCGTGTTATCAAAAAGTTAGATGATAATGCTCCACACGAAGTGATGTTAGTTCTGGATGCGGGCGTGGGCCAAAACGCCCTAGCGCAAACCAAACATTTCAATGAAGCCACACCACTTACTGGGCTAACGGTCACGAAACTTGATGGTACAGCCAAAGGCGGCATTATCTTTGCCATTGCCAACCAGTTCAACTTACCCATTCGTTTTATAGGCATTGGCGAAGGTATTGATGACTTACGTGAATTCGATGCACAGCAATTTACTCAAGCTTTGTTCGAACAAGAAGACAACGCCGATTAAAGCCTATGCTCCAGTTCATTAATGTCAGCAAACGATACCCCGCCGGCGGTGCAGATGCCTTAAAAAACGTTAACTTTGAGCTGGGTCAAGGCGAAATGGCTTTTTTAACCGGGCACTCCGGCGCTGGCAAAAGCACCTTGTTAAAACTCATTGCTTTATTAGAACGCAGCACGCAAGGCCAAGTGATGTTAGATAACCAAAACATCGGCCGTGTTGCAAAACGTCATGTACCTTACATACGCCGTAAAATTGGTATGATTTTCCAAGATCATCGCCTATTACACGACCGCAGCGTGTTTGATAACGTTGCACTACCTTTAATTATCTCGGGCCACCGGCACCAAGAAATACACCGCCGTGTACGTGCCGCTCTAGACAAGGTCGGCCTACTGGGCAAAGAACAACGTTTGCCTATTTCACTGTCTGGAGGCGAACAACAACGCGTTGGTATTGCTCGTGCTGTTGTTAACAAACCACCAATGATTCTTGCAGATGAACCAACGGGCAACTTAGACCCTGCACTATCCGCAGAAATAATGCAGTTATTTGAACAATTCAACCAAGTGGGCGTAACCGTGCTTATCGCTAGCCACGATTTGGCGCTTATAAGCAGAATGGGCTACCGACGACTGACCTTAGCAAATGGCGAAATGGTGACATCCAATGGCTAGTCGTCGACAAAACATCCAGCATCCAGGGCAAGCGTTTAACCTTAAACTGTATATCCACATCCATTTGCATAGCTTTTTTTCAAGTTTGGGGCGGTTAGCACGCGCTCCTTTTAACTTCATGATGACTGTCGGTGTTATTGCCATTACCTTGTCGTTACCTGCCGGCATGTTAGTGTCCATCGAGAACCTTAAAGCCGTCAGTGGGCAAATTGATTTAACACACAATTTATCTATTTTTTTGAATCACACCGTCAGCTTAGATAAAGCCAAAGAATTAGCGAACAGCATTGAAAGCAACAACAAAGTCGCGCAAACAACGCTAATTGATAAACAAGCCGCGCTGGAAGAGTTCCGCCAACACAGCGGTTTTGGCTCTGCATTGAGCTCCTTGGGCAAAAACCCTTTGCCTCACGTCATCCAAGTATCACCTGTCATCAGTTTTAATAATCCGGCGGCACTTAAATCATTGGTTGTTGACCTTAAACTACATCCAGAAATTAAATTGGTACAAATGGACATGTCGTGGCTAGAACGACTCAATGCCCTCCTCCATATTGCACAACGTGGCGTTACATTGATCACAATATTATTGGGTATTGCCGTGTTACTGATTATTAGCAACACCATTCGCCTTGAATTACAAAACCGCCGTGCCGAAATAGATATCACCCGCCTCGTTGGCGCAACCCATGCTTTTATTAAACGTCCCTTTATTTACAGTGGCTTCTGGTATGGCTTATTAGGTGGCATTGGCGCATGCTTATTAGTCACGCTATCTCTTTGGCTTCTCGATGGCCCTACAAACGCCCTCTCGAGCTTATACAACAGCCCTTTTAGGATTCGTTACATGTCATTCGGCAGTATCATGTTTTGGCTGGCACTATCCGTCACACTAGGCGTTGTTGGCTCTTGGATCGTTGTTACACGCCATTTGAATGATTTAGAACAGTAAAACCACCACCCCTTACCCTAAATAGGAACTTTTGCTATAATTAGCACTCTTATAGGATGAGTGCTAAACAGCACCCCGTTATTTAGGAGCGTTATATGACACAAACAATGACATTACCCAACACCTTAACAGCCGGCTCTTTGGATGCATACATATCATCCCTCTCCACTATGCCAGCTCTTAGCGCTGAACAAGAAAAAGCGTTAGCGTATCGCCTGCGTGATGAAAATGACTTGGAAGCTGCGCGTACATTGGTGTTATCTCACATGCGCTACGTTGTTCATATTGCCCGCAGTTACATGGGCTATGGCCTTGCCCTACCTGATTTAATTCAAGAAGGCAGTGTAGGTTTGATGAAAGCAGTTAAACGTTTCGATCCAGAAGTCGGTGTACGTCTAGTGTCCTACGCCGTGCATTGGATTAAGTCTGAAATTCATGAATATGTGATTAAAAACTGGCGCATTGTTAAAGTCGCAACCACCAAAGCACAACGTAAACTCTTTTTTAATTTAAGAAAAAAGAAAAAAAACCTAGCTTGGCTAAATGAAGCTGAGGCTGAGGCTGTTGCTAATGATTTAGGTGTTGATAAATCCGCCGTATACGAAATGGAAAAACGCCTCAGTAGCCACGATATGGCGTTTGATGGCCATCAAGATGATTCAGCAGATTCTGAAGAGCTAACACATACACCCGCAACGTTTTTATCTCAACAAGAAACAGACCCTGCAGTGGTGGTTGAGGTACATAACGAAAAGGCTGATAGCACCACTAAACTACATACAGCCTTACAAACCTTAGATGATCGTAGCCGCGAGATTTTGGCAGAACGCTGGTTAACTGATAAAAAATCCACATTGCATGAGTTGGCTGATAAATACAGTGTGTCCGCAGAGCGCATCCGCCAGCTAGAAAAAAATGCCATGAATAAAGTTAAAGCTGAGTTAAATGGAAAGGCTTTAGTTGCCATTTAAACGAAACTTATGCCCTTGCGGTATAAAGCCGAATTAGTGGGGACTGCTCTTGTTCCTATTCAATGAGACTTATACCCTTGTGGTGTAAACCTAAATAATAGGAACTGCTCTTGTGGCATAGGCAATCATTGGTGCAGTACCATCCTACTCTATAGAGCTATCACTGTATATTTTACTGACACGCAATAAAAAACCCTGCCGAAGCAGGGTTTTTTATTAACGCTTGTAAATTAAACTTACGCTTTTTTACGCTGGCTTAAACGCATACCCAGTAAACCAATCGCTAACAGCGCCAAACCTGCTGGTGCTGGAACACCTGTTGGAGGTGGTGTTACTGTTACTTGGTCTTGGTTGACCACACCAGCGTTTGTTCCATCAATATTACCGCTACTTGTTCTTAAACGATAGCCTTCCAGAGTAAATGCGCCCGCTATTGCATCAATTCTAAACGTAAAATCTTCTACAAGATCAGTTGACTTAGGAATACCATCGTTAGCAACCACAAGAGCTCCTACTGATGCTAAGGTACCACCAATTCCCGCTGTAGAACCAGATAATGCAGAGCCATTATTTACAAAACCAGTTAACGGTGAATCAAAACTAAAGTCTTGCACAAACGCACCAATTGTTAAGCGTAGTACATCACCTGCTGACCAACCATCCGTATAAATTAACACTCCACCACCTGTACCAGATTCCAAAGCAAACTGAGGAATCGATACACCTTGGCCTGCTGTTAATGCCACTGGCGTGTTTGAATTGGATTGCGTAAACAAGTGACCAGCATTTGCTGAACCTACTGCACCTAATAAGCTTAGGCAAAATATTAATTTCATTATGTTTTTCATGTCTATCTCCCTATAGATAGTTATTAATGTTGAATATGCATTACGTTACATGTTAATAATGAAAGCATAAAGCGTGCCAATTTATTTATATTGTAAATATATCAATGACTTATCTAATACTATGTTGTAATGATAAATCATGAATGTAAAATAAACTGACACTCTTTAGGTATTTATTGTCATTCTTTACGCATCATTGACTAATTGTTCGCACGCCCTTAACGCTTGTATAGTTAAGCTTGGGGATAAATGGAGGGTAAATGGGGTCAGGCTCCATTTAATTAACATCCCTTGTTATTCTATATGCCTACTTTCATTATCTATAAAATGTTTTATGGCCAGACTTCCCTGTTATTACATTAAAGACCAGCCACAACATATTATTCAACGCGGTAATAATCGTGAACTGTTTTTTGCAGCTAATGAAGATTATTTATTCTATCTTGAGTGTGTACAAGAAGCCGCCAAAAGCCACGATTTATCTATTCATGTTTATGTGCTTATGACCAACCATGTTCATCTTCTGGCAAGCCCTCAGGCACCTGATAGCATTCCCAAAACATTGCAATCTGTTGGCCGACGGTATGTACAATACTTTAACCATTCTTATAAACGGACCGGTACATTGTGGGTAGGGCGTTATAAAGCTACCGTTATTGATAGTGACCATTACTTGCCGACCTGTATGCGTTATATCGAGTTAAACCCGGTACATGCTGAGATGGTAGATCACCCACAAAATTATATTTGGTCAAGTTATTTATCCAACGCAGAAGGTAAGCAGAACCCACTATACTAACCCAACATTGTTTGTATCAACAACTCGACGTTAACAAAATAGAAAGACTATTAGCTTACCAACAGCTTTTCCAATCTACAATTACTAATATTCAACTCAACTCTATTAGGGAGTCAACTAATAAGGGCTGGTGCTTGGGCAACGACCTTTTTAAAAATAAAATAGAACTCTTATCAGAAAGGGGCGGGCCACGCCAAAGGCTAAAGGTAGGCCGAAAAAAGAATAGCAAAATACGCAAGTTAAATCGGGTCTGATCCTATTTAAACTAAACTTATTAAACTTAATAAAAAACCCTGCCGAAGCAGGGTTTTTTATTAACCTTTGTAAGATTAACTTACGCTTTTTTACGTTGGCTTAAACGCATACCCAATAAACCAATGGCTAACAGCGCCAAACCTGCTGGTGCTGGAACACCCGTTGGGGGTGGTGTTACTGTTACTTGGTCTTGATTAACTAGCCCAGAGTTTGTGCCATCAATAGTACCAGCTGATGTTCTAAGCCTATAACCTGCCAAAGTAAAGTCTCCTGATAACGCGTCAACACGCCAGTTGAAAGGAATGCCCCCAGAAGGAATAGCAAGACCTAAGGCTAATAAGTTCCTAGAAATAGAACTTACACCATCTCCAACAGTCTGTGAAACAACCGTGACAAAACTACCTATGGTCAATCTAAAACTATCACCTGAAGTCCAGTCACTTAAAAAGTAGATAGAACTATTAGCCGTTGAAGCACTCTCAAGCGCTGGTTGAGGTATTGTTATGCCAGTACCTGCTGTTAAGTTAACGGGTGAATTGGTCAAAGCTTGCGTAAACAAATGCCCAGCATTGGCTGAACCAACTGCGCCTAATAAACTAAGGCAAAATACTAATTTCATTATGTTTTTCATGTCTATCTCCCTATAGATAGTTATTAATTAGAATATGCATTTCTATGCATGTAAATAATAAGGCACTAAGCATGCCAATTTTTTATATGCGTTATATTTCAATAGCTTATAAAACATCAAGTGATATTAATAAATTAAGATTGTAAAATAAATTGACACTTTTATGTGATAACTGTTAAACATCATCGATTAATTTTTCGCACGCCCTTAACGTTAATGCTTGTATGGTTAACCCTGGTGATTCCCCACCACCTGAGCTGGGGAATACACTGGCATCCATCACCCAAAGGTTTTTCCAACGGTGACTTTTGCAATCACTGTCAACAACGGAATCTCCTTCGTTATTACCCATTCGGCAGGTACCGAAAACATGTGTTGAGCTGAAAATATCGTAAGAACTAAATTCTTCTAATGGTTTTTCTACCCCAGTTGCTTTCAAAATTTCTCGGCACTTATTTGACATAAATTCAATGCGCCTAATTTCATTGTCATTTAAATGGCTATGTATTTTAGCTAATGGCAAACCGTGTTTATCTTTTTTAAGAACATCTAATTCAACAAAGGACTTGGCGTTTGGTAAACTTTCACCAATGCCTGAGATGGAAAGTAAATGGCCAAATGATTGCTTCATGGCTTCTTTATGCGCTTTTCCCCAACCACCCACAATTCGGTTAGCGTAGCTTATGGGCCCCACTAAGTCGGATTCTGCTTGCGAGGGTGAAAAACGACAACCACCGATAACGTTAGGTATAGAATCTGGCTCATTATAATCCCAACAAATACTGCCCACTGGTAAGCCGCGGTGGCTACCCAAGTTTTCTGGGTGCAAACCGGAACTCGTCCATAAAATGGTTTCCATAAAGTTTTTACCCACTTGGCCAGACTCATTCGCTAAACCGTCTGGTGCGAAGCTATTCTTTGAGTTTAACAACAAGCGTGGGGTTTCTATTGCCCCACAGGCTAGAATTACCCTTTTGGTTTTAAGCCGGTGCGTACCTTGTTGATCCGTGTAATGAACGGCGGTTATTTGATCATTAACTCCCGCCTCAAGTTGTGTTACTGAGCATGATGAACGTATTTCACAAAGACCGGTTGTTTCCGCATCTCGTAGGTAGGTAACATCTATACTGCCTTTGTCTGTTCGAGGACACCCCCGTAAACAACCACCACAATAATTGCAATTGGTACGCCCAGCTTTGGGTTGAGAAAGCACTGCGAGTGCATTGGGCACAAATGTCATACCCAATGTTTTGGTTGCTTGCTTTATCTCTTGGCTGGTGTATGACAATGCATGCTGTTGTTGTGGGTAATTTTTTGAGCGTGGTCTTGATGAGTCTGTATTTGGCCCCGCCACTCCAACCACTTCTTCTGCTTGTTGATAATAGGGCTCTAGATCAGCGTATGTCATTGGCCAGTCGGCCGCTTGGCTAAAGCGTGTTTTCATTTGCATTGACGCAGGGTTTAACCGATGCGCTTCACCAGTAAAATGAAGTGAACTACCCCCCACACCGACCACATGATGATACCCATAAGAAACCCGGACATCTTTGGGGTTATATTGTCCATTTAAATGATTCCAAGACCGTAAGTGTTTCCATTTTGCATCCATTTTTTGCATGGGCGCATAGGTTTGCCTCTTTTCAACCGGTACTTTATGCGGGAACATATTGTGTTCCCAGTCATCTCTGTGCAGTTTGTAGTCTTTAAATGGGTTATATCGTGGCCCTGCTTCAAGCACTAATACGTTAAGCCCTGCTTTAGTCAGCGCCCAAGCACTGGTTCCACCACCCGCGCCTGAGCCAATAATAACCACATCAAAATCTTTATCGTCCATTAGATTCGTGGTGGTTTAGTGTAATTCAGGTAGCCATTTGGTTGGGGTGGTCCTTCAAACCCTAATACGCGCCACGTTTCGGGGTGTGCGTAATAAAACCAAAAAGCATCTTGCTTTATTCGTTCAAAAAACAGCCTCGCAATATCGCCATTCTTTGATTTTTCAGCCTGCTTAACAATGACGATTTTTTCTGCATCACTTAGATTTATAAATGACATTTTATGAAATTTAGTTTGGGCCTGCTTATTTAACCAAAAACAGCCCCGTTTAATTAACTCTGGATAGTTTTTTATGTTGTTTGCATGCTTGATCAATTCGATATGTACCATCAATTGCGAAGCTGATGGAGTGTCTGTTTCAGGGAGCAATACATCTATAAATAAAGGAAATGGCTGTAACTCTTTTTTTAACGGAAAGGCTTGTGCCCATTCTGTAGGAAGTACAGATAGCACCCCCGCTTGGGCTACTGTTGATATAAAGCGGCGCCTATCCACTTATTTTTTCCTTTTGAACATGTGTTTTACAATTGGCCCAGTAAATCTAATGCGGCTTGACGTTCGGATTTATTGAGCCCTAACTCAATAGATAACTCAGCTTCTTTTTTTGCTTTATCAGTTTCGCCCAGTGCCGCATATATTCTGGATAGCCTGTAGTGTACTTGCCCATTTTTTGGCACCTCTTTAGCGGCTTTACTGACAAAGGTTAAACCTTTTTTGTGATCGCCCGTTAAGTGATAAGTCCAACCATATTGTGATGTTATAAAAGGATCATTTGGCGCAATACTCTTTGCTCTTTCAATGAGCGCAATAGCTTCTTCTTTATTTTCACTAGACATGGCTATATTCCGTGCCTTTGCTGTTAATGCAAATAAGTTGTCTTTGTCAATGGTAAGAATATTATCGTAAATACTGTTCGCTTTTTTTACCGAACCTTCTTCGTCGTACATTCTGGCAATTTCTATTTGCAATTCGACATTATTAGTATTTTTTTGCAAGCCCCTGTTTAGCACATTAAGTAGGCCTTTATGGCCCTGCTTTTTATGTACTAAATATGCCAATGATATCCAATCATTCACTCGAGTTGGCTCTATACTTAACGCTTTTTCAATACTTGCAACAGCACCAGCATGTTTATTGAGCCTGTCTAACACCTTGCCTTTCAAGGTATAAGCGCCTGCGAAGTTCGGCGTTTTTTGCAACAGTTGATCGATGGTTTTCAGTGCTGCTGCATGCTGATCCCTATTACTTTGAACAGATGCGTGTAAATAGCCCAATTGCATATCACCAGGGTATTGGCTATACAAATCACTGGTAACCGCTAAAACATCATCACCTTTTCTATTTGTTATCATATAATTTGCGTACGTTTGAAGCATTTTTGAACGTACAAAATCACGCTTTTCGTTATAAATAGCATTAACGATCACCTTTCCAGCCTCCGCAACCCGCCCCTCATCACTTAACATTTTAAACAACGCCAATTGGAGCTCACTTTTGCCATCTTTTGCACTTTGAACCGCTGTAGTTAACTGCTTAATAGCTGTGTCTTTGTTGCCTTTTTTGTAAAGAAGTTGGCTTTTTATTATCAAAAGCCCTGTATCAGATGCAGGCAACCACGACTCAAGTAGAGCAATTGATTGTTGCGCCTTTGCTAGGTCATTAATTTGTAATGCTGCCTCTGTAAACAGATAAGCCGCCGTCGCTTGGTCTCTAGAAGATATATTTTTTTGTTGCTCAATAATTGTATTAAATAACTCAATGGTTGAGCCAAAATGCCCATGCGTATTGTATAGGCGAGCCAAGTCATTAAGTATTGGCAACGGGTTATTCCACCTGTCTTGAGCACTAGCCGCTGCATAACGATACAACTCAAATGCCTTAGCCATTCGGCCATATTCCACGTGCAGCCTTGCAAGTGTAGCCAATGCAAGCGGGTGTTTTTTATCGAGCTCTAATGCTTTAAAGGCCATTTTTTCACTTTTAACGCGTTGGCTTTGTTTTAAATATAATGAGCTAAGTCTGGCAGGACTGTCAGCATTATTTGGTTGGATTTTAGCTGCCCGAATATACAGTTGTTCAGCTTGCGTATAGTTGCCTTCACCTTCTAACAGGGCCCCTTTAATCTCGAGTGCTTGAAAATTACCAGCTTCGACAGATAAGATTTTATCCAATTCGGCTTTTGCTTCTCTGGTTTTGTTTTCATTAACCAACCGTAAAACATCTTGTAAAATATCGGTTGATGAATTTGTTACTCCTGGAAACTCAAGCAAACTTGTATCAATGCTCTCTTCTTGTGCCTTGTCCATTATTGGAATGGATAAAGCCGTTCCTGAGAAGATCATTAACAAGAACAGGCTTGTTATTAATTTTATCAAACTGCTGTTTATAATTGACTTAACCATATTATTCCCTTTATGTGATTAGCTTTACGCCCTTCGGGCTACTTTTTTACGTGTGCGAATAGTTTTTTTCTAACATCTGGATTACTTATTTTCCATATACAACCATCCACGAAGTAATGGTGTATAGAAATAGCTGATGCAATTAACAAGGCAAACGTATATTGCTGTTGACCATCATTCACTAATATATCGGGAGCATAAAACATGACGCCCCCAAGTATTACCAACAAAACATAATACTTACCTATATACATCAGCTCATTTAAATTATTATTATTTTTGGCCTTATCATTTATTTTTTCATTTAAATGTACTCTAACTGGAAAAATCAAATACTGCAGGGCATGAAACATTTGCACAAAAATATAAGCATCTGGGTTTATGCTTAAAGCCAGATACCAAAGATAAATTGCAAACCACGGCGCTAACATTTGTTTAGTTGGAAAAATGCCAGTTCTATTAAATATTTTTAAAAACCCAACCATCCCCATTACAAAGGAAATAAACGCGATTAAAGAAACGTAATTTAAAACGATGGCAAGGTATGGAAATATTGGCCCTAGCCAGGCTTCTGGCAAGTCTTGGGCTCCCCAGACAACATGCCATACTAACAGCACCCTCAAACCAAACCGAAGTAAAAACCTCTCTTGTTTAGTAAGCACTATACCTGCTAAGTGTGTAAATGTAGCGACCATCCCCCACGCTTGCCCCGTATAGTGCCACGCTAAATAAAAAGCAGCAATTAACCAAAAGTAATACGACACTGTTTGGTCAATGTTAAAAACACTAAACCCACTTGCTTTATTGAATGAACACGCATATATAATCAATATAACCAGTATCCCAGGGACTACCAGCGTAGCAAAAGGGTGCTTTTTAAGGCTACCCTGCGGAGCATATAGCAAACGATATGATGCCATAAAGTGCGGCCAGTTTATTAAAACCTGCATTAATAATATCGTTTGTAAGTCGACACTTCCGCTAGCACCACCATTAAACTGATAGAACATGATAAGTGCCAGCATAAAGATAATAGATAGCCCACCAACACACCAAAAATCTATTAAAGGCGAAATTATCGATTTAGAGGCTGTCTTGGTTTTTGTCACGTTTTAAACCGAACTTGATAAAGTTATAACATTAACTATAGAACATTTTTTAAGAATGGGATATCAAACACTTGTGATTGTGCACATCACTTACTTTATACGAAGCGTTAACGTTTTATCTTTTTGGTTTAATTCTAAGTGTTTTAAAAAGCTCATCCCCAGCAACACGGCTTTACCATCCATATTAGGGTTTATATGCGCGGGAATATTTTTTAGTTCGATTGCCCCCAGTTTTACCGAGTCCAATGTAATGCGGTACACCGTAATATCGCCATTGGCAGTTCGGGTTCTTTCTGGCTTACCTTCCCTTAGGCCCATTTCTGATGCTACTTGCCTTGGAATACTGATGTTTGTGGCGCCAGTATCTAGCACAAACGTTGCCCAATGGTCGTTTAACTTACCATCTGCAATATAGTGGCCCTGACGATTTTGGAGTAATGTGACTTCAGATGCTCCATCTTCAGCATAAACCACTTCAGGGCGATTATTTGGGTTCTTTTGATTATCTAAATAACGGTCAAAACCTATAACAACCATAGCTAGGAAACCAATCCATGCCAGTGATACCATCATTTTTGAGATTTTTTTATTCGGCTCAATCTCTTTCATTTGCTAGTCGTGTTCTTAATTTGATTGCAGTGTTGATAATAAGTTTATAAATTCTTGTGCATCTTCGGTGCTATTTTCTTTTGCTTTTTCTAACCAACTTATTGCTTGTTTTCGTTGCTCTTGGGAACTCGTCATCACCCCCTGTCCAAAGTTTGTTGCTAACATAACACCTAGATTAAATTGTGCCCGCCCATCATTCTGCTCAGCTGCTTTTTCTAACCACTTAGCCGCTTCATGAAGGTCTTTTTCCACACCCAAGCCTTTTTCATAAGCCATCCCTAATTGGAACTGACCTCTTGAGTCACCTAATATTGCCGCTTTTTCAAGCCACGTTATCGACGTAGTTAAATTACGTTCCACGCCTTGACCGTGTTCGTATAAATTAGCTAAGTTAATAAATGCGGTGGTATTGTTTTTATCAGCAAGCCCCATCCAAATTTCACGGGCTTCTTCGTATTGACCCATTTTATACTTAGCATATGCTTCAAGAGACTGTACTGCTTCGACACTATTCTTATCACGACCCTCCGTAAACTCATTGGCATATAGATGACCAGTAATAAATAGCAATAGAATTAAAAATATACGCATACGTTAGATGTAGTGATCAACGAGTAACACAGCAAAAATAGCCATTAAATAAATAATGGACACCTTAAATGTTTTCATGGCTATGACGTCATCTGCAGTTTTCTTTAATAAGACGGCGTAATAAAGAAACCAAAGCCCTAAGCCAATAGCGGCTACCAAATAAAACATGCCACTCATGCCCGTTAAATACGGCAAAATACTGACTAGTATTAATAACACCGTATAAAAAACAATGTGTAAACGAGTAAATTCTGCGCCATGTGTGACTGGCAACATGGGTATATCTGCTTTTGCGTATTCGTCTCTACGTGCAACGGCTAGCGCCCAAAAATGCGGGGGCGTCCAAATGAAGATGATTAGAAACAATAATAATGAATGTGGGTCGATCGTGCCTGTTACTGCAGACCAGCCTAATACGGGAGGCGCCGCGCCCGCTGTTCCACCAATCACGATGTTTTGTGGTGTAGCGTGTTTTAAATACACCGTATAAATTACCGCATAGCCAATAAGGGATAAGAAGGTTAGAAAGGCTGTTAACTCATTTACAAAGAAAATCAACAGCACCATTGCGATGGTGCCAATAGTAAATGCAAATCCTAATACTTGAGCCCCATTTAAATCACCGTGAGGCAAAGGCCGGCCTTTAGTACGGGCCATTTTTGCGTCATATTTTTGATCTAAATAATGGTTAATAGCCGCTGCTGATGATGCCGCAAGCCCGATTCCAATCGTTCCAAACACCAATGGTTGCCAAGGAACCATACCGGGTACAGCTAAAAACATGCCGACTACTGCCGTAAAAATTATCAGCATAACGACTTTAGGCTTACACAGTTCGTAATAACTTTTCCAGCTTAACGTGCTATTTGTATTGTCGATGGTTTGTTCTGTCAAAATAAAGCCTTTATTGGTCGCTAATTTTCGTTAAGTCGGAATTTAATGTATACCATACTTAACAAGAGTACTGCCGCAATAGCATTATGCGCTACAGCGACATGAAGTGGCAAATCGAGCATAACATTTAGAATGCCTAATACTACTTGAGTAGATAGCAAACCGGTCAACAATACGGCCTCTTTTAAAGCACGCAATTTAAGAAGCTTTGCTGCAAGTACCATTAATATTAATGTCGTTAATAATGCACCAATGCGGTGCACCCAGTGGATGGCTGCTCGCGCTTCATTGCCGAGCACACCAAACTCGTAATCCACCCCTAAGCCACGCCATAATACAAAGCCTTCTTCATAGTCGACATTTGGGTTCCAGGATTCACCAAAACATGTAGGGAATTCTGGGCAAGCTAATGCCGCATAGTTTGTACTGGTCCAGCCACCTAGTGCTATTTGCAATACCAATACAACCAACGAAATCGTTGCTAATGTTGCAATACACCCTTTTCTTGAATCTGCAGGTAAGCGTTTTTTGTTAATTCTTAACAGTAAGAGTAGCAAAAGGCTTAGCGTTGCTAACCCGCCTAATAAATGACTCATCACGATGACTGGTTTTACCAATAAAGTCACTGTCCACATACCCAATGCACCTTGAAACATGACCAACACGGACAATGAAGTTGCTAATGTCTTTTGGCCAAGCTCAGGTCGCCTCCAAGCCATAAACGTTAATATCAGTATAACTAGCCCCAACGTACTTGCAAAATAGCGGTGAATCATCTCTTTCCAAGCTTTCGCTGGTTCCACCGGTCTTTCGTAATTCTCGGCAGCATGCGCCAAGCCTTCATGTGATTCATCTAAAATCAAACTACCATAACAGCCAGGCCAATCAGGGCAACCCAGCCCGGCATCTGACAAACGAACATAAGCGCCCAACACAACGACCAGCAGTGCCAACAGTAAGGCAAAAATAGTTAAGTTTCTAAACATAGTTAACCTATTTGCGATGCTTTAAATAATAACTTGAGGTCCTTTTGAATACCGTACGGGTCTGCGTCTTCATGGTACTTCATCATAATATTACCTAAAGGATCCAGTAGTAACACATCACCATCCACAGCATCCTGAACCAGTGTTGTTAATGTTTGTATTTGTTCTGAACTCCATAAGAAAACACTCAACTTTGCGTCATCCCTGAGAGACGAGTTAAGGTTTCCATCAGATTTATGCAAATAAACCCGTCGCAACCTTTTTGAATCTTTATTTAACAATGTATGAAGCTGTTTAAGAACATGAACAGACTTTTGACACGTAGCACTGCACTGAGCATCTAAATCTATGTGCAACATTACCCATCGACCTTTTAATGGTTTTAATTTATCTTCAGTGGCGTCAATTGTAAAATCGGCAATATTAGAAGGTTTAGCAGGTGAGATTAATTCACCATAATTCTTTGTTGCTCCCCCTTCTAACCATTCTGGATTACTAAAGACCAGCCAAGCGGTCATTACAGGCAGTGCAAATAGGACTGTAATAAATATAAGTTTAAACCTGTTTTTAGTTCGTGAAGTCATCTTTCTTAAACCCTTTCTTTAACGTTAATACAAAATAAAGTGTGACCCATACTGCTGACAACGCAAACCATTGAAAAGCATACCCATGATGCTTTTGTGGCCCCATTTTCATAACAACCCATTCTCTGTCGTAGCCATGAGGTTCACTTTTATCCAACAATAATTGGTACGGCATGATCTGGTAACCTAAACGTTTCCCAACCTTATTCACATCGATTACTTGTGTTACGGCAGGCCACCCTTTTGATAAAACATCTGCCATGTCTAATTTAATTCCAACACTTGGGAAACGATCCAACTTTCCAATAAGTGTTGTTTTTATGTTCGGTATTTTAACATCTGGCAAGTGGTTTCGGTCACTCCCCATTGCTACCCAACCTCTATTTAACAAAATAGCCTGTTCATCGTTTAATCGAACAGGTGTCAGAACCGAATAACCAACCCGCCCTTTCCTTACTTGGTTATCAATAAGGACTTGATGCTCTGCATCTAATGTCCCTATTGTCTTAACAGGCAAATAACGTAAATTCATCTCATTAATATCAATGCTTGATAAGTCAACCGGATCTAACAATAACCTGTCAGCTTGAAGGTCCAATAATTGTTGTTTTTTTTTAGCTCTATCAAGCTGCCAAAAACCTAAACTTAATAGCAATGCCAACACAGCTAATGCAAGTAAGGTCAGAAAGAAGTTGGCTTTAAACTGCATGATATAAAAATATATTGGTTATTAAGGTGGCTTTGCACGACAATATCTCAAATTATTGGAGATTTAACAGATGCCACCACTCATGAAGTATCTTGTCGTTTTTATTTTAATTGTCATTATTTATAATTTATTCAAAGCTTTTTATCACTTATCCAACGGAAAATCGAACCCTAAACAAGTCGTAAAGTCTTTAGCTATTAGGGTTGGTCTTTCTCTTGTTCTGTTTGGCTCTTTATTATTAGCTTCTTACTTAGGGTTTATTAAACCTCATGGCTTACTTCCAACAGAACAAACTAATACGCAATCACTATCAATTGAAAATAAAAAAGGCGCTACACAGTAGCGCCTTTTTTAAAAATATTTATCGCTTATAGCCAGTAAACAAATATAAACAAGCCTAACCAAACCACGTCCACAAAGTGCCAATACCAAGCCGCAGCTTCAAAAGCAAAGTGATTTTCCGGTGTAAAGTGGCCCTTTATACTACGAACTAACATCACTAATAGCATTATCGCGCCAACTGTCACATGGAATCCGTGAAAGCCCGTTAACATATAAAACGTTGAACCGTATACACCTGAGCCCATCGTTAGGTTTAACTCATTGTAACCATGACTATATTCCAACACTTGTAAGCCAACAAAAATAAAACCAAGAATTACCGTTGCTAACAAACCAAGAACTAACTGTTTACGGTTATTCGCTACTAAACCCCAATGAGCCCAAGTACAAGTAACACCACTCACTAATAAAATTAATGTATTAATAGCAGGAAGACCCCAAGCGCCCATTTTTTCGTATTGACCACCCACATCACCCGGTCCGTTTGTTGGCCAAATAGCTTCAAAACCACCCCACAAAAACTCATTGGTTGCTGCTCCAGAGCCATCACCTGCTAACCAAGGAACTGAGTAAATTCTTATGTAGAATAACGCACCAAAGAATGCTGCGAAGAACATCACTTCTGAAAATATAAACCAGACCATTCCCATTCTGAATGAAATGCCTTCTACTTTTTTGTATCTACCTGATTCGCTTTCATCAATCACTTCACCGAACCAGCCAAACATCATGTAGACCAAGACTAAAAACCCAACAATCATAATGTTTGTTGCCATGCTTGAGCCATTAAGTTGACCAGCAAAACCACCTAAAAATAATGACAAACCAACTGAACCGACTATTGGCCATTTAGCTTCATCTGGAATGTAATATGCGTTGTCTGAAGACATAAATTTTACCTATTAAATTTAATTAATTTATTTTGTTAAAAATATAAATGAGCCAAAATACAGGCTTAGTGCAACCACTGCTAAAATGCTGACAGCAATCATATTTTTTCTCTTTTTTTCATCCATTTTAAAAACGCGCCTAGTTTAAGCCAGGCGCTTTGCCTATTTAATTTCAGGTGCTTCTGTAAAGCTATGGTATGGCGGTGGTGAAGATAGTGTCCACTCCAAACCATTTGCCCCTTCCCATACTTGGTCAGTTGCTTTTTCACCGCCTTTAATTGTTTTATAAACAATGTAACAGAAGAACACTTGTGACAAGCCAAATACAAAACCACCAATACTTGACCACATATTAAACTCAGCGAACTGTACTGAATAATCAGGTATACGACGAGGCATACCCGCTAAGCCTAAGAAATGTTGTGGGAAGAATAAAACATTCACGGATACGGTAGAAATCCAGAAGTGCCATTGACCGTGTGTTTCGTTATACATATTACCTGTCCACTTAGGTAACCAGTAATACGCTGCTGCCATAATTGAGTAGATGGCGCCCGTTACTAATACGTAATGGAAATGCGCAACAACAAAATAAGTGTCATGGTATTGGAAATCAGCTGGTGCAATCGCAAGCATCAAACCCGAGAACCCACCAATCGTAAACATAATCACAAAACCAATCGCAAACAACATCGGTGTTTCAAATGTCATTGAGCCTTTCCACATCGTGGAAATCCAGTTAAACACTTTAACACCGGTAGGAACCGCGATTAACATCGTTGCATACATAAAGAACAGCTCACCTTGTAACGGCATACCCACTGTAAACATGTGATGCGCCCATACGATAAATGACAAGAAGGCAATTGATGATGTTGCATACACCATTGAGCTATACCCAAACAATGGTTTACGTGCAAAGGTTGGGATTATTTCTGATACAACCCCAAAGGCTGGAAGAATCAAAATATACACTTCCGGGTGACCAAAGAACCAAAAAATGTGTTGGAACAACACTGGGTCACCACCACCGGCTGCATTAAAGAATGTTGTGTCAAAGAATCTATCCGTCAACAACATTGTCACTGCACCAGCTAGCACCGGCATAACAGCAATTAACAAGTACGCTGTAATAAACCATGTCCAAACAAATAATGGCATTTTCATCAATGTCATGCCTGGGGCACGCATATTCAGAATCGTTACAATCACGTTAATCGCACCCATCACTGATGAAACACCCATCATATGGATAGCGAAAATCATGTATGGAAATCCATTACCACCTTGAAGTACGAGTGGTGGGTAAATTGTCCAACCACCAGCTGGTGCACCACCGTCCATAAAGAAAGTAGACAGCAACATAGTAAAAGCAAAGGGAAGAATCCAGAAGCTCCAGTTGTTCATTCTTGGTAGCGCCATATCTGGGCCACCCACCATAATCGGTAACATCCAATTAGCTAAACCAACAAATGCTGGCATAACAGCACCAAAAATCATAACGAGCGCATGCACAGTCGTCATTTGGTTAAAGAAACTAGGATCTACAAATTGTAAGCCGGGTTGAAATAATTCTAAACGAATCACCATTGCCATCGCACCACCAATCATAAACATGATTAGTGAGAAAACTAAATAAAGCGTACCAATATCTTTATGATTAGTTGTTGTAACCCAACGCATCCAACCAGAAGCTGGACCGTGATCGTGATGATCGTCGTGTGTATCTGTAACAGTCGTCATTATCTAAATCTCCTGATTATCTTAATGCAGCAATTTCGGCAGGTTGAACAGCGTCACCTACTTTATTGCCTAATGAATTGCGTTGATATGTAATAACAGCGGCTAGTTCAACATCGCTTAGCTGGGCTTTATAACCAGCCATTGCAGTACCTGCTTTGCCGTTCATTACCATATTGATGTGATTATTGATATCGCCTGTAGCAACTGCGCTGCCGGTGATTGCAGGGAACACGCCTGGAATACCTTCACCTTTTTTCTGGTGACACGCCACACAGTTTGCACGGTAAACCTTTTTACCTTTTTGTTTAAGCTCGCGTGGATCCAAGTCTTCAATCGCCGCTAACTTGGCAGTTGCTGCTGCACCTTTTTGCTCAGCCAGCCACGTTGCATAGTCCGTTTCAGACATTACTTCTACAACAATTGGCATAAACCCATGATCACGACCACAAAGCTCTGCACATTGGCCGCGATAAACACCTGGCTCATCCACTTTTACCCATGCTTCATTTATAAAGCCTGGAATCGCATCCTTTTTCCAACCAAAATCAGGCACCCACCACGCATGAATCACATCACCTGCGGTTAGTAAAATTCTTACTTTTTTGTTTACGGGAATAACCATGCGGTTATCAACATCTAACAAATAGTTTTCAACAGTAGCTGGATCAATATCAGAACCAACTTGACGGGCAGCATTACTCGCTGCATCTAATGAACTATAAAATGATACATCTTCACCGATATATTCATAATGCCATTTCCACTGATAACCAGTCACTTTAACTGTCATGTCTGACTCTGATGAATCATGCATATCAATAAGCACTGTTGTTGCTGGTATTGCCATAACAACTAGAATAATGAATGGAATCACTGTCCAAACTAATTCAGCTGTCATGCTTTCATGAAATTGTGATGCCACTGCTCCACGTGATTTACGGTGGTAAATCATTGAATAGATCATCGCACCAAAAACCACCACGCCAATAGCAACACAAACCCAAAGAATGAGCATGTGTAAATCATATACTTGACGGCTTGTTTCGGTCACACCAACAGGCATGTTTAGCCCATATTCAGCATGCGCGACGCTTGACATAATAGTCAACAAAGCACCACCAGCAAAAAGTTGCTTTAGTTTATTCACAGAAACAGTCTCCCTATTTTTTTACTTAAACATTAATTGTAGACACTTACAGCGATTTTTAGCTGTTATATCTACTTTTTTTGCTCACTTCTAACTAAAAAGTGACCAACCTCAATCGAATTACCGTGCGACCTTAATAATCTAGGCCTTTAATTCATGCCAAGACGCCCGATTTTTCCTCATCTTAAACACATAAATTTAGACCTAGTTAAGCCTAAGGAATTATTGCAGTGCAATTTAACTAAAATTCATCAAATAATCAAGCGTAGTTTCTATATTTGAATCAGTTATATGGGGTTTCTCTGGATCATCAACGTGATGCTGAAGAATGCCGATACAGGGCGTGTTCATTTTGTTTTTTAACGATACAATATTTTCCTCTTTTTCTTCGAAGTCTGCACTAACGCAATTAGCTACCCATCCAACCATACTGCAACCCGAATTCAAAATAGCTTGTTCTGTTAACAATGCATGATTTATACACCCTAGCTTAAGCCCTACTACCAAGATAACAGGTAATCTTAACGCCTTTGGCACCTCTTCAAATCCAAGACTCTCGCCTAAGGGCACTTTCCAGCCTCCCGCTCCTTCCACGATAACAACATTAGCATTTTCAACATGCTTTAAGTAGTTTGACTTAATAGCCTCTAGCTCTATGTCGACACCCGCTCTTTTAGCTGCCAAATGTGGCGCTATTGCAGGCTCAAAACAATAGGGATTTACTGTTTCATAAGGCATTTTTACTGATGCATAACGCATCAAGCTCAACGCATCTTCATTAACCCATCGTCCCTTTATTAACTCAGCGCCTGATGCAACAGGCTTATAAGCAGACACTGACACATTGCGCCCACTTAAGCCTTTAATCAGTTGTGTTGATACGTGCGTTTTACCCACCCCAGTATCCGTACCCGTTATAAAAAACCCTTCAACCATTACACTCACTTATTCGCGTACGCGTAAATGGCTTCAAAAGTAGCAGGAACTCCTTCTTTTGTGCGTAATTTCTCATAGCTATCGACCATTTTTTTATACGCTCCCACGCCCGTCAATCCATGCTGCCGACCACTATTGATATTGTGAGCACCCATCCCTTTTAAATCCAACATTAGTTGCTTAGGTGAGTGATAGTACAAAACTATTTCTTCATTTTTTACAATTACATCCGTAAACCCAGCGGTTTTTAAATTACGCCCTATCGTTTTATGGTCAATAAAGCTATTAACATGGGTGTGCGTATCCGCGGATAACCAAGATTCTTTTAATTCATATAAGGTATTAGGCCCAAATGTAGCGAACACAAACTGTCCTTTTGGTTTTAAAGCACCATACGACTCCTTAAATGTCACGGACAAGTCCGAACACCACTGGAAGGCTAAATTAGAAAACACCTTGTCCATTGAAGCTTGGCGAATGCTTAATTTATCCGCATCCGCCGCGACAAAGCCTAATCGCTCTTGTATTAAGTTAGCTCGCGTTTGATGAAGCATCCCAACTGAAAGATCTAGCGCAACAACATTCGTTGGCGGCATTACCTTAAGTATTTTATTTGTCAGATAACCTGTACCTGCACCAATATCCAATACGTTTGCTTCTTCACCACTTAGACTGACATGACTATTCATCAACCTGTCACCTATTGTCCTTTGAAGTGATGTGAACTGATTATAGTGGCTAGCCGCCTGTTCGAAAGAACGCCTTATCAGCGCCTTATCCATTACCGGTTCTTGTATCAACTGAGTCTTCATGATGAACAAAACTTATCAATCGATTGCATCGTTGCTACTGGGTGGGATAAAAATGGCACGTGAGCCGCGCCCTCAATCACTGTTGTTTGTATCTCCGGATTAATTGCTTTTGAATCCCGCCCAACTCCCACGGGGACCAACTGATCACGATCACCCAATATTTGTAGCACCGGACAAACCAACGCTTTCAATTCATCTCGCAAATCAACCAACTTCAATATTGCCAAACCACTTGCAAGGCCTTTTTGACTCGGCAGACTATCATCTACTATTACTTCCTTTATTGACTTATTCAGTCCTATTTGATTCTCTACACCTTGCGTTTGAAGCAGTAAAAAACGCTTTAACGTGGCCCGTGGGTTTTCTAGTATTTTTTCAGCAAACATAGTTAAGACAGCCGCAGGTTGTGCATTTAACCAGTCCCGAGAACGAACAAATTTAGCTGATGACGCAAGCATTATTAACTTACTAACACGATGTGGGTGCCGGCTAGCCAACCTCAGTGCCACCATGCCACCTAACGACCAACCTAATACGACAATTTGTGTTGGTAACCGCTCAGCCAACGCATCAACAAACTCATCAATATTCCAATCTCCTTTATGGCTGCTCTGCCCATGCCCTGGCAAATCGACGGTACTCACTTGATATTTCTTCTGCAAGTCAGGCAACAACAAATTCCAAATAGAAGAACTCATCCCCCAGCCATGCAAAAGCAACAAACCTGGTCCAACGCCCGCTGTTTTAATCAACACATCCATTATTCAATAATCGAGTCAAGCGCACTTAATAGCGCATCAACCTGAGTGTCTGTATGAGCAGCAGTAAGCGTTACACGTAACCTCGCACTTCCGCTTGGCACGGTCGGCTCTCTGATAGCACTCACCATAAATCCTTGGGCGGCTAACTGTTGGCTGACAGACAGTGCTTTTGCGCTATCCCCTATAATAATCGGCTGTATAGCACTGCTTGAATCTGGCACATCAAAACCTAGCTGGCTAGCACCTAAGCGAAATTGCTTATTCAATCCAGCCAGTTTTTCACGACGCCATGTGTCCACCTGCATTAGCTTTAAGCTCTCTCGCGTAGCCGCCATTACCGCCGCAGGCGCTGCCGTTGTGTATATATAAGTGCGCGCACGTTGAATTAACATCTCTATTAAGGCATCGCTACCAGCAACAAACGCCCCGAAGGTGCCGAAGGCTTTGCCAAACGTGCCCATCACTATTGGAACATGCTCTTGGTTAAGCTCGTATTTTTCAATCAGCCCACCACCTGTTTGCCCTAAAACACCAAACCCATGTGCATCATCAACCATTAACATCGCGTTAGATTGTTTAGCCACATCAGCTAACTGCTCAATAGGCGCTTCGTCACCATCCATACTAAATACGCCATCTGTCACGATGAGTTGTTTCGCCTGTGTTGACTGCAAAAGCAACTGGCTTAAACGATTAGTGTCCGCATGAAGATACCGTCTTGAACGCGCACCTGATAATTTTCCAGCATCAAGCAGGGATGCATGATTTAACTTGTCTTGAAAAACATCATCGCCCTTCCCCACTAAGGCCGCAATAACGCCCAAGTTTGCCATATAACCGGTTGAAAAAAGCAACGCACGCTGCCTCCCCGTAAATACAGCCAACTCTTCTTCTAGCGCCTGATGCTCAGCTGAGTGGCCGCAAATCAAATGGGCTGAGCCACTGCCAACACCATATTTTTCACTGCCTTTAATAAACGCCTTCACCACACTCGGGTGGTTAGCTAGCCCCAAATAATCATTACTAGAAAAGTTAACTAATCGTTTACCAGCAACAACAATCTCCGCACCTTGGGGGCTCTCAACTGTTTGTCGAGAGCGGTACAAATGCTGTTGTTTAATATGGGTTAATTGGGCATCAAAGCCCCAATTGCTCATCTACTATGCCAGTTAGGCTCGTGTTTCGGGGTGGAGACCTAGCCGTTCAAACAAGCGATGGTCAGCACTTTCTTTAGGATTTTCAGTCGTTAATAACTGATCGCCATAAAAGATTGAATTTGCCCCTGCCAAAAAACATAATGCTTGCATTTCATCCGACATATCTGAACGCCCTGCTGATAAACGCACATGAGATTCAGGCATTAATACTCTCGCAACAGCAATAGTTTTTACAAATTCAATAGGGTCCAGTTCTTCGATCCCTTCCAATGGCGTGCCTTCTACTTGAACTAATTGATTGATAGGCACACTTTCCGGTGGGGGGCTCATATTAGCGAGCGCCTGTAAGAGCTTTGCCCGGTCTGTTTCTTCTTCACCCATACCAACAATGCCACCACAACATACATTAATTCCGGCGCCCCTTACGTTATCAATCGTATCCAGCCTATCCTGATACGTTCGGGTGGTAATGATATCGCCGTAATAATCTTCAGACGTATCTAGATTATGGTTGTAATAATCTAAACCCGCCTCTTTAAGCTGCTCAGCTTGGCCTTCTTTTAACATACCAAGCGTCACGCATGTTTCCATGCCCAACGCTTTAACCTCTTCCACCATTTTTGTCACTTTATCTAAATCACGGTCTTTTGGGCTGCGCCATGCAGCACCCATACAAAACCGGCTTGCACCTGTTTCTTTAGCCTTTTTGGCCGCTTCAACAACTGCATCAATTTCCATCAGCGCTTCTTTATCCAACCCCGTGTCATAACGAACACTTTGTGGGCAATACGCACAATCTTCAGGACACGCACCTGTTTTAATGCTTAACAATGTACTGATCTGAACCGCATTAGGGTCAAAGTTTTTTCGATGTTCAGTTTGAGCTTTAAAAACAAGGTCATTAAACGGCAAATCAAATAATGCCTGCACTTCTTCGATTTTCCACGTGCTTTTAGTTTTAGTAAAAACAACCTGCTGTTGATTAGCTACCGATTCAGATACGATACTCATGAATAAACCCTGTTATGTAGAATTATGTGCATGTTACATCAGCCTAAATTGTTGTCAATTTAATTTAAATTAAAATGAACAACTGGTTAAATAAAATACAGCAAATATTTTATCCGTATACCTGCTTTATATGTAACAAGGCAGGTGAAAACGAATTGGATTTATGCGGTCAATGCCACAAAGATTTTAAAAAAATGGGGCCAGTTTGCCAAATATGTGGAATAGCCATGCAGTCAGAACAACTCTTCACCTGCGGAAGATGCTTAGCGAAGAAACCCCACTTTGACAGCATCACCACCTTGTACGAATACGATGAAACAAGCAAACAACTCATACAAGCCCTGAAATTTAATAGTAAATACAATTGCGCTCGAACAATGGGTATATTAATGTCTAAACACTTTCAGCTTAACGATACATTACCCGACGCAATCTTGGCCGTACCTTTACATAAGAAAAGGCGGCGAGAGAGAGGCTTTAACCAAGCACAATTAATTGCTCAACATATACACCAACAACTAGACATTCCTTTATTTAACAAGGAATGTACACGCACGATTAATACGGCCAGCCAAACGACATTAAAGGCTAAAGAAAGGCGCAAAAATTTGAGAAATGCGTTTAGTTACAACAACCCACAAATCGTAAACTCGATTGCTGTCATTGATGATGTCGTAACAACTGGCTCTACCGCTAATGAAATAGCAAGAACCTTAAAAAAAGCGGGCGTGAAACACGTTGAAATATGGGGCTTTGCTCGTGCTTAGCGCATCAAACCAAGTAGTAGTCCGCAGCAATACCAAGAAAAACAACAAGCCCTAAATAATTATTATTTAAAAAACCCATCATGCACTTTTCTGGGACCCTATCTTTTATCAAAAACTGCTGAAAAATAGATAGCAACAAAGCAATAAACACACCGGTATAAAAATATTGACCTAATTGCGCTTTTTGCCCAATGATGAGCAAGGTTAATAAAAACATCCCTTGGAATAAAGCGATAATGATTTTATCCGCATCACCAAACAAAATAGCGGTCGATTTAACGCCAATCTTTATATCATCTTTACGATCAACCATTGCGTACATGGTGTCGTAAATTACGGCCCAAATCACTGTTGCAACGAAAATCAACCATGCTAACGGCGTTGGCAATACACCTGTTTGTGCTGCATACACCATGGGCACCGCCCAACCAAATGCAGCACCAAGGAACACCTGTGGTAAGTGAGTGTAGCGTTTCATAAACGGGTAGATAGCCGCTAGTACCAGTGCGCCTATGGATAAGGCAATCGTTAATTCATTCATTAACAACACCAATAAAAAAGCTATTAGCACTAATAAACAACATAGCAATAATGCCTCATTCGGCGATACTAACCCGCTAGCAATGGGCCGGTCTTTTGTCCTTTTAACATGTGGGTCAATGTTACGGTCAGCGTAGTCGTTAATCACGCAACCCGCTGCCCGCATGATGATGACACCTAAAGTAAATACAATAAGAACCACAGGATCCGGTTGCCCTTCGCTAGCAATCCATAACGCCCAATACATCGGCCAAAGCAATAATAAGATACCAATGGGGCGATGCATACGCATCAAAACCCAGTAGTTGTTGATATTTGACGTTTTTAACATTTGTTATTTGAACATATCAGGTAAAAAGAATTCGCTCACAATAAATTGATGGCCTTTTATATCATAGGTATTTCTACGTGCCCAGAGCCCTGCATCAGCCCCTAATAAACCAAGCCCTCTTGGAGATAACTCATTTCTTTTAATGTTCACGACATCAATACTAATACGCTTTAATTCGGGGTAACTAAATATCACTTCACCTAATGGCTTTTCACCTAATGTAGCCAGTTGTTGTAACGCATCTAAAGAGCGTTTAGGAATGGTCGTTCTAGCAAACACATGCGGTACTTGACCAATATGCAAAACCACTTCTCTTATGAACGCTTCTTCAGCTTGCACATGAAGCGTTTGTGCATCTTGTTCAAATGGAATTGACCACCCTTCCCCTTCTACAGAAACAGAAAATGAGCCAGTAAACGTTTTTTTCATCCTCAACGTTAAGGACCCCTGCTCTAGCAACCAAGCTTTTATAGCGGTTGGGATAGAAGGTTTTTCGCACTGCTCAACAGCTAACCAATTTGGCTCCACTAATAAGAAATTATTTATTTTTTCCAACTGACCACATCATTTTATACGTGTGCATATTCTACTGAATTGCTTATCCAACGGTGGAGTAACGCATCAATAATTTCAGGTTGTTTCTCTAATATTTCATTTGCCGTCACCGCAACCTTGTCCATTAATAAGGCGTCACGCTGCAAATCGGCTACTTTAAATTGCATAAACCCTGCTTGGCGCTTGCCCAATAGCTCTCCTGGCCCTCTTAACTGCATATCTTTTTCGGCTATTTTAAACCCATCTGTTGATTCTCTTAAAATGGCTAATCGCTCATTTGCATTTTTAGACAGGGGCGGTTGATACATTAATACGCAGTGGCTGTTAATTTGCCCGCGCCCTACTCTTCCTCGCAATTGATGTAGTTGCGCAAGTCCCAATCGTTCTGCATTTTCTATCACCATTAAGCTCGCATTTGGCACATCTACGCCCACTTCAATAACCGTTGTAGCAACAAGAATATCGAGTTCATTTTCTTTAAACGCTTGCATGGTGAGTTGTTTTTCATCCGCTTTCATTCGGCCATGAATCAACCCAACTCGTATATCAGGTAACGACACCGTCAGTAAATCAGCCGCCACTTCTGCTGCTTGACATTGCAATACTTCAGACTCCTCAACCAATGTACATACCCAATAAACTTGGCGACCATCTTCAACGCCTTTTTTTACTCGCTCTATGACATGGTCACGTTTCGTGATACTGACAGCAGAGGTTGTTACTGCCGTACGGCCAGGCGGCAGCTCATCGATAATGGAAAGATCGAGGTCGGCATACCCTAACATGGCCAATGTTCTTGGAATGGGTGTCGCCGTCATCACCAGTTGGTGCGGCGACACATCACCATCAACACCTTTATCACGCAACGCCAAGCGCTGATGCACGCCAAAGCGGTGCTGCTCATCTATAATCACCAAGCCTAAACCAGCAAACCCCACCTTCTCCTGGAATAATGATTGCGTACCAATAACAACATCCGCATGGCCTTCGCGAATATCGCCTGTTATTGATTCGTACTCTTTTCCTTTGTGTCGGCCCACTAACCAGGTGACATGAATACCTAACGGCTTTAACCATGCACGCATTGTTTTGTAATGTTGTTGCGCCAAAAGTTCAGTGGGCGCCATTAGTGCAACTTGTTTGCCGGATGCATAGGCCATCAATGCAGCACAAGCAGCAACAACCGTTTTGCCGGAACCCACATCACCTTGCAACAAGCGCTGCATAGGAAAGTCTTGTTGCAAATCATGAGTGATTTCAGCCACAACCCGTTGTTGCGCAGCTGTTAAAGAGAAACCTAATTGACCTAAAAAGTTTTTTTGTAGCGCGTGGTCAAACATTAATTTTGTCGCTGAACGTACCTGACTGCCTTTTTTAAGACGGCTTAGACTCAGGTGGTGCGCCAATAGTTCTTCAAAAGCCAAACGCTTATATTCTGTCAATTCAACCAATTCAGACGCAGGCATTGCCAGCGGGTAATGTAAGGCATTTAAACTGTCTTTTAGAGATGGCCAAGCCATACTATTGAGAAGCTGGTCAGGTAAATTTTCTATTAGCACGCCCCCGTTATTTAGCAGTGCTAATGATTGATTTACAAACTTTCTCAACGAAGCTTGTCTTAGCCCTTCTGTCATGGGATATACCGCTGTTAAACCTTCGCTTACTTGCCCTCGTTCACTTTCCGCAATATGTTGGTATTCTGGGTGGGCAACTTCTAATGAAGATTGTCGGTATGATCGTACATCACCATAACAACGTATCCATTGCCCTCGTTTAAGTGCTGCTTTTTGACTGGCCGAAAAGTGAAAAAAACGCAGCGTGATAAGCCCGGTGTTATCACTTAATTGCACAAGCAATGAACGTCTGCCACGAAAAACTGTTTCGGCCAATTCTACTTGGCCTTCAAACAATGCCGACGAACCGGGTTGCAACGCGCCTATGGGTATAATTTTGCTTCTATCTTCATACCGGTACGGCAAATGAAATAGCATATCTGCAACGCTGTTTATACCTAAACTCGCCAGATTGTCGGCCACTTTTTGGCCAACGCCCTTGAGTTGTGTAACCGTCATTTCATCAAGGCAGCCCTGTTCAAGCATCACTTTTTTAACAACAACTACTACGGCTCATCAACAACCATAATGGCATCCATCTCAACTGACGAGCCTTTAGGTAGCGCCGAAACACCTATTGCTGCGCGCGCTGGGTATGGCTGTTGAAAATACTTAGCCATAATTTCATTGACGACAGGGAAATCCCCCAAGTCTGTTAAAAATATATTCAGTTTCACAATATTTGACAAATCACCACTCGCAGCTGTCGCAACGGCCGTTAAGTTCTTAAAAACTTGATCAATCTGCTCACTAATACCGCCCTCTACAAGCTCCATCGTGTCTGGTTGCAGCGGTATTTGACCAGATAGGTACACTGTATTACCCACCTTTATCGCTTGTGAATATGTGCCTATAGCATCAGGTGCTTGCTTTGAATGAATCACTGTTTTAATCATAGTAATACTCTTGTTAAATTAAACTTTAATTGCGTACTCTTGATATCTTAATCAGCGAAGGCAATTTACGTAAGCGTTTCATCACTCTGGCCAAATGTTTTCGACCTTCAACCGTTACCGTAAAGTAATCAATGGATGTTCCACCGTCGCGCGGTGCCATATTAACGTTTTCGATATTACATCCATACGAAGAAAATATAGAAGCAATCTCAGCAAAAACGCCTTGCTGATCATCTGACTCGAACTTAATATCCGCGCTAAAACTTCCTTTTGCCTCATCATCCCATTGAACATTGAGCCAGCTTTTATGGTCTTTTTTAAATGACTGTGTGTTCTTACAATGAATTCGATGAACAACCACGCCTCGCCCTGGGCTAAAGAAGCCTATGATTTTATCACCTAATATCGGTCTACAACACGTTGCCAGCACAATGGACATGCCTTCTGCACCGTGTAACCGTAACGTCGCTTCAGACTGTTTACCATCGTTAACTTCTAGCTCTACACTTTCTTCTTGATGCCCCAGTAACTGATGCACCACCAATAAAGGCATTCGGTTCCCAAAACCAATATCCAGCAATAAAGCCTCCATTGAAGATAGTGAATGCTCTTCTAAAAACGCGTCAACTTTTTCCAGAGGCACTTCATCCATAGACATGCCGCGCTCCCTAAACTCGGCATTTAATAATTGCCCACCTAGGTGCACAGCATCTTTCTCTTTAAAATCTTTTAAATGATTACGGATTGCGTTTCGGGCTTTTACCGTCACCACAAAATTCAACCATGTCGGGTTACATACGGCAAAGTCACTGGTAATAATCTCAATCGTTTGACCATTTTTAAGCACTGAATGTAAGGGTTCTAAGCGGCGGTTAATCTTTGCACCGGCGCACGCCATACCTACATCGGTATGCACAAAAAATGCAAAATCAACGGCTGTTGCGCCTCTTGGTAGTTTGACAATCTTGCCCTTTGGCGTAAACACGTAAACCTCTTGGGGGAACAAATCCACTTTTAACGTATCAACAAACTCGTAAGAATCACTGGATGTTTTTTGCATTTCCAGTAAATTTCGCAGCCACTCATGGGCATGTGTTTGGGTGGTATTTGAAATCCCATCCGTTTTGTAAAGCCAATGGGCGGCAATGCCAGATTCTGCCAGCCTGTCCATTTCCAATGTCCTAACTTGAAGTTCCACCGGCACACCATATGGGCCGGCCAACACCGTATGCAACGATTGGTAACCATTGGATTTTGGTAACGCAATATAATCTTTAAATTTTCCAGGCACCGGTTTATACAAACTGTGCAATACCCCTAGCGCTCTATAACATTCGTCGACATTTTTAACAATCACCCTAAAGGCATACACATCGTATACTTCACTGAACGAAATATGCTGGGTCTTCATCTTGTTATAAAGACTGTAAAGGTTCTTTTCTCGCCCTTTGATAACCGCTGCAAATTCCGTATTTTTAAATGTATCTATAATCACATTTTGAATTTTCTCAACCACTTCTTTTCGGTTGCCACGTGCTGATTTGATGCTTTTATCCAACACATCTCTACGCATGGGGTACATCGCTTTAAAGCTCAAATCTTCTAATTCAAGTCTAAACTCGTGCATACCTAACCGGTGTGCTATTGGCGCATAAATATCCAATGTTTCTTTAGCAATTCGGCGCTTACTTTCAGGCTTCATTGCGCCAATAGTTCGCATATTATGTAACCGGTCCGATAACTTAATAACGATCACACGCAAGTCTTTAGCCATCGCTAAAAACATTTTTCGCATATTTTCTGCTTGCGCTTCCTTACGCGATTTAAAATCAATCTGGGTTAGTTTAGTGACCGCTTCAACCAGCGTAGCAACATCCAGATTAAACATTGACTCCAAATCTTCGAATGTTGTTTCAGTGTCTTCTATCACATCATGCAAAATAGCAGCGACAATACAATCAACATCCATCTTCATTTCGCTCAAAATAAGAGCAACTGATACAGGATGACAAATATAATCCTCACCACTTATACGCCTTTGCCCACAGTGCGCGCCACAACCAACATGATAGGCTTTTTTAACTAACCCCACCTGTTCTTCACCCATGTATTCACTGACTGTTGAGATCAGTGACCCCATCAGTTCATCTTGTAAAAGAACATTTTGAGCATGATTTGTAGTTGTCATTGATTAAAGTCCACGCAAAAAAAATGCCAATGACTAATCATTGGCACTTGAGTTTATCATTAAAACTAATATTGCGACCAGAGCGCACATCAAGTTTTACAAATTTTATTCTGCTGTTGGCGCTACGCCTTCAACGGCGTCTTCTTCATCAATAAAATGGTCCGACACAGGTGGTTGGTCAACTAAATCTAAAAACTCTTCAGAAATTTGCCCATCTGCAATTTCACGTAATGCTAGAACAGTAGGCTTATCGTTTTCAACGTCCAGCGTTGTTTCAGCGCCTTCCATCAACTGACGAGCGCGACGAGACGCCAATAAAACCAATTCAAAACGATTATCTACATGATCAAGACAATCCGATACAGTTACACGTGCCATTTAAACCCCTTCATAAAATTTCATAAGTAATTGGCTAATATACCATATTTGTATTTACTGTATTAAAACTAAATATTAGAAAACATAGGAAATAATCCATTTTTCAGATATAATGCACCGCACAATCATAGTGTACATCGGTCTACACTGTTAAAAGGTGGTAATCAACAAGATTTCTTCCAAACAACGTTGTTTAGCCTTGACCGCATCAACCATGTGTAATGCATGTGTAGAAAGGCAAACATATAGAGAACTAACATCAATGTCATTTGAATCCCTCGGTTTAAACGCCGATATACTTCGTGCTGTATCCGAAAAAGGCTACACCACACCTACACCAATCCAATTACAAGCGATTCCCCCCGTATTAGAAGGTAAAGATCTAATGGGCGGCGCACAAACCGGCACCGGCAAAACTGCAGGCTTTACCTTGCCGTTATTACAGCGCCTTATGGAAAGCCGTAAAAGCAATACCAGCAAACGCCCTATTCGTGCGCTAGTATTAACACCAACACGTGAACTCGCCGCTCAAGTAGCCGAAAGCATTGCTGATTACGGCAAACACTTACCGTTACGTTCTACCGTTATTTTTGGTGGCGTAAAAATAAACCCACAAATTCAAAAACTTCGTCAAGGTGTGGATATTCTTATCGCTACACCAGGCCGTTTGCTTGACCACGTTAGTCAAAAAACGATCGACTTATCACAAATAGAAATCTTAGTATTGGACGAAGCAGACCGTATGCTCGACATGGGTTTCATACATGATATTAAAAAAGTACTGGCCATCGTTCCAAAAAACAAACAAACACTGCTGTTTTCTGCAACGTTCTCTGCTGATATTAAAAGGCTCGCTAACGGCTTACTTAAATCACCAACACTGATTGAAGTGGCACGTGAAAACACCACGGCAGAAAGTATTTCGCAAGTAGTTCACCCTGTGGACAAAAAGCGCAAACGTGAATTACTATCGTTCTTAATTGGCTCTAACAACTGGCACCAAGTACTTGTTTTTACTCGTACAAAACACGGCGCGAACAAGCTAACTGAACAGCTCAATACTGATGGTATTACCGCTGCTGCCATTCATGGTAATAAAAGCCAAGCAGCGCGAACCAAAGCACTTGCAAACTTCAAATCAAACGCCATTCAAGTGTTAGTTGCTACGGATATTGCTGCTCGCGGCATTGATATCGATCAACTGCCACACGTAGTTAACTTTGAATTGCCTAATGTGCCTGAAGATTATGTGCACCGTATCGGCCGTACTGGTCGCGCAGGCAGCGAAGGTGAAGCCATGTCTTTAGTGTGTGTTGATGAGTTAAAACTGCTTAAGGATATTGAACGCTTAATTAAAAGCGATATTGAGAAAGTCATTATTGACGGCTATACGCCTGACCCAACAATTAAAGCAGAACCTATTAGGAATGGCCGTGGCGGCCCTCGCCCGCAAAAAAAGAGCAATGGGCATAAAGCCAACAGTCGCAAACCCAATGGACATAAACCAAACGGGAGCAAGCAACAGGCAAGACCAAAAGCGAAGCCTAGCCACGGCACACCTAGAGCTCGCCAAGCTAGCGCCGGTAGCCGCCCAGATAACTTTGGCAATCGCTAAGCCATTTACCTTAACAATCAAACTTACGGAACAAAACTTATGTTAGTTAGCTCAAACATCACCATGCAATTTGGTGCCAAGCCATTATTTGAAAATGTCTCAGCCAAATTTGGCAACGGTAACCGCTATGGCCTAATCGGCGCGAACGGTTGCGGTAAATCAACCTATATGAATATCCTCGGTGGCGATTTAGAACCTACCGGAGGCAATATTTCAATTGAAGCTGGGGAGCGCATCGGCAAGCTGGGACAAGACCAGTTCGCTTTTGAAGAGTACAGCGTAGTGGACACCGTTATTATGGGTCACGCAGAACTTTGGACCATTAAACAAGAACGCGAACGCATTTACGGCTTGCCAGAAATGACCGAAAAAGAAGGCATGAAAGTAGCTGAACTTGAGGTTGAATTTGCAGAAATGGATGGTTACAGCGCAGAAAGCCGCGCTGAAGAATTGTTAATGAGCGCCGGTATTGAAACAGAGTTTCACTACGGCCTAATGAGCAACGTTGCACCAGGTTGGAAGCTACGTGTATTACTAGCCCAAGCCTTGTTTTCAGAACCAGACATCTTGCTACTTGATGAGCCAACTAACAACTTGGACATCAACACCATTCGCTGGCTAGAAGACATCATCAATCAATCCAAAAGCACCATGATCATCATCTCGCATGATCGACATTTTTTAAATGCTGTCTGCACACACATGGCGGATATTGATTACGGCGAATTACGCATCTACCCTGGTAATTACGATTCGTTCATGACTGCTTCCACACAGGCACGCGAACTGATGCAGTCTGAAAATGCCAAAAAGAAAACTCAAATCGCTGAACTTCAGCACTTTGTTAGCCGTTTCTCTGCCAATGCCTCAAAAGCTAAACAGGCCACTTCACGTGCTAAGCGTTTAGAAAAAATTGAATTAACAGACATCAAACCATCGTCACGTATTAGCCCATTCATTCGATTTAACCAAGTTAAAAAACTACACCGTGAAGCTGTAACACTAGAAAGTGTGGGGCATGGCTTTGATGATGTACCTTTGTTTGACAACTCATCGATGATTTTAGAAGCTGGCACCAAACTCGCCGTTATTGGTGAAAATGGTGCAGGCAAGACCACCTTCCTACGTTGCTTAATGGATGATTTATCTCCAAATTCTGGCACCATTAAATGGGCTGAGAACGCCACTTTAGGTTATTGCCCACAAGATGCTACTGCTGAATTTAATGTGGATATGACTCTGTTCGATTGGATGAGTCAATGGCGTAAAAAGCACCACGATGACCAAGTCGTGAGAATGACGTTAGGCCGGTTATTGTTCTCCACAGATGATTTCGATAAAAAAGTCGCCGTCTGTTCAGGTGGTGAGAAAAACCGTTTGTTATTCGGCAGACTCACCCTAGGTGAAACCAATGTGATGTTAATGGACGAGCCCACAAACCATTTAGATATGGAATCTATCGAGTCACTTAACTTGGCGTTAGAAAATTACGATGGCACACTCATCTTCGTTAGTCACGATCGCGAGTTCGTTTCATCATTGGCTACCCGCATTGTAGAAATCACACCAAATGGCGTTGTAGACTTCCATGGTACCTATGAAGAGTACTTAAAAAGCCAAGAGGCTGATTTAAAAACTGGGACGCGGTAAAGTTCAGTACTTCACCCCCTCAATGGGGAGGGAACAGTACCCCTAATCTAAAATGTAAACAACTTCCCAGCTGTACAATTCTTAATAAATATCCCGCTCGTATTTTCAGCCCTTTACTTCAACTCCTTCCCCTTTGCAGGGGGAAGGCTGGGATGGGGGTCGTAAATCTGAACAAATTACATGTTAATTTCTGACAGCTTCCCCCCACCCTAGCCCTCCCCCTTAAT